>QLAH01000159.1_pt1 | contig 55428 bp, 38 predicted proteins | sample 4693081 | NCBI WGS metagenome assembly QLAH01 (sample SAMN09425401, study PRJNA476045) | Lake water metagenome, whole genome shotgun sequencing project. | reverse complement strand
AGGCCCCTCCAGGAAGCCGGATGCCACCAATCTCAAGCTCAGAGGGGTCGTCAACACTCATAGCATCAGCTTACCTGAAGAGCTGCAATTGAAACCCCGACTCTTTCATCACCCCCTGAACAGTTACATTTTGTCGGGAGTGAGGCTATCAAGGGCCGCGTTGGCTTTTTGGATGTGCTTGAGCCATGCGGGGGAGTTGAACTTGTGGAGGATGATTTGGCTAGATAGCTCGATCAGCGAAACAGGTACGGAGGGTGGATCTTGGCTGGCGACCATGATGCTGGTGCCCTTGTGGCGCATTTCTCTAACCACCTCGATCAGCCCTGCAAGTAGGTCAGGGCTTTCGATGTATTTGTGGGCTTCGTCAAAAACGACCAGTTTATTGAACTTGCGGCCTTCGTACTCAGCATCGGCAAAGAGCTGGAGGAGCACGACAAAGAGCCCCAAAGCCTCATCTTTCTCGATGAATTCATCTCGTAAGTCAACGATGACCAAGCGACCGGGCTGAATCAGAGTACTGAGGTGGGCGGTGTCGTCGATATACTCAGCAGCAAGCTCTAGGCGTTGATGGGCAAGACCCTTGAGCGTGTCGGAAAGGGAAGAACTGTCGATGCCGCTGCGAATCGCCTGAACAGACAGATCATTGCGGTGAGTCTTCATAATGCGGTTAAGCTGCCGAATATAGGTAGATTGGTTGCCCACCGCTCCCATCAGAAAGCGCCAGTGGCTGGCTTGCAGTTCTGATGCCGCAAATTTGATCGGGTAAATGGCGATATCAGGATATTCTGCACGACGTTCTTCTAGCTTGTCGGTAGGGGTCAGTAGGATAACGTCGGAGAGCGCCTTTGGCAGGGCTCCATAGCGCTTATGGAGGGCTGCAATCTGATCGGCATCGGCGTTAGGCCGTACCATGCTGGTAAATTCGGGTTTGTAGTCTTGGGTCGGGCTGTAGTGGAAGATGATGGTCGTCAGCGGCTCTGGAAGATGGTTGATATGAGGAATCGCTAGAGTAGCCATTTCAGCGATGGTGCCCAGCGTGTAGCTTTTGCCGCCGCCTTGGACACCAAACAGACTAATGGTGTGGGTTTGGTTGAGGTCAATGGCTACTGTCCGTCCAGATGCTTCCCCTAAGATGCCGTACTGGGGAGATGAACCCGTAACCCCAAGCAAAATATCGTAGTCGAGGTCAGAGGCATTAGGAATATGCGGCTCTGGATGTTCAGTGGGGCTTGTCGTGTTATCTTCAACGGCTCTACCTTCAGCGGCTTTGGGCAAGGTTGGTGGCTCTACCACAGATAGGTAGCTGAGGGAGTCACTCGGTGTCAAAGCGGGTTGTTCTGAATCATCCGAGGGCACAGGTGTCCTCTCGATAGGGATTTCTGGTGTTCCTCGTTCTACAGCTTCTAGGTGCTGTGCTGCGGGGGCAAGGCGTGGGGAAGATGCCACGGGGGAAGGATCGTCAGGTTGCAGATCTTCCCAGGAAACGGAGCGATCCCGCACTTCACCCAGAAATGCCGCCCGGTTCAACCGAGGCACCGTTGTTACTCGACGACGCAGGCGTTCTGTGGTGGTTTCCATATCTGGAACTGGCGTGATGTCATTCGCTTGGGTGATTTCATCGGTGGAGGATTGGGCGGCGGCATTCAATAACTCCTGAATCAAGTCGATGCCGATGCGATGAAACTCAATGCCAGCGTCAACTTCAGGGGCTTCAGTGCCGGGTTTCGCTAGGTCAAAGATCAGGGCACTACGGGTAAAGTTGATCTGGTAGCCAGCTTCTAAGGTCTCTAGGAAAAATCGGGCTTCTTCAGTGGCTTGGGCGTCAATGAGTTGATAGCGGACACCTCGGTTGAGATAGGTTTCTAGCAATTGAGACAACTGTCGGGTTTTAACCAAGCGATCAGGGCGATCACAGGCCCACCGAAGCGGATCGAAGTGATGGCTGAGGATGTCCTCACTTTGAGCAATTTGCTGGGCAATGGTTTCTTTAAGCTGGTTGAATTGGGCAAGGCTTTGGTTTTGGCTATAGCATTTAACCTCCACTAGACGGCAGGTCATCGTGCGGGTGGCGGCATTGAGGTCAAATAAAGCTAGGTCAGTGCGCTTAAAGCTCACGTCATCGCCTAGCTCATCGGCCTGCTTCTGGAGGCTGCGATACAGATCTAAATGGGCATCCAGGGGCACCACAACTTGGTTGCTAAATACTCCCTGATAGTCAAGATAAAGACGAGCCAAGGCTAGACCCAGCACCTCCGCCCGCTGGCTGGGGGCCGAAATCAACTTGAGGGCCAATCGACCGGAGAGGGCACGCAACTCATCTAACACCACCTCGGCGTGGGCCATCGTATTTGGCAAACCATAGTCCTGTAAAACAGGGCGCACCATGGCCTCCAGTTCTTCGGTAGAGCGAGAGGTAATCACCAGGTTATGGCCCAGGGTAGAGGCTGGGTCGGGGGAATGGTCGATGAGATAGTCGGGACGGTCACGGCGCTGGCCATGGTCGTAGAACTCAATGCCCATATTGCGATCAATGGTGATCACCCAATCACTGACTTCGTGAACTCGCACAATGAGGGCGCGATCACTGTCGTCGAGGGCGAGGGAAAGAACAGGGCACAGGTGAAGGTCAGTGCGTCCGGTGGCTACCGCCGCCGTGGCCTGGGTCATGACGGCGGGCAGTGCCGCTAGCCGTTCACTGAACACATCCCCAGGCTGGCAGGGCAACGCTTTGCCGTGCTTAGGCTTGCGATCCCAACGAATGGTACTGTCGTCTTCGGTATAGGCCACATCAAAGGCTTGAACGAGGCCATGCACCGGGGCTGTCGTCGCTTGGGGGGAGGCTAATTCTGCGGAAACTTGAGCCGCCGGAAAAACATCAAACAAAAGACTAATGTGAGCAAGATGGCGATCAGCGGCCTGCTGAAATTCCTGAGTACTGCGGATAGCAACGCTCAGTTTGGGATACAGCGGATTCTGACTGGGGGTCGTAAAGTCATCGGTCGCCTGGGATGCGGTGGACGCGGTGGGTGACACGAGGTTAAATAGCGCACTGCCCACCCCAACAGCATCGGGATCGGGTACAAACAGGCGTAGGTCATAGCTCAGGTTAGCGAGGGGAGAGGTCGTTTGTAGGGCTAGTAGCATCTCTGCCAAGACTACGCCCTGACCTGGGTTAAACGCATTGATGGTCAGAGTCCGCACGTAGGGGTGTTGTACTAAGTAGCGCTTGATGCGCTGGGCTAGATAGTTCCCATCGATGGTGGCCCCACCAATGCCGGGTTCCTCCAGGCTAAAGGCCCGACATACATCACTCACCAGCCCTCGAGGATCATTGTCTTGGGAGGGCGCGTAGAGTGTCCAGAGGGGATGAATGTTGTCGATAGCCGTGAGGACTTGGCTACTGCCCACCGTCAGCACTGGCGGAAAGCTCACGGGGGCCATAGTCCGCAGCAACGTATCACGGGTGGGTAGCACAAACTCCTTAGCGCTTTGGGTCGCCTGCTGAAGCCAGGTTTGGCCCACCTGCGCCCAGGTGGCGAGCCAAAGCGCACGGAGCGGATGGGTGGGACTGATCAGGGCCGCCTCCCGTCTGCGACCTCGGTAGTCGGTGAGGGTAAGGGCGATGGTATCAACGGCCAGCAGAGTTTGTAGTGCCATCAGGGCCGATTGTTTAGCGGAGCCAGGGGTTTGGTGAGCAAGGTGTTGATAGTGCTGAAGAGCCGCCTGGTAGGACGAGGCATAGTCTAGAACCAGGGGCTGGATCGGATAAAAATGGGCGGCCTGGGTAATGAGGTGCTGTTGCCCCTGACGAATGGCCTCAAAGTATTGCTGACGAGCCACTAGAAAACGCTGCATGGCCTCATCCTGGGGCCAGGTTGCGGGTTGCCCCGTGCTGCTGCCCACGACCCCAGCCTTAATCCCAAGGTGCCAATGCACACTTCCGGTAGGCGTGGCTAGGATTTTCTGCTCAATGGCCTTCAGCGCTTCGGAAACGGGAATGTTGACACTGCCCTCGCGGCCAAACTTAACCTCAATCCAGTGCGTATTGGCGGTGGATCGGCTCGATTTACTGGCCCAACCCACCTCAGTGACCTGAACCGCGTTGGGGTCGCGTTCGTCCTGGAGGGCCATGAACTGAAGGCGAAGCTGGGCATGGATGAGGCTAGGTTCCCGCTGAACCGCTCGCTGGAGGGGAGCAATATCTAAGTCGTCATCGGGAAGGACGTAAAACAGGTCGCTCTCATGGGGATAAACGCCCCTTGCCCCTTCGGTGTCGCTGCCCCAGGGAATGGACTGCCCGCTGGCATCTACCAGGGGCAGTAGGTCGCCAGATTCGGTGAGGGGCAGGATACGGACGAAGTGCCATCCTGCCTGCCAATCCACTTTGTTGTACTTGGAGAAAGAGATGGTGGCCTCTGGACGAGCCGCCTTCCACACGGCTTTATGACGCACCAGCCCAACGGGGCCAGATTCTACAGAGATGACCTGGGCGGCAAATTTAGCAAGCCCTGGCACCTTGCTAGGGTGGGGATCAGTTTCAAAGCTGATGGAAAAACTACGCAGCCCTTTCTTGCCCACAGGCAAGATCTTCTGGCCCAGCAGATCTGCCAGTCTAGGATCAGCTTCATCGGCCTCAACGGTGGGTAAGGGGAGTTGAGTGACCTGGATAGCGATGCTGCCTGCGGCTTCGCCATTGTCCTCGAAGGGCCAACGGTTAAAGGCAAACTCCCATAGGTTGCGATCCAGGACAATCCGACGAGTCCACTGGCGGGGATCCTCTAGGCCCAGATCGACTAGGAGGTTAGCCAACTTATTGCGAAAGGCTCGGTTGCCTAGGTCGAGGTCGAGGATCCGCAAACGCTCAGACTTGGGCGACCAAATGAGGGTTTCGACACAGACCAGATTGCGGTCAAGGCGCTGGATAACGTTGGCCGGATCGCCCAGTAGATCAAAGTCGGGGACCAACCCCAACTCAAAGAGGGCCGCCCCCACAACGGCAGCATCCCAGTCGTTGGTCTCCAGCGTTAGCAGAAATCGGGCCATCGCTTTGGTATCTGCATAGGGCCAAGGCCGATCTTGCAGCCGCCGCAACAGTTCTTGAATGGGATTTTGCAGATCAGGGGGCAGACGGCGCAGTAACCTTTCGACCACCCCGGCATAGACATCTCCGAGATGTACCGCTTCAAAGGTGGCTACCCCAAAGGAATCTTCGGCAGAGGTGCGTAGGTCGTTGGGGATAAATACGAGCAGGGGCGGGCGCTGAGTCCCATCGGCATGGGGGTTGCGCAGCTCTACTAGCTTGGTGCCCGTAACCGTCATGTCTGGGGGAATCGATCCCGAACGCCCATCCCAGAGCAACACCACCTCAGCATCGGACACTTCGGCCCGTAGGGCACTGCACAGACGCACCATGAGGTCGGTGCTGAGGTGGGTGACTCGCATACAGTGACCGGGTTGGCACAATCGCAGTTGTTCCGCCAGCAATGGCAGTAGCACCTGCTCTAGGGCGGCGGTGAGTTCGTGGCCATTGAGTTGCTGTAGACCTTGTGCCATGGCAATTTCCTAGGGTGGCGGCATGGGGCTAGGTTCCAGCCCAATTTCGTAGCGGGGGGTAACGGTTTGGGAGATATAGGCGTCGGACAAGTCGCGATAGAAGCCCACTTCTCGCAGGCGGGAGGTGAATGCCTGACGATTGTCTTGAAGGGCTTGTCGTTCGGTAATGCTGGCGGGGCCAAAGCCATCTCCAGGGGGGAGCTGGTCTACGTAGAGGCCGTAGCGGGTTCTTAGCCAGTGCAGCAATTCATCAATGCGGAGGGGGCTGCTGTAGAAGCCTAGGTGCCCCCCAGGCTTGAGGACGGCAATTTGTAGCAGCACCTCCAGCAGGCGACTGTCGAGGATGAAGCGGCGCGGGGCGTTACGGGTTTTGCCCTGGACTAGCAATGCCCCCGGACGATTTTTGAGCATGAGGGAGTCGAGGCACTGGGTAATGTAGCGGCGGTGGTACTGCCCCCGCAGGGCGGTGAGAATTTCAATGTAAGTCTCGAAGGCGGGCAGATCCATGCTGACAATGGCCTGGGTTTCGGGGTCGAGGTCTTCGGGCTTGCTGGCGCTGTCTTCTAGTAACCCAGCAAGGCGTTGCTTAAAGAAGGGATCGCGTTCGTTTTTGTAGAGGCTGCTCTGGAGGGCGGCAACGTCGGCAATGGAAAATGCCGCTTCGACGGATCGGGTCAGCTTGCCAACCTTAACGAGGTGTTTGCCAAACTCATCGAGCTTGCGCAGGGCGTAATGGCTTTTAACAAAGTTGGGAATCCGGCGAATATGAAAATCGGCACTGTATTCCGCTAGGGCGGCTAGGGCCGTATCCGGGCGATTGGCCACATCCACCAAAATGCCCATGGGATAGGGAGCATCCCCGTCAACCACGGGGGCACCCTGCCGTTTCACCAATTCGGGCACCAGTTTCAGCAAGCGCAGGTGGTACAGGGCCAGGTGGAAGGCGAAGAGAATTTTCAGGTAGTCCACCATTACCGAGCGGGGGATGAAGGGTTGGTAAAACAGCAGCCGCTTCACGTCATCGGCCAGTAAATTGGCGGATCCCTGACACACAGGCGGGTATTGGTCGCCCCGCTTGTTGGTGTCAGGGGCATCGGAGATGATCATGGGCAGGTGGAGCAAGGCTTGGGTCTCCACATCCACGGTCTCTTGGTTTTGCTGGTGGGTAATGGGATCAATGCCGGGAAAGAAAAACTGCTTGAGCTGCTCTAGGGCATCGCCACCACCTTTGGCGTGGTGCAGCATTTCATAGAGTTGTTGGGAGGTACCGTAGTCTCTGGAGTGCTTGGGATTGCGAAGGCGATAGGTAAAGCCATGGAGGGGGCGAGGGGCGGCCACGAACTCCTTGTCTCCCTGGCCTCGATTCACCATATCCATGAGGTGGGTAGTCATCCAGCGCTCTAGGATATCGCGATGGTTGGCAAAGTTGTGGAACTGTTCGGGATGCTCTAGAGCATGGTCTACAAAGCTCTTGACCTCTAGGGGAAAGTTCCGGCTCAGTCGGCTAGGGGCACCCCCATGCCAGAGACGCGCAAAGAATGCCGTCAGCACCCGATCCATGTCGGTAAACTTGAATTCCAAATAGCTGATGCGGGTGAGGCGGAACTCGCTATCGCGTTTAGACAGCGCCATGGGCCACCTCCTGGTCAAGGGCCTGGAACACAAGCTGGCCAGCGTCTTCTCGGCGCACCCGATAAAAGTCGTGGCCCGTGGTGGTGAGCAGCACTTCGCGGTAAGGGGCAGAGGCCAACAGGTTTTTGAACACCACTAGGCTGAGGTAGTAGCCCTGGGTTTGTTCTACGCTGGGGCGGTAGCCGTCGTTGAGCCGCTCTAGCATTTCAAACATATCTAGGTCGATGATGAGTTCGGCATCGGTACTGTGGGTGCTGTGGTAGCGCAGCACTAGGCCGCTGGGCATATGTTCCACAAAACGGGTAGCCTGGGCCTGGTCGTGGGTATCTAGGGTAAAGCGGTCTTTGGGAAAGATGCGGTAGCTGCGGATGGTACCGTTTTCCACCTCGCGCACCTGGAGGGCGATATCTCCTTGGAGGCGGTCTGGGTTGGTCAGCCCTTCGCCCCGGTTGATGGCCGCGAGCACACGGGGCAGGGCCGATTCGGATAGGGGCTGGCCCTGGAGTAGGTCTAGCAGGGCCGGGGCGCTACGGTAGGGTAATAGCCGCTGCCAGCCTTCAGAGCGCTGTTGTTCAAAGTAGTAGCGGCGGCGCAGGGCGGCCACATAGCTCTGGTGCATCACGAAGCGATCACGCCCACCCCAGCCGCCAAAGTCCCTCGGTAGGTCTTCAAAGGCGGCGGCAAAGATCTGCTGGTCGTAGTTGGCCCGTTGCTCGAACCCAAACCGCCCACCTCCCGCTGTGGGGGCCATGAAGTCTAGCTCTCGGTCGAGGCGGGCATCGGTGGCAAGGCCCATATCCACCACTTTGAGTAGGGTAAGCAGGCGATCCCCCGTTGGTTCGGTGCCGCCCCGCCAGCTATTGAAGTAATAGCTATCCAGAATCACCTCACGGGTACCGGGGGCATAGCATTGGTAAAGCTGTTTGATTTCAGCGCAGGTGCGGTCGCTGACCAACAGATAGGATAGGGCGGATCGCAAATCCCGCAGGGTGATGTGTAGACGGTTGCGCAGGTGGGTAAGGGTGTAGAGGGTCTGGAGGCGCTCAATCACCTTTTCCCCGGCGGTGGGGTCTTGGAAGGTTCGAGCATTGTGCAGGGCATAGCAGCGGTCGGCAATCTCGCAGGTTTGGCAAGGCTCCCAAAATTTGGGATGGGTGAACTTGCGGATCTGTCGTTCTAGGATCGATCCCCCTCGGTCGGGTACCGCTGCGACAACGCTACGCAGGTTGAGGTTGAGGATCGCGACCCCAGCCTCAGACTGCCCCGTTTGCAGGCCGCGCCATACCACCGCCTGAAGTTGGCTAAAGGTGTCGCCTCGGCTAGTGAGAAAGTCAATCAGGCGACCTTCGTTGATGGCGATGAGGCGCACGTCTGGGGTTTGCCACTGGGCGGCATCGTGGCCCTGGAAGGGGGCAAAGAAGGCATCGAGGACGGTGTCGTTGGTTTGGTCGCCTTCGTCTTGGCTGCCGTCGTAGTTGCTGAGGTAGGTGCGGCCATGAAAGACCATACGACAGCCGTTGCCGGGGCTGTGGTCGAGGGTGCCCCCCTGCTCGGCGGCGTATAACTCTAGCTTTTGCAAGAAGGCGGTTTTGCCATCTCCAGCATTGCCTGTGATGATCACCAGTTGAAACTCGCCCTGGAGTACGGCGGGCAGCAGTTCATCATCGAGCAGGGTGGGGATGTAGGTTTGGTCGCTAAAGGTATCGAGGCCACGGGTGCCTGCGTTGCTGCGGTGGCTTTGGCTGTAGAGGGTAACGAGGTGGCTAACGAAGGGGTTGCCGCCCTCGCCGTCGTGGCCTAGGCGGGAGAGGGTAACGTCGGGTTCGGGCGGGGGCGGCAGCCGCAGGGCATGGGGAATGGCCTTGAGGTCGCTGAGCACTTCGGTGGCGTTCTGGTAGCGGTCGCACCGTTTGGGCGCAATCAGTTTCAGCATCACCGCCGCGAGGTCGGGGGCTAGGTCGCCTAGGCCGGAATAGTCACGGGGGTCTTTGGCGGGTTGTCCGGCGGGGGGGTGGGCGGTTTCCCAGGGATAGTGTCCGGTGATGACTTCGTAGAGGGTGACGCCCAGGGCATAGAGGTCACGATCTACCAAATCGGCGGTTTGCGGATCGCGATCTAGGTCAATATCTGGGGGCAAATACCGGGGAGAACCACCCCCCTGGCGGTTGGCTTGGTCGGCCCGAACGGAGACGTTGAAGTCGAGGATCATCGCTCCGCCATCGGTCCACAGCAGGTTGCTGGGTTTGATGTCGCAGTGGCAAACGTTGTGCTGGTGCAGGTGGGCCAACCCGGAGGCCACGTCGAGGCCCAGCCGAAGACCGTCTTCGGCGGAAAACAGCCGATCTCGCACCATTTCCTTCACGTCGATGCCGTCTACGTAGGCAAAGGCGATGAAGGGGGGGCCATGGTTGGGTAAATAGTCGGGATAGAAGACTTTGACCACATGGGGATGGTCGGGCAGGCCGCTGAGGACTTGGAATTCTTTCTTGAGCCGTTCAATGACGGAGTAGCGGTCGCGCAGAATAATCTTCATGGCGACGTACCGATCCGCTAGGGTATCCAGCGCTTTGTAGACGACGCCGAAGCTGCCCTCGCCCAGCTTTTTCTCGATGCGGTATTTGCGGCTGATCTGGGTATCGGGGGCCAGGTGGCGGTAGTCGAGGGTGGAGTTGGCGTCAGGGCTGGGGCGGGGGGCGGGTTCTGGGTTAGGGCGGGGGGCGGGTTGGGCCTTGGCACGGCGCAAAATGGCCCTCAGCCGAGTCCAGGCTTGTTTGGCGGTGGGGCGGGATTGGATCTCGAAGGTGCAAAGCTGTTGCAGCCAGGTATCGAACTCGGCGGGTAGCCCTGGGGTGTGGGCGGTGGGGAGAATGGGGAAGATGGCGCGGCGGTCGTAGCTGTCGCTGGGGTCGGCGAAGGGCTTGTGCCCGGTAAAGAGTTCGTAGAGCAGCAGCCCAGCGGCAAAGATGTCGGCGGCGGGGCTGGCGGCTCCGGTGTTGCCGCCTTGGCATTCGGGGGCGAGGTAGTCTTTGTCGAGCAGGTCGGTGATGTCGTCGGCGATGGTGTGGCTGCGCTGGGTGCCGCTGCGGGCATAGTCGAAGTCGATCAGGTAGGTTTGGCTGTTGGTGCCGACCAGGATGGCGCTGGGGTTGAGGTTGCGGTGGGTGATCTGGTGGCAGTGGGCGTGGTGCAGGGCGGAGAGGAGGTCTTGGGCGATTTTGGTTTTTTGGTCGTAGGTGAGGGCTAGGTCGGGCTTTTTGAAGTAGAGCTTGAGGACGTTGCCAGGGATGTCGTCGGTGACGAGGTAGAAGGTGTCTTCCATTTCGCTGGCAAAGAAGTCGCGCACGCCGAGGAGGTTGGGGTGGGACGGCAGGTTGTTGAGGGCGAGGTAGGCGTTTTGGATGCGGGCGTTTTGCTGGGCTTTGGCGTCGGGGTCGGTGAGGTAGGGGTCGGCGCGGTAGGCCCGCAGCAGGGCGGTGCCAGATTTGGGGCCTGCGGCGGCGTTGTAGACGCGGTAGTCGGTGTAGTCGTCGTTGGGGCCACCGAGTTCTTCTAGGATGGCCCAACTGCCAAATTGTTTGGGGCCGGGGCTGGGGCGGCTGTTGGCTTGCAGGGCGTTGAGGACGAGGCGATGGAAGCCCCGAATGTCGCGGTTGGCCCAGTGGGGTAGGCGGGTGCTGTCTTTAAGAAAGCGTTCGGCACGGGCGAGGGTGGTGGTGGCTTTGGTATCTTTGCCGCTGGGGTCGTTGAGGTGGGCGTCGGGGGCGGGCAAAATGACGACGGCATCAATATAAAGCTGGTCGAGTTCGGGGCGGGCGGGGTGGCTGTCGGTGATGAGTCCTTTGAGGGCGCGGGCGTGGCCTTTGAGTTTGCCGAGGGGGGAGGCAAAGGGCTGGCGACCTTCGGGATACCATTTGGAGCCGTAGACATCGATGGTGCCACGGGTGCCTTTTACGTCGATGAGGTAAATGGCGTGGGGGGCGAGGAGGGCAATATCCACTTCAAAGTCTTGGCTGTGGCGGGTGATTTCAAAGTTGTGGATGAGTGTGTAGGTGTCGGGAAGGCGATCGCGCAGGTGGGCGATGACGAGGCGTTCGGCATCGTTGATGGGTTGGCCTATCGCAATCACTTTTGCCATCAGGCGGCTTCCTCCATAATCCAGGTTTCTAGCTTTGACCAAGCCTGATCTTCTAGATCTAGCGCTTTATCTAAGTTTGATGATCCTTGTTCAACAAGTTTATGAATCTCTAACTCTGATTCAGGGTTTAACCTTGGAATGGGCATATGCCAAAGGAGATCTGGGTGATGAGCCTGCTGTTTACCACCTATAGAAATGGCTCTTAAAATTCTAAAAGCTGCCTCACTCCTTAAAAAGGCAAATAGATATCCTGGCAAGATTTTGTCTTTCAAAGGAATACACCTTACGAAATCACCTGAAAAAGCATAGCTTGAGGTTCTAGAAGTTACAAAAGCAGACCTACAGTAAAGCTCAGTCTCCCCAAGAGTGCCATGTGCTGCGATGATAGTTGTCCCCTTTGGAACGATCAACCCAAGACCCTCAATACTTCTCTTGGAAATCCATCGACCTTCTGGTCTTATCTGAAAAGCTTCGCGCTGTCCAATCAATCTTGCAGAAAATTCACGATCTGCATCAATCCTCTTAAATATAATTCCACTCTTAAAATGTTTTGGATCGCAAATGTCTCCTAAGAAGTCAAATTCGCCCTGCTTAATTTCCTCGCACAAGCTTAAATATCTGGGATCATAATTTATTGCCCTCAAAGTGCTAGATGATATTTTTCTCGTTTGAAATGATCTCGCGGAAGTATTACTTAGCCATTCATGCCTTGCAGGATCTTTGACGCCAATTGCTTCAAATATTTTGGAGGTAGCCGCCTTATATCTTTGAACTGATTCTGATCTCAAATAAGCTGATTTTTCGATCAGGTTATGCAAGTACATTTGAATTCTTTTTGGAGCTATAGGCACTGGAAGCTCAGTAATGTGGTGTGGTTCTATATGTTGAATAACAGCCCCATAAGTGCCAGATAAAATCAGCGGCAATCCAAACTTGCTACTCAAAAAGCAGAAGAGATAGCCAGGTAGGATTTTGTCAGAATCTGGAACAACTTTTAACACATCTTGTGAAGACCAAAGACCATCCATGTCGGGACGAGCATACACCATTCTGCCAATGGTGCCTGAGCAGGATATCAAAGTTGTGCCTTGAGAAACTTTAAGATGAAGTAGTTTATTTGACAAAGCATCCTCTTTTCTTAAAAGAGGAAGGCTTGTAAGGTCAATCCAATGAAAGTTTCCGCTCGTTAGAAAAGGAACTCCATGATCAGGATGGAGTACGTAGTTTCGACGAAATTGGGGGCCATTAAAAATGCCATTAGAATTATCTTTTGTCAGTTCGCTTAATTTTTGCTTATTGACAGATAATCTCTCCAGAATACTTCTTGATTCAATAGATCCGGACATATAAGGATTGCAGTCAAGGCGTAAACCTTCCTCATAAATCCATCGACTCGGAATACTTTTGACCTTCATAAGTCCACTTAGGCTTTTACTTTCTTTCTGGGTAAACCCGGCTCGGGGTTCTTGGCTCGAAATTCGTGGTAAGCATCCGCAATTTTCGGTAGATCATCATCAAGAATCTTTTGTTTTCGGCGCAAGGTGCGTTTTACCTTTTCCCCTCTAATCCGAATCGTTTCCGTTTCGATTACTGTTTCCACCAGTTCTTCACCATCCGGGCTGCGTTTATACAGCGTATTCCCCCATCGGTCAAAACCCACCTTCTCCGCCACCGCCATAAACACCGGATATTCCGTCACTTGGCCCAGGGCTTCGGCCTTCATCTCCTGATCTGTCTTCTTCTTCAAAAACAGCAAACTGGTCAGGATGTTCACATTCGCTTCCACAATAAACACCTCCACCGGAAGATCCACACTGGCCAGCACCCAGCAGTGCTTCAAAATCCAGCGGCGAATATACTCATCCCCCGGATTGCCCAAAATGCCATCGGGCAACACAATTCCCATGCGGCCCCCCGGCCTCAGCCAGTTCACACAGCGCTCAATAAACAAAATTTCTGGGGCCACCGCCGTTTGGTAGCCATCGCCGCGAATAAACGAGCCATCCCCCTGCCGCTTGCCCCACTTGCCCGCCAGGTCAAAATTGTTCAGCACCATCGGATCGCTAATCGGAATATCCGACCCAAAGGGCGGGTTCGTCATCAGCACATCAATCGACCCCAGCGGAATCTTGTCCTTCGCCAGGTCATTCCCCTCCAGGTGGCTCTTCGGGAACGCCAACGAATCCATGTGAAAAACATCCCCCTCCGCATTGGCCGACATCATCAGATTCATCTTCGAGGTCTTCACCAGTGCCGGGTCAAAATCCGCCCCAAACAGGTTCGTTTCCACGTACTCCTTAATTTCCTGCTTCAGGCTCAAAAACTCTGCCGTAGACTCATCCGCCGGGTCAATGCCCAGTGACCTTTGGCGCTGCTTCAGCAGATGGTTCACCGTGCTAATCAAAAAGCCGCCCGTCCCGCAGGCCGGGTCTAGAACCCGTTCATGGGGTTGAGGGTCAAGCATATCCACCAGCAGCTTAATCGCGCCCCTGGGGGTAAAATACTGGCCCCGGTCGCCCCGCAGGTTATCGCCCACAATTTCTTGGTAGGCGGCACCCTTGGCGTCAATATCCGTGCGGTTAAAGTCGTACTTTGCCAGTTCCGACACCATAAACGCCAGGGCGCGATCCGACAGTTCAATCTGCTCATTGCCCTGGAAGATGCTCGCATACTGCTGCTTCACCTCAGCAAACAGCGGCTCAATCCGCTTCCGAATGGCGGTGCGGCCCGCATCCTCAAACTGTTCCGTCGCCCCCGCCCAAAACCGGGGTTCCTGGCCGTTGCGGTTCCGCTCATCATGCATCTTGGCAAAAATCAGGTAGAGAAACTGCCGAAAGGCCACATCCTTCGACATCCCCTCATTGCCATGAATGAAATTGTGACAGCGGCGAAACGTCACCCGCAGCAGTTCGGGGTCAGCCTTCCGCATCCGGGCCATAGAAGCCACCTCGCGAGACCCCAGGGTTTCATCCCCCATCGGCCAATCGCCCACGGGCTTAAAACTCACATCAAACCGGGTGACTTCCTTCTGCAAAAAGAAAAACTCCAGCCCGTTCGTCCACAGACCCCACTCGCAGTTCTCCGCCGCCGCCATAAACTCCTTCAGCGCCTCCAGGTCGCGCTTGGCCTGGTCGTGGGAACGCATCTTGGTAATGCCCCGCCCGGTGGGTTCCTTCTCACACACCACCACCCGCCGCAGGTTTTCTAGCTCGTGGGGCAGACCATGGCGAAAAATGGCAATGCCCACCTTCTTTGTCTTGCCCCCCACCGGAACCTTAAAGTCCGGCTCCATATCGTCCACAGAAATGCCGTACTCATGGAACAGCGCCCGCCCAATCCGCTGCCGCACCTGCTCCTTGCTGCTATCCTTCACCAGGCCGTTGGTCATGTAGTCCAGCAACATCCCATCAGGAATCGCCGTAATCTCCTCCCGATTAGCCTCAGCCTCAAGGGGAGCCTGTTCGTTGCGCGTTTCTACCATGAACCCATTGCCATAGACCAGTGAAAGGCATTTGCCCTGGAGCCAGCTTAACCCACCTCATCGCCCAGGCCAGACTTTTTAAGCTTTCCCTCCAAAACACCGGAACGCTCAAATCCATGGCAGATCCATTGTCGCCCCTGTCAAAAATCCTCATAATATAGTTCATGAGTATTAATGAGTCATGACTCAAATTACGATTCAGTGTCGCCTCGTTGCCCCAGCGGAAACCCGCCGCCACCTCTGGCACCTCATGGCCGATATCTACACGCCCTTCATCAACGAAATGCTAGCCCGGATCGCCCAGCATCCTGACTTTGCCCAATGGAGCCAAACGGGCCGCATCCCCCCAGATATCTTCGAGACTCTGCGCAAAGCCATCAAAGAGGAATGGGCAGATCGCTGGATGCCCGGTCGTTGGTCCTATGCCGCTAGGGAACTGGTGAGACGCATCTATAAATCTTGGATGACCCTGCGTAGTCGGTTGCGCCATCAATGGGTGGGGCAGTCGCGCTGGCTAGAGATGCTCCAAAGCGACGATGAATTGGTTGAGCGCTGTGGCCTGCACCTAGAGGCCATCCGCACCGAAGCCGCCCAAATCCTGGCCCAGCATAGCCCATCGAAAAAGCCATCTCCCAAGGCAGCTAAGCCGCCCAAATCAGCCAAGGGCAAAGCTAAGTCGAAAAAAACAAAGCCCCAAAACCCCAGCCTCTATCCCCAGTTGTTTGCCCAGTATGAAACCGCCGAAACCGCGTTGGAAAAAGCTGCAATAGCCTACCTCCTCAAAAACAACGGCCAGATTCCGGACGGGCCTGAAAACCTAGAGAAGCTTCAACGGCGACGACGCAAGGCCGAAATCCGCATTGAGCGTCTGACCGACCAATTGACCAAAACCCGCCTCCCCAAGGGGCGTGACCTAACCCATCAGCAATGGTTTACCCTTCTCAAAACCGTCGCCGAACAACTACCCAAGGATGAGGCCGAGGCAGCGGTTTGGCAGGCCCATCTGCTGGCAGAACCCAGCCTGCTACCCTTCCCCGTCGCCTATGAAACCAACGAAGACCTGAGATGGCACCGCAATGCCAAGGGTCGCCTGTGCGTTAACTTCAGTGGCTTAGGCGACTACCCCTTTGAAATTTACTGCGATACCCGCCAACTGCATTGGTTCCAGCGCTTTCTGGAAGATCAAACCTGCAAAAAAGCCAGTGGCAATCAACTCTCTGCCAGCAACCTAACCCTACGCTCCGGGCGCATTAGTTGGCAGCTAGGGGAAGGTAAAGGCGACCCCTGGCAAATTCACCACCTCACCCTTTACTGTTGCGTTGACACCCGCCTGTGGACACAAGAGGGCACCGAACAAGTCATCCAAGAAAAAGCCAGCCAGATTGCCAAGGTGCTGGCTGGTACCAAAGCAAAAGGAAACCTCAACCGCCAGCAACAAGACTTTATCCGCAAGCGCGAGACCACCCTCCAACGGCTCCACAACCCCTTTCCTCGGCCCCACCGCCCGCTCTACGTCGGTAGCCCCGCCATCCTGGCCGGAGTGAGCTTCGGGCTAGATAAACCAGCCACCCTCGCCATTGTGGATATCACCACAGGCCGAGCCATCACCTATCGCAGCCTTCGACAACTCCTGGGCGAAGACCATCACCTGTTAAATCGGCAAAGGCAACGCCAACACCAAAAGGCCAAACAAAGACGCCACAACCAACTCAAGTTTGCCCCCAACCGCCAATCCGAGGGCGGCCTAGGAGACTACATCGACGCTCTCCTCGCCCAGTCCATCGTTCAAACGGCTCAACAATACAACGCCAGCAGCATCGTCCTCCCCGACCTCACCCACATCCGAGAGGTTATCCAGAGCGAAATTCAAGCCAGGGCCGAGGAAAAAAGCCCGGTTAAGGAAATACAAGACCAATATGCGCGAGCCTATCTCCGCAGCGTTCACCGCTGGAGCTACAACCGACTTGCCCAAAAGATCCAATCCAAAGCACAGCAAGCAGGGCTAGCCGTCGAGAGCGCCAAACAACCCATCCAGGGCACCCCCCAAGAAAAAGCCCAGGGAGTTGCGCTGATAGGCTATCAATCTCGCAAACTCGGTCAAGGGTTGACATAGTACTCCAGAACCATTACATTAATCTCTAGCGCCGCAATTCATGCCAGCAATGGCCAATGTATTGTGCTAAATGCGAGCTAGTTTGACTGCCTAACCCGTAGTCTTGCTTTCTGGCTCAGGTGACTGTCCACCCAAAGGTCGTTGGTGCGCTGGCGATTGGAGGGCACGGGTCCCGTAGTGATGGTTACCACCTACACCTCCGATCAAGGAGGAATCCACCTAACCCCTACCCTTGGCAAACCAAAGCAAAGGCAAAATGTCCGCTAGGTTCGCCAAACATCTCGAAAAACGACGGCACGTAGGTTTGTAGACACAAAACGCCGTTACCGTCGCTGGCCAGACCCCTCGATTTTCCCAGTCATTCCACCTTTGCCAAAAAGGTCGCTGAAAAGCTTGGCACATCAGGACTGCGCTTCACAGGGGTTGCCTCACCCTTCGAGGCATGGACGTGATTGAAAGACCCCTATCGCCTGGAGATGAACGCCCACCAGACGGAGTTGCCTCACCCTTCGAGGCATGGACGTGATTGAAAGCTGACGTGCTCGTCGCCCGTCTGGGCCATTATCACAATGTTGCCTCACCCTTCGAGGCATGGGCGTGATTGAAAGCCCTTCTCCACGCACACTAGAATTCAGCGGCCAGAGCAACGCTCTCTTGCGTACCCCTTCCAACCATCGAAGAAGGGGTATGCATCTGTCTGGTCAAATTTCCCCATCAAACCCTTCCCATTACGGTATTTCTCAGACATTTGTACTACACCAGGGATGTCTGCGCTATGCTAGGCATAGGTGGATTGAAAGGCGCACTTCCTTCACACTCCAGGGTGAGAAGTGCATTTAAGCGACACACAATGTGTGATCGATTCGTTAGCAAGCCCTAAACGACACGAATTCGATAAGGCGACAACGAGTCAGTTAAGACGACACGAAAGTGTGATCGATGACAACTAAATCGTTATTCGACACTTTTACAGTATGGGCGATACTGGATTCGAACCAGTGACCCCTTCCGTGTGAAGGAAGTGCGCTACCACTGTGCTAATCGCCCGTCGATCTTACAAAGTACCACAGGATGCGGTTTTACCTCAACTCATTTCCCAAGTTTTTTGTTAGCGCGGCGAGGGGTTATGTCAAAGTTCCGCCAGGTGGGACGGACTTCCTATTTTGCCGAAGCGGCTAGGAGGGATGGTGTCTAGGCGATATCGGTTGGAGTAGGCGGGGTTTGGGCTTGGGCGAGTTGGGCTTGAATGAGGGCTTCTAGGTCTTGGCGGCGCACTTCGATGCCTTGGCCCAGTTGACCGGGGGTTTCGCAGAAAATCAAGCTGTCGATGGGTTTCATCGCCAGCAGTTGGAACAGAATGTTGATGACGGGAACGGGGAGGGCCATCACCTGGGGGTCTTTGATGGTGGCTTGGCTGGCGGCGGCGTCTTGCAGGGTGGGGTAGGCGTAGACGACGTTTTTACGGGCGTTGGGCTGGGTGCGGCTGCTGAGGGTGGTCATCACCCAGCTTTGCTCTAGGTTTTGCAGAATGTAGTACTGGGGGTGCTTCAGTTGAGTGGCAATGGCTTTGAGGACAGGGGCAATGGCCGCCACGGCCTCAGGGTTAATGAGGTGGCTGGGGGTGTTTTGCACTAGGTCGGCAATTTGGTCGTCGAGGGTCATAGGAGAACGCAATGGAAAACTGGGGGGCAGGGTGGCACTCAATGGTTTCACGGGGAAGTGCTAGACTTAGCTCAGTAGTTCTAAGTTAGTTTTCTGACTGTAGGATTGAAATAGAGTCCCTGAATCCACAGCGATTCAATGGACGTTTCTATTTGTTGTGCAGTCCCCAGTATAAGGTAGCGCTGTGAATTCGATCGGGGGCTAAGCAGCAAATCAGGCGCATCTATCCCACCTTCAGAGGCCTGACGATGGCCTGTTGTCTGTGTCGATCTGAGGACTATGGCGCTTGAATCAGGGGATTGATTTGTTATCGGTAGAGGCGCTAGCTCAATGGTTCAGCGATGAACTCCGGGAAAAGACGGGGGTGTCGGGGCAGACATGTAGACCCGTAGCCAATCGCCTCAGCCATGAGGTGCAGCGAGTTTGCCGAGAAAGCCAGCGCATTCAGGCATCGGGAGAGGTGGCGACTTGGGCCAAGAAGCTAGGTCGGCATCGCTTGGATCAATGCTTGCACTACTATCACTTGGGGTCGCAGCAGGGGCGCATTGATCTGCACAGCACCCTTAGCGCCATGGTCTACCGCTACATGACCTCGCCCCAAAGCCCCATCAGCTACCAGGCGCGATTGGGATTAATTGAAGATTTTTTACAGGGCTTCTACGTCGAAGCCCTGAATGCCTTTCGGCGCGAGAACCAGCTTACGGAACGGTATCAACCGCGCCTCTTACTGGAACTGGCGGAGTTTATGGCCTTTGCGGAACGCTATGGCAAGCGGCGTATTCTGTTACCGGGGCATCGTAGCCAGCAACTGATTGTGCTGAGGGCTCAAACCTTTGCTCGCCAGCAGCCGCCAGAACTGGCTGTGGATATCGCCCAGATGATGGACTACGGTGGCGAGGCGGAGGATCTTCGCCCTGCGGCCTCCCAGCAGCGTATTCGAGAAGAATTGCTGGCCCAGGGAGAACGGCCCCCGGAACCTTCCCTACGCGATGAGGTGATTGAGGCGTTAATCGTCTATCTCAAGGAACGCGATCAGGTGGACTGTGCCGATTATTTTGTGCTGCGCCTGCTAGATTTACCCACTCAGGACATTGAAGATCTGCTGAAGATTACCCCGCGCCAGCGAGACTATCTCCAGCAGCGGTTTAAGTATCACCTGCTGCGCTTTGCCCTGTCCCACCATTGGCAGTTGGTGCACGAGTGGCTAGGGGTGGGCCTAGAGACGAACCTGGGCCTGACCCCTCAGCAGTGGCAGCAGTGGCAGCAAACTTTGTCTCCTCAACAGGCGGAACTGCTACGGTTAAAGCAGGTGGGGGTGGCGGATGGGGAAGCGGCCCATCGGCTAGGCTTATCGAATATTCAGTTCCAGAAACAGTGGACTAAATTGTTGGCACAGGCGTGGGAAATTCGTAATCTTTAGTATCCGGATAGCCGGATTGAGGCCATGAATAGAGACTCAGATATTATGAAAGCCATCCTGCTGAAGCTGCTGTTTGAGGCAGATTCGGCGGAGGGTTCGCCATCAGGTAATGACCGTCTGAGCCCTTCTACCTCGGCCCCCTGGCCCCAGCCCTTTGCCACCGACGATGCATTGGCTCGTTCCCATGGTGCAGACCCCAACGCCGTTTTCGATCCTGGAGATCATCCCATCGTGCAAACCCACTTTGAAGCTCTTTTAAAGCGCCGCCTCAGCCAAGACATTGCCCAGCAACCGCCCCTGTTTCCCTGGGAACAGAGTGTGCAAGAATATCCCGATCAGTTACGCTCCGACCTGGATCGGGCTTCGGTCTGGCTCGATCACCTGAGGAACCTAGAGGTTCCGGCCCATTTCCCTGAAGCCGTGCTAGCCGAGTTATTTGGCCATTGCCAGCGGGTTGCCAACCACACCAGCCAACTGGGGCGGCAACTGGTGGAGGCGGTGGAAGCCCTCTTCCCCGATCAGCCCCAGACCCTGGTCTATGTGGCGGGTTTGGTGGCGCGGCCCAGCACTCGATCCGCCGCTACGGATTTGGTGGCATCCGTGAACTACGAGACCGCCTCCCCTCAACAGCAAATTGCCCTCACCATGCTGGCAGCCCGCAGCATCTTCGAGGCGCTGTCCCTTGTCGTTTCCCCCCTCACCCCCAGCGTTGTTCGTACCTGGATGACGGCCCGTGGCCCCCTGACTATCACCGTAGCCCGCCTTAACGAATCGCTCCTAGAGGTGCGGACAGAGATCCCAGAACCGGGGGCCATGGTGCTAACAGGCCTTACCGATACGCTCCATTCGCAGCGGTCTACCCCAGGGAGCTTGGTGCTGCAACTGGCCTATCCCCAGCCTCAAACGGCCTATACCCTAGAGGTCAGCCTAGGTTCAGAGCCAACACCGCTGCGGTTTCAAGTGATGGTAGAAGCCTAGGTAAGCGAAGGAATGGCTAGGGAATCCCCAAATGCCACACTCTGCCCGATCTGGGCGTGGTATGGCTGGGTTAGGTGTGGTTTACACTAGGGCTATGACCACCGATTCCCTCGACCCCACCCCCTTTACCGAAATTGCCCTTCAGCCCTCCGCCAAGCCAGACGCAGGGCTAGCACCGTTGCTGTTGACGGTGATTGAACTGGTGCGTCAACTCATGGAAGCCCAGGTAATTCGTCGCATGGAGGGGGGCGACCTCAGTGATGCCGATCTAGAGCGTGCCTCGGAGAGTCTGATAAAGCTAGAAGAACAGGTGGTGCGCCTGTGCGATATTTTTGACATTGACCCGGCGGATCTCAACATTGATCTGGGGGAAATCGGCACTCTGTTGCCTAGGGCAGGGCACTATTATCCTGGCGAAACCTCCCAAAGCCCCACCATTTTGGAATTGCTTGATCGCCTGCTAGATACGGGGGTGGTGGTGGAGGGCAATGTGGAACTGGGCATGGCCCAACTCAACCTTATCCAGGCCAAGCTGCGGCTAGTACTAACCTCCCAGCCACTGTAGCCTTCAAATCTTTCCGCCCTAATTCCCTAATTAAACCTGAGTTCGGGATAAGCCAGTCGCTGCAATCGTGAGAAACCTGCTTCCAGCTTGCGCTTTAGACCTCACCCTAAATCCCTCTCCCTTGGGGAGAGGGATTTAGGGTGAGGTCTAGCTCCTCTCTCCTCGGGGGAGAGGAGCTGGGGGTGTAGCTTGCTTCCCGCAGGGTGGTCTACCAGGGGATCTGGTCACGATGTCTAACCCGAACTGAGGTTAATTAACGACGGGGCTGCCGTGGTGGTGGGTCATATACCAGCGTCCGGCCATGCGCTCAAACCCGTTGGTAGCCATAGATCGCGCCTCTAGGCGTCGGCCCTGACTAATTTGCAGGACGTTTTCCACCAGCACCACGTAGGCCAGATCACCGCTCACCTCCACGGTCAAAATGTCGGTGTCAATTTCGAGGTAGCTGGTGTGGGCAAAAATTCTGGCCCAGGCTTCGCGGATATCCGCCCATCCCTTGAGGGCATCGCGGCCAGGGTGAATGCAGAGGCAACCCATCCCCTTCGACCAAACTGCATCCATGGCCTCCAGGTCTTTCTTCTCGAAGCTGCGATAGAAGGCCTCATTGGCGGCCAAAACTAACGCCCGATCATCAGCCATAGGCTCCTCACTGATAAGATACAAGGGCTTTTCCTTGTCTCCTATGTTGAGCATAGCTAACCGCCCTGGGGTCTAACCACCTCAGTTATCCCGATTTTCCATCACCGATCCGAATCCCTATGCTAACCCTTGATAATCTCTGTAAATCCTATGGATCCAAGCCTGTGCTACAACAGTTAAGCTTGGCCCTCGAACCGGGGGAAATCTACGGATTATTGGGGCCAAACGGAGCCGGAAAAACCACCACCATCAACATTATTTGTGGCCTACTGAAGGCCGATTCGGGATCGGTTTATTTGGCAGGACAGCCCGCCAGCCCTCGCACCAAGCGCTGGGTAGGGGTGGTGCCCCAAAGCAATCTGCTATACGGTAGTTTGTCATGTCAGGATAATCTGGCCTTTTTGGGACGGCTGTACGGGCTATCGCGTCAGGAGTGCCGCCAACGCATCGATGTTTGTCTGGAGTCGGTGGACTTGATCCACAAACGCCACACCCCGGTGGAGCGCCTCAGTGGTGGAATGCAGCGCCGCCTTAGCCTTGCCGCCGCCATGCTGCACAAACCCCAACTGGTGATTCTGGACGAACCCACCACGGGCCTCGACATTGAAGCCCGTCAGGATGTATGGCAACTGATTCGCCAACTGAAGGAGATGGGGGTAACGGTGCTGCTCACCAGCCACCTGTTCGACGAGGTAGAGCGCCTTTGCCAGCGCATTGGCATCCTCAAGCAGGGCCGCATTGTGGCAGAGGGCAGCCTGGAAACCCTGCGGCAACGCATCCCCGCCTACGAAATTGTCACCCTCGACACCCCTGATCCCGAAGGCGCTATTCAGCGAGGGCAGCAGCTTGGCTATGCCCACCGTTACTACGGCGGCGAACTGGCCTTTTGGGTGCCCGATCAGCTTGATCTTAAGGATCTGATTGCCCAGTTTGAGGGCGTGCCGATGGAATCCATTGCCCGTCACCCCGTCAAACTAGAGCATGTTTACCTTGAAGTAACCCGTGCGGCGGAGGTAGAGCAGCCTGTTTCCCCAGACATGATCGCCCCTAGGGGCTAGGTCAGTTACCAGAAGGATAGGGCTGCGGGGTCAAGTTTCCGTATTAAGATGAGAACAGCGGTTACATCCCTTCACACTTTCCCTTGGCCCTATGTCGTTCTTTCGGTCTTACATTGCGCCCCTGCTGATCGTGCTCATTTTTGCCGTGGCCATGCTAGCGGTGAGCGCCCGTATCTTCCTGCCCAGCGATATGATGGCCCCGGCTCCCATCGAAGAACCCGTTTCCACGATCTCCATCGATCCCCTGGCTTCCAGCCACGGCATTGCCCCTGATCTATCGGAGTTTATCCACGGCCCAGCCGCCTATCAGGTTGAGGGCTAGGTCAGTTGAGGAAGAACGCACGTTGCTCCCCCAGGACACTTAGGGGTCAGTCTAGGGTTTCTACCACCTCATCCCACTGCATACTGAAGGCGGGCAGCCAGCCCCGCAAATAGTAGTACAGCGACGACAGCAGCTCTTCCCAATAGCGGGTAGTGACGCGCAAAGCCCCCCCATTGGGCACCAGGTCAGCCAGACGGGCAAGGGTGCCGTCCTCCTCACTGCGGGGGGCACCATACAGCTCGGTGGGCCAAGCTACCACCTGAAGCGCGTCATTTTCAAAGGCGAGGGCTGCCCGACGCATGGTAAGGGCTGGGGCTACCAAAATCACCCGGTTGGCGGTGCGATTGTCTCGCTCGGCCCGTCGTTCCCTGGGGGCGGGCGGGTTGAATAAGCCCCGATCCGCCAAAAAGCTGGCCTGATCCTCCACCGTGCGACGAATATCCATCCCAGTGTTGATAATCCGAATGTTGGAGTCGGCAATACCGCGATTCATTAACCGCTGTCGAATCGACTGATTGAGCTGCTGTCCCAAATCGCTGCTTTCATCCCGTGCCCCTGCCGTTACCGTCACTACGGGGTTAGCCACCGCCACCCGGCCATAGACATCGGAGGCACTGTTCAGCCGGGATACCAAAATAGGATCCAACGGCACATCCGAATCGCTCTGACTGGGTAACGTATTCGAGAGCCGAAATGCATCGGCATTATCGCCAATAATGACCATAGCCGTGGCCAACTGCACAGGGAGGGCATCGGTGGCCGCACAAAAGTTGCTGCTGCACAGCATCCGCTGATTTTCGTAAGCCCGTTCCACCGCTGCCTCCGCCTGCACCGACAAGCCCCGCGCCACCAGCGGTGTACTGCTCACCCACAGCACCGCTAGCGCCGCCAACACCAGCTTGCCCTCCACCTTTTGCAGCCCATTTTTCAGAGATAGCGCCAGCATAGTAATGACCGCCCCCAGCGGCGTCAGCGGCAGAGATAGCGCCTGCCAAAAGGTGCCTACTGTGCGATCATTGGGGTCAATAAACGCTGCCGCTACTAGCAGCAACACCAGCCCCCCGCCCAGCCAAGTCAGCCATTTTTCAGGGATCAGCTTCTTGACAGCCCACCACAAACCATAGCCAATGGCCAGCCACAGCAACAGTCGAGTGAGCAGGTTGAGGATATCCATGCCAGTGCTTGGGAACAGGGGGCCACAATGCCTCCCTGATGATACTGAGGATTCAGGGTTTTGAGGCGTTGCGACCAAGCGACCAAGCGACCAAGACCAGCGATCCTTGAGCACCCAAAGCCCCTGTATCAGAAAATCCCAACGTGCTCTGACCAGCCATCAACCGCCCCGCACCACCCAAGAACCGAACCTAAGAACGCAGACGAGTAGGCGATAGTTCAAATACTTTGTAAACAAAAGTAACGATTATGACGTCATGCCGCTAAGCTGTCTTGACGGTAGCGTGTCTTTCCCGCTAAGGTGGCTGCATACCTGGGTCACACCTAAACTAGAAGTGCGATATGGAAGAGCAAAAAGCGACCAAAGTTACCCTTTATCTACCCCCTGAGCTGCACCGTCAACTGCGTATTCGTGCTGCCGTTGAAGGGGAAGCGATGTCTTCCATTGCCAAACGCGCTATTGATTTTTATCTAGCTCATTCCGAGTTGGTGGATGAAGGGTTTGAGGCAGCCCATGGGCATTCTCACCAGGTTTACGACTGCCCCAGTTGTGCGACTGCTGTGGTTATGCGAGAAGGGGAGCTAGTCGAGTTGGCCAGAATGGCCGCTTTAACAGCACCCAATAGCGCTACCCTTGATGATCCTGACCTTCCCGAAATGGTAGGGGTTCCGAGTTCGCGGGGAGAGGGCGAATTGGTGGTCTGCTAGGCCGTTTCATCCAAAGTTTTTTGTAGCGTTGATAAGGTCGTCGCCCTAACGGCAGGTCGCGTTAATTCTCAGCCCCCTCGGGTTAAATTTGTTTATGGGTTGAGTCGTCTGAACATCATGCAAGATGTCAGAATGTTACAGTTTCACAGACTCAAGCGATTACATTGTCACTTCTTAAGCCAGCGGGGTTAACGTTAAGAAAACTGACAAAAGATTGAAAATAATGTTGTCTTAAAAACAGAATCAAAGAAAGAGTTCGGTTATTTCTAAGGCATAGGCAACTGGCCCCTCGGTTAAGTGCAGAATTACTCAGAACAATTCAGCTCTATCCATGATTCGTTGACAGCTTTAGTGTCCCTCACCCCCGAAAAGGTATCGGCCATGAAAGAGGATTTAAACGTACTTATACAAGCCCAATATCCTCTGATCTATTTGGTCACCTTTGAGGAAGAACGGGCTGAGCAAACCGTCGCCGTTGTGGCCCGTCGATTGGCCCGTGAGCAGGATGTCAAAAATCCCCTCAAACTCTACACCTGGACGATGACCCGTGGCATGGTGGAGTACGGTAACCCCGGATCGGGCACCCAGCACAACAACACGGTTTCCCCCGAAGCAGCTGTGGAATGGGTGATTCGTCAACGGGAACCCGGTATCTTCATCTTCAAAGATTTGCACCCCTTTAAAGATTCCCCAGCCGTAACGCGCTGTCTGCGAGATGCGATTATTGCCCTCAAGGGAACCTCAAAGACCATTGTGCTGATGTCTCCGGTGCAGGAAGTTCCCATTGAGCTTGAGAAAGAGGTGGTGGTACTCGATTTCCCCATGCCCGACATGGCGGAACTGGACGAAGTTCTTTCCACCGAACTGAACCGAGCCAGGGGTGGCAATATCACCACGGAAGATCGAGAAAAGCTCTTAAAAGCTGCTTTGGGTCTAACCCGTGACGAGGCCGAAAAGGTCTACCGAAAAGCGCGGGTGATGGCCAAGAAGCTCACAGCAGAGGAAGTAGAAATTGTCCTCTCCGAGAAAAAACAGCTCATCCGCCGCAACGGCATCCTAGAGTTTATGGATGTGGATGAAACCATCGACTCGGTGGGTGGTCTAGAGGAACTAAAGCACTGGCTGTTTCAGCGTTCTGATGCCTTCACTGAACGGGCGCGAGAATATGGTTTGCCCCAGCCCAAGGGTATGCTGATTCTAGGGGTTCCCGGTTGTGGTAAGTCCCTCATTGCAAAAACGACCTCTCGTCTGTGGGGGTTGCCCCTTTTGCGGTTGGATCTCGGTCGAGTTTACGATGGTTCCACCGTAGGCCGTTCGGAAGCCAATCTTCGCAATGCCCTGCGTACTGCTGAATCAATTTCTCCGACGATCTTGTTCATCGATGAAATTGACAAAGCCTTTGCCGGAGCGGGTGGCTCTTCGGATTCTGACGGTGGTACTTCCAGTCGAATTTTTGGTACCTTCTTGACCTGGATGCAGGAAAAAACCTCTCCGGTATTCGTGATGGCTACCGCCAACCGAGTGGAGCGTTTGCCCAGTGAGTTTCTACGCAAGGGGCGCTTTGATGAAATCTTCTTCGTAGACCTGCCCAACGCCGAAGAACGCAAAGATATTTTCCAAATCCATCTGAAAAAGCGGCGGCGCGACATTGACCGCTTCGACCTCGATCAACTTACGAAGGTCTGCGATGGATTTTCTGGCGCTGAGATCGAGCAAGGCTTGATTTCGGCCATGTATGAAGCCTTTGCCCAAGGACGAGAGTTCACTCAGCTCGATATTATTGCGGCCATTCGAGCTACCCTGCCGTTGTCAAAAACCATGAGTGAACAAGTGACCGCCCTGCGCGATTGGGCGCGTCAAAGAGCCCGTCCGGCGGCAGCCTCCGTCGCTGAATATCAGCGGATGGAGTTTTAACAAGCTTTCCTCCCGGCCTGTGCTGGGGGAAGGGCTAGCGGTTTTCGCTAGCAGTCCGTAGCCAGAAAACCTGCCTAGGCGATCTGGTGTCGTTACCTCTCAAAACCTCGTTGTTGTCTCTCTCAATTTCCCTACAGGAGGAAATCCTATGTCTCACTTCAGCACCCTTCGCACCAAAGTGACCGATGCTGAAATCCTCAAGCAGTCTCTTTCTGACTTGGGTATTGCCACTAAAACTGAGGCTGATGTTCGCGGTTACAATGGCCAGCGTATTCGCGCTGACATTGTCGCTGTTCTCGATGGTGAGTACGATCTGGGCTGGTCTCGCAATGCTGATGGCTCCTTCGATCTGATCGCGGATCTGTGGGGTGTGGCCAAAAAGCACAACCAAACCGAACTGATCAACTCCATCAACCAAAAGTACGCTGTCAACAAAACCCTGGCTGAGGTGAAGCGCCCTGGCCTGCAAAACGCCAACGTGAAGCTGGTGCTTCAGTAAGCCAGTTTGCCGTCTACGCGTTCCCTTAGGATGGGTCGGCTAGATTCACTAGCCGACCCATTTTCTGGGTACAAACGCTGGTGCCCCTCACCCCCTACCTAGCGATCATGGCTTGGTTCCCGTAGGGTGAGCGGCTAATCCGCTGGTTTGGCTTCCTCTCCTACCGGGCTAAACGATTGCCGACCGTTAAGCTTCGTTGCACGACCTGGGGTAGACGCAAAGCTTGTGTTAACTTCATTATCATTACCTATTTTGTCGATGTTCTGTAACACCGAGGTTGTTGCCGTGGCCCTGTCAGAAAAAGCCCCTGTCCTGACCGAAACCCGCGAAGACTTTTCCGAGTATGTTGCCCATCTGCAACTACACATGGCGCTCCAGGCTCGTAACTTGGTGCCCTCCCTGCAAAGCCACAGCGACAGCCGCCACAGCCTACTGCATCAAACCCAGGCCGATATCGAAAAGATCGTATCTCGCCAAAGGTTTTAGTTAGCGGTTGTTTTAGCAATTATCATTACGCAATCGACCATCGGGCATTCGGGTGTTGCACAGGAAATTTCCTTGTTGCCCCCTGAGGTCAGCCGACCGTAGGTTAGCGCCGCCCGTAAAGAACGTGTCATTGAGTACGGTATCGCGCAGATTGGCATTGCTCAGGTCTGCGCCTAGAATCAGGACATTACTGAGACTCGCACCTCGCAGGTTAGCTCGGGTTAGACCTAGTGACTAGATCCCCTGGTAGCCCACCCTGCGGGAAGCAAGCTACACCCCCAGCCCCTCTCCCACGAGGAGAGGGGAGCTAGAAAGGCTCAAAGTCCATCTCCCTTGGGGAGAGGGATTTAGGGTGAGGTCTAAAGCGCAAGTCGAAAGCAGGTTTCTAAAGATGACAGTCCTTGGCTGATCCCGAACTCAGGTTATCACAGGGCCTTGTTTGACGAATGTTCTGGGCTGACACCTGGGTGGGCTTACTGCCACCATGCCTCCCCCTAGGGCATGGTGGCAGTAAGCCTTACTTGGTCGCGGCCTCCCTCCTTGGCGGCATAGAGCGCTTCGTCGGCCAGTTTTAGCAAGGTGGCGGCTGAGTTTGCAGCGGAAGGGATGCAGGTGGCGACTCCTAGGCTCATGGTGACGATGGTATCGATGGCGGAGCTGCGGTGGCTAATGCGGCGTTCTCGAATGGAGCGGCGGATGTCTTCGGCTACGGTTTCGGCCCCCTTGAGGTCGGTGTTGGGCAGGATGACGGCAAACTCTTCGCCGCCATAGCGGGCTACCAAATCTCCCGGACGTTTGGCAGCATGGCTGAGGGTGCGGGCCACGAGGCGCAGACAGTTATCCCCAGCTTGGTGGCCATAGAGGTCGTTAAACCCTTTGAAGTAGTCGATATCAGCCAAAATAATAGAAATGGGGGTTTTCTGACGAGTCATACGTCGCCATTCGCTGTCTAGGTGTTGTTCAAAGCGGCGGCGGTTGGCAACCTGGGTAAGCCCATCGAGGTAAGCCATGCGTCGCAGCCCTTGGTTAGCTAGGGTCAGTTGGCGGTGCAGTTTGGCCTGTTGTACGGCGATGCTGACCTGGGTGGCCAAGCTTTGAAGCAGGCGGACATCAGCGGTACTCCACTGGCGGGGGGCACTGCACTGATGGGCAATTAAGAGCCCCCATAGGGTTTGCTCTTGCAGCAGGGGTACAACAATTTCCGCCTTAATCTTGAAATAGTCTAGGAACATGAGTTGACTATCCGAGAGCCCCTGGTCGCAAACGTTAGCCACTGCTATGCCGCGCCCCTGGCGATAGTGGATCAAAAATTTTTCGTCCACACTCCAGGGGTCGCGCACCTCCCATCCCACCATGGCCGGATAGTTGGGGGAACAGGATTCTTGGATCACCTCGCCGCTCATGTCTGCCGCGCATTGGAGAATGATCACCCGGTCGGCCTCGATGAACTCGCGTACGGCAATCACGGTTTGCTCTAGGATGCTGTCCAAATCCAGCAGGTTGCGGATGCGTTGGGCAATTTCGCTCACCAGTCGTTCCCGCTGGGCCTGGAGCTTGAGTTCCGCCTCCGCCCGCTTTTGGGGCGAAATATCTAGGGTGACACCAACCAACCGAGGCTGTTGCTGGGGCGTATAGAACACCTGCCCTTGGGAGAGCAGCCACCGCACCGTGCCATCGGGCAGCATAATCCGAAACTCGACATCGTAGCGTTTTTGGTGGTGAATCGCATCCTGGAGAGCCTGATCGACCCCAGCCCAGTCTTCCGGGTGAATGTGCTTGAAGATGGCTTGATAATGGCCATCAAATTCGCTGAGGGTGAGGGCCAGAAGCCCCTGAAGTTCCTCCGACATCACCAACATATCGGCGCTAATGTCCCAATCGAGGGTGCCCATCTGGGCTCCCTTGAGGGCAAGGGTGAGCCGTTCCTGTTGCTCTTGCAGAGAGAGCGACTGGATCTGACAGGCCGTGAGTTCTGTGGAGCAGCTTAGGGAGACCTCCTCCGGGCCATAGGCTCCCTCCGGCGTCACCACGCCCACCCAATGCCCGCCTTCATTCACGACGACTTGGTATGGGGTTCCAGGGGATAGATGCACCGCCGCCAGGGGGAAGTCGGGCCTGGGTTCGAGGGCGGCAAGGGGTGTCATCCAGTCTTCTAGGGTGGCCTGGTCGAAGGGAGCAGCGTGGGTAGTGGCAGCGGCCAGGTTAGCGTAGGTGATCACCCCTACCAAACCACCGTTCTCCCGTTGTACCAGAGCATAGGTTTTGGTGGCTGCGGCCATGGCCAGCAACCCTTGGTTAAGGGACAAATGGGCGGCTAACGCCAGGGGCGTAGGGTCAAAGGCGAGGGTCTGGTCAGAGGAGGAGGCCAGTTCCGTCGTCATCGAGGGTTGGGGATGATTCACAGGGTCATTTGCCAAGGGGAGCGACCTCACGGAGGCCATATCTAAGGGATCCATCACATCATGGGGAAAACCCGGATGCTGTAACCGCGCAGGGGAAGCCCATGACGATAGAGGAAATCAGCGCCATAGACAAGCCTTCCCATGGGCTACGGGGTAATCATCACCCATGGGCCGTTACCGTTGGGCATCTCCAGGCATCTCCCGCAGGCTAGATCGGGGCGATTCTGGGGTAGAGCCGCCCTCATCCTAGACCTGGGGTTTGCCTTTAGTGCTGTAGTCTACAGAATGCCCCATCTCACCCTCAGCGATCGCACGGGCCAACAACCTTTAACAAATGCTTAGGAATGCCTAGAGTTTAATCTTTCGCAATAATTGAAAAGAAAGGGCCGTGGGAGGGAAAGCCTTGCGGTATGGTGAACAGTAACCCTAATCCCTAACGTTTTTTCATCCCCATGACCCTGGCCCAGCCGCCCCACCGTAAAGCTAAAGCCCTGCGTCCCGGTGCCCCCCGTCCGGCCAAGGAGCTCTGTAGCGAATGCGGCTTTTGCGACACCTACTACATCCACTATGTTAAGGACGCCTGCGCCTTTCTCAATCAGCAGTTCCCCACCCTAGAGCAGCAAAGCCACGGACGCCAGCGAGAGTTGGCCCAGGATAACGAGGTTTACTTCGGTGTTCACCAAGCCATGATGGCCGCCCGCAAGCAGCAGCCCATCGAGGGAGCACAGTGGACAGGCATTGTGAGTTCCATTGCCATCGCCATGCTGACCCAGGGCAAGGTGGAGGGGGTCGTGTGTGTGCAAAACACCGAGGCAGATCGCTTCCAGCCCCAGCCCGTGATTGCCACCACACCGGAGGAAATTCTCGCCGCCCGCGTCAACAAGCCCACCCTTTCGCCTAATCTATCTGTGCTAGAGCAGGTCGAACAATCGGGGATGAAGCGGCTGCTGGTGATTGGGGTAGGCTGCCAAATTCAGGCCCTGCGCGCCGTGCAAGACAAGCTCGGCCTAGAGAAGCTCTATGTGCTGGGCACCCCCTGTGTGGATAACGTCAGTCGGGCGGGGCTGCAAAAGTTCCTCGATACTACCAGCCGATCCCCCGAAACCGTGGTGCACTACGAGTTTATGCAAGACTTTCGGGTGCATTTCAAGCACGAAGATGGCTCCACCGAAACCGTACCCTTCTTTGGCCTCAAAACCAACCAGCTTAAGGATGTGTTTGCCCCCTCCTGCATGAGCTGTTTCGACTATGTGAACGGCCTCGCTGACCTGGTGGTAGGCTACATGGGCGCGCCCTTTGGCTGGCAGTGGATTGTGGTACGCAACCAAACCGGGCAAGACATGCTGGATTTGGTGATGGATCAGCTCGACACCCAGCCCGTTATGTCCCAGGGGGATCGTCATCAGGCCGTGCAGCAAAGTATTCCCGCCTACGACAAGGGCGTTACCCTGCCGATGTGGGCCGCCAAGCTGATGGGCCTTGTCATTGAGCGCATTGGCCCCAAAGGGCTGGAATATGCTCGCTTTTCCATTGATTCCCACTTCACCCGCAACTACCTGTACCTCAAGCGCAACCATCCCGAAAAGCTGGCGGCCCATGTACCGGAGTTTGCTAAAAAAATTGTGGCGCAATACAAGCTGCCCGACTAGCACCACAGCCTGACAGTTGACCTAGCGGCTTCCTTTAGCGAAGCCAAATCCTAAATTTGCGGTAAGACCCGTAGCACAGTTCTACCCTAGCGTCATGCCGCCATGGGTTGTTGGTGCTATGGGTCATGGCCCGTAGCACCGCAGTATCCATTAAAGTGTTGAATAAACCTGCGTTCTTTTCTATTCCCCCCATGGCCGTTGAACCCCTAAGCTGGACAGACCTTGAGGCCCTGACCGATTTCTCGATGGATCCTATCCACGGCCCCACCAACGCCCAGGCGCGGCTTCGGCTGTTCGGTCAGCCCGAGTCGGCGGTGCGGGTCACCCTCTACCGCGACAACCATGCTTGGTGTCCCTACTGCCAAAAGGTGTGGCTGTGGCTAGAGGAAAAGCAAATTCCCTACCGCATCGAAAAGGTCACCATGTTTTGCTACGGCGAGAAGGAGGCCTGGTACAAGCGCAAGGTGCCCTCTGGGATGCTGCCCGCCTTGGAACTAGACGGGCGGATGATCACCGAAAGCGATGACATTTTGCTGGCCCTGGAACGCGCCTTTGGGCCGCTCACCCACAGCATGACTGACCGCACCGTGGTGCCCCTGCGCCAGCTAGAGCGGCTGTTGTTTCGGGCCTGGTGTATGTGGCTGTGCTATCCCTCCCGCTCTACCCAGGACGATCAGCGGGCAGGCCAGCAGTTTCAGGGCGTGATGGATCGGGTAGAAGCGGCCCTAGCCAGCACCTCCGGCCCCTACTTTTTGGACGACTTTGGCACGGTGGATCTGGTCTTCACACCCTACGTGGAACGCATGAACGCCAGTCTGTTCTACTACAAGGGCTATTCCATGCGGGAGGTAAACCCCCATTTTGGGGCCTGGTGCGACGCCATGGAAACCCGCTCCAGCTATCGCGGTACCCAAAGCGACTTCCACACCCACGTCCATGACCTGCCGCCGCAGATGGGGGGCTGCTACAGCAACGACCTACCCCAAGCTCGCCAAAACCAGCAGCGGGTGGATCATGGCCCCTGGTTTGGCCTGCCCGATGTGGGCTATGCCGAGCCGGAACATTCCCGCCAGGAGGCGCTGCACCGAGCGCTCAAACACCGGGCCAATATCATTCGTGTCAACCCCGCCGCCGATGCCCTGATGGAGGAAGCCCTGCGCTGCACCCTCACCCATTTGATGACTGGGGAAAGCTGTCCTCCCCCAGCAGGTAGTGATGTGGCCCTGCGCTACCTGCGAGACCGCATCAGCGTGCCGAGGGATATGTCGATCTATGCAGCCAAGCGACTGCGGGAAGCCCTAGAAGCTACCGCCGCCCTCGCCGGAGCGGGACAGCCCGATCCGATTCCCGTCAACCATCGCCGCGACCAAGACCCCCGTGCCTTTGCCGCCTAGGGAATGAGGTGTGAACGCTAGCGACGTCCGGCTAGGTGGGCCAATTGCTTAGGTGCTGTTAGAACTAGCACAGAACGACTTGAATCTTGGCTAATCCAGCCCTTTTCCGCTAGTTTAGCCATAATTTTGGTGGTTTCGTCGGTGGTGATGTCCGATAGATCGGCTAAGTCCTGTGCCGTCATATTCAGCAGTTCAATGCCCGCTTCTACGGGTTGGCCGTAGGTCTCTTGCAGAGCGACCAAGGTGTTGGCTAACTTTACGGCAGGGGGCTGTTGGCGCAGTTGGAGCCGTAGATTGGTTTGGCGCAACCGCTGAACGATTAATTGCAGCAGACGGTGATGGAGTTGCGGATCTTTGAAGAGGGTTTGGATAAAACGCTGGGCAGAAATGCTGATGAGCTTTACAGCGGTCAGGGCCACCACGTCGGTTGAACGGGGCGACTCGTCTAGGATGGCCATTTCTCCAAAAAAGTCGCCTTGGCCCAGCACGGCTAGGGTAATGAAGTGATCGTCCGCATGGCGGCGCACCTTCACCCAGCCCGATTCAATGAAATAGACGGCGTTGCCCCAGGCATCCTCCATCAGAACCGCTCGGTTAGCCGGATATTCGTGGGAGGTGGTCACGGAAAGCAGCCACTCGACCGTTTCGGGACTGGCGGCGCTAAAAAGGGGATAAAGCTCGGTGAAGGCATCAGGCTGCATGGCGGGCAAGCATAGAAGAAGTGACGGCAACGAAACCCCTGGGCAGGGATAGAGAAAAGTAACGAACGACCCTGGGGCTAGCGGGGATAGTTCTCCGCCATCGAGGCCGCTGATTAACAGTTTCCCACTGCTATTGTGCCCTGCTAGGCCACCAAACTGATCCCAGTTTTGCCCCTAGCCTGGTTCTTGACAGGGATGCCCCCGTTGGGGTGGCCCCATAGCCGTTTGAGAGCCTAGCCCCAGGGTTAGAGAAGCCTAAACTACGCTTGGGGAAGCCTAAGCCAACGTTTGAGCGGTGGCCACAACCCTCTGAATCGTAGGCCGAAAGCGTTCTATATACTGGGGCCAGCCCACCAAAATTGGCTGACGATGCACGACGGTGTCAGCGTCTACCTGGGGTTCGCAAAAGCGAATGGGGTTGCCCTCTAGGTCGCAGCAGACCAACCCAGCTATCTGGGCTAGGGCCAGGGGGCCAACGGTGTCCCACAGCTTTACCCGGCCATTGAGGTAGATATATAACCCAGCCTGCCCCGTAATCACCTGCAACACCTTAAGGCCAAAGCTACCCAGCCGGACAAAGTTCACCCCCGGCAACTGGGCGATCAAATTGGATCCAAACCGTCGCTCATCCTTATCGCCAATCACTAAATTCCAGCCTTGGTTGGGCATAAGGGGTGGGCATAGGGGCCGCAGGGGCTGAGGATGCCTACCGTTGTGCTGCCAAAACAAGCCTTGCTCTCGATTGCCCCAATAGAGTGCGCCATGGGCCGGAGCATAGATCCATCCGGCCTGGGGTTGCCCATGCAGCAGTTGACCCACCATCACCGCATAGTCGGCCCGCCCGTGAATAAAATCGTCGGTGCCGTCGATGGGGTCGATGAACCACAGCCGCCGCCCATCCGTTTGAAGCTCATTCGTTTGAAATTGGCGCACCGTAGCACGATTTTCCTCGGTGATAATGCCATCCTGGGGAAACAGCGCCCGAAAACCCATCAACAGTTTCTCGTCCAGCGCTCGGTCTACGGTTGTAACGTAGTCATCAATGCCCTTCTCAAACACCTGAAAGCCCTGCTGGGACTGCTGACAGGCATAGTCTCCACACACGGTCATCAAGTGGCGAATGGCGTAACAATCCGAAGGGCTGAGGGCCATGGCTTTGAGGGCAACGTAAGGACAAAGAACCCGTCTTCCCAGTGTAGCCTTGCGCCCAAACTTTCAGAAGTCGCCTACATCGGTCGCCTACGTTAACCTGAGTTCGGCATAAGCCAGCCGCTGCAAGCTTGAGAAACCTGCTTCCAGCTTCCGCTTTAGACCTCACCCTAAATCCCTCTCCCCAAGGGAGAGGGACTTTGAGCCGTTCTAGCTCCCCTCTCCTCGTGGGAGAGGGGCTGGGGGTGAGGGATACCAGGGGGTCTGGTCACGATGTCTAACCCGAACTGAGGTTACGTTAAGGTGAGACGCTGATTCAGTTCATCTCAGATAGGCGAATGCGCGGATCGACCACGCTTAGCACTAGGTCGGCCAGGAGGTTGCCCAGAATGAGCATGACGGCTCCCATCATCAGGCTGGCCATCACCAGGTAGAGATCCTGGGCGGTGACGGCTTCGAGGATGAGCTTGCCTAGACCAGGCCAGTTGAAGTAGTTTTCGGTGATAAATGCGCCACCGAGGAGGCTGGCAAACTCGAACCCCAGCAGGGTGATTAGGGGGTTCACGGCATTTCGCAGGGCGTGAACGTAGATCACCCGATCTTCTGGCAGGCCCTTGGCGCGGGCGGTTTGGATGTAGTTTTGGCGCATCACATCCAGCATTTGGCCCCGCATGATCCGTTGCAGCCCCGCAAACCCGGTAATGCTGAGGGCAACGGTCGGCAAAATCAAATGCCAGCCCACATCCAAAATTTGGCCAAACCAGTTGAGGTCGTCGTGGATGATGCTGGTGCGTCCGCCAATGGGGAACAAGGGCGCGGTGAGCTGGGCAAAAAACAGCAGCAAAAGCCCGGTGATGATGGTGGGCATCCCTTGGCCGATGTAGCTCAGCACCCGTAGGGCACGGTCTAGCCACTGATTTTGCTTAACGGCCCCCACAATGCCGAGGGGAATGGCAATGGCCCAGGTGGCCAAAAAGGAGGTGAAGGACAGCAGCAGGGTGTTGGGCACCCGTTCCCACAGGATATCCACCACGGGGCGCTGGTAGGCGAAACTGAGGCCAAAGTTGCCGTAGAACACGACTTGATAGAGCCAGGTGAGGTATTGCCGCCAAAGGGGCTGATTAAGGCCAAACTGGGCTTCGAGTTGGGCTAGGGTTTCTTCGGAAAATTGTGGGCTTTGGCGATATTGATCCAAAAAGTTGCCCGGTGCCAGTTGAATCACAAAGAAACTTAACGCCGAGGCCAATAGAAGGGTGAGCAATGCTTGGAGGATGCGTTTCACCACGTAGAGGGTGGTGTCGCTGGTGGCCCATCTAACCAGCTTATCCCAGGGGGACAGGGCTGAGGCGGTGGAGTGCAGGGGGGAGGTTGAGGGAGCCATCAGACGGTGGGTTGAGGTGGGGAGGCTAGGTTAAATGATTCTAAAACACCGGGGGTAGGTGTGCAGAAGGGAGGACAATCCAGCAATTGCAACATTAGATTGCTAAGTCAGTGTTTTTAAGGCACCGATAACTTTAGATAGTTAAATTCTCTATTCAGAACTGGCCCTCCTATTCAGAATTAGCCCTCACCCTAAATCCCTCTCCCACGAGGAGAGGGACTTTGAAAAACTTTCCGGCTCCCCTCTCCCTTGGGGAGAGGGGCTGGGGGTGAGGGCCACCCAGGGCTTGGCAATCCCCTAAAACTCCCTACTCAACCCCGCTATGACCACTGTGCAAGCTTCCCCCGCCAAAACGACAACCCTGGTGTTGGTGGCTCCTTTGTCTGGGCAGTTGGTGCCCATCGAGACCGTGCCCGACCCCGTTTTTGCCCAAAAAATGGTGGGCGACGGCATTTCCATCGACCCCACCAGTCAGGCGTTGTTGGCCCCCTGCGATGGCGAAATTGTGCAAATCCACAGCGCCAACCATGCCGCCACGGTAAAAACCGCCGAGGGCATCGAAATTTTGATGCACATTGGCCTGGATACGGTGGCCCTGAAGGGGGAAGGCTTTACCCCTAGGGTGAAGGTGGGCGACCGGGTGAGGACTGGGGATATTTTGATCGAGTTTGACGCTGATGCCGTGGCCCAGAAGGCCCGCAGTTTGCTCACCCAAATTGTGGTGACGAATGGGGATCGGGTGGCGGAATTTCGGCCCAATGTGGGATTTGCCAATGCCGCTAGGGATACGGTGCTGACCCTGGTTTTGGCGGAGGGAGCCGCCGTTGAAGATGAAGCCGTTGGTCTGGTGATCAAATCGAAGGGCATCATCATTCCCAACCCGTCTGGGCTGCACGCTCGGCCCTCGGCGGTATTGGCCCAATTGGCGAAGAAGTATCAGTCCACCATCCGCATTCACCGGGGCAGCGACAGCGCCAATGTGCGCAGCGTGGTGGCGTTGATGGGCATGGAAATTGCGCGGGGGGACACCGTTACCCTCGAGGCCAGTGGAGCCGATGCTGCAGAAGCCATTGCCGAACTGGAGGAAGCCGTTCGCACCGGGCTAGGGGAAGAGGGAGCTACGCCGATTGTGTCGGCCCTCGCCAGCATTGCCCAATCCGAAATCTCTGCCCCGGCCCCTCGGCCCAAGAGCGATGACCCGAACATTATTTTGGGAGTCGCGGCCTCCTCAGGTTTGGCGGTGGGCAACACCCTGCGTGCCCGTCGCCAGGAACTCAACGTGTCCGAAACCGGAGACAGCCCCAACGCCGAACGCCGCAAGCTGGAGAAGGCCATCGACCAAGCGGCCCTAGAAATCGAGAGCCTGCGGGCTAAGGTTCACGGACAAGGGGATCCCGGCAAGGCGGCGATTTTCTCGGCCCACCAGGAATTGCTGGACGACCCGGAACTGATGGACATCGCCAGCAGCGCCATCGACAAAGGCAAGAGCGCCGCTTTTGCTTGGCAGCAAACCTACACCACCCAGGCCAACCAACTCTCTCAGCTTAAGAACGCCCTACTAGCGGAACGGGCCAACGACCTGCGAGATGTGGGCGACCGGGTTCTCCGCATCCTGCTTGGAGTCCAAGAAGAAACCCAGGTCTATCCCGAAAACACCATTTTGCTGGCGGAAGACCTCACCCCCTCGGATATGGCCACCATCGACCCCAGCCGCGTCAAGGGCTTCTGCACCGTGGCCGGAGGATCCACCTCCCACGTCGCCATTTTGGCGAGATCTATGGGCATTCCCGCTATCGCTGGCATCGAAGCCCGCACCCTGGATTTGCCCGATGGCACCCCGGTGATTTTGGACGGTACCAAGGGCAAACTGCGTCTCAATGCCTCCTCTACCGAAATTGAGGCCATCCAAATCCGCATCGCCCGCCAAAAAGCTAAGCAAGAAGAAGACCTGCGCCACGCCTTTGACCTCGCCCACACCCAGGATGGACGGCACATCGAGGTCGTCGCCAACATCGGCGGGTTGGAAGATGCCGAAGCCGCCCTCAAGGTTGGCACCGAAGGGGTGGGCCTACTGCGGACAGAGTTTGTCTTTATGGAGGCCAGTTCTGCCCCCAGCGAAGACGAGCAGGAGGTGATCTACGCCAGCATTCTCAAAACCTTGGGGCCAGATAAACCCATGATCATCCGCACCCTGGATGTAGGCGGCGACAAACCCTTGCCCTACCTACCCATGGCCCACGAAGAAAACCCCTTCCTGGGCGAGCGCGGCATCCGCCTGGGGTTCGACCGACCGGAACTGCTGCGGACTCAATTTCGCGCCATCCTTAAGGCCTCCACAGCGGGCCACGCCAGGGTGATGTTCCCGATGATCGCCCGCCTGGAAGAACTGCACATGGCCAAGGCCGTCATGGAAGAAGAACGCCAAAAGCTGGGCATTCCCCCCATCGAAATCGGCATCATGATTGAGGTGCCCTCGGCGGCGGTGATGGCCGAACGCTTCGCCGAACAGGTGGACTTCTTTTCCATCGGCACCAACGACCTCACCCAATACACCCTGGCCATGGATCGCGGCCACCCCAAGCTGGCCCCCTTCGTCGATGCCCTCGACCCCAGCGTGCTGCGAATGATTGACCTCACCGTGCGCGGAGCCGATAAACACGGCAAATGGGTCGGCGTCTGCGGCGGTGTGGCGGGCGATCCCCAGGCGGTGCCGATCCTGGTCGGCCTAGGAGTCAAAGAACTCAGCGTCAGCATCCCGGTGATTCCCTCGGTGAAGGCCCAAGTCCGCACCCTCAGCTATTCCCACTGCCAGGAACTCGCCCAACAAGCCCTGAATCTCGATTCCGCCGCCCAAGTCCGCGATTTGGTGCCCTTGGATGATGGGTAATCTTCGGAGCCCTCACCCCCGGCCCCTCTCCCAGGGAGGAGAGGGGAGTCGGATAACACAATATCTACGTTTGCTGGTGAAACCTGTGTCCACAATGTCCCTGTTGAAGAGTTCATAGAAGAACGTTTGGAGGTAGAAGCATGAAGCAGCGGCACTATGTCCATGGCGACCAAGTTGAGGGCCAACCCGACCATTACTACTGTGATTTCTGTGACCTATTCGATGGCCGCGACCACTTCTACAGAGTCTGTTCAGGTCGCAACGATTATCAGCGGTACCAGCAAACGCTAAAAACATTCAAGTCTGCCTACAGTAAAGACCGCTGCTATCGTCCACCCAATCCCCCTAACCTTTTTGCTTAATTAAGTGATCGCGTAGGTTGGATGGCGCGATAGCAGAGCCCAATAAACCTCGGCGTTGGGTTCTACTCCGTTCCACCCAACCTACTCACTCTGATTTCTTCGATGACGTTGACCTCAAGCGTGGGATCTCGATGGTGCATTGGCGGAACCGAGATGGTCTTCACAGCCTCAACCCCTGCCGCCGAATGCACCCTACGAGCCCCGTAACCCACCTTCCGGCCCCCCTCGCCCTTGGGGAGAGGGGTTGGGGGTGAGGGCCACCCACCTATCTACCCACAAAACCCATGGACCTAAAACAAACCTGGAACAAAGCCTTTGGGCTGCTGCAAAAAATGGGCAAATCGCTGATGCTGCCCGTGTCGGTGTTGCCCGTGGCAGGTTTGCTGCTGGGCCTCGGCAGCGCCCGTTTAATTGAGCTTCAGCAGATTGAGCAAGGGCTGCTGACGGATTCTAAATTTTGGTGGTTGCCGGAGTGGCTGGCGGCGATTATGCGGAACTCTGGCGACGCGATTTTTGCCAGTATGCCGTTGATTTTTGCCATTGCGGTGGCCATTGGCTACACGGGCAACGATGGCGTTTCGGCTCTGGCGGCTACGGTGGGGCTGATGGTGTTTATGGCCACCCTGGGCACCGTCGCCGTTGGTATGGGCCTAGAAACCAAGTCGGTGCTGGGCATTTCTACCCTGGATACGGGGGTGTTTGGCGGCTTGATTATGGGCTGCATCGCCGCCTACATGTTCAATCGCTTCTTTAGAATTACCCTGCCGCCCTATCTGGGCTTCTTTGCCGGGAAGCGCTTTGTACCCATCATCACCGCCTTTGCCGCCATCCTCACTGGGTTTGTGATGAGCGTGATCTGGCCCCCTGTCGGTGCCGTGATCGATAGCTTTGCCCAAAGTGCCGCCACCGGAGCCAACGTGCCCATCACCGTGGCCGTCTACGGCTTCATCGAGCGCTTGCTGTTGCCCTTTGGTCTGCACCACGTTTGGAACGTGCCCTTCTTCTTCGAGATCGGCTCCTTCACCGACCCAATCACCGGGCAACAGGTGACGGGGGACATTGCCCGCTTCTTCGCTGGGGATAAGACTGCCGGGATTTTGGGCGGAGCCTACTGGTTCAAGATGTTTGGCCTGCCCGCAGCGGCCATTGCCATCTGGCGCAGCGCCAAACCCAAGAACCGCAAGCAAATCGGTGGTCTGATGATTTCCGGGGCGCTGACCTCGTTTTTGACGGGCATCACCGAACCCATCGAATTCTCCTTTCTGTTTGTGGCCCCCATGCTCTACGGCGTCCATGCGGTGATTGCGGGCTTTTGCCAGTGGCTATTCAGCACCCTGGGCGGGCGCATGGGCTTCACCTTCTCCCAAGGGCTAATCGACTTTGTGTTGTTTAGCAGCCTGGGCACCAAAACTTGGCTGATTCCGGCCCTAGCCCCCTTCTTCATCGCCCTCTATTACTTCTCTTTCCGCTTCCTGATCCACCACTTCAACCTGATGACCCCCGGTCGTGAGGAAGACACAGGCACCGATGATGTGAGTGTCGCCATCACCGGAGACAAAGCCGAAATGGCCAAGGCCCTGGTGCTGGCCTTTGGTGGACGCAGCAACATCAAAAATCTCGATGCCTGCATCACCCGTCTGCGGATTGAAGTGGAGGACATGGCCAAGGTCAACGTGCCTCGGCTGAAGGCGTTGGGCGCGTCTGGAGTTGTGCAAGTGGGCAACAACGCCCAGGCCATCTTTGGCCCCCGCTCCGACAACCTCAAAACCGACATGGGCGACTACCTCAAAACCGCTGGCCCCGAGGCCGACATGGTAGACGTCCCCGCCGAGGGCTTTGTGGACAAAACCGCCCCCGATCTGGCTAAGATCCCCCCGGATCCGCAGGCCGGAGCCAAGGCCGAGGCCATGATTGTCGCCCTAGGCGGAACGGACAATATCCGTGCCGTTGATCCTGTTGCCCTCACTCGTCTGCGGGTAGAAGTGACTGACCCAACTACGATCAATGAAACGGCGCTGCAATCCGCTGGGGTGCAGGGAATGATGCGACTTCAGGGCAATTTGCTGCACCTGGTGGTTGGCCTCAATGCCAATCAGTACGCGGAGGAAATGACTAAGCGACTGTCTGCCAGGGTGTAGGGGCATGTCAGCGGCATCCTATGGGGGGCTAGGCCAACCGACCAGGAGACAGATCTCCAAGCGGCAGTCCCCCAAAGCGGCGTTGTCTGGATTGGTACCAGGTGAGGGCTTGGGCAAAGGCGGTGCGGTCAAAATCGGGCCACAGCACCTCGGTAAAGTAGAGTTCGGCATAGGCCAACTGCCACAGCAGAAAGTTGCTCAGGCGTTGTTCTCCGCTGGTGCGGATCATCAAATCCGGGGGCGGGGCCGGATGGGTGTAGAGGGATCGGCTAATGAGCGCTTCATCCACCTGGTCAGGACGGAGGGTTCCATCGGCCACTTGCTCGGCAATATGACGGGTGGCGGCGACTAACTCTTGTTGTCCACCGTAGTTGACCGCCACATTGAACTGCACGGTTTGATTCGCCTGGGTGGCGGCCATGGCATAGGCCATCAACCGCTGGAGAGACCCAGGTAGCGGTGAGAGATCCCCCAAAAAGCGGATCTGAACGCCCTGGCGCTGCATGTCCTCCAGTTCTCGGCGCAGCAGACGATCAAACAACCGCAGCAGAAAGGTCACTTCCGTCTGGGGTCGCCGCCAGTTTTCGGTGGAAAAGGCGTACACCGTCAACACCGGAATGCCCCAGTCTTTGCAGCAGCGGAGCAAGGCTTTGAGGGTCTTGGCTCCCTGGCGGTGTCCGGCGATGCGAGGCAGGCCTTGGTGGGTGGCCCAGCGGCCATTGCCATCCATAATCACCGCAACGTGGTGGGGCAAGGCTGCTGGATGCAGATGGGGAGGAAGGAGGGTGGTCATGGGTTTAGGTCTATAGAACTCAGTAGTGCTCAAGCGCAGTCCAGACAAGGGGGTTAAGTCCCTTGCTCTAGAGCGGATGTTTGAAAAGTCCTGTTGGCTATGGCAAAGGTGGGGATTCCCCTAAATCCCCCTTAGAAAGGGGGACTTTTACCCCCCTTTCTAAGGGGGGCAGGGGGGATCGACGGGTGACTAAAGCTACAGCAGATCACTTTTCAAACGCCCTCTAAAGCGGGTTTCCCCAGCGAGGGTTCCCCCTGGTTCACCGCTGCCTGCGTCCCCAGCACGCTGTCGAGGTAATCCTGGCTGAGGGTGCGATCCCACTGCCATAGCCCCCGCATCACCTGATCAAAGCTGTAGATCAGGGTTAGGCGATGGGTGGGCGACCAGTGACCCCAGCCGAGTTCGGCCATCATGCGGCGCAGGGTATGCAAAAGACTGCCCTGGATCTGGGGGTTGCGAATTTTTTGGGCCATCGCCTGGGTGAGGGTAAGGGCAATGGTGTGTAGCCCAGTCTTGGGATAGGCCCAGCGACCAAAGCCCCAAAACTTGGTCATGTGGTTAATTTCGTCGATCAGCAGTTCCCCCAGTACCGCCTGGAGGGGGCCAGTGGTGTAGGCCATCATCCAAAGATAGAGGCTGGTGGCTCCGTATTCGGTGGCGATGCGGTGTAGACCGTGGCGGTAGAGATCCTGGCGCGGATCGCCGGAGGGGGTGTAGGGGCGAGCGGCGTGGGGGATGATCTCAGGCTTTTGGCCACGGAGCCGAGTGTAGAGGGCCACTAGGGCGGGGGTGTGGCGTTTTTCTTCAATTTCCCATAGCCCCAGGGCCAGGGATTGGCCCGATTCATCCACCCGCCCCCCGACAAAATGGGCCATGGCCGGATAAAACTGCTCTAGGTACTGGCGGCTGGCTTGGGTATAGCCGTGGATGGGGGCTTCGGTGTTGATGGCCCCGACCAAAATGCGGCAGAAGGTGGCAACGGAGATGCCCCTAACCTGGTCGGGGTGGATAGCCGTCCAGTCGATCTTGGCCCAGGCACGAGGGCGGGGACAGCGGAATTGATCGGGGAGTTCCTCGAAGCGGTCTTGCAGGTGGTCTGGGGTCACGTAACGTTGGGTGAGGGTGGCAATACGGTGCCGGAGGTGGGCTAGGGTGGGGTTAGGGAGCCAAGCCCCCGCCAGATCGAAGGAAATCTCCGTAGAAGCCGTGGAAGATAGGAAGGAAGTCGTTATCATTGCTACAAGCTGTGAGGGCCAGTCCACCATAGGGGGGTGAGGGGTGGGATGTCAGGCGGCAAAGGTCGGCTCCTCTCTATCCAGACTCCAGGGGGCTGGTCGGAAAAAGACGGATTGCCCCCGGTAGGGGTGAAAAATCGGGTATCTCGGCTACAGTTGAGGCAGTTGGTAAACCATGTAACCCATGGCTCCTAAGGCGGTAGACCTGGCAGATGACTTAGTTTTCGCCGTCACTGGGCGGCACCTCAGCGATTTGCAACGCACCATTCTGCACCAGGCTTGGCAGGGGCAAAAATACCTCGATATCGCCCGCAGGTCTGGCTATACCGAAGGCCACATTAAAGATGTGGCCTACCAACTCTGGCGCTTGCTCTCGCGGGTAACGGGGGAAAAGGTGACCAAGGCCACGGTGAAGTCGGCCCTGAAGCGGTACTGGGCTAGTCTCCACCCCCCCCAGGCAAAGTCCTGCGTCCCAGGGAACAAGGATTCTGAGGATCTCCATGCGCCGCCCCCTTCCCGTTGTTCTCCCTTTTCAACTGCCCTAGCAGACCCCGTGGGCTGGACACCGTCTGCCCCATCTGCCCCATCCCCGCCGCTATTGCCGCCGTTGGCCAACGATCTCGGCCAGGATAGCCCCCGACAAGATCTCACCCTAGGCCGCCAGGATCCCCATTTCGTGGGCCGACAGGCCGCCCTCACCCACCTCCAAGGTCGCCTAGAATTGGGGGATCGCGCCATCGTTATCCAGGGGGAGGGGGGATTGGGTAAAACCACCCTGGCCCAGCATTTTGTGGCGCAGCAGGTGGTGGATCTCACCCTCGAACTGCTGATGGCCAAGGATATGGCCGACCTTACCCCAGCGGAGTGGGTGGTGGAGGAATGGCTGCGGCAAGACTTTGGTGTAGAGCCGGGGCACGAATTTGGCGTTACCCTGGATCGGCTCAAGCGCCACCTGCGTCAGCGGCGGGTATTGGTGCTGATCGATAACCTAGAACCCTGTTTGGATGCCCAGGGGTGTTTTGTGCATGCCCACCGTCGCTACGGGGAACTACTGCGGATTTTGACCGACCCCCGCAGCCAAACCGTAACGGTGATCACCAGTCGAGATCGGCTCTGTGAACCGGGTTTACCCCTCACCCACTATCGGTTGCCCGGACTCGATTGCAATGCCTGGGCCACCTACTTTAGCCAGCGAGGGGTGCGGGGGGAGGCAACCCTGGTGGCAGCGATGCACGATGCCTACGGCGGTAATGCCAAGGCGATGGAGCTAATCTGCGGCACCATCCAGGCAGACTATGGCGGTGATGCCGCGGCCTACTGGCCCCTACACCGGGAGGCACTCCTGGCCCCAGTGGACTTAAAAAACTTAGTGGACAGCCAAATCCAGCGCCTGCGTCACCTCGATCCGGCGGCCTATCGGCTGTTTTGTCGGCTGGGGGTCTACCGCTACCAGGATGTACCCACGGTGCCCCTGGCTGGGGTGCAAGCCCTCCTAGCCGATCTGCCGCCCGACCGCCATCCAGGCGTGATTGCCTCCCTGCGCAATCGATCCTTGCTAGAGCATCACCAAGGGCGCTACTGGCTGCATCCCGTAGTGCGAGAGGGGGCCTTGGCCCAACGCTATCAAGATTCGGCCCACCAGCAGGATTGGCAGACCGCCCACCGTTGGGCCGCCCAATACTGGACGGAGAGTGTGGCCCGCATTGGCAACCTCACCGATGCCCTCCAAGCCCTAGAGGCCTATTACCATTACATCGCCATTCAGGATTTTGCGGCGGCGGCCAGGGTAATTTTGCACAGCCGCGATAACCAATGGCAGCAGTTTTTGCCCCTCGGGAGCACCCTCTATCGCCTAGGACTCATTCAGCCCATAGCTGAGGCCATTACCACGGTGATCGACCACCTGCCCCCCGGCAATGCCGACGCCAGCGAGCTGTACAACATCCTGGGCGACCTCCGCTGGATTCAGGGACGTCTCCAGGAGGCGATTACCTGTCAGCAAAGCGCCATTGCCCTGGCCCAGGCCAGCCTCGACCAAGACCACCCCGCCCCCATCTCCCACCGCTGGTACTACCTCACCATGCTGCTGGTGGATTCGCAGCTTAGCCTCGGCCTCTACCATCTGGATTTGTGGGAGCTAGACACCGCCGCCCGCTGGTTTACCCAGGTGATTCATCGAGCCACAGGCACCCGCCACCAACCCTGGGCCGACAAAGCCACCACCTGTTTGGCCCTGGTGCGGTCCTACCAGGGGCAAGGGGAGGAGGCCAAGACCCTGGCGGCAACCGTAACCCCCACCGTGATGGGCCAGGGGGGCAGCGGGCGCTACGCCTTTTTTGTGCAATTGCTGGGGCATACCTACTTAAATTTGGGTGAACTCACCGTGGCCGACCAGCTATTTCAAACGGCAATCTCGGCGGCGGAGGCCGGACACTATCTACAAATTCAGGCCAATACCCTATCTGGCCTAGGGAGACTCCAGACCCACCTGGGCAACTGGGCGATGGCCGTCCGCCACCACCAAACGGCAATCGACCTCCTAGAAGATGTGGGTGCCCAGTGTGATCTGGCCACAGCCCACCTACACCTAGCCCTAGCCCTGGCCCAAGCACCGCACCAAGGCAGACAGGCCGATCAAGCCAGCCACCACAGACAAAGGGCTGAAACCCTGTTTGCGGCCATCCCAGCCCCCCAGCAGGTGGCCCGGGTTCAACAGGCCCTAGCCCCAGTCTGTCCATAACCCTGTCCCCCACCGTAGACCCCGTAACCTCCCCCATCGCCCCATTCACGGCACCCATCCGGTTGCGATATCCGCCGCCACACCGTTGTAGGGCTAGTACGCCAACCTGCCAGGGGGCTTCGATCTATGACTCCCATCGGTCATAGGTTTTGGAGTAGACCAAAGTAGAATGCTGGGATCTGGTTTGGTGGGGTACAGTCGAGCCTAGGGTATCAGTACCGAACGCCCAGATCCCAGGATTTTTTGAGCACTCAACCCGGTTGTTGAACACCCCAAACTAGACGTTTGGAACCTTCCACCGCAGCGACCTGGGTTGACGGACGATGCGATCACTCCACTGGCTAAACCCCATGAAAATCGATATTATCATTGTCTATATTCAGCGGTACCAAAAGGGCCACGAAATGCATTTTGTGCCGCCCCTGACGGGAATTCACTTAGCAGTGCTTACTCCTGCCAAGCATGAGGTTCGGGTCATTCATCAGCAGGTAGAGCCCGTTAATTTAGAAACCGATGCTGATGTGGTGGTGCTCTCATTTTTTAGCGGATTTGCTCCGGAGGCCTATCGCCTAGCCGAAGCCTATCGTCAGCGAGGCAAAATCATCATTGCTGGAGGCCCCCACGTTACCTTTGCCCCAGAGGAAGCCTCGCGGTTTGTGGATGCGGTAGTGATTGGTGAAGGGGAATCTGTTTGGGCACAGATTTTTGAGGATATTGAACAAAATCAGCTTCAGCCAAGGTACGTGGGAGAAGCTCTACCGCTGACCGAAATTCCAACGCCAAGATACGATTTGCTGCCTAATCAATACATTGTTCGTCGAGTCGTTCAGGCTACCCGTGGCTGTCCGTTTAGCTGCTCATTTTGCACGGTGCCCACGCTCAACCCTGGATTTCGTACCAGGCCTATTGAAGCGGTTCTCAACGACATTCGCTATAACGATTTCCCGCACTGGTGGCAGCGCAAGTTAGTGTGGTTTTGGGACGATAACCTCACCGCTAATCGCCCCTACATTAAGGCGCTGCTACGCCAAATGATTCCCCTCAAAAAGTGGTGGCTGACCCAGGCCAGTATGGATATTACCCAGGACGAAGAACTGCTCGATTTAATGCGCGATTCGGGCTGCATTGGGGTGTTCTTTGGGATTGAATCCTTTGGACCAGAATCGCTCATAGATGCAGGCAAACACCAAAATAAAGTGGCTGAGTACCAAAGCAAAATTCAAAAGCTCCACGACCGAGGCATTGGCGTGATGGCAGGGTTTATTTCGGGTTTGGATGGCGACACCCCAGCCAGCATTCGAGATATGGCCAATCAGCTTGAGGAAATTGGCGTTGATGTGCCCTTTCTCAGCGTCCTCACCCCCTTTAAGGGCACCCGTGCCTACGCCAAAATGGAGGATCAAGGCCGCCTTCGCCCTGATTTGGGATGGGAATTTTATAACGGCTATAATGTCACCTTTCAACCCGCCAAAATGACGACCCAGGAACTCCTCCAATCCCATCGGGATCTCTGGCGTTCGGCCTTTGGTGTTCCGATGGTGTGGCGACGGTTGTGGCGGTCGGTGTTTACCCTCCGCAGTGGGGCCTTTATGCTGTGCGGCATTATGAATCTGTTCTACGGCCTCAAAGCCCTCACCCGCAACGAACCCATTTGTTTTGAGGGCACCGACAATTACCCAGCCATTCGCACCAAAACCGACCGACCTTCATTCACACAGGATGCCTGCCTTACCAATCAGGCTTCGGCCCCTGACCCTACTTCATCCTCTGTTTGATGAAGGCCAGCACCTTAGCCAGTTGCCCCTTCAACTGAGTGACCTCAGTTTGCAGTTGCTTGACTTCAGCTTGGAGGGTTGCAAATGCCTCGGGACTAACTCCTCCGGTGCCAGGGGCAGCAGGGGCGGCAGGGGCAGGGGCAGCAGGGGCAGGGGCAGCAGCGGGGACATTACGGCGCGGCTTGCGGGCCTTAACCATGGCGGCTTTGATGGCTTCAATCAGTTCCTTCTGTTCAAAGGGTTTCTGAATGAACTCGAAATACTCAAAGGGCTCCGACATTTTCTCGGTGACTTCTTCCTTGCGGCCCGACATCAGCACCAAGGGAATTTTCTGGAGTTCAGGGTTGGCCTGAATTTCCTGGAATACCTCCCAGCCACTCATGCGGGGCAGCAGGAAATCGAGCATGATCAAGTTGGGATGCTGCTCACGGATGGCATCCATGCCTTCTACGCCATCCTTGGCCTCGATGACCTCAAAATTGCCCTGGGGAAGCATATCGCGCACACGCATACGAATGACGCGACTATCATCGATGACCAAAATTTTGTGACTTGCCACAGCGGACTCCTCTTACGGTGTCGAAGCAGGTTGGAGACAACGATGCCATCCATGATAGTTCAGGTTGCCAGAAAGCTTTCGCCTTTGCGAGAGGAATTGCTGAATTAGGACGAAAGTGAGTCAAACCCGACCCGGAATGGTCGATGTCATACCTAGTTTTCCCAAAAGCGCCTTCATACCTAACGACCTGAGACGACCTTGGATTTTCCCACGGTCGCCCGTGACTAACGATAGACGGCGATGGTCTGCACCTCTAGGCAAAAGGGGCCAGGGGTGAAGTGGGGGTTGAGGGCCTTGTCGTACTCAAACTTACTCAGCATTAGTTGAAATGATCGCAGGCTGGAGGGATCCAGCGGTTTGGCGTCTGGCTGAGAACGGGCGCGAAACACGGGCATCAGGTTGCTAAAGGGCACCTGCACGGTGATCCATGCTTGGGGCACGGTGTCGAAGGACAGCCCGTAGGCCACGGCATCCCAGCCGTCCCGATCCCGCAGAAAAATCTTGTAGCGCTGGCCATCGCCCCGCAGGCGTAGGGTTAGCCCTTGGTGGGTACCCAGATTAAGGGGCGGGTCAAAATTACGGGTGCGTACCGAGGCAAAGCCTCCAGAATTGTCGGTGGAGACATTTCCGGTAAAGCAGGCCGATTCCTCCCCCGGCTGAAAACCGCTGTTGCTAACGCCGCCCATCACCACGTCATCCAATGCACCCCACAGGGCCATGGCCTCCAGGCTGGTCGATGAGCGGGGATGGCTGAAATCAAACAGCACCCCATTGGCAACCTGGGGCGGACGGGGGGCAGAGGCACCAAAAAACATCGCTTTTAGATTGCTGACGACAGGAATAGACTCGAAAAAATCCAGGGTTTGCACAAAGCGCCCAAGGTTCCAGGGGGATCGGCTGGGGGTGGGGGGTGGAGAGGATGTCATGGGAGTGGGGCGTGGGGAGTGGTGTTGATCCTAGCGTGGGATAGGGGCATCGATGTCTGGGGTTTTGCTCCCACGTTAGACCATAGGAGCGGGGCTTCCCCGTCCCCAACCCGTATCCTCGATTTTGAACCTATCCAATCGTTTCCCCATATCCCAAATGAGGGGTAATCCGTTGCCTAGAATGTCAACTTACGACCTTGCCAGCGGCCCTAGGGTAGCTTGGGCGGCGGTGAGGTAGTCCTGGGGGGCCAGCCACAGCATCAGACCTCGTTTTCCGGCAGAAACGGCCACTTGATCAAAGGTCAAGATCGATTCATCCACGTAGACGGGGTAGGTTTTCTTGGTACCCAAAGCCGTTACGCCGCCTCGGATGTAGCCCGTCAACGGCTGCACGTCCTTGAGGGGCACGGTGTCTACCTTACGCTCTCCGGCCAGGATGGCCAGGGCTTTGAGATCAAGCTGAGCATTTCCGGGCACTACGGCAAGGCAGACTCCCTGGCGTTCTCCCCGTGTCACCAGGGTTTTGAACACCTGCTCCGGCGGCAAGCTCAGCTTGGCAGCGGTGCTCTCGGCAGCGAGGTCATCGGGATCCACCTCATATTCCAAAACCTGATAGGGCAGTTTGAGGCGGTCGAGAATGCGGGCGGCGTTGGTTTTAGCGCTGGCTTTACTCATGGGTGGGTTGGGATTGTGGATTGCTTATGGGCTGGTTTGGCCCATAGGGGGGACGTCCCGTAGGTTTAGCAATCCTGTACGTTCGTGCATGGCTCGTAGGAGAGCACACTAATGTACTGATACCCACCTACCAGGTTAGCGTTCTAACGGAGTTTAGGGAGAATCCAAACTTGGTGCAAAGCAGGATCAGTAGATCACAAAGATGTCTCTTCGTATGGGCTTGGCCCTCACCCCCAGCCCCTCTCCCAGGGGGGAGAGGAGAGCCGGAAGTCCTTCAAAGTCCCTCTCCCAGCTTGGGAGAGGGATTTAGGGTGAGGGCCAAGCTGAGGGCAGTAAAGAGAGTTTGTGATCTACTGAGGATGACACGACACGATCAAGAACCCCCATAATTCTTAAGGAACCCTGGGGGCTTAGCAGAGGTTTGGGCTAGGTTGAGCCGACTTAGATCGCCAAGTGGCGAGACACAACACTTGCAATGTGATCTGTCCAGTGATCCACCAGGTCTTGCTGGATGGCTTCTACCATGACGCGAATGACAGGTTCAGTGCCAGAGGGACGCACCAGCACACGACCTTCATTACCCATAGCCTGTTCTGCCGCTGCAATGGCTTGCCGAACGGGGTCGCAGTCTTGCCAGTTCATGCGCCGTTCCCGGTCGGTAACGCGCACATTTTGTAGCCGCTGAGGATAGGTTTGGAAGCTTTGATCGATCAGGGAGGCGAGGGAACCGCCCAGGGGCTGCACGAGGGAGGCGAGGTGTAGGGCGGTGAGGATGCCGTCGCCCGTGAGGCTGTAGTGATGGCAGAGAATATGGCCCGACTGTTCGCCGCCCAGTTTGGCCCCTCGGTTCACCATTTCGGCATGGACGTATTGGTCGCCGACCTTGGTGCGTACCAGGGTGCCACCCAGTTTTTCCCAGGCCCGCTCAAAACCGAGGTTGGCCATCACCGTGGAAATGATGGTGTTGTCGGGTAGGCGATTCTGGGCTTGCAGGTGCTTGCCCCAGAGGTACAGAATATAGTCGCCATCCACCACACGGCCCTCGGCGTCGATGGCCATCACTCGGTCGGCATCGCCATCGAAGGCAAAGCCGAGGTCGGCCCCGTGGGCTTTGACGGCAGCCTTGAGGGGCTCTAGGTGGGTAGAACCGCAGTGGACGTTGATTTGGTTGCCGTCGGGGGTGGCGTGGAGGGTGATCACCTCGGCCCCAGTGGCTTGGAAGACCTGTTCTGCCAAGCGGGTGGCCGATCCCCAGGCCAAATCGAGCACCACCTTCATGCCGCGCAGGTCGAGGTGGGGCAGCAGCGGTTCTTGCAGGAAGTTAATGTAGCGGTTTACCAGTTCGGGCCGATAGTAGCACTGGCCCCAGGTGGGATTGGGTTCTAGGTTTAGCCCTTCGGTGTGGCCGCGTAGGGCCGCTTCAACGGTGGCCTGAAGGGCACTGCTGAGCTTGGTGCCATCGCCGCCAAAAAACTTGATGCCGTTGTCTTCCGGTGGGTTGTGACTGGCGGAGACCATGATGCCGCCCAGGGCATCGCAGGATTCGGCCAGGTAGGCCACGGTGGGGGTAGGACACAGACCCAGATGCCACACGTCCAGCCCAGCGGAGGTTAGCCCCGCCGAAAGGGCTGTGGCCAGCATGTGCCCAGAGTTCCGGGAGTCTTGACCCACAATAATGGGGCCTCGGGCTTGGCCTTGGCTACGCAGCACCTGCCCTGCCCAATAGCCCACCTCCATCGCCAGGGGGGCGGTGAGTAAGTCTCCCGCCTTGCCGCGAATGCCGTCGGTGCCAAATAGGGGCGTTTGGGGAAGGCTTAGCCCGACCAAGGCTCCCGCAAAGTCTTGAGAACGATTATCGAACTGTGGCCCGTTGGTCGGGCTACCCGCAGGCCGCACCGGAGAACTTACCATACTCGTTTCCTCATCACACACAGAATGGAGAATATCACCTCTGCTTTAGGATGGAACTAGCGTTCTGTGCCAGTTCATACCTATGCCGGAAATCCCTACCTCCGTAGACGTTGCCTTGCACCAAGGTATTGACTTGTTTAATCGGGGAGCCTATTACGACTGTCACGATGTTTTAGAGGCACTCTGGATGGAAGCCGATCCCACCGACAAGCCTTTTTACCAGGGTATGCTACAAATTGCGGTGGGTCTGTACCATTTAGCCAACGGCAACTGGCGCGGGGCTACAATCCTGCTGGGGGAGGGGGTAAACCGCCTGCGTCCCTTTGAACCCAGCTATTATGGGGTGGCCGTGGCCGATTTGGTAGATAACGGCTGGGCTTGGCTGATGGCCCTTCAACAGGTGGGAGAAGGGCAGGTGGCGGATTTGGCGCAGGCCGCTGAAGAGGCTAGGGGATCATCCCTCCCGATAGAAATCACCCTAGCGACAACGGGGGAGCGGCTGAAACTACCTCGGCCCATCATTACCCTGATTACCCCCTAATCGAGGCTTCCCCCAGTGGTAGCCCCTCAAGGGCGCTCCCGGTGGAGGCGGCTAGGGATGCTAAAGTATGTCGCCTGTCAACGATGATGACATAGGATCACACGAAAATTTACATGCCCCAGCCATCCACCGGGGGCATGGTGAGTAGGGGCTACCCCAGGCCCCCTGCTAGGATAGGCGATGGGGATAACCCCAACGGCAGGGCTGGAGAGGACTGGGCTATGCAAATTTATCTTGACTACAGCGCTACGACACCACCGCGTTCAGAGGTGATGGCCGCTGTGCAGTCGGTGATGGCAGAGCAGTGGGGTAATCCTTCCAGCCTGCACCAGTGGGGCAATCGGGCGGCCACGGTGCTAGAGCAGGCCCGCACCCAGGTAGCGGGGTTGATTAACACCGACATAGACGCACTGATTTTCACCGCTGGCGGCACGGAGGCCGACAACCTGGCCCTGCTGGGGGTGGCCCACACCTTTGATCGGCCCCAACATTTAATTATTTCGTCGGTAGAGCATTCTGCCGTGGATAAGCCCGCTCAATTTCTAGAGGCCCAGGGCTGGCAAGTCACCCGCCTACCCGTAGACCGCCAGGGGCGAGTCGATCCCCAAACCCTTCGCCAAGCCCTGCGGCCCAACACGGTGCTTGTGTCCATCATCTACGGCCAAAGTGAGGTGGGCACCCTACAGCCCATCGCCCAACTTGGCCAAATGGCCCGCGACCACGGGGCGCTATTTCACACGGATGCGGTGCAGGTGGCCGGACGGTTGCCCATTGATGTGCAAACTCTGCCCGTAGACTTGCTGTCCCTCTCCAGCCACAAAATCTATGGCCCCCAGGGGGTGGGGGCGCTTTACGTACGGCCTGGGGTGACACTGCAACCGTTGTTGGGGGGCGGGGGGCAGGAACATGGCCTGCGGTCGGGCACCCAGGCTTTACCGAATATTGCCGGATTTGGGGTAGCGGCGGCCTTGGCTCGTCAAGAACTGCCCCAGGAAAGCCAACGGCTGACAGCATTACGGGATCGGCTGTTTGTCGCGCTGGCCGACGTTCCAGGCTTAGTACCCACCGGAGATCGCCACCACCGCCTGCCCCACCATGCCAGCTTTTGCCTCACCACCGCCGACGGAGAACGGGTGAGCGGCAAAACCCTAGTGCGCCAGATGAACCTGGCCGGAATCGGCATCAGTGCCGGGGCTGCATGCAACAGTGGCACCCTCACTCCCAGTCCTATCCTCACGGCGATGGGCTATGGCGAACGGGCGGCCAAATGCGGCATTCGGATTAGCTTAGGCCGCCACACCACCGCCGACGATGTGGACTGGGCCGCCCTAGTGCTTAAGCAAGTGGTGGATCGATCCCTAGCCACGCTGCTGGCCCAGGTCTAGCCGATCTCACCGGGATAATGGCTTATGGCTCCCCGGTACGTGACTCCCTAGTGAGAAGAGGAGCAAAACGGTCTGATCTGGCAAGTTAAGGATAGGCATTGGCCATACTTCAAACTCAGTAGATCACAAACGCTCTTTACTGCCCTAAGCTTTGCCCTCACCCTAAATCCCTCTCCCAAGCTGGGAGAGGGACTTTGAAGGACTTTCGGCTCCCCTCTCCCTCCTGGGAGAGGGGCCTACTAAGTACACACAAATGAGCTTTGGGCGAGTGACCATCCCTCAAAGATAGGCTCAAATTTTCTGAGTCCTTGGCTCAAGGTGCGAATGCCGGGTGGCGGTTGGGAGCGATAGCCCGACCAGCCCCCCAGGCGTGCAATGAGCCAAGTGGCCCAAGGTAGGGAGCCTGGGGAGAAGGGATTCTGCTGTTTTTGGGTTCGGCCCTGCAACGTCGGCATCAACTGCTCCAGGCATTGCAGTTGCGGTTCGC
>QLAH01000158.1_pt1 | contig 56630 bp, 53 predicted proteins | sample 4693081 | NCBI WGS metagenome assembly QLAH01 (sample SAMN09425401, study PRJNA476045) | Lake water metagenome, whole genome shotgun sequencing project. | reverse complement strand
TCGAGGCGGTCCGGATCGCCATCGCCTACGGCGACGCCGACCGCCGTTCCGAAGTCTTCATCAGCGATGAGGGCGGCTCGCCGCGCCGCATCTGGGCGGTCGGTGACACCACCACCACGTCGCCGTCGCGATAGAGCGGCAGCATCGAATCGCCGCTCACTTCGAGCGCGTAGGTGCCATCTTCCTGGCTCGATGGCAGCTCCACCACGTCCCAGCCCTGTCCGGCCGGAAAGCCAGCCGAATCGAAGAACCCGCCCGACCCGGCCTGCGCCAGCCCGAGCAGCGGCACCACCGGCCGCACGATCTCCGGGCCACGCATCTGCACGAAGGCGCCACCGCCGGAGAGGAACGCATCGAAATTCTCGCCCGTCGCTTCCAGCACCTTGGCGATGCTTTCGGTCGAGGGCCAGCGCTCGCGTCCGTCCTTGCTGATCCGCTTCGATTTGTTGAATGCCGTCGCATCGAGCCCGGCAACGCGCGCGAGGCCGGACGCGGAAAGGCCGTGACGCTCGGCGAGCGCGTCGATCGCGTTCCAGATATCGACATGCGAGACCATTCGGGCGGTCCATGCAGGGGATGGATTCCTCTTGGACGAGGAAACTTATCCTATCTAACCCGCGCCGCTCGCCGCTGTAAAGTCGCGCGTCCAACTTGTGATCCCGTTCGGGCTCCACTAGGTTCCCGCGCCATGGTCACCCCGAAGCAAACCCCCGAATTCGTCTACAAGGTCGTCAGCCGCGAGGTGTACGACGCCTCGATCGCCTCCGGCATTTTCGTCGGCCAGCCGATCGACAAGGCGGATGGCTACATCCACCTCTCGACCGCCGCCCAGCTGCCCGAAACCATCCGGCTCTACTTCGCCGGCCTGACCGACCAGGTGCTGTTTCAGCTTGCCTGCGCCCCCTTCGGCGCGGCGATGCAGTGGGAGGCATCGCGCAATGGCGAACTCTTCCCGCACCTTTACGCCGAACTGTCGATGCGCGCGCTCGGCCCGATCGCCCATATCGATGTCGCCGCCGATGGCAGCGTCGCCCTGCCGGACTGGGTGAAATGATCCTCTCCCGCCTCTCGCCGCTGCTGCGCGTGCCGCTCGTCTCCGGCTTCACGCGCGAGGCGCTGCTGAAGATGGACCCCGAGATTGCGCACGGCGCCACCATCTCGGCCCTCCGCCTCGGCCTCGCGCCGGAGCAGGATGGCAGCGATCCGCCGGAACTGCACACGACGCTGTGCGGCCTCGACCTGAAGAACCCCGTCGGCATGGCCGCCGGCTTCGACAAGAACGCCGAAGTCCCGAAACCGCTCGCCCGCATGGGCTTCGGCATGGTCGAGATCGGTACCGTCACGCCACGCCCGCAGACCGGCAACCCCAAGCCCCGGCTGTTCCGCATCGCGGCGGCCGATGGCGTCATCAACCGCATGGGCTTCAACAACGAGGGTCACGACGCCGTCTTCGCGCGGCTCAAGGGCGCGCATATAGGCGCCATTCTCGGGGTGAACATCGGCGCCAACAAGGATTCCGAGGATTTCGTCGCCGACTACGTCACCGGCGTCACCCGCTTCGCCGAGGTCGCCGACTACCTGACGGTGAACGTCTCCTCGCCCAACACGCCGGGCCTCCGCAACCTGCAGGCCGACGAAGCGCTTGAGCGGCTGCTCGGCGCCGTGCTGAAGGCGCGCTCCAAGGCCTCGGTCCGCGTCCCGGTACTGCTGAAAATCGCGCCGGACCTCGACGAAAAGGCGCTCGACGGCATTGCCCGCGTCGTCCTCGCCACCGATCTTGACGGCCTCATCGTCTCCAACACCACCATCACCCGCGACCCGGTCGAGGGCATGGAGAACGCCACCGAGACCGGCGGTCTCTCGGGCAAGCCGCTGTTCAACCTCTCGACCCGCAAGCTCGCGCAGGTCCGCCAGCGCGTCGGCACGCTGCCGATCATCGGGGTCGGGGGCATCCACTCGCCCGAAAGCGCGGTGGCCAAGTTCGAGGCCGGCGCCGACGCCATCCAGCTCTACTCGGCGCTGGTCTTCGGCGGCTTGGACATGCTCGATCGCATCAAGCGCGGCCTCGCGGCCGCCGTGCGGAGCCGGGGCCTGACCTCGGTCTCGCAACTCACCGGCCAGACCACCGAAGAGTGGGCCAGCGGCAAGGCGAGCTTGTAGGACCGGGCGTTCAAACGCTGTGCCTGTGCCGCCCCCTTCACCATGCTCCGCATGGTCCCCTTCCCCCGTTACACGGGGGAAGACCCGATGTGGCTCCCACGGCGACTGGCCGGATCCTCCCCTGCGAAGCGGGGGAGGGGGACCGGCGTAGCCGGTGGAGGGGGCGGCACAGGCACAACGCGAGCCCGTTTCGCCGCTGCCTCTACCCCTCGGTCACCAGATCGATCGCCAGGTCCGCCCGGCCGCGCGAGCGCTTTACCAGGTCGTAGTTGGCGAGGTCGACCCGCTCGACATGCTCGCGGTTGCGCGCCTCGCTGAACAGCCCGTGCTCGGCGTGGCGCTTCAGCAGGCGTGCCTTCACCGCATCGCGCGGCACGTCGATGAACACGGCGAGGTCGAGCAGCGGCCGCACCTGCCACCATGGGGCGTTGGCGAGCAGCAGGTAGTTGCCCTCCACCACCAGCACCCGCGCGCTGGCCGGCACGATGAATGCGTCGACCACCACGTCCTCGATCTCGCGCGAATAGCCCGGCCCGCTGATCGGCGTCGTTGCCGCCTTCACCCCGGCGAGGAACTCGGCGAACGCCGCGCCCTCGAAGGTGTGCGGCGCGCCCTTGTCCTTCACCGTCCCCAACGATTCGAGCTTGGCGTGCCGCATGTGGAACCCGTCCATCGGCACATAGGCGGCGAGCCCGGGGGTGGCGGCGTTCAACGCCTCGACCAGCCGCACCGCGAGCGTCGATTTACCGACGCCGGGACCACCTGAGATGCCCACCGCGATCCGTCCACCGCGCCCTGCCAGCACCGAGAGGGCCCTGTCGGCGATGGCGGTCAGCGCTGCCTCCGGCGCCAGTTGCAACACCTGCGGTTCGTTGTCGTTCATCGAAGCCCTCCGTAGCGAGACTTCTAGCACTTGCCGCCTCCGCGCGCACACCCCATACTGCGCACAAACCGGGAACGCAGCTTGCCTCTCCACCCCCAGATTGCCGACTGGTTTGCAAGCAAAGGCTGGTCGCCCCGCGCCCACCAGCTCGATGTGCTGGAAGCGACCGAGGCGGGTGACTCGGCGCTGCTGATCGCGCCCACCGGTGCCGGCAAGACGCTGGCCGGGTTCCTGCCCACCATCAACGACCTGATCGACAACCCCGCGAAGGGCCTCCACACCCTCTACCTGTCGCCGCTGAAGGCCCTCGCCGTCGATGTGCAGCGCAACCTGATGGCGCCCGTCACCGAGATGGGGCTGCCGATCAAGGTCGAAGCCCGCACCGGCGACACGCCGGCGCACCGCCGCCAGCGCCAGCGCACCGACCCGCCGCACATCCTGCTCACCACCCCCGAGCAGCTGGCGCTGCTGCTGAGCCACGGCGATGCCGGCAAGCTGTTCGGCGGCCTCAGGCGGATCGTCATCGACGAACTGCATGCCATGGTCACCAACAAGCGCGGTGAACTGCTGTCGCTGGGGCTGGCGCGGCTGGGCACGCTGGCGCCGCAACTGCGGATCACGGCGCTCAGCGCCACAGTCGCGCATCCCGAAATCCTGCGCGACTGGATCGCCACGCCGGTGCCGAATGCCGAGGCCCGGCTCCTGCTGGGGACGGGCGGCGCGAGGCCCGATATCGGCATCCTCGACACCGAGCAGTACGTGCCCTGGGCCGGCCACTCCGCCGCCTACGCCATCCCCGACCTCTACCAGGTGATCAAGGCGCACCGCACCACGCTGCTCTTCGTCAACACCCGCTCGCAGGCCGAACTGCTGTTCCAGCTGCTGTGGGAGGCCAATGACGAAGACCTGCCCATCGCCATGCACCACGGCTCGCTCGCGGTGGAGCAGCGGCGCAAGGTGGAAGCGGCCATGGCGGAAGGCCGGCTGCGGGCGGTCGTCTGTACCTCCACGCTCGATCTCGGTATCGACTGGGGTGATGTCGACCTCGTCGTGCAGATCGGCGCCCCCAAGGGTGCGAGCCGCATGCTGCAGCGCATCGGCCGCGCCAATCACCGGCTCGACGAGCCATCGAAGGCGCTCTTCGTCCCCTCCAACCGCTTTGAGGTGCTGGAATGCGAGGCGGCGCTCGAAGCGGTCCAGCACAACTGGCAGGACAGCGAGGACCCCGTCTCCGGCGGCCTCGACGTGCTGGCCCAGCACGTGCTCGGCTCCGCCTGCGCCGACGCCTTCGACCCCGTCGCGCTCCACGACGAAATCCGCCGCGCCTGGCCTTATCGCGACCTCGACTGGGAGACGTTCGAGCGCGTCGTCGATTTCGTCGCCACCGGTGGCTACGCGCTGCGCGCCTACGAGCGCTATGCCAAGCTGAAGGTGATGCCCGACGGCAAGTTCCGCATCGCCCATCCCGGCATCGCCCAGCAGTACCGGCTCAACATCGGCACCATCGTCGAGGAGGCGATGGTGAAGGTGCGGCTGGTGCGGGGCAGGGGCTTCAAGACCGGCGCGACCACCGGCCCGATCGGCCGCGGCGGCCGCGTGCTGGGCGAAATGGAGGAGTACTTCTTCACCACCCTCACCAAGGGCGACACGTTCCTCTTCGGCTCGGAAGTCGTCGCGTACGAGGGCATGGTCGAAAGCGAGGCCTATGTCTCGCGTTCGCAGGGCAAGGACCCGAAGATCCCCTCCTACATGGGCGGCCGCTTCCCGCTTTCGACCTTCCTCGCCGAAGGCGTGCGCAAGCTGCTCGCCCACCCCGACGACTGGTCGCAACTCCCGGACCAGGTGGCCGACTGGCTGCGCCTGCAGCAGGAAGCGTCGCTGCTGCCGCAGCCCGACAGCCTGCTGGTCGAAACCTTTCCGCGCGGCAGCCAGAACTTCCTCGTCTGCTACCCGTTCGAAGGCCGCCTCGCGCACCAGACCCTCGGCATGCTGTTGACCCGCCGGCTCGAACGCGCCCGCGCCCGGCCGCTGGGCTTCGTCGCCTCCGACTACTCGCTCGCCATCTGGGGGCTGGGCGACTTCTCCGGCCTGATCCGCACCGGCCGCCTGTCGCTGGACGACCTGTTCGACGAGGACATGCTCGGTGACGACCTCGAAGCCTGGCTCGACGAGAGCGCCCTGATGCGCCGTACGTTCCGCAACTGCGCCATCATCGCCGGCCTGATCGAGCGCCGCCATGTCGGGGTGAAGGAAAAGACCGGGCGGCAGATCACCGTCTCATCCGACATCATCTACGACGTGCTCTACCAGCACGAGCCCGACCATATCCTGATCCAGGCGACGCGGCGCGATGCCGCGCGCGGCCTGCTCGACATCGAGCGGCTCGGCCACATGCTCGCCCGGATCAGGCAGCACATCGTGCACAAGCCCCTCGACCGAATCTCCCCTTTGGCGGTACCGATTCTGCTCGATATCGGCAAAGAGGCCGTTTTCGGCGAGGCCCGCGAAAGCGCCATGGCCGACGCCGCCGACGAGCTCATCAGGGAAGCGATGGGGCAGGTTTGACGTATTCTACTGCGGCACTTTCCGACGAGGAAGAAACCCCGGTGCTGCTCAGCTTCTGCGGCCACCAGTTCGAAGCCCTGCCGTCCGGCGCCCTGTTCTGGCGCGCCGAGAACGCCCTGCTGGTCGCCGACCTGCACCTCGAAAAGCTGAGCTCGTTCGCCAAGCGCGGCAGCCTGCTGCCGCCCTACGACACCGGCATGACCCTGCGTCGCCTCGAGGCCGACCTCGACCTGACCGGGGCGGCCGAAGTCATCGCGCTCGGCGACAGTTTTCACCGCGACGAAGGCAGCACCACTCTCCTCCCGGCCGACCGCCTCCGCCTCGCTGCCCTGATGGGGCGAGCTCGCTGGACCTGGATTTCCGGCAACCACGACCCGGCCCCGCACACCCTTGGCGGCACCTGTGCCGCGATCGTCGAGCGCGCGGGCCTCACCCTGCTCCACGAGCCCAAGAGAAATGTAGCAGGTGGCAACCAGCAGGGCATCGTCGCCGGCCACCTGCACCCCTCGGCCCACATCGCCATGAACGGCCGCTCGGTCCGCCGCCCGTGCTTCGTCCACGACAACCGCAGCTTCATCATGCCGGCCTATGGCGCGTCGACCGGCACGCTGAACATCCTCGCCCCCGCCTTCGTCGGCCTGCTCCACTGGCCGACGCTGGAGGTAGCGATGATCGGCAAGGGCCGCGTCTACCCGGTCAGCCCGAAGCGGCTGATCACCGGGGCTGAGTGGTAGCGCTCAGCGCCGGAACACCACGCCGCCGAGCCAGCCGGTGAACACCGCCAGCACGACGCAGACCAGCCCGTAGAGCAGCGGCTGCTGGCGCGAGGCGAGGCCGAGGAAGCGTTCGAAGCCGATCTTGCGCACCGAGAAGCCATTGGTTTTGCGGGCGATGATCTCGCCGTCCTTGAACAGGTAGGTATGCGCGATGTAGGGCCCCGGCGGTGCGTCGGATGGCAGCGTTACCTGGGCGAAATAGAAGGTGTCGGACCGGAAGATCACGCCCTGCTCGTTCAGCCCGTAGTGCCCCTTGCGCTGCATCAGCTTCACCAGTTCGCCGCGGAACAGCTGCGATTGCGGGTAGGGGGCGCTGGTCTTGCCGATGGAGGGGCTGTCGAGCGGAATGGCGGTTTCGGCCAGCGTGACCGGGTTGGTGATGGTGTCGAGCTTCGCGTCGCTGAGCACCTGGTAGAACGACGGGAACTCCTCGTAGACCGCCTGCTCGGTGTTGATCCAGATGCCGAACTGGTTGCTCATCTTGCGCGCCACGCGCTTCTGCAGCGGCCCGGTGACGGTCACGACGATGTGGAACGGACCTTCGACATATTTCTGCTCCGACCCGGCCTCGGGCGCGATCGTGCCGAACAGCGTCAGGGTCTGCCCCGCAAAGCTCGAGGTGATCGCTACCTCTTCGCTGCTCACCTGCGTCACGAGTTGCTCGGCCGCCGCGGGCAGCGCCAGTGCGCCGAACATCAGGGCAAGCAGCAGCCGCCTCATATCGCCCCCCCGATGCCCATCACGGCCGTCGAGAACGGGTTGGAGGGCGGCAGGATCAGGCTGACGCCGAAGCGGATGGCCACCGCCAGCACCAGCAGCGCCAGCAGTGCGCGCAACTGCTCGCCGCGCAGGTACTTGCCCGCCGAGGCGCCGAACTGCGCGCCAACGGTACCGCCGACCATCAGGCAGAAGGCGAGCAGAATATCGACGCTCTGGCTGGTGACGGCGTGGAGGATGGTCGTCGCCGCCATCATCGCCACCACTTGCAGCAGCGAGGTGCCGATCACCATGTTGCCCGGCACGCGCAGCAGGTAAACCAGCGCCGGCACCAGGATGAAGCCACCGCCGATGCCGAGTAGTGCGCCGACGATGCCGATGCAGAAGCCCAGCAGCAGCACCGGCACCACGGAGATATAGAGCCGCGACTTCTTGAACCGCACGCGGAAGGGCAGGCCGTGGAACCAGTTATGCTGGTTGGGCAGCTTCTCGCGCACCACGATGCCGGCGCGGCGCTTCAGGATCGAGCGGACTGCCTCGACCATCATCAGCGTGCCGACGAAACCCAGCAGGATCAGGAAGCCCAGCGAGATGAACAGGTCGAGCTGGCCTACCGCCCTGAGCACGCCGAAAATCCACACGCCGACGAACGAGCCGAGGATGCTGGCCAGCACCAGGTAGAGCGCCAGGTGCAGGTCGATCTGCCCGCGCCGGTAGTAGCTGAGTGCCCCCGAGGTCGAGGCGGCCACCACTTGCCCGGTCACCGAAGCGACGGCCACCGAGGATGGCACGCCCGAAAAGATCAGCAGCGGCGTCAGCAGGAATCCGCCGCCCACCCCGAACAGTCCCGACAGGAAGCCGACCGCACCCCCGATCCCCACAAGGAAGAACAGGTTCATGGAAAGCTCGGCGATCGGCAGATAGACCTGCACGGGCGGCGTCCACTTGGCGCTGGGGCATTCTCGGCCTAGCGCTCGGCGGAGACGAAAATGCGACAGTTTTCGCGAATTGCATCAAGCCTTAGCAGCTAAATGCAAAGGCGAGGTTAGTGCGCCCGAAATATGCAGAAAACGATGCGGCGCCCGTGACTTAACTCGACCAAACTAGTGGTCATTCGGCGACAGCAGCTCCGCGAACTGGCCATCCTCGATCCGGCTGGCCGCAATCACCGCCTGCGTCCGGCTGTCGACGTCGAGTTTCTGCAGGATGGCGGAGACGTGCGCCTTCACCGTCGCCTCGGAAATCGACAGCTCGTAGGCGATCTGCTTGTTCATCAGCCCGTCGCTGAGCATCATCAGCACGCGGATCTGCTGCGGGGTCAGGGTGGCGAGCCGCTGCATCAGCGCCGATTGCGCGTCCTCGGCCGGCAGTTCCATGCCGTCCGGCACGTAAACCTCGCCCGAGAGCACCATCTCGATGGCCCGGCGAATATCGGTCGGGCCGACCGACTTGTGCAGGTAGCCAGCCGCGCCGAGCTCGAAGGCGCGCCGTACCACCGTGCCCTCGTCGACGGCCGAAATGATCATCACCGGGATTTCGGGGTATTGGGCGCGCAGCAGCAGCAGGCCCGAAAAGCCGCGCGAGCCGGGCATGTTGAGGTCGAGCAGCACCAGGTCGCACTCCCGGTCGGCCCCGAGCGCCGTGGTAAGCGTCGCGATATCGCCCGCCTCCTCGACGGTGATCGAAGGGTCGCCGCCGGCCAGCGTCTGTTTGAGCGCGGCACGGAAAAGCGGGTGATCGTCTACGATGATGATGCGCCGTCGGGTCATGGGGTTGGGCAGCTCTCCTCTGCGGGCCTTGGTAACAAGCGGGTCTCGCCTTTTATATCCCACTAAAGGCGGGCCGTGAGCCACGAAATCTTAACGGCATCACTCTCTGCGTTGCAAAATGCATCGGCGCTTAACGCGATCTTTACCATGTTTTCCCAAGAGTGGCAGGCAGGCCATGGCCCTAACCGGGTGATCGGCCGGCATTTTTCTCAGGGAAGCGTCCCTGAAATCTTCTCCGGGAACCGTCAATGGTCCGCGCCAACCCTCACGATCAGCAAGCCGATGCCGGCGAATGGCAGGACCTGCGAAGCGAGCTGGTGGCTTTGCTCGATCAGGTCGAGACCCAGGTTGCCCGCACCCAGCCCGAACCCGGCTACACCGGATTGACCGAGCGGATGCGCGATCTGCGCCACCAGGTCACCGAGATCGAGCCCGAGACGCGCCATCGCGAAGCCCTGCGCTCGGTGCAGCGCGCCGTCTCGCGCTTCTCCGATCGCGACGACCTGCCCGCCGCCGGCAGCGCGCCCAACCCGCGCGATACCCTCGAATCCGCCATCCAGCAGATCCGCTCCCGCCATTTCGCCCCGCCGCCGCAGGTTCCGCCACCGCTGGCGCCGGTGCGCGCTCCGGATATGCCGCGCTTCAACGAACTCGCCGAGGCCGTGGGCAGCATCTCGTCGCGCCTCGAGCGCTTTGAGGGCGAACTGCGGTCGCAGGCGCGCGGCCAGACCGCCAACGTCAAGGAAATCGCCGACCAGGTGGGGCAACTGAGCCAGGTCGTCGAACTCCTTGCAGGCGCCGTCGGCGAAACCGGGCAGGTGAAGCGGCTAGAAGGCCAGATCGCCGGCCTCGCCAAGCTCGTTGCCCGCGAACCGCAGATAGACGTATCGGCGCTTACCCGCCGCCTCGACGATGTCAGCCAGACAGTCGCCAAGCTGGCCGAGCTGCAGAAGGCCTATGCCGATCGCTCCGACACCTCCGGTCTGAACCAGCGCCTCGACGACGTCACCGCCACCGTCGGTCGCCTTGCCGACCTGCAGGTGCAGCTCGCCAGCAAGTCCGACAGCACCGCGCTGAACCAGCGGCTCGACGAGGTCACCGCAACGGTTGGACGTCTCGCGGACCTGCAGGTCAAGCTGGTCGATCGCTCCGATACCTCGGGGCTCACCCGCCGTCTCGACGACGTGACGGCGACCGTGGGCAAGCTCGCCGACCTGCAGGTGCAGCTCGTCGACAAGACCGACAATACCGGGCTGAGCCGCCGGCTTGACGATGTCACCGCCACTGTCGGCCGCCTCGCCGACCTGCAGGTGCAGGTCGCCAACCGCGCCGACGTGCCACCGGCCGGCCTCAAGGACGCCATGCAGGCGATCGAGGACGGCGTCCGCGCCATCTACGATCGCGTCGATGGCATCGAGCGGCAGATGGCCATGCCGCCCGCCGAGCTCGAGAAGATCACCGACGAACTGCAGCGCTTCGCCGCCGCCATGAAGGCGCCACAGCAGCCGCAGGGCCTGATCGAACTCGTCGATGCGCTCAACCAGCGCATTTCCGATATCGAGGTGCGCGGTCCTGCTGCCACCGTGCTCAAGGCGGATGTCGATGCCATGCGCTCGGCCGTCGTCGAGGCGATGGAGCCGCGCTTTGCCGCCATAGAGACGCAGCTCGAGGTCATCTCCGACAAGGTGGCCAATCCGCCCGAACTCAACGTCGGCCAGCTCGAGGCGCAGGTGCGCCAGCTGGTGGCGCGCATGGACCAGACCGGCGAGCAGCTTACCGGCCTCGCCAAGCTCTACAGCGCCCCCACCGACGTCACGACCGATCTCGAAGCGCTCGCCGACAAGGTAGCGCAACGCACGACCGCAGCGCTGGCCGACCGCGAGCCGCGCATCGGCGAAACCGAGTATGCCGAACTCGAGAAGCGGCTCGGCCGCGTCATGGAGCGCGTCGCCGCCGAACGGCCGGCCGATGACTCTGCCCTCGAAGCGACCATCCGTGAGGTCAACGAGCGCCTGGCCCGGCTGGAACAGTCTGTCGCTCGGCCGGCGCCGCTGCCGCTCGCTGCCGCACCGGCCTACCCGGCGCCCGTCGTCACGCCAGTGGCGACAACTCCTCTGCCGGAGCCCGGGCCGGACGTCGCGACCCAGCCTGAGCCGGAAGCCGACCCGATCGCGCCGCTGCTCGCCCAGATCGAGCGCGAAGAGCGGACGGTGCAGGAAGATGAGCCTGCGCCGGCATACGAGCCGGTCGAGGACGAGCCCGAGCCGCTGCGCGCCTTGGCTCCTGCTCCCGTCGCCGATGCCATGCCGGCCAACCCTGCCGAGGAAGCGGCGCTCTACGACCAGCCCTTCGCCGACCCCACGCCGCTGCAGCGAGCGCTGGAGGCCAAGAACGGTCCGCGCCGTCGTTATCCCGGCATGGCCGAGCCTGCGGCCGTCGACCTGCCGCCCGCTCCGGTGCCCAGCTTCGACTTCGCCGACGCCGAGCCGACCGCCTACGAGCCGGTGCTTGACGTCCGGCCGCTGCCGCCGCTGTCGAGCCTCGACGATCCCTCCGTCGCGCCGCTTGGCGAACGCCCGTCCGAGCCGATCGGCACCGCGACGACCGACCGGAACACCTTCATCGCCGCCGCGCGGCGTGCCGCCATGCGGCAGTCGACCAGTCCGGCCGTGGCGGTTCCCGCCCTCCCCGGCAGTTCGCTGATCGCCCGCGCCTTCACCCGCTTCCAGGCCACCCGCGCCGCCGAGGCAGAGGCCAAGGCCGAGCCGGTTCCGCCGCCCGCGCCGGTCCCGCCGCCTGCCGCCGAGAAGCCTGCGAAGGTTGAAAAGCCGAAGAAGGAAAGCCGCTTCAAGCTCGGTCGCCGCGTACTCGCCGGCGACAAGGAGCCGTCCGTCTCCTGGAAGCCCGAGGACGAGGCGACGCCAGTCCCGGCGGCGCCGGAACCGCACACCGCAGCGCTCGGCGCCGAAGATGCCAGCCCGGCCGATGGCGACAGGCCGGTCGCCAGGGAGAGCTTCCTGCTGCGCCATCGCCAGCCGATCCTGCTGGCCGCCTCGGTGGTCGCGGTGGCGTGCCTCACCATCAACTTCCTGAACCAGCGTCTCGACGAGCAGGCGTCAACGACGGCCGACGCACCTCCCGTCGATGTCGGCGACGCCGCCCTCTAGCCCACCCCGATCGCCGAGCAACTGACGCTCCCGACCGGCCCGGCGCGCGTCATCGAGATGTCCGATGCGCTCGCGACGGCCTCGATCGATCCGTCCGCCGCGCAGGGCTTCGTCGCCACCGAGCAGCTCATGCCCCCGGCCGTCGCCGCCACCGATCCGACAAACCTCGCCGCCGGTGTCGAGCCGCTCGAAAGCCCGGTGCAGGTCGAACTGCCGCCCGACAATCTAGGGCCGCTCGAACTCCGCCAGGCCGCCGCCAATGGCGATGCCCGGGCCCAGTTCGAAGTCGCCGCCATCTACACCGAAGGCCGCGCCATCCCCGAGGACCTGCCGGCTGCCGCCGTGTGGTACGAGCGGGCCGCCAGCCAGGGCTTTGCCCCGGCGCAGTACCGCCTCGGCAACCTCTACGAAGCCGGCAAGGGCGTCGACAAGGACCTGACGCAGGCCCGCATCTGGTACCAGCAGGCCGCCGAAGCCGGCAATCGCATGGCCATGCACAACCTCGCCGCGCTCTATGCCAGCGGTGGGCTCGGCGCCCAGCAGTTCGACGCGGCCGCCAAGTGGTTCGAGGAAGCCGCCAATCGCGGCATGAAGGACAGCCAGTTCAACCTCGGCATGCTCTATGCCCGCGGGCTGGGCGTAAAGCAGGATCTCGGCGCCTCGTTCAAGTGGTTCGCGCTGGCCGCCCTGCGAGGCGACGCCGATGCCGCCAAGGCGCGCGACGACGTCGCCAAGTCGCTCGACGCCGCCACCATGCAGCGCCTCGACGACGAAATCTTTGCCTGGAAGCCGGTGCAGATCGACCTCGCCGCCAACTTCGCGCCGATCGGCACCTGGATGAAGAACTTCGATCCCGGCGCGACCATCGCCAGGACCGAAGTGGTGAAGGGCGTGCAGCAGGTTCTCGCCCGCCTCGGCTACGACATCGGCACGCCCGACGGCCTCGCCGGCCCGAAGACCGCCGAAGCCATCAAGGCCTTCGAGCGCGGCACCGGCATGAACGAGACCGGCACCATCAATCCCCGCCTGCTCGCCGTCCTCGGCAGCCAGCCGGTGTAGAGCCGCGGCTTGCATAAACCCCAGGGGGCAAGCTGATGGCCGCGGCGCCGAATGCAGATGCCCGTCGCGTCAGCAGCCGTTGCTAGCGCGTTGGATGCTGCTCTCTGATCACCTGCAGCCGCACGCGTGGACGAACTTCGAGCGTGTCGTAGACCTCACGCAGCGACAGCGCGGTGGCCAGAGCGGGAAGCTCGATGCTGTCTTCGAGGCTCTCGTAGGTCTCCTCGATCCAGTCGGCACCAGATCGCCGGTGCGCCTTGACAAGCACAATCTCCGACTCGATCTGGACAACCACCTGCACGCTCGGGATCGACTGGTACTCACGGAGCTTCGCGCCATGGTCGAACACGGCCGTGCCGGGTGAGGAGAGTTCGACGATGATGGTCGGCTTGGAGGCCGTTGTTGCCGAAGGGTTCGGCGGGCCGCAATCGACAACGATGTCCGGGTACCGAACAGTATTGGGGCCGGTCTGGACGCCCGTGTCGCTCGAGGTCGTGCGGCATCCACTTTTCTTGCCAGCGGGCACCAGCGCCGTCTGCACGTTGCTGCCGATCGCGTTGTGTCCCTGCTTGGCCCCAGCCATCGCGTAGGCGACGCCGTCCACCAGTTCGAACCGGCCTTCTTCGCCAAGGACGGCATCAAGGAACTCTGCCACTGTCAGATTCTGGTGGTCTGGAACGCTCATCGTGATCCGCTTGCTCATGAAGGCCCAGATGCTGGACGCCGGGTCAGCCTAGCACAATTTGCCGGCGGCCTTAGTCTTCCCGCGCCCGCTTCCGCGCGCTGGTCAGGCTGCTGATCGTGGCGCGCAGCGCGGCGGGTTTCACCGGCTTGGTCACCACGGTGATGCCGCGTTCCTCGGCCAGTGCCCGCACGGCGGCACTGCGGTCCGCCGTCACCAGCGCGGCGGGCAGGTGGCCGCCGACATTGTGCCGCAGCCATTCGATCGCATCGAGGCCGGAGGTCTGGTCGAGGTGGTAGTCCATCAGCACCAGGTCGGGGAACCAGCCCATCAGCAGCCGGTCCTTGTCGATGTCCTTCAGCGAGCGGGCCGAGCGCACATCGCAACCCCAGCCGCCTAGCAGCCCCTCCATCGCGTCGAGGATCGCCTTCTCGTTGTCGACGCACAGTACCCGCAAGCCGTGCAGGTTCGATGCAGGCTCGCGCCCCAGCCCCGTCTCCGGCACCGCTTTCTCGGCGCGTGGTGCCATTGGCAGGAAGAGCGAGAAGCGTGAACCGAGCCCCTCCCTGCTGTCGAGTTCCAGCGTCACCCCGAGCGCCGTCACCAGCCGCTTGACGATCGACAGTCCGAGCCCCAGCCCCTGCGCCATGCGGGCGCCGTGTTCGAGCCGGCTGAACTCGGCAAAGATCAGCGAATGCTGGTCGCGGTTGAAGCCGATGCCGGTATCGACGATGTCGATGCGCAGCCTTGTGCCGCGCCGCCGCACCCCCACCAGCACATGGCCGCCCGGCCGTGTGTACTTGATGGCGTTGGAGACGAGGTTCTGCACCACGCGCCCTACCAGCGCCCGGTCGCCGATTGCAGCCGAGCAGGTTGCGACCAGCCTGAGCCTGATCTGCTTCTTCTCCGCCAGCGGCGCAAACTCGACGTCGATCTTCTTGAGCAGGTCGCGGATCGGGAAGGGCGCGTTGGCCGGCTTCATTGCCCCCGCATCGAGCCGCGAGATGTCGAGCAGCGCCGACATGATCTCTTCCACCGCCGTCAGCGATTGCTCGATCGAACTGGCCAGCTCGTCGAACCCGGTGCCGCCGGCCCGCTCCACCAGCGTCGCGGTGTAGAGCCGCGCCGCGTTGAGCGGCTGCAGCAGGTCATGGCTTGCAGCGGCGAGAAAGCGTGTCTTGTCGCGATTGGCCGCATCCGCCTTGGCGCGCGCCACCTCCAGCTCGGAATTGACGCGGATGAGGTCGGCCGTGCGCTCCTCCACCCGGCCCTCGAGCGTCTGGTTGATCGCGGCGATCTCGCCTTCGGCGGCCACCCGGTCGGTCACGTCCGAAAAGCTGATCACCAGCCCGCCGTTCGGCAGCCGCGACGAGTAGAACTCCAGCGATTGCCCCAGCGCTCCGAGCCGCTGGGTCACGGTGTGGGCCGAGCCCGTCAGTTCCTGCACCCGCTGCGCCGCGAGATAGGTCGCATCGCCCGCGCCGAGGTCGCCGCGCCGCGCCAGGAACAGGGCGATGTCATAGAGCGGCGTGCCGGGGGCCATCAGGTTCTCGGTCAGCGCCAGCAGTTCGCGGTAGCGGTTGTTGGCGGTCACCAGCCGCAGGTCGCGATCGAACACGGCAAGGCCCTGCGGGATGAAATCCACCGCGGACCTGAGGCTGTCCTCCCTGTCGACCTGCAGTTCCATCCGACCTCTTTCCCAAGCCGCCGAGTATCTGCCGCCCGTCTCTTGCCCGCAACCCAACAGAAAGTCGTGGGCTGAGGGTCCATGGCGGGCATAGGCGCTTTGACGCCGCCGAAAATAAGTTCATTACTTGGATTTGGGGCATGCGCCAGCCGCCAGTGTCAGGCTGCGCAGCAAAACAAGAGGATGAACATGTTCAAGGAATTCCGTGATTTCGCCCTCAAGGGCAATGTGCTCGATCTCGCCATCGGCGTGATCATCGGCGCCGCGTTCGGCGCCATCGTCTCGTCCGTGGTGGACGATATCTTCATGCCGATCATCGGCCTGATCCTGGCGGGTATCGACTTCTCCAACCTGTTCATCGCGCTGCTGCCGCCAGAGGGTGCCACCTTCACCACCATCGCTGCTGCCAAGGAAGCCGGTGTCGCCACGCTGAACTACGGCCTGTTCATCAACGCGATCGTGAAGTTCACCATCGTCGCCTTCGTGCTGTTCCTCGTGGTCAAGGCCGTCAACCGGCTGCGCCGCCAGGAAGCCGCGGCCCCCGCCGCTCCCCCGGCCCCCACCACCGAGGAAAAGCTGCTCACCGAAATCCGCGACGCCATCAAGACCCGCGGCGTCTGAACCCGCTACGCTCCACAAACCGCCGGGCCCAAACCCGGCGGTTTTCTCTTGTTCGCGAATAGGAAAATCATCCTTGACAGCCAGATGGAAGGTATATATGCCTAGATCGTCCAGCACCCTTGTGTAGTGGTCTTCCGGATGGCGACACCACTTACGGCGTGCTAGGGGCAGTTGATCACCTTGTTCCCGAAGTCATGGTGAGTTGATTTTAGAAGCGTTGCCGCGGGCATGTTGCGGCAAGTTGAGACGTCGGGAACGCCGGCCGCGTATTGGTCACACTGAAATTCCCGGGTAGAGCTGATCTGTCGGAGGGTGCAGTGACTGAGAATTTCTACTACCCGTCCTATTTGAATCGGGACATCCTGATTGCCATCCTGGATGCCGATGCTGCGACCTGCGAAGCATTGAGCGTGCTGTTCCGGCTCGAGGGGTTCCAGACCAGCTTTGCCGTGGATACTGCCAGCTTCATCGCGGCGATTGAACGGCGGGCGCCCGACGTGGCAATCGTCAATATCCGCATCGGCAAGGAGAGCGGGCTCGATATCCTCAGGCGCGTCAAATCCAAGCGGAACGGCACGCCGGTCTTCATCCTCGAGGACCATCCGGAGGTGGACCTTGCAGTCCTCGCGATGCGGGCCGGCGCCACCGATGTCATCACCAAGCCAATCGATTCCGAGCGCCTGCTGCGCGGCGTCCGCGATGGGGTGCGCGAAAACGTGCATGTCGGCACCATCGATGGCGGCAAGCGCAACGTCGAAGTCCGCGGCTTCGCCCAGCTCACCCCGCGCGAGCGCGAAGTGCTGCAACTCATCACCAACGGCCAATCCAACAAGGAAGCCGGCCGCAACCTCGGCATCTCCCCCCGCACCATCGAAGTGCATCGCGCCCGCGTCATGGAAAAGCTCGGCGCCCGCAACACCGCCGACCTGATGCGGATCGTGCTGACGAGCTGAGCCTCACTCCACCAGCGACCGTACCCACGCCCGCGCCCGCTCCACCTCGCCGCCCTTGACCGGCCCTTCCGTCCCCGACACCAGAAAGCCCGCGCTGTCGGCGATGGTGAAGCCGTGGCGTTCCAGGTCCTGCGCAATGCGCTGGGCCGCGTAGCCACCGGCGCTGATCACCCAGCGCAGCGGAGCGGGATGGATTTCCTCGAGGTCTAGGCGGGTGTCGAACACGGCAGCGCGGTGGCCATGCCCCCCGGCGAGGCTGCCGGCGAACTCGTCGATGGCGGGGGTCGGGCGGAAGCCGCGGGTGGGCGAGCCGATCACCAGCAGGTCGATGTCTTCGGTGCCGACACCGCCAGCCTCGGCGACCGGCAGCAGCCGCACCTCATGCTCGGGCGAGAGAGCGCTCGCCATTGCCTTCGCGATGGTCCCAGTGTTGCCGAACACGCTGTCATAGACGATCGTCACGTTCATTGCTGGCTCTCCTTGATGGAGCCCAGCATGTGCCGCTCATGCTGCTACGCCTTGCGCGAGATCAAGCCGGCGTCAGCCGCCGGCGCTGGTCAGCGTCAGGTCGCCGCTGTTCAGCTTGTTGGCGGTGAGGCTCGGGGCAGGGCGCTCGCGCGGGATTTCGAGCGTGGCCCACACGCTGACCAGCGCGTGGCGCAGTTCGATGACCATCTCGTCGGTGTGCAGCGGCGTGGGCGTGATGCGCAGGCGCTCGGTGCCCTTGGGCACGGTGGGGTAGTTGATCGGCTGGATGTAGATGTTGTGCTTTTCGAGCAGCATGTCGCTCGCCGCCTTGCACAGGCGTGCATCGCCCACCATCACCGGCACGATATGCGTTTCGGTCTGCAGCACCGGCAGGCCGGCATCGGCGAGGATCACCTTGGTCAGCCCTGCCTGCCGCTGGTGCTGCAGGCGCTCCTGGCCATTGCCCTTGAGATGCTCGATCGAGGCCCGCGCCGCCGCGCAGAGCGCCGGGGGCAGGGCGGTGGTGAAGATGAACTCGGGCGCATACGAACGGATCGCGTCGATGATGGCGCGGTTGGCCGCCACATAGCCGCCCATCACGCCAAACCCCTTGGCGAGCGTGCCCTCGATGATGTCGATGCGCTCCATCAACCCTTCGCGGTCGGCGATGCCGCCACCGCGCGGGCCATACATGCCCACCGCGTGCACTTCATCGATATAGGTCAGCGCGCCGAATTCCTCGGCGAGGTCGCAGATCTCCTTGATGGGGGCGATGTCGCCATCCATCGAGTAGACGCTCTCGAACACGATCAGCTTGGGCCGCTTGCGATCAACGCCGGCCAGCAGTTCGCGCAGGTGCGCGACATCGTTGTGGCGGAAGATCACCTTCTGCATGCCACTCTGGCGCACGCCCTGGATCATCGAGGCGTGGTTGAGCTGGTCCGAGAAGATCACGCAGTCGGGCAGCAGCCGCGCGATGGTCGAGATCGCCGCTTCGTTCGAGACGAAGCCCGAGGTGAACACCAGCGCCGATTCCTTGCGGTGCAGGTCGGCGAGTGAGCGCTCGAGCTCGACCAGCGGGCGGTTGGTGCCAGAAATGTTGCGCGTCCCGCCGGCGCCGGCGCCGAGCTTCTGCGCCGTCTCCTGCATGGCCCGGATGACCTTCTCGTGCTGGCCCATGCCGAGATAATCGTTCGAGCACCAGATGGTGATTTCGCGCTCATTGTCGGACTGGTCGCGATAGATGGCGCGGGGAAACTTGCCGGCAATCCGTTCGAGGTCGGCAAATACGCGGTAGCGCTTCTCTGACCTGAGTGCATCGACGGCGTCTTCGAAATACCCGCGATAGTCCATTCTCGACCTTCTTCCTGCGGGACATGCACCCGCCGGCAGCCCACCAGCCAACCGATAGCTAGTCCTCGATTCCGGCCATTGACATAGGTCAATTCGACGCGCGGTAGCCAATACAAGTCATTGGCCGCCCTGCCTCTTGCCGCTGCAGTCTGGAACCATCCTAAACAATGTGGCCTTACCTGCCAATCAAGGTAGCGTTATGGAATAATGCGGATAGGCCGGTGTTTGTCCTGCCTCTCCGTGCCCGCAACGATGTTCACCCCGCATTCATCGCCCCCGTGGGAAGTGGCGGGTGAGCCGCAGGCCGGCGCAGAATGAACGGCACGCCGCCGTCTTGGTTGACCGGCCGGGCGCGTCGTCTAGAATGAACAGACCGGAAACGTGGGGGACCGTGTCATGAAGAGCTTTTCTTCGTCCAGCTTTGCCAATGACCACGCCGAGATTCTCGATCTCGCACTGGCCGCGGTCAACAAGCATCCGCAGGCCCTGTTCACCGATTTCCAGTGGTTTCTCTACGAAGCCCGCGACACGGTGTTCTTCACCGCATTCTCCCGGAACACCTTCGACAAGGACAGTCTCGGCAACCTCGTCGCCGACATGGTGGCACTCGCCCCGCAACTGAGCCACGGCTTCGTCGGCGCCCGCCCGGGCCAGCCCTTCCCGAAACACCTGCTCGACGCCATCACCCATTTAGAGGAAGTCGACAGCTTCGACGGCTACCCCGACAAGTGGCTCGGCAAGTCCGAGGACATCTTCGCGCAGGACGACCTGCCGCTGTTCCGCGTGCAGGCGGCGGTGCTGCGCGGCGGCCCCGATGCCGAGGGTCGCGCCTCGATCATCCAGGTCCGCTCGAGCCACGCGCTGCTCGAAGGCTCCGATTCGGCACTCCTGACCCGCTCGGCCTCCGCCGGCCACGGCGTCATGAGCGACAAATCCAACAAGGTCGGGCTCAAGGCCCGCATCGCCGGCACGCTGCGCGGCTGGGGCATGACGTTCATGTACGTCACCCTCGCCAACCTGCTGGCACCGCCCGAAAAGCCGTGGGGCTTCAAGACCCTGGCGCTGAAGCGGCATCGCCTGCGGCTGCTCGCCAACAAGCTCGGCGTCCGCCAGCGCTCGCTGATGTTCGCGCTCGTCACCCACGCGCTCAACGGCGAAGGGGCCGAAAAGCATATGAGCAAGAAGGTGATCGGCGCCGCCTACACCATGCTCGACGGCAAGCGCCACGACGCCGATGACGACTTCTTCCGCGTCCGCGCGCTCGAAGCCAAGTTCGAGGTACTCGACGATTTCGTCGCCTATGTCCGCAAGGTCGATGCGACGATCGACAGCATCGAGCGCAAGGACATCACCAAGTTCCAGGTGATGATGAACTCGATGTTCAAGGCGCTGCGCTCGCTCAACAAGGCGCTGCCCTTCCTGCCCGGCCGGCGGTTCTGGCGCTTCAACGGCGGCATCCACGTGGTGCTGACGCTGGTGCCGCCGCACCGCACCTACGGCCCGATGACGCATGGCATGATCGAGCCGATCTTCTGCGGCGCCTGGCACCCCGCCGCCAACATCTGCACCTTCTGCCCCGGCCGCGAATACGTGACGCTGAACTTCACCATGGAAACCCGCCACATCGCCAACGTCGACAAGATCGAAGCGCTGCTCGCCAAGATCGAAGCCATGGACATCGCCCCGACGGGCAAGTTGATCACCGACGAGGACGAGAGCGCCTGATCCTCCCCCTGTTCACAAGGCAGGAAATCGCCGAAGGCCGTGGACGCAGCGGCGGCGCGCGCTATTGCCGAGAGCACATACGCCAGTCTGGAGTGGATGTAGCAAGCATGTCTTTCTATGTCGTCGGGGAATTGAGCCTTAGAAAGGGCAAGGTGGCCGATACCGAGTGGTTGCCCGTAGACGCAGCGCCCAGGGGAAATGCTCCCACATGCCCCGTCTGCAGCAGCTACGTCGGTCCGAGACCCCTCCTACCAGTAGTCGACATCGAGTTGAAATGCTGGGGTCGACTGTGGGGAGACATAGCATTCGGCGTGGGCGACGAGTTACTGATCACGGAACGCACTCAGAAAATCGCAGAATGCGCAGGGCTGAAAGGGTTTGAGGAGTTTCTTCCGACACGTTTGGTACGTGCAACAGCGAGAAGCCGCGGGATGTCGGCGCCGCCGACATATGTGGCCGCCAAGCTGGCGAGAGGCGGAGGTATTGTTGACGAAAATAGATCAGGGTTCGTCAGGCAAGGACCAAGAATCTGCTCCTACTGCCGCACTGCGGGCGTGCTGGAAAGATACGACGGTATCTACTTGGAAGAAGGCAGTTACGGAAAATTCGATATATTCTATCCGTGGGGACTTCCTGGAACTATTATGGTGTCGCAACGTCTGAAGGACATCTTCACAGCCAACGCAGTGACGAATTTTTACCCCATGACGGCCGAAAAGTGTGGACGCGATTACTATTCGCGGCAGTAGGCGTATCAGACCAGCCGCGACGTCGACATGCAGCTCCATGAACTACACCTAAGCAAATTGAGATGGCCGCCGAGTAAGTCCCTCGCCTAGGCACCTACGCCCTAACCTCAGGTGCGACGAGCCGCCCGCCACCTACCCCCTGAACCCACCCACCTTCGCCACGATCATCTCGTGGTCCGACAGCACCTCCCCATCGGGCGCCACCGCCGGCACGATGCGGCTCTCTTCCACCTCCAGCCCCCGCGTCAAAAACCAGTCGAGCTTGAACACCCCGCGCGGGTTGCGGCTCACGCGGCTGGGCCGCGTCGTCATCTGGCCGATCGGTCCGCCGTGCCGCTCGTAGCCGCGCCCTGCCGCGTGGCCAAACAGCGTCTCCTTCTCGAAGTCGCCGTCATCGGCCAGCCCGGTGTTGAGGTCGCCGCCGATGATCACCGGCGCATTCCCGGCCAACGCGTCGATCGCGTCGAGCAACCGCCGCACCTGCCCCTCGCGATAGGTTGCGTCACTACGGTTTTCGAGATGCACCGACACGGCATAAAGCGGCCCTTCCGTCGTCATCACCGCCGAAGCGATGGCGCAGCGCGTGCCGATCCGCTGCGCCGGCGTCTCGGGCGTGAACCAGTGGCCCCAGTCCTCGAGCCGGATCATCACCGGCGCCTGCAGCGCTGTCTTCGCCGCGAGCGCGTTACCGTGAAAGCCGTGCCGGTTGAAGTCGTCGGTGCAGAACTCGAGCTCCACCTCGCCGCCGAGTTCCAGCTCCAGGAATTCCACCCCGAAGGCATAGGCCATGCCCAGCCGCTCGGCCAGTTCGCGCGAGGTGTGCAACTGCCCGGTGCGCGCCATGCCGTTGTCGACCTCCGACAGCAGCGCAATGTCCGCGCCTTCGCGAGCGATCGCCTCGGCCGATTTCTCTACCGCATAGCAGCGCTCGAGGTTCCAGGCGGCGACCGTCAGCGGAAAACTCAGCGGCGCCACCAGCTCCGATACGGGCGCCTCCACGCGCTGCAGACAGTGGAGCGCGGCCAGCGCTTCGGCATGGTTCGCCTCGGTCCGTTCGAGGCTCGCCAGTCGGTCGCGCTCCTCCTGCGAGGGGCCGGCGAGAAGGGCGATCTGGGCGGGTTTGACGAGGTCGAGCGACATGGCGTCCTGGCAGGTTGCGGGGATGACGTCCCGCTACTAGTCACCATGGATGTCGCTGAAATGACGCCCGTGTCCGCCCCTTCGCCCTTGCTCCTTGCGGCCCACGCACGCTAGACACCCGCGAACCACATATCCGGGGGAGCCTCATGTCCGAATTCGCCGTCTATCCCAGCCTCAATGGCATGCCCGTCGTCATTTCCGGCGGCGCCTCGGGTATCGGCGAGGGCATTGTCCGCGCGTTCGCCGCGCAGGGCAGCAAGGTCGGCTTCGTCGATATCGCCGAAGAGGCCGGCCGCGAGCTCGAGGCCGAACTCAACGGTGCCGGCGCCACGGTGACGTTCGCCCGTTGCGACATCACCGACATCGCCGCCTACCAGTCCGCCATCCGCAGCTTCGAGGCTGCGCACGGTCCGGCCCTGGCGCTGGTCAACAACGCCGCCAACGACCTCCGCCACAAGTGGGAAGAGGTGACGCCCGAGTTCTGGGACCAGTCGATCGCGGTGAACGCCAAGCACGCGTTCTTTGCCGCCCAGACGGTCCTGCCCGGCATGGTTGCGGCGCAGCGCGGCTCGATCATCAATTTCGGCTCGATCAGCTGGATGATCCTTACCGGCAACCTCGCCGCCTACACGGCCTCCAAGGCCGCCATGCACGGCCTGTCCCGCTCGCTGGCCCGCGATGTCGGCAAGCACGGCATCCGCGTCAACACGCTGGTGCCGGGCTGGATCATGACCGAGCGGCAGCTGACCCACTGGGTCGACGACACCGCCAACCGCCTGATCGACGAGCAGCAGGCCCTCGCCGGCCGCCTCTATCCGGCCGACATCGCCCGCATGGCGCTGTTCCTCGCCGCCGACGACTCCAAGATGATCTCGGCGCAGGATTTCGTGGTGGATGGCGGCTGGGCGCACGGCTGATTTCCGGGCGGTTCCGGACTAAGCTGACACCGAACTGCCGCATTCGCTGGCAAGAAGGGCGAAACACCCAACGGGGGACGTCAATGAAGACCAAAATCCTGCTCGCCGGCCTCGCCGCTTTGTCGCTGAGCGCCTGCACCTCGATCAACCCCTATACCGGGGATTCGCAGCTCTCCAACGCCGCCGGCGGCACGCTGGTCGGTGCGGGCGGCGGGGCGGTGGTCGGCGCCATCCTCGGCGGTGCCACCGGTAACGATCCGCGCGTTGGCGCACTCATCGGCGCCGGTATCGGCGGCCTCACCGGCGCGGCGATCGGCTCCTATATGGACCAGCAGGAAGCGGAACTGCGCGCGCAGTTGCGGGACACCGGCGTGTCGGTCACCCGTCAGGGCAACCAGATCATCCTGAACATGCCCTCGAACATCACGTTCGATACCGACTCTTCGCGGATGAAGCCCCAGTTCAACGAGACGCTGATCTCGGTCGGCCTGGTACTCAGGAAGTTCGACAAGACCCTTGTCGATGTCTACGGCTACACCGACTCCACCGGCTCGGACGCCTACAACCAGACTCTAAGCCAGCAGCGCGCCGTTTCGGTAGCGACGGTGCTGGCCGGCCAGGGCGTCGTGCAGGGCCGCTTCTACATCACCGGCCGCGGCGAGGAGGACCCGATCGCCTCCAACGCCAACGAAGCCGGCCGCGCCCAGAACCGGCGCGTCGAGATCATGCTCTCGCCGATCGCCAAGGGCTGATCGGTCGCATCGTCAGGCGGGCCGCCTACTGGCCCGCCGCCTCGCCCTGCGGCGCCGCGGTCGGCGTGCCGGGGATCATCTCGGTGCCGGTATTGCCGCCCAGCATCTGCAGCACCAGCAGAACGGCCGCCAGGATCGCGATGACGACAAGCCCCAGCCGCCACCAGTTGGTCGGCCCGGTCGCCCCCACGGTCTCTTCCCGCTGGGTTGCAACCTTGATCGAGCTGTCGCCGGGCACCTGAAGCCGCGACCCGTTCTCGTCCACCAACGCATCCACCTTGGCCACTGCCGGGCCGCGAGTCTTCGGGGGCGTGGCCATCAATTGTCCTCCCGCAGGATGGTTTCCTCGCCGATGCCGTTCTCGACATCGAGCTTGACCTCGTCGATCGCCCGGTCGATTTCGCCAGGGCTCAGCCCGAGATCGCGGCTGTCTTCCAGCGCGCCCGTCACCTCCGCCCTGAGCCGTGTGAGCAGGTCGAGCTTCTCCCGCGCCGTCAGCAGCGGGTTGTGCGCAATCTGCAGCGGCATCAGCGCGGTCTGGTTGGCAGTCCTATCCTGAAGCTCTTCGAGGGCCATCGGTTCGTCTCCTTGACGAACGGAAATGGCTGCCCGACCGCAAAGGTTCCGCCGGTCAGGTCGCCGCCCACGCCCTCTTCGCGATGTCGCGGAGCGTCAGCGCCTCGGCCCACCGGTCGGTAAGATCTGCCCCGTCGGGTCCCGAGATGGCGTAGGGTTGTGGCCCGAGCTCGCACACGAAGCTCAGTTCGTCATCCGGCCCGGCGCGCCGCTTCCAGTCGGCAAACCCGGTCGTCCACCACGTCGCAAACTGGTCGACCCATGCCGCATGCTGGGGGTAGCCGAGCGGCACCTGCACCTGTTCGCTCGAGGCGACCCGCCCGTGAAAGGCCCAGCAATGCGCGAGGATCGTCGCGATCTGCGCCTCGGTCTCGGCGCTCACCGGCAGTCCGATTTCGCGGCCGACGACATAGTGCGACAGGTCGCCGAGCAGCTTCAGTTCCGGCAGCGCCTCCAGCAGGTCGAGCGTGAACAGCAGGTCGTTGGTCATCCGGTCGCGATGCGTCTCGACCAGCACGTGAAAGTCCACCTGTTCGGCGAGACGCATCCACCCCTCGGCCACCCGCACCGCGTCCGCAAGCCGGCGTGGCCTGAACTGCGGCTGGATGTTGATGTGGTGGACGCCGAACTCGGCGCCCCACTCGAGCGCCGGCTTCAGGCTGTCGATGTCGGTCGGAAAACACAGCCCCTCGACCACCAGCCCGGCCGACCGGGCGAGCCCCGATACCTGCTGCGCCGCCCCGCGCTCCAGCCACAGCGACCCCAGCCCGTCGAACCCCGCCGCGGCGATCATCGCGACGTTTTCCTCGAGCGATCGCTGCGCCGGCGCACCCTTGAGCCCGTCCATCGCCCACAGCGATTGCAGCACCAGCAGCTTCTGCACGGGTATTCTCCTTCACCTTTGTCGCGCGGACGCTACCGGCGCGCCGTCATCCCCGCAAGCCGCTCCCCCCGGTGCAGAATTGCGCTCCGGGGGGCTTCCTTGTTGTCGCCACGATCACCACATGTGTTCTCTTGAATCGCGACAGACCGGAGTGTGCTACGTGGTAGCGATGCCTTGGAATTCGACGCCGCCATCGGCGAACACCCGCGGGTTCGACTCTGCCCACCCCGTGCTGGGCCGCGCGCAATCCGGCATCGGCTTCGATGTCACCGACGTGGCGCTTGAGCAGGTGCTGCGCAGCGTCGTCTCGTCCCGCCCCGATCTGGCCGAGGCCAGCACCGAGGAGGCCGCGGTGGTGATCTCCGATCGGCCGGCCGGCGAGGCAGACTTCGCGCCGCACGTCCGCGTGCTGCGCATCGGTGCCGACCAGCCCGGCCGCAATGTTCTCGATACGCTCGATCCGAGCCTTGTGCTCGCCGCCGCCACGCTGCTCGCCGCCGGATACGCGCTCGATCGTGAACGCGTCACCACGCGCGACCCGTCGGCGCCGCTGCCCAACCTCAGTGCGCGCGAGCGCCAGGTCGCTGAACTGCTGGTCGATGGTGCATCGAACAAGGTGGTGGCGCGCGCCCTCGATATCTCGGTGCACACCGCCAAGTTCCACGTCACCGCCATCCTCGAAAAGCTCGGCGCCCGCAACCGCGCGGACGCCGTCGCCATCATCCTCCGCGAGGGTCTGGTCGCGATCTGAGTGTTTGCCGTTCTTGAGACGCCGAGGCTGGGAGTGCTCCTCCACCGCGAAGCGGGGGAGGGGGGACCAGCCGTAGGCTGGTGGAGGGGGCGTCCAGCGTGGCCGCGACCAATTTCTCACCCGGAACAAGACCGGCAGGATCATCTCCCTGCCGGCCTAGTCTCAGCGACCCCTCGATTGTCACCCCTTGATGCCCGCGGACAGCGTGATCGCCTGGGTCACCTTCCGCTGGAAGATCAGGTAGGCCAACGCCACTGGCAGGCTCGCGAGCACCGCACCCGACAGCACCCGGGCATAGGCCACACCGAACGTGTCCTGCACGGCCGAGATACCCACGGTCACCGTCATCATCTTCTCGTTCTGCGCGACGAGGAACGGCCACAGGAACGAGTTCCACGCCCCGATGAAGGTGATGATCGCCAGCGCTGTGGTCACGCCCCAGTTCATCGGGATGAACATCCTGAACAGCAACTGGAACTCGTTGGCCCCGTCGATCAGCGCCGCCTCTCGGTACTCGCGCGGCATCGAGTCGAAGAAGTTCTTGTAAACGATCACCGTCACCGGCGTGATCAGCATCGGCAGGACCATGCCGGCATGCGTGTTCAGCAGCTTGACTTCGGCGATGATGATGAAGTGGTTCACGATCAGCGCCGAGACCGGCACCATGAAGCTGGCCAGAACCGTGTACCAGAGCAGCTTCCGTCCGGGGAACCGCAACTGGGAGATGGCGTAGCCGGCACAGGCAGAGATTATCAAGGCCAGGACCGTCACCGAGACCGAGGTGATGATCGAGTTCACGTACCAGATCGGCAGGTTCGAGTTCTGGATGACGAAGGCGTAGCCTTCAAGGTGAATGGCCTCCGGGAGGAGGTCCAAGCCCTTTCGCACCGCCTCTTCGTCCGTCTTGAAGCTGGTCGCCAGGGCCCAGTAGACCGGGAAGAACCAGATGGCCGCGAATGCCGCAGTCAACAGGTTGAGCACCCAGTTGCCCGGATCGAAATAGCCTGGGCGGCGGCCGGCCAGGCGGATCGGCGAGCCAGAAATAACGTCGCTCATTTGTTGCCTCCACGAGCACGCAGCAACTGGAACTGCAGCAGCGAGAATCCGACCACGATCACAAACAGCGCCACCGCGATGGTGGCGGCGTAGCCACCGGAGTTCTTCTGGAAAGCCTGCTCGTAGATGAGTTGCACCAGCACCATCGTCGACTGGGTGCGGCCGCCTTGGGCGAACAGGTACACCTGGTCGAAGATCTTCAGCTGCAGGATGAGCTGGATAGTCAGGCAGAGCACCGTAACCGGCCAGATCAGCGGCCAGGTGATGTTTCTGAACACCTGCCAGCGCGTGGCGCCATCAAGCGCTGCTGCTTCATAGAGTTCGCGCGGGATGTTCCGTAGCCCGGCGAGGAACAGCAGTATGGAGAACCCGTTCGTCCACCAGATGGTGAGAAGCGCCGCCATCGGCATGAACCACGGCAGCGTGCGCCACACGTTCACCCGCTTGCCGGCGAACGGCTCGATGATGAGCTGCGCGATACCGAACTGCAGGTTCAGCATCCAATCCCAGATCAGGTAGACCACCGTCACGGGCAGGATGTACGGCAGGAAGAACGCAGCGAGGATGATGCTCTGCACCCAGCCACCGAGCCGGCTGACCATCAGCGCGATGATCATCGCGACGGCGGTGCCCGGAACGACGGTGAGCAGCACGAAGTAGGACGTATTCCAGATTGCGGTCCAGAATGTCTTGTCGTTGAACATCCTGATGTAGTTATCGAAGCCGACCCAGGTGCCCGCGCCGATGAGCGGGGACTTGGTGAAGCTCATCTGCAGCATCTGCAGCGTTGGGTAGATGAACATCCACCCGAAAATCAGAACGAAGGGCGCAACCAGTACGGCTGCCACCATGTATTCGCTCCGGCGGTTCTTGGTCGTCATGGATCGTCCCCGGCGTCTGCAAGAAGGAACCGGCCGGTCCCTGGGAACCGGCCGGCGGCATCAGCAGATCACAGTGCGTCGAGGGACGCCTTCATCTCGTCGACAGCCGTCTTCGCATCGACTTCGTTGTTCATCGCTGCGGCAAACGCGTTGCCGGCAGCGTCGAACAGCGGCGAGGCGACGCCGGCATTGACGGACTTGGGATCGAAGACCTGGTTGGCGGTCAGCTTGGCATAGGTCGCCTGCGGCTGCATCGCCTTGTACTCATCGGAGGACTGCACCGCGATGTTGGCCGGAACGTGACCGGCGGTGGCCCAGAACAGCGACTGTTCCGACATCCACTTGATCACTTCGAGCACCGCGGCGTGCTTCTCCGGGGTGACGGTCTTGCCGGCATTGTTCGGGATCGCGAACGCATGCGAGTCGGCATAGGTGCACGGACGGTCGAACAGCACCGGCAGCTCGATGGCGCCCCAGTTGAACAGTTTGCCCTGGGCTTCGAGGTCGGTCATCGTGGGGACTTCCCACACGCCGTTGATCATCGTCGCCGCTTCACCCGAGGTGAACAGCGCCACGGCCGACGGGTAGTCGGTGTACTCGGGCGTCACGCCTGCCTTCACCCAGTCCGCCACGACCTGCACCGCGTTGGCGAGCTTGTCGAGGTTGTCACCCGGCAGCCAGTCGCCGTCAGTGCCGATCACGCCGTTCTGCTGGCAGAGGTAGGAGTAGATCGTGCGGAAGGCGAAACCACCGTCTGCAGTGGTCATGGCGAGGCCATACTGGGTACCGCCATCCTTGAGCTTCTGCAGCGCGGCCAGGAAGTTGTCCTTGCCGTCGAGACCGGTCGGCAGGCCGTCGGCGCCGATCAGGCCGGCCGCTTCGAGCTTGTCCTTGTTGTAGTAGAGCACGATCGGGTGGGTATCGAACGGCACGGCATACTGCTTGCCCTCGACGTTCACCGCCTCAAATGTCTCTTTGGCGAAGCTGTCGGGGCCGAGGCCCATCGCTGCCCAGTCCTCGGCCGTCAGCTCGGAGAGCGTGCCCTGGCTCACGGCCAGCGGAATGCGCGAGGCGTGGTAGGTCATGATGTCGGGGCCTTCGCCCACGGCGGCCGAGGTCTGCACCTTGGTGTAGAACGGCACGCCCCAGTCGAGCGTCGTGCCCTGGATCTCGATCTTGCCGGCGTTCTCGGTGTTGAAGTCCGAGATGAGCTTCTTCATGCGGACGCCGTCGCCGCCACCCAGGAAGTCCCACCACACGACCGTCTCGGCAGCGCTGGCGATCGACACGAACGACATCAGCGCCGTCGAAACGAGCGCGGTTCTCAAAAGAGCTTTCATAGACATATCCTCCCATCGGGTCGCGTCGTTGCGCGCCCTTGCCGAAATGCTAGCGTATGGCAACCGGCTGTCAACGGGATTTGTGATACAAATCAGCTTACCGAATATCCGGTTCAGTCGCCCGCCCGCCGCACTGGCAGAAGTTTGTGGCCTATGCAGCCAAAAACACCCTCACCAGCATGAAAAAAGCCTCCGGCGCACCCGTGAGGATACGTCGGAGGTTCCAGGGAGGAAGGCGTGTCGGGTCAGACTTTGACGCGGATCATCTGGTACGAGTAGGGCGGCAGCTTCGCGCTGAGCTGGCCGTTGCCGACCGAGGCGCCGCTGCCCTTGCGGGGCGCCACTTCGGTCTGGTTCGCTGCGGTGTTCACCGCCTCCAGGTTGGAGTGGGTCATCACCTGGTGGTCGACGATCGTGCCGCCGGCAAACCCCTGCAGGCTGATGTCGATGTCGATGCTCTCCGAGCTGTGCCGGTTGACCAGGAAGAAGGTCAGCATGCCTTCCTCCTCGTTGTGCACGCCCGAAACGTCGACATAGGCGGTCTTGGCCGAGTGCGCGCACTCATAGGTCGGGGAATCGACCAGCAGGTTCAACGCCGTACCGCGGCCATAGACCGAGGCGAAGTAGTACGGATAGTAGATCGTCTGCGCCCAGGCCGGACCGCCCTTTTCGGTCATGATCGGAGCGATCACGTTGACCAGCTGCGCGATGCACGCGATCTTCACCACGTCCGACCGGCGGATGAACGTGTTGAGGATCAGGCCGACCATCAGCACGTCTTCGAAGTTGTAGATATCCTCGAGCAGCCCGGGGGCATGCGGCCAGCCGCTGTCGCCGTTGAGTATCTCGCGGTCCTTCTTGTTGGAATGGTACCACACATTCCACTCGTCGAAGGAAATGTAGATATCCTTCTTCGACTTCTTCTTCGCCTTCACCTGCTTGATGGTGGAGGCAACGGTGTCGATGTAGGTGTCGAGCTTCTCGCTGAGGCCGAGGAAGTTGCCGGTATGCTTTTCCGGATTGCGGAAATACATGTGCAGGCTGATGTAGTCGACCTGCTCATAGGTGTGCTCGAGCACGATCCGCTCCCAGTCCGGGAACGTCGCCATGTCCGAGTGCGAGGAGCCGCAGACGATCAGTTCCAGCGACTTGTCGAACATGCGCATGGCGCGCGCCGTGTTCGCCGCCAGCTTGCCGTACTCGTCGGCGTCCTTGTGGCCGACCTGCCAGGGGCCGTCCATCTCGTTGCCGAGACACCACATCTTGACGTTCCACGGCTCCTTGCGCCCGTTCTTGATGCGCAGGTCGCTCCAGTAGCTGCCGCCCGGATGGTTGACGTATTCGAGGAAGTTGCGGGCCTCATCGACGCCGCGTGAACCGAGGTTCACCGCCAGCATCATCTCGGTGCCGACCGTCGCGCACCAGTCGGCGAACTCGTGCACGCCGACCGCGTTGCTTTCCGACGTGTGCCAGGCGAGGTCGAGCCGCACCGGGCGCTGCTCGCGCGGGCCGATGCCGTCTTCCCAGTTATAGGCCGAAACGAAATTGCCGCCGGGGTAGCGCACCACCGGTACGTTGGCATCCTTGACCAGCTTGGCCACGTCGCCGCGCATGCCGTTCTCGTCTGCCGTGGGATGGCCGGGCTCGTAGATGCCCTCGTAGATCGCCCGCCCCAGATGTTCGAGGAATGCCCCGTACACACGGTCGTCGATCTTGGCTATGGTGAAGTCCTTGTGCGCCGTCGCCGTCGCCCGCATGCCGTCCTCCCTGAGTGGTGCAACCCACTTTTCTGATCTATATCGCATCTATTGATATGAGGCTGCCGTCCCCGTCAAGGCAGATTTTCTGATCGCTGACAGACAGCTACTGGCGCCACCCCGGAACGGTGCGGTGCAAAGCGCTTAATCGTCAATTTCGAGCCGCAGCACGATGTCCTGATCGTAGTTGCCGAAACCGCGGCCGAATATATTGATGCCGCCCGGATGCCTGGCGTCCGGCTTCACCCCGATCCGCAACCGGATCGAGTGGTGCGTGTCGAGATCAAGATCCTTGAGCGACACCGGCGAAATCTTCATTCCATCGACAAACGTTCCGGTGTCGTTGACGCGGAAAGCCTTGAGCTTGCCGTACTGGCTGCCCTTCAGCTTCCACCAGTCTGGCGTGTAAACGCCACGCTTGTCGCCGAAGTCGCCCGGCGAGGTCCAGGTGCCGATATCGAGCCCGTTGATCGATACAGTGATGTCGCTCGGCCAGTCGGCGCTGGTGCCCGGCACCTCCGAACTCAGTTCGACCGAGAACTCGACCGAAGTGATCTTGTGCTGCGCCAGCCGGGCATTGTTGGGAAACTGGTACTCGACATAGCCGCGGGTGAACCAGATCAGCCCGGCCTTCATCCGGTCCGGGTCGAGGAAGGTATCGGGCACGTCGAGCAGCCCGACGATCCCCTCGGACGAGCAGAGCCCGCACGGCGCCGATACATCGCAGCTGGTATAGAGCCCCAGCGGCATCGCCACCTCGATCGCCTTCGACTTCAGCGGCGTGATGTCTTCCTTGAACATCACCAAAACTTCATCGAACAGCGGATGACAGATCTTCTGGTTGCCCTTGCGCGCCTTCTGCGTCTCGGTCCGCACCAGCCCCGCATCCACCAGCACCTGCATGTTGGACGACACCGTCGACTGCGGCTGCTTCAGCTTGCCGGCAATGTCGTTGACGTTCATCGCCCCTTCGGTGTGGAGCAGCTTCAGCATGCCGACCCGCACTTCGGAAGCCAGCGCCCGCAAAACATCCGGCCGCTCCGCAGGATCGACAACCAGAAAATTGCGACTCATTTGGCTACTACTTTGAACAGAAACAATATGAGTGACGTTTGTATCAGCAGTCCCGATTCAGTCAACCAACTGCTGTTGATCCCGCGCGCCGGGCCGGGGCTACCGATAGCGGCCCGGCAAGTTTCCTCTGTTAACCCCGTCCACGTCCGCTGAGGAACTTTCGATGCTACCCGATGCAGTCCATTCCGCCACCCCGACGCCCGTGCCGTTCATCGAGCTCAACGATCACCACAAAATGCCGGCCCGCGGTCTTGGTGTCTGGCAGATCGACGAGGACCAGTACTGAGCCGGAAAGCCGGGCCGGCCGGCTGCTGCTTGCGATCGGCCCCCAGCATCCGGACCAGCGAGTCGGTCTTGAATACGACGTGCTCCGCCAGCGCCCCGGTCACGTGTGCCGCAATCAGCGGGATGAGCACGAACCGTCCCATGCCACTCACCGGGGCCATCGCCTGGTTCACGGGCTTCGAGTTCAGCGCCGTGGTGCACGAGTTGCCGACGAGGAAACCATAGAGCGCGACATGCGCCGCATGGCCGATGAAGTTGATTGGCGGTGGGTTGGCCCGATGCATTTCCGGCGCCACCGCGCCTGCCCGACTCCCAGGGCGCAGGATGGCGACCAATCCTCCGCCCTGCGGGTCACGCATCTCATAGAACCAGCGGACCCGATCGGGCGCGGAGCGAGGCTGAGCTCGTCGCCGGGCGCCACCCTGATGTCGCTTTCGAGCACGGCTCGGAACAGGGCGCCCTCGACGTCGGTGGTGACGAGGGTGTGCGCGCCGAGTGGCTCAATGACCCGCGCGGTGGCCTTGAGACCACCGGGAGCCAGGGTCAGGTCCTCGGGCCGGATGGCGAACTCGAGCTCGGCCCCGCCATTGGAAGGGCCCTCCAGCGCAATGCCGGCGACATGATAGCGACCATCGCCACCCCACTTGGCGGGCAGGAAATTCATCGGCGGGTTGCCGATGAAGCTGCTGACGAAACGGGCGGCCGGATTGCGATAGACCTCGACGGGTGAGGCCGCCTGCACGATGTGGCCGCCATTCATCACCGAGATGCGGTCGGCGAGCGACATGGCTTCCACCTGGTCGTGGGTGACGTAGATGGTGGTGGACGACCACTGCCCCCGCCGAACATGAACCAGGTAAGCGCTGACAGTTCCTCAGATGATGGGCACCGTTTCGTGCCGACCCACCTCGTCGATATCACCGCGCATTTCGATGCCAAATGTGCCGCCATTCGCGCCCATAGCTCCCAGGAGCCTGAGCGTTCTGTCGCCATGGCCGAACGTCTCAACGGCTTCCGTTCATCCCAGGCCAATGCGCCCAATGGTCACGCGGAGGCCTGGCGCTTCGAGCCCAGCTACCCCTTCGCCGATATCCGCGGCTTACTGCCCCCGGCCCCACCCGTGCGCCCAATCGCGGATCGCCGTAAAAGCTAGAGGGCATCGTCGAGCGGTTTATTCGGCAGGTTCGGCTCCCGCTTCAGCCCCAAAATGTGACTTGACCAGACTGTCCCTGCAAAGCGACATGCGGGGAGTTCCCTTGGGGTCACGGACGCGATCGAGGCTGATGCAATCTTCCGAGAATTCGCTTCTGCTGATTGGCGCAGGCCTCGCGTCCGCCCTGATCGCCCAGCGCGTTGTGGCGACGGGTCGGGCAGTCAACGTGACCATGGTCGAGGGGTCGGCCACGCCGTTCGGCGAGCATACATGGTCGTTTCATCTCAACGACGTCAGGGCCGATGACCTCAAGTGGCTGGAGCCACTGATCGCGCATCGCTGGGCTGGACAGGAGGTGCGGTTCCAGAAGTACGCGCGACGTCTCGCGTCTGGCTATGCGAGCCTCACCAGCCAGTCCGTGCTGGAGCACATCCGCTCGATCCCGTCGGTGCGTATTGTCACGGGCGCCCGGGTGGCCGCAATCGATCCAGCGAGCGCCACGCTTGAGGACGGGACGCGCCTCGAGGCGCACTGCGTCATTGATGCGCGAGGTTTTGCACCCCATCCGGCGATGGTGCTGGGGCATCAGAAGTTTGTCGGGCTGGAGATCGAAACCGAGACGCCGCACGGCATTAAGGACCCGGTGATCATGGATGCCTCGGTCGACCAGCTCGACGGCTACCGCTTCGTCTACCTGCTGCCGTTTTCACCGACCCGCATCCTCGTCGAGGATACGCGCTATTCAGACGGTGACGCACTCGACTTGCAGGCACTGGCCGCCGACATCAGCGCCTATGCTCGCGCGCAGGGCTGGTCGATCAAGCGGGTGGTGCGCGAGGAGCATGGCGTGCTGCCGATCTGCCTTGCCTATGACGCGGAGGGCTACTGGGCCGGGCAGCGGCCGGACATTCCGCTGGCCGGCATGCGTGCCGGCCTGTTCCACCCGACGACGGGCTACAGCCTGCCCGAGGCGGTGCGGCTGGCGAACCTGGTTGCCGACCACTGGCAGCAGGGAACAGCGGAACTGGCCTCGGTCGTCAAGGCGCACGCCCTGAAACGGGCGCGGCAGCAGGGGTTCTACCGGCTGCTCAACCGCATGCTTTTTCGCGCCGCCGAACCATCCCGGCGACATCTTGTCTTGCAGCGCTTCTACCGGTTGCCTCAACCCCTGATAGAGCGCTTCTATGCTGGCCGCACCACCGCATGGGACATCTGCCGAATCCTTTTCGGTAAGCCGCCCGTGCCGGTTCACCGTGCCCTTGCCTGCCTGACGGAACAATCCTTGCTGAACGAGAAAGAACCTCGATGAACCAGAGAACGGCGGCGGTCATCGGTGCCGGATTCGGCGGCCTCGCCCTGGCGATCCGCCTGCAAAGCGCCGGTATCGCCACGACCGTGTTCGAGAAGCGCGACAAGCCCGGTGGGCGCGCCTATGTCTACGAGCAGGACGGCTTCAAGTTCGATGGCGGCCCGACGGTCCTCACCGACCCAGATTGCCTCGACCAGCTCTGGGCGCTGAGCGGCCGGCGCCGCGAGGACTATGTCGAGTTTCTCCCGGTCGCGCCGTTCTACCAGCTGTGCTGGGAAGATGGGCACCGGTTCGACTACGCCAACAACCAGGCCGAGATCGACGCGCAGATTCGCGCCATTTCGCCGGAGGATGTCGAAGGCTACCGGAAGTTCCTCGCTTACTCCGAGGACCTGTTCCACGAAGGCTACGAGAAGCTCGGGACGGTGCCGTTCCTCAACTTCTGGTCGATGATCAAGGCGGCGCCGCAACTGATGCGCCTCGAGAGCCATCGCAGCGTCTATTCCAAGGTCTCGCAGTTCATCAAGCACGATCACCTGCGGCAGGCGTTCAGCTTCCATTCGCTGCTGGTGGGCGGCAATCCGTTTGAAACCTCGTCCATCTACGCCCTGATCCACGCGCTGGAGCGCCGGGGCGGCGTATGGTTCGCCAAGGGCGGCACGGGCGCGCTGATCCGGGCCATGGTGAAGCTGCTCGAAGACCTCGGCGGCAAGGTGCATCTCAGCGCCGAGATCGACCGCATCGATACCGAAGGCGACCGGGCCACGGCCATCGTTCTGCGGGATGGCTCGCGTCACCCCTTCGACCAGGTGGCGTCGAACGCCGACGTGGTTCACACCTACAAGCACATGCTGCGCGACACGCAACGCGGCGAAAGCAATGGTAAGTCCCTGGAAAAGCGTCGCTTTTCGATGTCGCTGTTTGTCATCTACTTTGGCCTCAAGCGGCAGCATCCGGAGTTGCGGCACCACATGGTGCTGTTCGGGCCGCGCTATCGCGAACTCATCCGCGACATCTTCAAGGCCGACGGACTGGCAGACGATTTCTCGCTGTACCTGCACACGCCGTCGGTCACCGACGATAGCCTCGCCCCGCCCGGACAGAGCGCACACTACGTGCTGTCCCCGGTTCCGCACCTCGGGACCGCCGATATCGACTGGGCAGTGGAAGGGCCGAAGTACCGCGACCGCATCCTCAAGTACCTCAACGACCGGTACATCCCGGGGCTGCTCGATGACCTCGTCAGCGTCCACCACATCACGCCCTTCGAGTTCCGCGACGATCTCAACTCTCACCTTGGGTCTGCTTTCTCGATCGAGCCGATCCTGACGCAGAGCGCATGGTTCAGGCCGCATAACCGCGATGACGTCATTCCCAACCTCTACATCGTGGGTGCGGGGACCCATCCCGGTGCCGGTATTCCCGGCGTTGTCGGTTCGGCCAAGGCCACCGCCGGGCTGATGATCGAGGATGCGCGGCAATGACGGACAGCGTCGTCGCCCTGTCGGAGCAGTCGATCAAGCAGGGCTCGAAGAGCTTTGCCGCCGCGGCGCGGCTGTTCGACCGCGAGACGCGCGACGACTGCGTCATGCTCTATGCCTGGTGCCGCCATTGCGACGATGTGATCGACGGACAGACCCTCGGCCATGACCAGCAGGCCGATTTCCGCGACGGCCAGCTCGAGCGGCTGGATGTGCTGCGCCGGCAGACGGACGAGGCGCTCCGCAACGGCAGGTCGGCCGACCCTATCTTCGTCGCATTGAGCCGGGTTACCGAGCGGCGAGCCATCCCGGCCCTTCACCCACAACAGCTGCTGCGCGGCTTTCAGATGGACGTGGAAGCGCGGACCTACGAGACCGTCGAGGATACGCTGGACTACGGCTACCATGTCGCCGGGGTGGTTGGCGTGATGATGGCCATGATCATGGGCGCGCGCGAGCCTGAAGTGCTCGATCGCGCCTCGGACCTCGGTATCGCTTTCCAGCTCACCAATATTGCGCGCGATGTCATCGACGATGCCCGCAGCGGCCGCGTCTACCTGCCGGCCGAACTGCTGCGCGAGCAGGGCATCGACGCGGTCGATGCGGACGATGCCGCGCAGTGGCCGCTTCTCCACGCCGCCGCGCTGCGGCTGCTCGATATCGCGGAACCCTACTACGCCTCTGCCCTGGCCGGCATGTCGGTGTTGCCGCCGCGGTCGGCCTGGGCCATTGGCGCGGCGCGGCGCGTCTACCGGGCGATCGGCGAAAAGCTCAGGCGGGGTGGGCCTTCGGCCTGGGAAGAGCGCGTCTCCACCAGCAAGGCGGAGAAGGTCGCGCTGCTGCTTGCCGGTCTGGGTGACGTGGCCGCGTCGAGGGTCGCGCCTCGGTCGGCGCCGCGGATCGGCCTCTACAAGCGGCCGGTCTGAGGATCAGCGACCGGCGGTCGTGCCGCCGGCATCGCGATTGGCCTTGTCGTAGGGCCGTTTGCTCTTGTCCAGTTCCTTCACCAGTTCATCGACCGGCGGGGCATAGATGAACCCGAAACTGACGCAGCCGTCCTTGCCGTCGACCGCGTGATGCAGCCGGTGCGCCTGGTAGAGCCGCTTCAGATAGCCCTTGCGGGGGATGTACCGGAACGGCCAGCGCTGGTGCACCAGCCCGTCATGGGCGACAAAATACAGCACGCCATAGACCGTAATGCCGACGGCCACCCACCAGAGCGGCTGCCAGACGAAGCTGCCGACAAAGAACAGCCCGATCGCGAACACCCCGAAAATGACGGTGTAGAGATCGTTCTTCTCGAAGCCGGGATCATGCGGCTCATGGTGCGACTTGTGCCAGCCCCACCCCATTTCGCCATGCATGATGTACTTGTGCACCCACCAGGCGAAGACCTCCATGAAGGCCACGGTCCCGATCACGATGACAGCCGGCACGACAAAGGCCAGAACGTCCATTCAGCTATTCCTCTGGCGACAGTCGGTCGTCATGCTCGCAGGCTATCCCTGAACTCGGGCAGTTTCCACCACGGGACCCAGGGACGCTCGTGATGCTCGTGGTGATAGCCGAAGTGGAAGCAGGTGATCAGCGACAGGAGCCACGGAAAATCGTTGCTGCGTGACCGGTGCTGGTCCGAAAACGGCGTCTCGTCCTGCCGGTGCGGCAGGTAGGTGCCGAAGTAGAACAGTTGCAGCGACGAGAGGATGGCCGGCAGGGCCCAGAACAGCAGGATGTAGGGGAAGCGCGGCCCGAGGATGAACAGATAGACCACCACCACGGCGGTCAGCACGCCCAGTTCCCGCAGGCCGAAATAGGTGCGGAAGAACTTGAGATACCACGGCCAGAACTTGTCTGGGTGGTTGGCATCGAAGTCGGGATCGCGGTCGGTGCCGGCGTAGCGGTGGTGCTCGTGGTGGGCCTTGTAGAGTTGATCGTAGGAGAAGCCGGCATAAAGGCCCACACAGATCCGTCCGATCAGGGCGTTGAGGCCGGCATTGGACGGGACCAGTGCTCCGTGCATGCTGTCATGCGCCACGATGAACAGCCCAACCGAGAGCCAGGTCTGGAGCGCGACCAGCACCGGCGCCAGCAGCCAGAGGCCCGGCTGGCTCCAGTCGATAAAGAAGATCGCCACGATATGAACCGTGAGCCAGGCGGCGAGGATCAGCGCTGCCAGGATCAATCCGACGGCCACGTCCCGGTGGCTCAGGTTGACGGCCGCCCTTGGGTTTGCAACTGCCATTTTCGCACTCCTTTAGAGGCGTAGCCGCCAGCGAGAGACCAGAACCGCCACCAGGACACCAAGAACGCCAAGCCCCGCGAGCGGCAGGAAGGAGGCGGTCAGGTTGGTCAGCGTTTCGTCGCGCCACAACACTCCCTGGTAAGCCTCGATGGCCCACGCGTTGGGAGTATACCAGCCGATATCCTGCAACCAAGGCGGCATCATGAAGCGGGGCACCATCGACCCGCCAATCGCCGAGAAGACCAGAACGGCAAAGGTCGATACCGTCTGGGCCTGCTGCTTGGTCCGGCAGGCCGAGGCGACCGCCAGCCCGAGCCCGGCAGCGGCCGACGCCGACAGCACGGTGATCAGCAGCCAGACAGGCAGGACGCCCACCACATCGACCTGATAGGCGAAGGCGGCGACGACGAAGATCAGAGCGACCTGCAAGGTGCCCTGCAGAGTCAAAAACAGGAACTTGCCGATTACCACCACGTCGGTGCCTGCCGGCCCCACGGCAAGCCGGTCGACGATGCCTGAATTGCGCTCCTCGATCAGCGTCGCCGCGCCCTGCATCGCCGAGAACAGCAGAAAGAGGATCGCGACGGCTCCGGCGTAATAGGTCACTGTCGCCCCGGACCCGCTGCGTCCCTGCAGCGTTTCGGATGCCACCACCGCTCCGGCACTTGTTTCGGCCTGAGGCTCGGCTGCCATCTGCTCGATGGCGGCTGCCAGTTGTGCCGACTGTTGCGGGGTAAAGCCGCCGACCAGCGATTCGATGGATGGCGCCATCCGCGCCACCCCGATATCGGCGAGACTGCCCGAGAGGACACGTTGCACCTGTCCCGAGACGATGGCGCCGCCCATGAGCTTGCCCGGGTCGATGATAACCAGCACCGGCGATACATCGCCCGTGAGCGCCAGATCACCTCGCAGCACCAGACCGACATCTGCCTCGCCTTCCGCCACCGTCTTTCGGACGGCCTCTTCCGACGCCAGGCTGTCGGTTAGGACGCGCAGCGATGGCTCATTGCGGATGGCGGTTTCGAACCGGGATGCGGTGTCGCTCGTAATCTCGCTGCCGTAGGCGACCTGCAGCCTCAGCTCATCGCCGCTGGTGCCCGAGAATATCGCAGCGAAGATCACGAAGATGGTCGGCGGCAGCAGGAACGCCATGGCCAATGCGCCGCGGTCGCGGATAAGGCTGAGCGCCATTACCTTGAGCATGGCAAGGATCATGACGTCGGCTCGGGCGCGGGTTTGCGGGTGAGTTGCAGGAACAGCGTGTCGAGCCCCGGCTTGCGGTGCCGGATCTCGCGTGCAGAAATTCCGAGCCGATCAAGCTGGGCGGAGAGCGCCGTGGAAACCGCGTCACCCACGTCCCCGAAGATCGACCAGGTCATTTCGCCATTGCTGGCGCTGAATCCCGCCTTGAGGAGCGCGCTCCGCTGCAAGGCGGTCAGTGACCGGCGCAGCTCGATGATGACAACCGTGCCGCCGGCGAATTCGGCGTCGATCAGTGCCTGCGGCGGACCAGCCGGACCGATTGTCCCATCGATCAGGAAGCCGACGCTCGAGCAGATCGTTTCGGCCTGGTCGAGGTCGTGGGTGGCGATCAGCACGGCCATGCCCGAATGCGTCAGGTCGCGGATGACCTCGTGCAGTTCGTTGCGGGCATCGACGTCGACACCGACGGTCGGCTCGTCGAGGATCAGCAGGGCAGGACGATGGAGAATGGCGGCGGCGATGTTGACGCGCCGCTTCCAGCCGCCCGAGAGGATGTCGAGCCGTTCGCCGTGGCGCTCCGACAGCCGCGTCACATCTTCCGCCCACTTCACTGCGTCCCGCGTCTCGGCGGCCGACATCCCGGACAGCCGGCCGAAAGCCTGCAGGTTTTCCCGCACCGTCAGGTGCGAGTAGAGCCCGATTTCCTGGGGCACCAGACCAATGCGGCGCAGCGTGGATTTCTTGCGGTTGGAGAGCCCCTCGATTGAGACGCTCCCCGACGTCGGTACGATCCTGCCGCAGATGGTCCGGATCAGCGTCGTCTTGCCGGCGCCATTGGGACCCAGCAAACCGTAGATCGCCCCCGCTTCGATCCGCAGGTCCAACTGCTTAAGCACCTGGCGATGGCCATAGCTGACCGTGAGCTGCGCAATGTCGAGGACCGGATGGTCATCCACCTCGGGCAGCGCAATCGGCGGGGTCTGCTTCGGGGTCAAGCGGTGCTGCTCAGCTTGAAGTGTCGGGCTACCAGTGCACGGACGGGCGCGGGATCGATGCCGCTCAGCACCAGGCTGTTGTCGGCACGGGCCAGGTGTTCCATGCAGGCCTGCTTGGAGGCTTCGAGGCCCAGCAGGTTGACGACGTTGCTCTTGCTTGCGTCCTTGCCAACGTCCTTGCCGGCATCCTGCGGCGTCGCGGTGCGGTCGATAATGTCGTCGGCCATCTGGAAGGCGAGGCCCAGTTCGCGGGCAAATTCACGGACGTGGGCGAGATTGTCGGCGTCCAGACCTCGCAGTATGCCGCCCATCTCCGCCGCGGCGCAGAAAAGCACCCCGGTCTTCAGCCAGTTGAGGTGCTCCGCCGAAGCCCTGTCCCCGTCGACGTTGCCGAGGATGTCCAGTTCCTGACCTGCGACCAGTCCGTGCCATCCGACGGCGTTTTCCAGGATCTCGATCAGTCGCAGCCGGGTTGCCGTGTCCGGTAGGTCGAGTGCTGCGAGGACGCCAAACGCCCGATTGAGCAGCGCAATGGAGGCAAGAATGGCGGTCGCTTCGCCGTAGACGCGATGCGTGGTGGGCCGCTGCCGGCGCGTCGTGGCATCATCCATGCAGGGCAAGTCGTCAAGCACGAGCGATGCGGTGTGCACCATCTCGACGGCAGCGCCGACCTGAATGGCGACGGGATCGATCCTGGATAGGCCCGCGGCGATGAGGTGAACAATTACCGGCCTTACCCGCTTGCTCGGGCCGAGCAGCGCGTAGCTGACTGCGCTGCGAAGTGACGTGGGAACCGCGGGGGGGAGATCGACAGCCGCCGTAAGGCTAGCGCCGATCGAGGCGCGAAGTGCGTTGAGCTCGTCATCGCTGTTCACGTCTAGCGATGTCAGCCCCTGTGCACCCATGCGGGTAAGTTGATCAAAAGTTGGACCGCCTGTCTATCCAAACTCGCTTCAAGCGGCCATTGTGATCGCGGCGCATATTTGGGGGAGGGTGGCCGCTGGTGCTCACGGACCGAAAGAACCAGCACCTCGATGTCATTCTGGACGGCAAGGGTGGCAGCCGATCCATAACGACCGGCTTTGAGCGCATGGCGTTCGTGCACTCGGCTCTCCCCGAGCTCGACCTCGACGCTATCGATCTGTCGACCGAGTTTCTTGGCAAGCGGCTTCGCGCTCCACTGCTCATCAGTTCGATGACAGGCGGCCCTGCGCGCGCCGCCGAGATAAACCGGAACCTGGCAATCGCCAGCGCTGAATTGGGTATCGCGCTCGCGGTCGGCTCTCAACGCGTGGCGATCGAGGGGCCGGATGCCGGAGGCTTGGGCAAGGAGCTTCGGCGGCTGGCGCCCAATGTCCCGCTGCTGGGCAATTTCGGCGCCGCACAACTGAACAAGGGCTTCGGCATCGACGAGGCGCGCCGGGCTGTCGAGATGATCGAGGCGGACGCGTTGATCATTCACATCAATCCGCTGCAGGAGGCTGTGCAACCCGAGGGCGATCGCGACTGGCGTGGCCTGCTCGGCAAGATCGGCGCGTTGGCGCGGCAACTGGAAGTCCCCCTGGTGGTGAAGGAAGTTGGCGCCGGAATATCGGGGGAGCTTGCACGGCGCCTGCTCGATGAAGGCGTATCGGCAATCGATGTGGCGGGAGCCGGCGGCACCAGTTGGGCCGCGGTAGAGGCCGGCCGCATCACCGATCCGTCGCGCGCTGCGATTGCACGAGCCTTCACCGACTGGGGGCGACCGACGGCAGAAGCGCTCGTCGATGTGCGCGCCGCCTGTCCGACCGCCTTTGTCATCGGCTCAGGTGGGATTCGGGATGGCATCGATTGTGCGAAGGCGATCCGGCTGGGGGCAAACATCGTCGGCCAGGCGGCAGGCGCGCTGGCGTCGGCCATCCAGTCGCCCGAAGCGGTAATCGCCCATTTCACTGTCATGATCGAGCAGTTGCGGATCTGCTGCTTCTGCACGGGGTCTGGTGACCTCGAGAGGCTGCGCCAGGCTCCTCTCATCGGCAGAGTGCTGCAGTGATTGCGGGGGCAGACGATCGCCGGGACGCTTCCGCCACGAATTGTTCGGGCAGATCATCGTCTGAAATCGGGATCAAGCGGCTGTTTTCTGCAACTACTTTTTCCCAGCGAGCCTCGATCGCCCGCCATCGACGGCGATAACCTGGCCAGTGATCCAGCCTGACTTGGGCGACAGCAGCAGCTCTGCCAGCCCGACAAGGTCATCGACCTCGCCAAGTCTCTGCAGCGGATGCATCTGGGCGAGAGATGTCGACATCTGTTCACTAGCGGTAAGGTGTTCAGAGAGCGGTGTTCGCGTCAGAGAGGGCGCGATGCAGTTGACGCGGATTTTCGGGGCGAGTTCGGCGGCGGCGGATCGGGTCAGCGCCTCGACCGCACCCTTGGCCATCGCAATCGATGCGTGTGAGGCAAAGCCAAGGCCCGCCGCGACCGAGGAAAAGAGCAGGATGGACGCCTGCTCCGATGCCTTGAGGGCTGGCAAAGCGGCGCGTATCGCCTGGGCGGCACCCAAGGCATTCAGGCGAAAATCCTGCATCATGTCTTCATCGCTGGTGCGACCAAGCGGTTTGAGCGCTATCGAGCCAACAGCATAGACCAACCCCTGAAGTGGTGCCCCCGCGTCAGCAACCGCCCGCGCAAACACTTCAGGGTCAAGGATGTCCCCCACGGTGGCGCCGCTGCCCAGTTCGCTAGCTAACGATTGAAGCCGTTCGGCATTTCGCCCAACGAGGTGCACGGTGTTTCCGCTTGCGACCAGGTTTCTGGCAATGGCACCACCGATAGCGCCGGTCGCCCCGTAGATCATGGTTGTCATCGGCAGCAGCTCCAGCGTTTTTGCCCCTCACCGTCTATACGTGAAAACCATCGGCGCAGTTTCGCCGCTGCGAACCGCTACGCGGTCTGTGGCGTCCGCCGATATCGCTGGCAACAGCAGAGTTGCCTGCATCGCTTGCGAGGCGTCCGGCTCCGAGCCGCATGCCACCAAGGGCCAGTGCGCTCGGCCTTGCAGCCCCCGAAGTCGGAATAGCCAACCAGCGCTATGTCAGGAAGAAGCGGAATCGCATCGGGCCAGAGCGCGACGGTTTCCTCGAAGTGGTGTTTGAGCTGGCGACTTCTGACGGCCATGACGAAACGCATAGCCTCGAGTTAACCTCGCAGGCCCGCGCACTCTCTGGATCGAACTCCAGCGACCAGAAGGACTGGTCCATCCTGCTCGGCGCGTCCCTGGCGACAACATCGTCGATCATGGTCTGAAACCGGGATCAAAGAGCGCGGCGGAGCTGCGGACCGATTGCTACCTCTACCGTCTTCTGCCGGTGAGCGTCGTCCACCGCCAACTGCAATGACCTGGCCGGTCATCCAGCCTGACTTTCGCGATACAAGCCGCTCTGCCAGCGAGATGATCTCTTCCACTTCGCCAAGTCGGTAGGGCAGGCATGGCTCACGCCATGCCCGCGGCACTGCTCGTCAACCGAACGCCGGCCTCACGCCATTCATCATCCCGATGATTTGCTGTTCGGTGAACCTCCTGTTTCCTCATTTGTCCCGCTTGTCGGGAGCGAAAAGGTCGTCAAGCGCCCCCTTCGGCACCTCGATCTCGATGTCTGCGTCCACACAACGACGGCCGTCGCCAACCATGCCCTGCGGGCAGACGCATTCGGTGCCTCTGCGGTTCGGCACGGCCGGCGGTCGGCACTGAAGCGTGTCCGGCTCTGGGTCTGGCTCTTCCTCAACGATCACTTCGAGGCACCGCTTGCCCTGTGCGATCGTGCCCTTGGGGCATATGCAAGCTGTGCCGGCCTTGTTGGCGACAGCCGGTGCGTTGCAGGAGATCGGATCCGGTTTGTCCGGTTCGCAACCCTTAGCGCCGGCGATGGTCTGGTTCGGACAGATACAGAAGGTCCCCTTGCTGTTGGCCTTGGCCGGCGCCGCGCACTGCAGATCGGGCACGCAGACGCCACGACTCAGCACGGTGCCGGGGTCGCAGCGGTCGCTTGCAGGCGGAGCAACGATCTGCTGCGGCGGGGCGGCCACGCTGAACGGCGCGCAGTTGCCCCACACGCCGCCCCAAGGCGACGTCGTCGGATTGACCTCGGCCATGGCCGCGTCGTAGTCGGCCGGCTGCGGTGTCTTGCCGTCGGCGACAAAGCAGTTGGTGTAGCCGCTCCCCACGGCAAGCGGGTTGGCCAGGGTGACCGTGAAGGTGATGGCTTGATTCACCGGCAACGAGATATTGGCCGAGCAGTAGGCAGGAGTGCTTGTGCCGCTCCAGTCCGAACTCCAGGCGCAGATCGGCGGCGTTGCGTCGTTGGCAATCGAGCCGATCGGCACCGCCACCGATCCTGCGCCGTTGCTGATGCCGTCGCCGAACAGCACCGGGCCGCTGAAATCCTTGCACTGCGCCCTGACGGTGATGTTGAACGTGCAGGCGGGGCTGCCACCCGGCACGCAGACTTCCGGGAAGGCGGACTTCTTGGTCACCCACAGGTAGGAACTGCCGCAATCCACCGGCGGTGTCGGCGCTTGGTCGATAACGCAGACATTGCTCGAGGCCTCGTCGTGCTCATGCACCGGACCGGCAACCGGGCTGGCCATGTTGTTGGGCAGCGAGTTCACCTCGCTGTCGCTGGCGGTGACCTGGGAGAAGTTGGAGAAGCACCGCCATTGCGCCGTTGGCGCCGGGTTGGGCGAGACGGTTACCTGGAAGGTCAGCGTCGCCGTGGCGCCCGCCGCGAGGCTGGGGATCGTCCAACTGATCGTGCTGCCGGTCACCGTCGCCGGCTGGCTGAAGCCGGTGGGGGTGTTGAGTTCGGCAGGCAGCGCGTCCTCGACCGTCACGTTGGTGAGGGTCGCCGTCGAGGTGTTGGTCACCGAAAGGGTCACGGTCACCTGCGGATCGGCGGTGAGATCGTGGAAGTTGATGTAGCTCGGCGATATCTGCTTCTTGAGATAGAGGTCCGGGCACAACCCCTGCGCCAGCGTGGTCAGGTCGCCGTCGAGCCCGCCATAGCTGCTCTGCTGCGTGCTGGTGCCGAGCAGGGCGTTGAGATGGGTCGAGACGTTGCCGATGCCGATCCCGACGATTGGCGTACCGGTGGCATAGATGGCGTTGACCGCCCCGATCGCCTCGTTGGTCGCCAGCACCGAATCCGTGGTGTAGGTCACGGCGTTGCTGCCATCGAGATAGGCCGTGGGCGTGCCGTCGGTGATGAAGATGATGATGGTGTTGGGGTTCGGCAATAGCCCGAGCGCGGCGTTCATCGCCGCTTCCCAGTTGGTGCCGCCGCCGGCCGCAGGATTGTATCCGGCATTGACCGATCCATAGGTCGAACTCGCCATCGGGTGCGATACCGTGGCGGTGTCAGAGAATCGGATCACCGCCGCCTGCGAACCGTTGGTGTTGAAGACACTGGCGGCATTAGCCAGGGCGTTGGTCACATACCAGGTGGCATTGGCGTCAGCGATCGAGCGCGACTCGTCGACGACGAAGATCACGTTGACGCCGCAGGTCGCGGTCAGCGGCGGCGGATCGTCAACGTCATCGAACGGGTCATCGGGACCCTCCACGACAGCGCAGGCGTGGTTGTTCTGCGGTTCGGTATCCTCGTATCCCGAAGCCAGGCTGATGCCTACATCGGCACAGTTCTCGAACGGTCCCTCGCCCTTGGTGGACGCCGCAAGCACCACCTGGCTTGTGGCCCCGGTCGCCATCGTCCCGGTGCCGGTATACTGGCAGGTCAGCGTTGCCGGGCCGGAGAGCGGGAGCGGCGTGCAGGTCCAGTCCGTGCCGGTCGCCCCGCTGACTGTCATGCCGTCCGGCACCTGATCGGTGACGCTGATCGCCGCGGTGGCGTCGAAAGGCGCTCCGACATTGGTGACAACCAGAGTGAAATCGCCGGCGCCCTTGACCGGGCCCTCGACAAAGCTCTTGGCAACGGAGACATCGACGGTTTCGGAGTCCTCGCCGGTGAAATCGGTGCAGCTCTGGCCCAGTTCGTTGCCGTCGAGCGTCAGGGTCGCGCAGTTGCCAGCCTCGACCAGAAAGCCGGGATCGGGGAGCTCGACCTCGACGTCGATCGTCGAGCTGTTGCCCGCGGCGCCCAGGCCCTGCCAGTCGATGGTGCAGATGGCCGGGTCGGTCGCGGCGAACGGCGGCTGGTCGCAGGTCCAGGCGTCGGCCGAGCCGACGGACACGATGGTGTCGTTGAACGGTGTGCTCGAGCCGAACACCACGCCTTCGTTCACCGAGAGGAGGCCCGAGAACGGCACTCCGTTCGAGCTGACCTCGATGTGACACTGGCAGCGCGGCTTGCCGCTCAGCGGATCGATGCTGCAGGTTTCGCAGGTCTTCTCGATCTTGAACTCCGGGTCCGGGCAGGCATCGTCATTGCAGACCTCGGGGTCGTCCGGCCCGTCCGGGCCATCCGGCGGATCACCGCTGATATATGGCGGATCGAGCGGGTAGCCCGCGCCGCCATATTCGGAGACATAGGGCAGGTCGGCGCCGCAGCCGGTGCGATATACCGCGACGTCGCCGACGTGCCCGCTGACTTCGGGGTCATCGGTGCGCGGGTCAAGATCGACCATGTAGCTCGCCCAGGGCGGCGTGTTCTCAGGCTTGACCGGGCCGGCCGGCATCACCTGCAGTCCGTCGATCGCCAGTGGCCCGCCGGGCAGCAACTGGTCGGCAAGGTCGGGAGCGAGGCGCAGGTCGTCGCCGGTGGTGAGGAGTGACGCCTCGCAGAAGCCGAGGTCCAGCAGTCCCTCCCGGTTGAAACCGTAGTCGAGATCGACGCCGCCGGCGGTCTGCCGGTGTTCGCCGCCGAAACCGACCGCATACTCCTCCGGTACCTCTATCCAGCGGCTCGGCGTTTCCGGACCGTCGGGGCTCTCAAGCCAGTAGCGGTAAAGCCGCGACTGGCCCGGATCGGCAAAACCGGAATAGTCGTAGGTCGAGGTCACCGGGCCGCGCTGTGCCAGGATCATTGCTCCCAGCTCGGTGAAGACGATATCGCTGACCGGCTGCTTTTCGGGCCGCTTGGGTACATCCAGTTCCCAGCGCGGGTCGTCGCCAAAGGCGCCGGTTTCCGCATCGAGACCGATCGACCAGATCTGGCTGTCGGCGATTACCGCGTAATACAGGCGGACGCCATGAACGGCGAGGCCCCAGACCTGCCGGTCGGGCGCCGCATAGCCCCAGCTGTCGGGATCCTCGGTATCGAAATCCCCACGGGTGATGTCGAGCGCGCCGGCCGGATCGTAGGCGACGACGGGCAACCCGGCCGAGGCACGGCCGGTGTCGCCATGGTCGTACATCCCGAGTTCGGAGCCCTCGAGATCGAACCGGTGGATCATGCCGGTGGCGCTGTCGGAGACGAACAGTTGCTGATGCGCCGCGTCGAACGCCAGGTTGCCCAGGCCAGGGCCGGGATTGGCGACGCCGTCGAGCATCACATTGGCGAACAGCGATACCTCGCCGGTCTCGCCGTCGACCTTCCAGATGCTGCCCGGTCCGCCCAGCGGCGCCGGGCCAAACAGCCCGTCCATAAAGCGGGCCTCTGCATCGCCTGTTTGCAACCGCTCAGGCCGGCCGTCCCCGTCGGCATCGGGCGCCACGATCGGCAGGCCGTACGCGGAACTCGCCGCCAGATAGACATTGGGCGGCGTGGCATCGTCGAGCGCGATCCCGAAAACCTGGCCGACATCACGGGACAGCACTTCATGCCTGATCTCGCCAGCCCATACGCTCCCGTTCCAGACGAAACCCGGCGCAGCGATGCCGGCAAACTGGACGGAAACGCCATCGAGGTCGATCAGTGTCTCGTCAATTGCTTGGGTGCCCGGGAGCAGGGTGTCCGGGTCGGGGACGATTATGCCTGAGAAGCCCGTAACGACCGCGTCGCCCAGGACAAGGACAGGTCGCGGGGATGCCTCCTGAGCGGATGCCACCCCAGCAAAGGCATGGCACAGCAGGAGTGCAGCTAAGGTTCTGAACACGGCTCATCCCTATCGAGGGGGGACGCGATTCAATCATCCGCCCTTGTGAAAGGGGCGGGCGCACATCAGGAAGGAGCAACACCTGTCCCCTCAAACCAGTGCTGCCGGTCCGTCCTCATGACCCGAGGCCGCATTCAGCGCCGGTGCATCAGGGATATCAAGCCAATTCACACGCCGGGTAACCCTGTCACAGTCTGACGTCAGTCAGCGTCAGGACCTACCTCGCAGCGGCAATGCGATAGAAGAGCTCGCCAAGGAACCGCATTCCAGCCCGCACCTCAGACGGAAGAAGGCTTTCCCCCGAACCGCATCCAATTGGTTCGCGTTTCGTCGATTTTCCAAGGCAACACGGCTATTTTCGTGAAAATCACTTCGGAGAAAACGTATGCGCTTTGCACCACTCGCAGCTGCAGCGGTTATCATGCTCACTGCCCCCTTTGCCGCTCAAGCAGCCGAGGTCACGCCGCTGGTGACCGCTGACTGGGTCAAGGCCAACGCTGGCGACGAGAACATCGTCATTGTCGATATCCGTGACAAGATTGCCGACACGGATCTGGGTGACCTGCCCTACATCGCCGATGCCGTGGTGGCGCCTTACGCCAGCGCCGGCTGGCGCACGGAAGTCGACGGGGTGCCGGGTCAGATCCCACCGGTCGAGCAGATTGCGGCGCTGATTGGCGGTCTCGGTATCGACGGCGACGACCATGTTGTGATCGTGCCGTGGGGCACGGACTCGTCCGAATTCGGTGGCGCTACCCGCGTCTACTGGACCTTCAAGTATCTCGGACACGACGCCGTCTCAATTCTCGATGGCGGCTGGCGGCAGTATGACGCCGTCGGCGGCGAGCGTGTCGCTGCTGCCGCGACCCCGGTCGCGGTCGAGTTCCCGTACAACGTACGCGACGAGATGCGCGCCACCACGGAGGATGTGATTGCCGCGCTCGCCGACGGTACCAAGCTGGTCGATGGCCGGCCCGAGGAGCAGTTCCTCGGCCAGTCCAAGAGCCCGGTAGTGCGCATCGAAGGCACGATCCCGGGAGCGCGGAACCTGCCGCACTCCAAGTTCTATAGCGCCGAATATGCGAGCTTTGCTCTGCCCGAGACAGTCGCGGCGCTGACCCAGAGCGTCGGCCTAGGCACTGACGAAAAGAACATCGTCTTCTGCAACACCGGGCATTGGGCATCGGTCGCCTGGTTTGCCCTGCATGAGATTGGTGGGAACAAGAGCACCGCCATGTATGACGGCTCGATGGCCGAGTGGGCATCGGACCCAGCCCGCCCGATCCAGTAACAACAAGCGCAGGTTGACGATCGCGTTCCGGGTGCCGCTGGCATCCGGGGCGCCACTTTTTCACAGCCGGGCCGACAAACATGAGTGACGCCACTCTCGCTTCCCCCAAATTCCTGCCGGCGGCAACGGCTGACCGGCTGCCTCTGATTGTCGCCGGCCTCGCGCTGTTGCTCGGCTTCGTGCTGATCACGCTGCTGGTCGACCTGCGACAGGGCGGGCTGTTCCTGATCGGCGGCGCGCTGGGCGCCACGCTGTTCCACGGCTCGTTCGGCTTTACCGGCGGCTGGCGTCGCATGGTGGTGGAACGGCGCGGGCGACCCATGCGGGCGCAGATGCTGATGATCGGCGTTGCCGCCCTCGCTATGATCCCGCTGGTCGCCGCGGGCAATGTTGGCGGGCAGGCAATGGTCGGGGCGCTGGCGCCTGTTGGCCTCTCGGTGCTGCTTGGCGCGGCCATGTTCGGGCTGGGTATGCAGCTCGGCGGCGGTTGCGGTTCGGGCACGCTGTTCACCGTTGGCGGCGGCTCGGCCCGCATGCTGGTAACTTTGGTGTTCTTCATCATTGGTGCGCTGGTTGGCACCGCGCATCTGCCGTTCTGGCTGGCCCAACCCTCGCTCCCGGCCATCAGCCTCGGTGCCGAACTGGGTGTCGGCTTCGCGCTCGCTGCAACTATCGCCGCGTTGGCACTGGTAGCGCTGGTCACAGCAGTCATTGAAAAGCGCGTCCACGGCGATCTCGAAATCGAGCCCGCACCGGCTCGGCAGGGCTGGAGCTGGATCTGGCGCGGCCCGTGGCCGCTGGTCGGGGCAGGGCTGCTGCTTGCCGTCCTCAACATTGCGACCCTGCTGCTCGCGGGTCATCCTTGGTCGATCACCTATGGCTTCGGCCTCTGGGGCGCCAAGATCGCGCAGGGCGTTGGCGTCGATGTCGCCAGCTGGGAGTTCTGGACCTGGCCCGCGCAGGCGCAGGCGCTGCAATCCAGCGTTCTCGCCGACACCGTTTCCGTCATGGATTTTGGCCTGGTGCTTGGTGCCGCCGTCGCCGCCGCCATCGCAGGCAAGTTCGCGCCGAAGGCCAGAATTCCGCTCGGCTCGCTTGTCGCTGCCATCGTCGGGGGGCTGTTGATGGGTTATGGCGCTCGTCTTTCGTTCGGTTGCAATATCGGTGCGTTGTTCTCTGGCATTGCCACCGGCAGCGTGCACGGCTGGCTCTGGTTCGCCGCCGCGTTTGCCGGCTCCTTCGTCGGCGTCTGGCTTCGTCCGGTTTTCGGGCTCGATGGGTTCGCTAGGAAATGAGCAGCCGCAATACGCTTCTGTTTGGTGCTGCGCTGGCCGTTTCCACTGCCGCCATCGCCTATGATCATGCTACCAAACCGGTGCCGCCAAGGCCCGTTCTGACAGCCGGAAACACCGCCTCAGGCGCAGCGCCCTGTGCAGCTGGCGCGGTGGCCCCATGTGCCGCCGGTGCGCCCCCGGCTTCCGAAGTGGGTTCGAAGCTGGCACCCCCACCTACACCGCTCAAGCCTTCTGCCGAAGAACCGGCGCTGGCCCCTCCGCCGCCTGCGCCAAAGGCTTTGGGAGCAGGCAATGAAGCTCCTGATCTCGCGGTCGAGAGTGCGGAGTGAGGGAACGCGCGCTCGAAGAGATCGCCTACTGCGAGGCGATTCTGGCCAAGGCAGGTCTCACTGTACTCTCCGAGACGCTTCAGGGCGTCGACAGCATTGCTGGGTGGGAGCACTACCCGCCGGGTGATGTCACTGATCCGCAGAGCGGTGCGCAGTGGTACTATCACTGCCATCCGACGGCCGATGCGGCTGTCGAACATGGTCACTTCCATTGCTTCGTCCGTCCGTCCGGTCCCGGAGGACCGATCCACCATCTGATCGCAGTGGGGGTAGACTCGGCCGGACGTTTGCACCGGCTCTTCACCGTCAACCAGTGGGTTGTTGGCGATGATTGGGCGGATGCGTCCACAACGATCCCGCTGCTCAAGCGATTCGATGTGCAGATGCCGCGACCCTCCTACTTGGTCAACCGTTGGCTGACGGCCGTGCTCGCTGCCTACGAGACCGAGATTGCTGCACTTGTCGAACAGCGCGATGCGGTCCTCGCCGCCCAGCCCGGCGCTTCAGCACGTGATGACCGTTCGCTCGAGGTAGCTTCCGAACTGCTTTTCACTGCTCACGCACCGTGAGCGGCAAGAGGAATTCACTGTTCCCTCAGGTCTGACGCTGACGCAAGCGCGTCACCGGTCTGGCAGCCCCTCAATTGCTGGGGCTTGCTAGTGCGGCGATGTGAGGCTGTCTTGCATCTGCTCGACCAGCGGATTGAACTCGGCCTTGTCGGCCTGGGGATAGCTGATCTCGAATGCCGACAATGCCGTGCCCCGGCCGTTGAGCATGAACTTCGCATAGAAGATGGTCGGCTCAGCCTCGTCTTCGAGATAGCCGGACAGGACGAACCAACTCCTGCCCGCCGCTCGATAGGTGATGCGCCGGTTCGGGTCTGCAGCCACCATCATTGCCTGGAACTCACCAACGGTGAGCCGCTCAGGGTTCGTGACGCCAAATGCGTCGAGCTATGCTGAGCCGTCGACCTGCCGAAACGACACCCTCCCTTCACTTTCCCGCTCAAGAGCGAGGCGGTCGGGCACGCCCACGGAGTAACCCATCGCATCATTGGCGTATCGGTCCCAGCTTGCGGCCGCCGCGTGGCCTGCCGTGCCGATCACGATCGCGGCCACCAGAATCATCTTTATCCACATCGGACGTACCTTTCCTCGAAAACTGGAACCGTCCCCAAGCAGGTCACCTCATCATGCTGCCTGTTATCTTCTCAAGCGGAACGATTGGACTGCACCCCCGTTGAACGGAACAGGCCCTGGGCGGGTGGCTGTTGCGTAGAACAAGAATGGAGTACTCCAGTGCAACTCAAACGTTTGTTGCTGACCACCACTAGCCTGTGCCTGCTGACCTTCGCACCTCTTCCTGTGCTGGCTCAGGACGCTGCTCTGGTGGCAGCCTACAACGCTTATGTCGAAGCCAGCAGCGGCTCGGATGCCGATGCCAAGGCTGCGGCCGAAGAAGCTTTTCTCGCCGCCTGCGGGCTGCCTGGTATCGACGAGTGCATCGCGCTCGCGACGGGTGCCGCCAGTGCCGAGCCCGCCGCACCGGCGGAAGAACCCGGAGCGGCGGCTGAAGAACCGGCCCCTGCCGCCGAAGAGCCGGCACCAGTTCCCGAGGAACCGGCCGCTGAGCCGGCTCCTGCCACGGCTGAAACCGAACCCGCACCCGCCGAGGATGCTCCCGCAGAGCCCGCGGCCGAGCAGCCGGCTGAACCCGCGCCCGCCGAACCTGCACCTGCAGAGCCAGCGGCCGAGCAGCCGACAAGCCCTGCGGCCGATCCAGCGCTGATTTCCGCCTACGAGGCCTACGTGTCGGCCAGTTCCGGTGGTGACGCCGAGGCGACCGCCGGGGCCGAGGCAGCCTTCCTCGTCGAATGCAACCGGCTTGGTATTGCCTCGCTCGAGGAGTGCCTGGCCTTGATGGGTGGCGCTCCGGCAGTGGCGGCGCAGCCCGGTGATGATCCGGCTCCTGTCGGTGAAGCTCCGGTCGACTCGTCCGGCCAGCCGCTCGAAGCAGTCCCCAACCAGGAAACGCCCGACGCTGCAGTTGCTCCCGTGCTCGATAGCGCGAAGGATGGCACCGAGGCCAGCGAGACCCCTGCTGCAACGCCTGCCGAACCAGTAGCCCCGCCCGCTTCCGACGCCGAGGTTCAGCCGACCCCTGCGCCTACCGAAGAGGAGGTCACGGCCCAGATCGAAACCGAGGGCGAGCGCGTCGATGCTCCGCCCGCGATCGAGCCGCCCGCCGAAGCTCGGCGAGCCCGCGACGATGACGAGGACGATCGGCGCTTCTTCATCAACATCGGTGTGAACATCAGTATCTTCACGCCCTACGATGATCGTGACCGGATCTGGCGTGATGATGATGAGGTTTACTACGATCGCCTCGAGAACGACCGCTACCGTCAGACGGTAATCCGTCCGGATGGGACGCGTGTCATCACCGTCTGGGACCGCGACGGCGAGATCAACCGCCGCGTAAAGGTCTTGCCGGACGGTACCCGCATCATCCTCGTCTATTATGCCGACGATGACCGCGACAACGACTGGCGCGATCCGGGCGACGACCTGCTGCCGTTCTACCTGAACGTTCCGGTGAGTGAGTACGTACTCTACAGCGAAAGCGCCGACGAGGACTCCATTGAGGACTTCTTCATCCAGCCGCCGCTGGAAGTTGCGGCCCGCGTCTACACTGTGGATGAAGTGAAGCGCTCTGCCCGACTGCGTGACACCGTTCGTCGCGTCGAAATAGGCGATCTGACCTTCGACACCGGTTCTGCCCAGATCGGCCGCGACCAGGTCGGTTCTCTCGGCAAGGTGGCCGCCGCTATGCTCCAGATCCTCGAGGGTAGCCCAGGCGAAGTGTTCCTGATCGAAGGGCACACCGATGCGGTAGGCTCGGACGAGTCCAACCTTGTGCTCTCGGACGATCGTGCCGAGGCCGTGGCCCGGATCATGACCGAGTTCTACGACATCCCGCCCGAGAACCTCACGACGCAGGGTTACGGCGAGACCTACCTGAAGGTCGAGACGGAGAATGCGGAGCGGGCCAACCGCCGCGCCACGGTTCGCCGCATCACCTCGCTGGTCGCGCCAAGCGCCAGCTGAGCCGGCTAAAGACAGCAAACTGCAAGTCCGGGCCCTCGTGCCCGGGCTTTTTGCCGACAAATGCCAACGAGTGCTGATCCGCCGATCATCGACTGAGTGGCATATCGGACATGGTGCGCACCTCCGACGCGCGGATGAGCGGCACAGCATCCGGCATGGTGGTGCTGCACGTGTCGCCGGAATCGGCATTGGGAGGGCCGCTGGCGCTAGTAAAGTCAGGCGCCATCATCTCGCTCGACGCACACTGGCCGTGGAGGTGCCGGACGATGGGTCGAACGGCGCCGCGCCACCTTCGTGCTGCCGCCCCCCTTTGAGCGCGGCTATGGTAAGCTCTCAATGGAGCACGTGCAGCAAGCGGACTAGGGTGTCGATTTCGACTTCCTCGTAGGCCACAGCGGCACTCCCCCAACAGGCCTTCCTTCGGAGACCGATGTCATGGCACGCCCGACCACGTTTACCCCGCGCCACAACCCGCCCTTGCCGGCGAACTGGGAGCAGCTCTTTGCGGCTGTGCTATCGGATGCGCTCGACGCGGTAGGCGTGCGAGACCAGGCGATGAAGCCGCAGATCCGGCCGCTGGACGATCAGCTAAAGCTCTGCGGCCGAGCCCGGACCGGCATCTACATGGAGACGGCGCATGTGGAGGAGGGTGAAAACCCTTACGAACTCGAGATCGCCATCGTCGACGACCTGAAGCCAGGTGATGTGGCCATCTTCGCGTGTGGCGGTTCAAGCCGCATCGCGCCCTGGGGAAGCCTGCTGTCGACCGCGACGCGGGCCCGCGGCGCCGCCGGCTGCGTGACCGACGGATTTGTCCGTGACATCATCGAGATCCGTGCCCTGCGGCTGCCGGTGTTCCACGGCGGCATTGCCCCGCTCGACAGCAAGGGCCGTGGCCAGATCCAGGCGGCCGACGTGCCGGTGATCTGCGGCGGCGTGATGGTTTCGCCCGGCGACCTGGTCTTCGGTGATGCCGACGGCCTCGTAGTCGTGCCGCAGGCGGTAGAGGCTGACGTGCTGCGGGTCGCCTTCGAAAAGATCAACGGGGAACACAACTCGATGCGCGAGCTGCGTGACGGGGCCTATCTCCGCGACGTCTACGCCAAGTACGGTGTGCTGTGACAACCGACGTGCGGACCTGCGACTACCACGTCAGCATCCGGACCGAGGAGCATGGCGTCACTTTCCGATAGTGGAGAATGCCAGTCTTGGGATGAGGCCACGGGCCGCCATCAGCCACCGTTTCCGTGTTTTGAATCGTGACAAGCTTTGTAGCTCCGTTCGAAACGGAAGCCACGGAAAACGCTAAGGTATTGGGGCTTAGCTCGTGTGGACAAAGTGCCTGACCCACAACCGGATTGAAGCAACGAGAACGAAGCCGAGGAAGCTATCGGCGGTCTTATCGTAACGTGTGGCTAGGCGACGGCTATGCTTGAGCTTTGAGAAGC
>QLAH01000157.1_pt1 | contig 56718 bp, 75 predicted proteins | sample 4693081 | NCBI WGS metagenome assembly QLAH01 (sample SAMN09425401, study PRJNA476045) | Lake water metagenome, whole genome shotgun sequencing project. | reverse complement strand
GCGAAGCAGGTTGCGTCGGTCGCCTCTTGCGATTCGAGCACCAGAGCGAGCAAGTTGCGAAGCAGGTTGCGTCGGTCGCCTCTTGCGATTCGAGCACCAGAGCGAGCAAGTTGCGAAGCAGGTTGCGAGCGCTATGGATCGCGAGCGCTCTAAAACGCAGCGCGCATGAACTCCTCGCGCACGATGCGGCCGTCCTCGACGGTGTAGACGCCCGCCTCGCGGATGGCGATCTCGGTTCCGTCGGCCGAGCGCACGCGGCCGTCGTAGACCACCGTGAATCCCGTCGACGAGACATACGGGCCCGTCGCCTGCATGGCGAGCACGGTGAAGGTCGACTTCCACCACGCGCCCTTCTCGGCGACGCCCTTGGCGCCCTCGAAGACGGTGCCGTCCTCCTCGATCGACTCGATCTTGCGGTGGTACCAGGTCGACTCGGCCTCGTCGGACTTCCCTGCGTTGAAGAGCGCGACGAGCGACTCGCCGATTTCCTGCGGGGTCGGACCCTTGCCGCTCGAGCGCTTCTTCTTGCGGACATGCTTGAAGCGCGGCATGCCGTCGTCGTCGGCGCGCTTCTTGCCGGACTTCGCGTCCGCCTTCTTCTCCGCCTTCCTGTCGAACTTCTTCTTCAGCGGCGTGTCGGCCTCGACGGAGCGTTCGGCCTCCTTCGCGGCCTTGCGCACGAGCTTCGCGGCGGCCTTCTCGGCCTCCTTCTCGACCTTGCGCGCGAGCTTCGCGGCGGCCTTCTCGGCCTCCTTCTCGACCTTGCGCGCCTCGAGCGCGGCGAGTTGGTCAGGCGAGAGGGTCTCGATCGACTTCGTGTCTTTCTTCGACATGTCGGCAATGCTAGCGTGCGGGACGGAAAGCCCCGCAGGGGTGTGGGGCGCGGGCGCCAATATTCACATGCGTTTCGGACCTTGCCGCGCGGCGGGCGGACAGCCGCTCGTTCAGTCGTCGCTCAGCTCGACCGTCCAGTACGCCTCGTCGAGGAACGCCTTCCACGACTCGTACTTCGGGCTTCCGAGCCTGAGCGAGATCGCGGGATTGCGCTTCGGCTTGACCGCGGGGCGGACGAGGCGCATCCCCGCCTGCTCGGGCGTGCGGCCGCCCTTGCGCGCGTTGCACTTCACGCAGGCGCAGACGAGGTTGGTCCACGAGTTCCCGCCGCCCTGGACGCGTGGCTTGATGTGGTCGAGCGTCAGTTCCCGCGTGGCGAAGGTCCGGCCGCAGTACTGGCAGCGGTTCGAGTCGCGCGCATAGATGTTGCGGCGGTTGAGCTTGACGGCCTCGCGCGGGAGGCGGTCGTAGCCGAGCACGCGCACGATCTTCGGCACGGCGATCGTGATGCGCGCGGTGCGCACCCAGTCGTGGTCGTGCGACTCGAACTCGCGGCGGAACTCGCTCAGTTCCGTCCAGGTCGAGAAGGGATAGGAGACATACGAGCCGTCCTCGATGGCGACGACCTCTGCGATCTCCTTCGCAAGCAGAATGAACGCGCGCCGCGCGTCGACCACGCGGATGGCGCTGAAATGTCGGTTCAGGACCAGAACCTTCGCGTCCAGTCCGTTGGCTCTCAGAGGGCCTCCGCCCTCAAGCCCGATCGGCAGGGCTGACATCGTCGCTCCAGGTCGCGGCATCCGTTCCGCAGACAGGAGGAAGTTTACCCTGCCCGATCGCCGCGGCAAATGTCCGCGTGGGAATCACGCGCTCTTCACAGTCCGAGCCGCTCGCGCAGGCGGCCGTGGTCCTCGGGAAGGAGGATCACAGGGGTCTCAGGCGGCACATGCTCGGCGAGGAGGCGCCCCACGAGCGCAAGCGGCAGCGCGCCCTCGCCCGCCGCACAGGGCTCGAGAAGGCCGCTTTCGGCGCTGCCGGCGCCCGAGCGAACATCGCCAAGGAGCACCGCAGCCGCCACGGGCCCGAGGTGGGCGAACATGCGCGCGAGGTGGTCCTCCACCGTGTCGAGCATGGACGGCGCAAGGAGGTCCGCAGGCGAGAGGAGCACCTCGAACGGCTCGCCCGCGCGCTCGCGCAGGAGCTTCACCGAGGCATGCACGTCGCCGAGGACATGGCGGTGGTGCGGGCGGAAGCAGAGCGTGCGGCCGTGGGTGCGCAGCGCGGGGCCCACCTCGCCGAGGAAGCCCGCGAAGCGCTCGTGGCCCGCGCGCATCCAGGTGCGGGGGTCGTCGCCGAAGGGTTCGTCGGCCAGGGTCCCGCTCCACGAGACGATGCGCGAGGAGGGCGCGTCGAGGTCGACGAGCCACGCCCCCGAGAGCGGGTTTCCGTCGACGAAGGAGGCGAAGATCCGCATCGGCCCCTCGGTCGACATCGCGACCTGCTCGCAGCAGGGGGTTTCCGCGCCGATCATGCGCGCAAGCGTCTTCGAGTCGTGCAGGAGGTGGACGGGGCGGCGCATCAGCGGCCCTCGTAGACGCAGCGGCTGGTGCAGGTCTCGCAGACGATGACTTGCGAGAGCATGGGAAGCGTGGGCTTCAGGCGATCCCAGATCCAGCGGGCGAGGAGTTCCGCCGTCGGGTTCTCGAGGCCGGGGATCTCGTTCAGGCAGCGGTGGTCGAGCGCATCGTGGACGGGCGAGATCGCCTTCTTGATGTCGCCGTAGTCGACGAGGTAGCCCTTTGCGGGGTCCATGTCGCCCTCGACCACGACCTCGACGCGGAACGAGTGGCCGTGCATGCGGCGGCACTTGTGCCCATCGGGGAAGCAGGGGAGGTAGTGGGCGGCTTCGAAGGTGAAGCTCTTGGCGAGTGTGACGCGCATGGGGGGCGCAGTGTAGGTTCTGTCGGGCGGATCGCAGCGGAGACGGGCCAGTCACAGATTTCGGCTGGCTACACTTCGCGCACCGCGCGCCATGCCTGCGCCGTGCACCGCTATGAAGCCTCGGGAACTGGAAAACCTCGGACTGCCTCGCGATCTCGCGCGCTTGACGGCGCCCTTGCTCGGAGCGTTGCGCGCGCAGGGCGTCCCGCGCGACGACCTGCGCCGCCGCATCGAGGCGATCGTGCGCGCACCGTCGTCCTTCGAGGAGGACGCGACCCTCGGCGAGGTTGCGCGCGCGCTCGTCGCGCGCGCCGCGCGCGGCAACCTTGCCTCAACCTCGCTGCGCAGCGAGCCCGTGGCCTGGCGCCGATGGGGAACCGACATCGAGGGCGAGGCGCTCGCGCAGATGGCGGTCGCCGCGCGGCTGCCCGTCGCTGTGGCAGGCGCGCTGATGCCCGACGCCCATGTCGGCTACGGGCTCCCGATCGGCGGCGTCCTCGCCACAGAGGGCGCGGTGGTGCCGTACGCGGTCGGCGTCGACATCGCCTGCCGCATGAAGCTCAGCGTGCTCGACCTTCCCGTCGCGTGGATCGAGGGGCAGCGGGACCGGCTCGTCCACGCGATCGAATCGGAGACCCGCTTCGGCGCAGGGGCGGAGTTCGGTCGGCGCGGCGACGGTGCCTCGGGGCGGATTCGCGAGCACGCCGTGCTCGACGAGGACTGGTCGGTCACGCCCGTCACAGAGCGTGTGCGCGATCGGGCGCGCAAGCAGCTCGGGACGAGCGGCAGCGGCAACCACTTCGTCGAGTTCGGCGTCTTCTCGGTTGATGCGGCGCAGGCGACCGCGCTCGGTCTCGGCGATGGCGGCGAGTTTCTCGCGCTGCTGTCGCATTCGGGCTCGCGCGGATCGGGCGCGCTGGTGTGCGACCACTACTCGAAGCTGGCCCAGTCGTTGCACCCCGAGCTTCCGCGCGAGGCGGCGCGGCTTGCGTGGCTTCCGCTCGATCGCCACGAGGGCCAGGAGTACTGGGCCGCGATGGAACTGATGGGCCGGTACGCCGCGGCCAACCACGACTGCATCCACCGGCACATCGTCCGGCATCTCGGGGCGGAGGTCCTGCTCGACGTCGAGAACCACCACAACTTCGCGTGGAAGGAGCGCCACCTGATCGACGGCGTCGAGCGCGAGGTGGTGGTGCACCGAAAGGGCGCGACGCCCGCTGGCGAGGGCGTCCTCGGCGTGATTCCCGGCTCGATGGCAGCGCCTGGATTCCTCGTGCGCGGGAAGGGCGATCCTGCATCGCTCCTCTCCGCAAGCCACGGCGCAGGTCGGCGCATGAGCCGCACCAAGGCGCGCGAGTCGCACCGCTGGGGCGAGGTGCGTCGCCACCTCGACGCGCTCGGCGTGCATGTGGTGAGCGCGGGGCTCGACGAAGTGCCCTTCGCCTACAAGGACATCGCATCGGTGATGGCGGCGCAGCAGGACCTCGTCGAGGTCATGGGTCGATTCGATCCCCGCATCGTGAAGATGGCCCCCGAGGGCGAGCCGCCGGAAGATTGAGCGCTCGCCGCTGCGGCGGCTCGCTCTGGCGTGAGTGGCAGAAGCACGACCGGCCGCTTGCGCGGCCGGTCGTGGGATCTGTCGTCTGAATCAGGCCGAAGCCTCGCTCGTTCTTCAAGCGCCAGAGGGAGCCGCCGCAGCGGCGACCGCTCCATCCACATGCTTCAGGCCGCGGCGCTGGTCGCGCAGGCGGCGGCTCTTGCCGAAGCGGTCGCGGAGGTAGAAGAGCTTCGCGCGGCGGGCGTCGCCGCGGCGCACGACCTCGATCTTCGCGAGGCGCGGCGAGTGGACGGGGAACGAACGCTCCACGCCCTCGTTTGCCACGATGCGGCGGACGGTGATCATGCGGTGGATGCCGCGGCCTGTGTCGGCGAGGAGCACGCCCTGGAAGACCTGGATGCGCTCCTTGTCGCCTTCGATGATCCTGTAGTGGACGTCGATCGTGTCGCCGACGGAGAACTTGGGGAGTTCGCCCGCTGGCTTGAGCTGCGAGGCGACGACGCTGTTGATGATTTCGGTGCGGTTGCGTGCCATGGAAGAATCCTCATGCGCCTTCCGGCGCGGTTTGCCCGTGCAGTCCGGCGTCGCCTTCGGGCGACCCGTTCGACCGCGTGGGTCGTGCAACATGCGCGGCGCTCTTGTGGTTGTTGCGCGCCGGCAGGGGTTGCGAATCAGCGAGTGGAGCGTTGGAGAAGAGATCGGGCCTCCGCGCACGCGTGCGCAGAAGCCGCTGCTCATCCCGCCAGCGCGCGACCTCTGCATGGTCGCCCGAAAGCAGGACTTCCGGCACCTCACGCCCGTTCCACTCGCGGGGACGGGTGTAGTGCGGACAATCAAGGAGATGCGCGCCCTCGGGCGAGCGCACGCTGAACGAGTCCTCCGCAGCGGAATCCTCGTGTCCGAGGACCCCTGGCTGCAGGCGCGCCACGGCGTCGATGAGAACCATCGCGCCAAGCTCGCCTCCCGAGAGGACATAGTCGCCGAGCGAGATCTCGAGGGGCTTGAGCTCCTCGATCACGCGCTCGTCGATCCCTTCGTAGTGACCGCAGAGGAGAAGCAGGCGCGGCTGCTGTGCCAGCCACTCGACGCGCGGCTGCGTGAGCCTCTCGCCCTGCGGCGAGAGCAGCACGCGCACCACGGCACCGCCGGCGGCGGAGTCCTCGGACTCTGCTGCCTTCACGGCGTCGAAGATGGGCTGGCACATCATGACCATGCCTGGACCTCCGCCGAACGGCCTGTCGTCGACCTTGCGATGCTTGTTCGCCGCGTACGCCCTGATGTCGTGCACATGGCACGAAAGGGCGCCTTCTCTGATCGCGTTCGCGGGGATGCTCGTTGCGAGGAAGCCCGTGAAGAGATCGGGGAAGATGGTGAGCACGTCAATGCGCATGGTTGCCACGCGAGTCGAGGTGTCACCCACGCGGCGTCATCGCAGATGCGACCGACGCCGTCCGATGCGGGCTTACTTCTTGCCCGGAGTCGGGTCGACGCCGACCTTCTTGAGCAGGTTCGCGGCGGTCTCGGAGGGCTGCGCGCCCACGGAGAGCCAGTACTTGACGCGCTCGACGTTGAACTGGTACTGGGCACCCGCCTTCGCGACCGGGTTGTACCAGCCGAGATTCTCGATGACTGCGCCGTCGCGGGGGTTGCGCTTGTCCATGGCGGACAGGCGGTAGAACGGAGAATGGGCGCGGCCCATTCGCTTCATGCGGAGGACGACCATGTCGTCACCCTTTCGGAAAGGCGGGCCTCGGTCCCGTCCGTCGCATGACGGACTCAGGAGGACTCTGGCGCAGCGTGGGACGGGAGTGACCGCCGTGCGCTGTGCCTTCGGCTCGCGGTTGCGAGTCACGCAGGGTAGTGGAAGGCCCGAGGCGATGCAACGACTGCGGAGATGCCCCGATAACGCGCGGGATTCCCGCCGATGCGGACGGGACCTACTTCGCCAGTAACTGATTCACGAGAACTTGGACCATGCCCTCGATGCCGAGTGCCCAGGTCTGTCCCACGGTCGCGGCGGCGGCTGCGCAGATCCCCGCGATTCCCGAGAACATCGCCACGAGCACGATGAAGAACCCCGCGGTCGCGATGCGGGGGTCGTGCATCCAGCGGTAGTAGGTGCGCGAGAAGCCCGCCACGATGCTCGCGCCATCGAAGGGCGGCAGCGGCAGGAGGTTGAAGAGCGCGATCATTCCATTCAGCAGGCCGCCGATCGCGAGGAACTGCCCGAGCCGTCCGAGCATCGAGTCGCGCTCCGCGTCAGGCGCGAGGCCGTCGAGGACGCCGAGGGCCGTCCAGCAGAGGAACGAGAGCAGGATGTTCATCGCAGGCCCTGCGCCTGACACGACGATGCGGCCCTGGCGGCCCCATCGGTACTTGCTCGGATCCGTCGGCATCACGCCCCACGCGATCCCGACGAGCATGAGGCACAGGAGGGAGTAGATCCCCATGTGCACCATGGGGTTCCAGGTCATGCGCTCCTCGCGCCGCGGCGTGTCGTCGCCTTGCCAGAGGGCCGCCCACCCGTGCGCGAGCTCGTGCAAGGTGATCGCCGCGACGCACCACAGGAAGTAGCTCGCGGCGCCCGAGGGGCCGAGCGAGTTGTAGATGCCGATGATGCCGATGTCCATCGAGTTCCTTGAAGTCCCTTTGAGTTCCTTCGTCAGCGCCCGAGCGAGTTGCGCAGGATAGGCGTTCGCTCGAACACCGTGCGGCCACCGACGATCGTGGCGTCGACCTTGGGAAGCTCGCGCGTCCAGTCGACCTCGAAGGGCGAGCGGTCGAGGACGACGAGGTCCGCGGCGAGGCCTTCGCGCAGCATGCCGCCCGGGAGCCCGAGCATCTCGGCGGCCGTGCGCGTGTAGGCGACGAGCGCGTCGCCAACGCCGATCGAGTGCTCTGTCGCGAACGGACGGCCATCGAGGTCGAGCCCGGTGACTGCGGCGCGGATCCCGAGCAACGGGTCGGGCGACACGATCGGCCAGTCGCTTCCGAAGGCAAGACGCGCGCCGTGCTCGAGGAGCGCGAGGAACGCGAAGAAGCGCGCGATGCGCGCAGGGCCGAGGCGTGCGAGCGCGAGGCGCGCGTCGTCAGCCTTGTGGAGGGGCTGCATGCTTGCGAAGCGCCCCGCGAGCCTTGGGATGTCGGCGGGATGCAGCGTTTGCGCGTGCTCGAAGCGTGGTGCGGGCGAGTCTCTGCATGCGTCGAATGCGTCGAGCAGCTCGCGCGCGGCGCGGTCGCCGATCGCGTGGACGGCGGGGGAGAGCCCAGCCTTCTGCACCGCGCGCATCCACGCGGCGAGCTCGCCGCGCAGCATGTGCTCCATCGCGAGGCCGGTTGTCTGCGGCGCGTCGGCGTAGGACTCGAGCATCCACGCGGTGCGCGAGCCGAGCGTGCCGTCTGCGAAGCTCTTGAAGCCGACGATGCGGAAGAACTCGCTTGATTCCCGCGGCAAAGCGGGAGGCGCGTCGAGCGGCCAGTCGCGGTCGAGCACCGTCGCGTGCACGCGGAAGGTGAGCGATTCGAGCGACGGGATGTAGACCTCGCGGATGTCGGCGAGGTACTCCATCGACCCGCCCGCCGCGAGGCCGAGCGAGTGGAGATACGCGGTCGCGCGCGCGAGATTCGCGCGCTTCGCGGCGGCGCTTGGCGCGGGAACCGCGGGAATCACGCGCTTCCACGCTGCCTGCTCGCGGAAGATGCCGCGCTCGGGCTCGATCTCGCCGCCCTCGATCGGCGTCGTGTCGAGGAGTGCGAGCGCAGCGCTGTTCACCACGCAGCTGTGCTGGTCCATGCGCCACGCGACGGCGGGGCGGTCGATGGCAGCGAGCCACTCGAGCGTCGGTGCGTCGCCCTTCCAATCGGCCTCGTTCCAGCCGAAGCCGACGAGCCACGCGTCGCGTTCGCCCGCGGCGTCGAGCTTCGCGCGATGCGCGCGGAGGCGCTCCTCGAAGTCCGCGCGCGTGCCGCAGCCCGCGAGGTCGCACTGCGCGAGCGTGGCGGCGCCGAGCGTGATGTGGAGATGCGCGTCGACGAACGCGGGGCCGACCCAGCGCCCGCCGAGGTCGATCGAGGTGTCGGCGGCTTCCTGCGAACGCGCGGTCGACGGCCCGACGCGCTCGACGAGCCCGCCGCGCAGCGTCACGCTCGTCGCGTGCGGGCGCGCGGGGTCGCCTGTCCAGACTCTGGCGTTGCGAAGCGTGATGGCGGCGGGCTGCGGCGTCTCCATGCGGGGGCTATGCTACGGACCCCATGCAGAACAGGCACCGATCGAACATTGTCTTCTCCGCGTCGCTTCTTGCGGCCACCGGCTTCGCCGTGACAGCCTGCAGCGAGGGGCCGGCACCGAGGCCACCTGCGCCGCCGACGCCCGCTGCTGCGCCTGCCGCGGCCCCCGCAGCACCTGCTTCGAGCGATGTTCGGGCGCCTTCGGGCGGCGACACGACTGGAACGACGACTGGCGCCACATCTGGCTCCACGGCTGGCTCCACATCTGGCTCCACGGCTGGCTCCACATCTGGCTCCACGGCCGATCCCGCGAACTGGCGCGTGTCGACAAGCGCAGACGATCCGCAGTGGCTCGAGGTCGCGGGCCTGCGCGGGCCGAAGCCGAGCTCGTGGGTCTGGACGAAGCCGTCGATGCAGTTCCGCACGCTGCAGTACAGCGTTCCGGGTGGCGCGGACTCGACGCTCACGGCAGAGCTCGTCGTGAGCGTGTTCGTTGCAGGCGATGGAGGCCCGCTCGAGGCGAACATCGAGCGCTGGCGTGGACAGTTCCGCAACGGCGACGAGGCCGTGACCGCGAAGCGCTCGCGCAAGGAGGTCGGTCCGCTCGAGGTCGAGCTCGTCGAGCTCGAGGGCGACTACTTCGCGATGGGGGCCCCCGCCGCGAAGCGCGGGTTCATGCAGCTCGCTGCGATCGTTCAGGCGGAAGGACGCAATGTCTTCTTCCGCCTCGTCGGCCCGAAGGACACGGTCGAGTCGAACCGCGCCGCGTTCGACGCGCTGATCGATGGGCTGATGCCCGCGGATTGAGTCCAAGCGTTCGCGACTCGCCCCGCGCGTCGCCGCAGTTCACGCGCTCGAGGCGCGTGCGACCGTCCAGGCGATCGCGAGCGCGCCGTAGAGCAGCATCGAGATCACACCCGTTACGATCGCGATCCACGCATGCGCGGCACCGCGGATCTTCGGTTCGCGTGCGCGTGCGCGCAGGCCCAGGGCGCCGAGCACGATCGCAGGCACGGCGAGCAGCATGCCGATCATCGGGATCAGCGAGAAGATCCCGAGGTAGTAGCCCGTGAGCGCGAGCGGGTTCTTGTAGGGGATGATGCCGCCCGTGGCGTCGGCGGTCGCAGCGCCCGCGTTGAAGGGCTGGCGCTGGATACCAGCGTTCATCCGCGGTGGCGCGGCAGCGACGGTCGCAGCGCGTGCCTGCCGCGCCGAGATCAGCGCCGCCTGCACCTCCGCGAGGTCGCCCGCGGGCGTCCACGCGGCCATGCCCTCGCGCCAGACAAGCGTGGTCGGGCCGATCGCTCCCCGTCTCACGAGGTCGCCGAGCGCTCCGTCATCGAAAGGGCCTTGCGAGCCACCGTCAACCGCGTAGTACCAGTTCGACATGGCTGCAGAATAACAAACTGCTCGCGAGGCGGGGAGCCTCGCCCGCGTCATGCGCTTCCACCAGCGGCGTCAGAGCGAGTCACGCAGAGGCGTACTGTCTGCTGACCTCGGCCCAGTTGACCACGCTCCACCACGCCTTCAGATAGTCGGGGCGGCGGTTCTGGTAGTGGAGGTAGTAGGCGTGCTCCCAGACATCGCAGCCGAGGATCGGCTTTCCGCCGCAATCGGCGATGCCCGCCATCAGCGGATTGTCCTGGTTCGGCGTCGAGCAGACGGCGAGCGAGCCGTCAGGGTTCTTGCAGAGCCATGCCCAGCCCGAGCCGAAGCGGCCCGCGCCTGCGGCCGCGAACTTCTCCTTGAAGCCGTCCATAGAGCCGAACGCCTTGTCGATCGCGGCTGCGAGCTCTGCGCTCGGGGCGCCGCCCTGGCCGGCGGGGGCCATCCACTTCCAGAACATCGAGTGGTTCCAGTGGCCGCCGCCGTTGTTGCGCACGGCCATGCGGATCGACTCGGGAACCTTGGCGATGTTGCGGCAGAGGTCCTCGATCGACATCGACGCGAGATCCGCGTGCCCCTCGAGCGCCTTGTTGAGGTTCGTCACGTAGGCGTTGTGGTGCTTCGTGCGGTGGATGTTCATCGTGAGCGCGTCGATCGCGGGCTCGAGGGCGTTCTCTGCGTAGGGAAGTTCAGGAAGCGTGAAGCTCATGGTCGTGCTCTCCGGGTTGGAAGTCGGTTGGAAGATGCCGCTTGAGGCGAAGGCCCCGCCCGCGGCGGCGCCCGCGGCTCCAAGCGCGAGGGCGCCCAGGAACTCGCGGCGGGAGGTGTCGGGCGTGTTCGATGAATCGGTCGTCATGGCGCGATCTCCGAGGAGCGAGAGGATAGCCGCCACGCGCTACGCTGTGCGGATGAGCGGGCGCGAAACGGCGCACACCAACCGACGCGGCGCGCAGTGGCGGCTCTGCCTCCTCCTGACGCGCGGCCAGTGCAGGCTTCCGTGGGAAACGGCGCTCGAGCGCGCGATCGCGGGTGGCGTCGACGCCGTGCAGGTGCGCGAGAAGTCGCTTGACGACGGCGAACTGCTTGCGCACGCGCGCGCCGTGCGCGAGATCTGCGCCGCTCGCGGCGTCGCGGTGATCGTGAACGACAGGGTCGACATCGCGCTCGCGGCGGGGGCGGACGGCGTCCATCTCGGAACGAACGATCTTCCTCTCCGCGATGCGCGCCGCATCGCGGGCGACTCGCTCGTGATCGGCGCAAGCACGCATTCGCTTGCGGAGGCGCGCGCGGCGATCGAAGCGGGCACGGACCTCTGCGGCGTCGGCGCGATGTACGAGTCTTCGCTCAAGCCCGCGCTCCTGCCGTCGGGCGAGGCGTATCTGCGCGCGTTTCTGCGGGAATTCCCCCAGTTCCCGCATCTGGCGATCGGCGGCATCGCGCCCGGTCGCGTGGCGGCGCTCGCGCGCGCCGGATGCCGCGGCGTCGCGGTGTCGAGCGCGATCTGCGGCGCGGCGGACCCCGAGGACATCGCGCGCGCGATCGTCACGGAACTCGCGGGAGGCGCGCAATGAGCGACGCGCGCGTCTCGGACGTGCGCCTCGTCCTCTGCGGGACGGGCACATCGTCGGGCGTCCCTGTCATCGGCTGCGACTGCGCGGTCTGCCGGTCCGACGATCCACGCGACAACCGCACGCGCTCGGGCGCCGCGCTTCTCTTCAAGGACGACGGCGGCCGCGAGCGCGTCATCCTGATCGACTGCGGCCCCGACCACCGTGCGCACAGCCTGCGCCTCGGGCTCATGCGCGCAGACGCCATCTTCTTCACGCACGACCATGTCGACCACACCTTCGGCCTCGACGACGTGCGCCGCTACAACGCGCTCATGAAGTCGCCCATCGAGGTCTATGCCGACACGCGCACCCGCGCGTTCCTCGAGCGCGTCTACCAGCACATCTTCCGCCGCCACGAGAACGTCAACGATTCGTTCGTGGCCGATCTCGTGGTCCGCACCATCGCGGCGGGGTCGCCCGTCGACCTCCTCGGCCTGCGAATCACGCCGTTCGAGGTGCTGCACGGGCGGCTTCCCGTGCTTGCCTTCCGCATCGAGGCGCTCGACGCAAGCGGCGCCGTCGCGCGCGAGCAGCCCGGGCCGCTCCCGATCGCCTACTGCACCGATCTCTCGGGCATGCCGCCCGCCGCCTGGCCGCGGCTGCGCGGGCTCGGGACGCTCGTCCTCGACATGCTGCGCTACAGGGCGCACCCGACGCACCTGACCGTGTCGCAGGCTGTCGCGATCGCCCACGAGACCGGGGCGCGGCGCACCGTCTTCACGCACATGACCCACGACATCCGCCATGCCGAGCTCTCGGCGGAACTCCCTGCGGGAATGGAACTTGGGTACGACGGGCTCGTTCTCGACGGGGGTTGAGTCGGCCGCGCCGCGGGCTTTCGGCGTGCTGCGCGAAGTGCTATCATCCCCGCCCCTATGGCACAGATCCGCGAGCTCAAGAAGCGCATGGTCGCCGTGCGCACCATCCAGCGCATCACCAAGACGATGCAGATGATCGCGACCGCGAAGTTCACCGCGGCGCTCGCGCGTGCCAAGGCCACGCGGCCCTACACCGACCGGATCCGCGGCCTCGTCGGCGAGGTCGCCGCCGCGGCGGGCGACGACTTCTCGCATCCCCTGATGAAGGCGCCCGAGGCGCCCGTGCGCCGCGAGCTCGTCCTCGTGATCACCTCCGACCGCGGCCTGTGCGGCGCGTACAACGGCAACGTGCTTCGCCGGGCGAACGCCGCCATCAAGACGCTGAAGTCCTCGGGCAAGGAAGTCGTGCTCGAGACCGTGGGCAAGAAGGCGGTCGCCTACTTCCGCTTCGCCAAGGTCGACATCGCGGAGCGCCACACCTTCGGCGACAAGCCCGAGTTCAAGCAGGTCAAGGCCCTCGCCGAGCGGCTGATGGCCGAGTTCTCCGAGGGCCGCTACGACGCTGTTCACGTGGCCTACATGCGCTTCGTCTCGAACGCACGGCAGGTGCCCGAGGTGATGCAGCTCCTTCCGCTGGCGGCGCCTGCGGCCGCGTCGGGCGGCGCCAGCGCCAACTACGAGTTCAGCCCCTCGGGCGCGGAGCTTCTCGGCGACCTCCTTCCGAAGTCGGTCGAGGTCTCGCTCTTCCAGGCGTTCAACGACGCGGCGGTCAGCGAGCATGTGATGCGCATGGTGTCGATGAAGGCAGCGACCGACAACGCGGGCGCTCTTGGCCGCACCATCCGCCGCAACTTCAACCGCGCGCGTCAGGCCCGTATCACCACCGAGCTCACGGAGATCGTGTCGGGCGCGGCTGCGCTCGAGTGATCGCGCGGCGACGGCTTGCTTCGGCTCACTTCCGCGTGGCGTCCGCGGGCATCGGCTCGACGCTGAAGCCGTCCGTGCGCCATGCACGCAGGCCGCCGAGCATCGTGTAGACCGGCTTGTATCCGAGCTCGAGCAGCCGCTTCGCAGCCGCCTTGGCCATCACGTCGTCGTAGTCGGTGTCGTAGACGATGTAGAGATCGAAGCCCCTGCAGGTGGCCTCGTGCGTACGCTCGATGTCAGGGAAGGGAATGTTCGTCGCCTGCGGCACGCGCCCAGCCGCGAACTCCGCAGGCGTGCGCGGATCGAGCCACAGCACCTTCGGAAGACCCTTGCTGCCGAAGGCGCCCGTCGGGGTGTTGGCGAGCTCCATCAGCTCGGCCGGGCGCTTGTAGACAAGGCTTCTGTCGCTGGTGGTCCGATTGCACCCGACGGCTCCGACGAGCGCCACGCAGACGAGAAGAAGGGCCGGGAGCAGCGCGCGGATCCGTGCTGCGGTCGATGATGGCGTCGTGGCGTGCATGGTTGGTTCTCCTCGTTGAAATCCCGCGGAATCACGCGGCGGCGGTCGGCATCCATCGACCTCCGCGGCGAGGTGGAGGGCGATGGCGGGAAGAGTACGCGATCCCAAGGGAGGTATTCCCCCGATGCCGCATCCAACCCGAATACCGGGACTACCATCGGCTTCCTGTGGCCGCGCCCTCGCATGATGGGCTGCGCGCCGAGAGCCTGTGGCCCGAGTGCCGACGCCCCGTGTCGCAGCGATCAGACCCATGCATGAGGACCTTCCGATGCCCGCGCCCGAGTCCCACGCTTCGCCGATCGAGCGCACAGCGGGGAAGAGCTTCATCCGTCCGATCCTCTCGCGTCTGCGCTCAGCGGGCGTGCGGCTCTCGCTCATTGCGCTCTCGAGCGTGGGTTGCTCGATGATCGCCTTCGAGGAGGTGTGCGTGGCGGAGCAGGGCGTTCCGTCGCTCTCGCGGCCGCTCGATCAGGGCACGGTCAAGCCGCCCGTTCGGGAGCCGAAGACGGGCGAGGAGCTCGTCTCGGTCGAGGTGGCGGTCGTCGGCGAGGCCACGGCGGGTGCGACGGTGCAACTCGCGGTGACCTACACCGTGCACCCCGGTTGGCACATCTACTGGCGGAGCGCAGGCGAGTCGGGTTCGCCCACGCTGGTCGAGCTCGAGCTTCCCGAGGGCTGCATCGCGGCGCGCAACGCGTCTGGCGAACTCGCCGTCGCCTTCCCCGCGCCGCAGGTCTTCTCGAAGGGCGAGACGACCTTCGGCTACGAGGGGTCCGTCACGCTTTCTGTCCCCGTCACCCTGCCGAGCGGCTTCACCGAGGGAAGCGCGCTGCCCGCGACGGTGCGCACGAGCTGGCTCGTGTGCAAGGAACTCTGCCTCCTTGGGCGCAAGGAGGCGAAGGTGGATCTCGCCGCGCCGAGCGCGGCCGGTTCCGCTGCGGCCGTGCGGTTGGCCGAGGCGCTTGCGAGCGTGCCCACGCCGCTCCCCTCGGGCTGGAAGGCATCGCTCCGAGCGGTCGGGGAGGACTCGGCTACGCTCGTCCTTGAGATTCCTGCATCTGCGGCAAAGGCAGGGTACAGATTCCTGCCCTACGACACCCCGGGCTGCGTGCTCGAGGAAGGCTACATGGCGGAGACGAAGGGCAGCACGCTCGAAGTCGCGCTGCGGCTTTCGCGGGGAAACACCCTCGGGAAGCCGCTCGAGGTCGCGGGTATCCTCGTCCCTGCGGAAACAGGCGCGGCGGCGCGCAAGCCTTCGTTCGCGCATGCGTTCTCGCTCGCGATCCCCGCAGCGGAGTAGAAACTCGCCGCGGCGGGCACCATCGGCCGATCAACCCCTCGCGGGCCGCTCGACCGAGGTCGATTCAGAGTCCCGTTCCGGTCCAATGTCACTCACCTCCACCAAGAAGGAAACATCCATGCGCACGCTTCTCAGCATCGTGCTCGCAGGCACTCTCGCCGCGGGCTTCACCACCCTCGCCCACTCCGCAAACGACACGAAGCCCGCCGCGAAGCAGGCCGAGAAGGGCGGCAAGCAGGGCGCGAAGAAGACCACCGCCAAGGTCGGCGAGGCAGCTCCCGACTTCACGCTCAAGCTCGAGGACGGCACCGAGTGGAGCCTCTCCGATGCGAAGGGCAAGGTCGTCGTCCTCCAGTGGATCAACCCCGAGTGCCCCGTGTGCGTGCGGGTGATGAAGGACGGAACGGTCGCGAACGCGATGAAGGAAGCGAAGGCGCAGTTTGAGGATGTCGTCTATGTCGCCATCAACTCGAGCGCAGCGCGTCCGTCGAGCTTCGAGGCGACTCCCGCGTACCTCAAGGAGCACAAGATCGATCTCCCAGCGCTCTTCGACCGCGATGGCGCCGTCGGCACGATGTACGGCGCGAAGACCACGCCGCACTGCTTCGTGATCGACCAGAACGGCGTGCTCGTCTACCAGGGCGCGATCGACGACAACGAGCGCGGCCAGGGCAAGACGAACTATGTCGTCAACACGCTCACGCAGCTCAAGAAGGGCGAGACCGTCTCGCCGAGCGAGACCCGTCCGTACGGCTGCTCCGTGAAGTACAACCGCTGAGCGCCTGTGATCGACTGCTTCCAGCCGGCCTGCGGCGCCCCCCTGGGGGCACGCGGGCCGGCTGTGTCTTTGCTGCTGCGGCGCGCTTTGGTGCTTGGGATACCGAGCCTGCCGACTCCGGCGGGCGCGATCCACGCCACCGGAGTCCGAAATCATGAGTGCCCGTCAGACGGAGTCCGAACGGAGTTCGGACGCAGTCTGGGGAACGGACGGTGTCTGCCGTCGACTTCGACGTTGCCGTTCACGACAAAGCGAGCAAAGGCGGCGGTCGCGAGCCGAAGGCTCGCCCCGCCGCCAGTTGCGAGCGCTCAATCCCGCGTCCGAGGCGGCTCCGCGGCCGTAGCACCAAAGCGAGCAAGTTGCGAAGCAGGTTGCGAGCGCTCAATCCCGCGTCCGAGGCGGCTCCGCGGCCGTAGCACCAAAGCGAGCAAGTTGCGAAGCAGGTTGCGAGCGCTCAATCCCGCGTCCGAGGCCGCTCCGCGGCCGTAGCACCAAAGCGAGCAAGTTGCGAAGCAGGTTGCGAGCGCTCAATCCCGCGTCCGAGGCCGCTCCGCGGCCGTAGCACCAAAGCGAGCAAGTTGCGAAGCAGGTTGCGAGCGCTCAATCACTGCAAGCTGACGGGCATCACCACATAGGTGAAGTCGTTGCCTGCTCGGATGACGCCTGGCTTGTTCGGCGCCTTCATCTCGATCACGACCTGCTCTGCGTCGACGACCTTGAGCACATCCATGATGAAGGTCGGGTTGAACGCGATGTCGATCGGCTCGCCTTGGTAGGCGATCCCATCGATGCGCACCTCGGATTCACCCATCTCGGGCGCGCGGCTCGTGAGCGTGAGCTGCTTCTGGCCGAAGCTCAGGCGCACACCCTTCGACTCCTCGTTGGTCAGGAGGCTCGCGCGGCGGATCGCCCCGCCGAGTTCCGCGGCATCGCAGGTCGCGCGGCGGTCGTGCTCCTTGGGGATGACGTCCTCGAACGGCGGGAAGGCGCGCTCGTCGATGGTGGAGAGGAGCGTGGCCGTGGCGCCAGAGTCGCCGACCTGGAAGACGACCTGGTTCCCTTCGCGCGCCACGCGCACGATGGCCTCCGGGTCGACCATGAGGCGCATGAGCGCGTTCAGCGCCTTCGTGGGCACGATGAAGGTCGTGTCGCCTTCGCCGCCCTTGCAGACTCCCAAGGCGACGGCGAGCCGCCTTCCGTCCGTCGCGACAAGGCGAAGCTGCGACTTCCTGCGGTCGACGAGTACGCCGCTGATCGCGTAGCGCGAATCGTCGCGCGCCGTGGCGAAGCTGGTGCGGTGGATAAGGCGGCGCAGCGCGCCTGCGGCGACCTCGAAGTCGACGCGGTCGCCCGGCTTGCGCACGCCGGGGAACTCGCGCGGCTCGTAGCCGAAGACCTTGAAGGTCGAGCTCTCGGTCGAGATGGTCGCCAGCGTGCGGTCGACGGAGATCGTCACCGTCGAGTCGTCGCAGGCACGGATGATCTGGTTCAGCTTGTCGGCGGGGATCAGCGCCTCGCCTTCCTGCTTGATGTCGACGTTGGGCACGCTGAGGACGAGACCGATTTCGGAGTCCGTCGCGCTGATCTCGAGCGAGCCGCCCGTCGGGCCCATCCTCGCGACGAGCTTGAGGCAGAGCAGGACGGGCGACGGCGTGCGCGAGGCAACCACGCCGCTGGCCATGGTGAGGGCGTCGGAAAGAGAGAGGCGGTCGCAAATGAGCTTCATGAGGTCCCCTCGATGTCGAACCGACCGCATGGCTCCGCCACATGGCGGGAGAGGCGGGCGCCGCGGCCATGTTGTGGTCGCGAGCAGGGGAGTGTACAGCCCGTTGGGGTGGGTTGCGAACGCCAAACATCCGCGCACCCTCGCGATTCACGCCCGTTTGCCCGCGGAGGCGAGGTGCGCGACGGGGGGCACGGCTACCCTTCCCGCCATGCTTTACCGCTTCATCCGCGGCCTCAACGAGATCTACGGCGTCACGGTGCTGTTCTGCTTCATCGGCGCCTTCTTCATCGCGTTCGCTTTCACGCTGATCTACCCGATCGTCCCGCTCCTGATGCTGATCTCCTCGATCTTCCTCGTGGTGATCGCTCGCGGGGCGTTCGTGCTGATGCGGCACCTCGAGCGCACGGTGGCGCGCCGCGGCATCGCGCGCGGCGCGTGCCCCGCGTGCGACGAGCGGCTCGACGCCGTGCTTGTGGGCGAGCGTCGCGTGCACGAGTGCCCCGGCTGCCGACGCATCTTCGGCGAGGACGGCATGCCCTATGTGCCGCAGGAAGTCCCCGAAGATGCGGGCAAGTCGGCGACCTTCGAGCGATCGATGGTGGTGGGCTGATGGCACGCGACGGGGAACTCGTCGAACTCACGCGCGCCGTGAACGAGCCGATGGCGGGCTTGGTCGTCGCTGCGCTCGAGCGCGAGGGGATCCCATCGTTGGTGCAGGGCGCCTTCGTGGGAAACCTCGGGCTGTTCGGCGCGCTCGGCGGCGTGCCGAAGGTCATGGTGCGTCCTGACGACCTCGCGCGCGCGCGCCTCGTGCTCGATGCCCTCGAGGGACGCATGACGGACCACGACGACGCAGCCGATGAGGATGGCAGCGAGGACGGCAGCGAGGACGGCGACGAGGCGCTCTTCGCGGAAGACGATGACTCCGGCGAGCAAGACGAAGTCCCCCGTCCCCAGTAAGATCGCAGGATGCGAACGGTCCTCTTCATCTGCACCGGCAACACGTGCCGCTCGCCGATGGCGGAGGGCATCGCGCAGAAGCTCGCCGAAGGCGGCAGGTTTCCTGCATCGATCGGGCCGATCTTCTTCGCGTCCGCGGGCGTCGCGGCCTTCGACGGCGCGCCGACGAGCCTCGAGACCGTGGATGTCCTCGAGCGGATGCGAGCACCCGTTCCGGGGCACGCCAAGCGCCTGACGGCGGAGATGGTGCGACGCGCAGACCTCGTGCTGGCGATGACCGCGTCCCACGCGGCGGCCGCTCGCGCCCTCGTCGCAGGCGATGCGAAGGCTGTCGGGCGCATCCACGCGCTCGATCCCGAGGGCGATGTCGACGACCCGATCGGCCTCGGGCAGCGCGCCTACGACGAACTCGCGGCCTACCTGACCGAGTTGATTCCGACGCGCGTCGCGGGGATGCTAGGGGCATGAAGATTGCTCTCGGTTGCGACCACCGCGGCTCGGCCGCCACGCAGGCGCTTGTCTCGCATCTCAAGGCCGACGGCCATGAGGTTGAGATCGTCTCCGACCTGAACGGCTCGATGAGCGACTACCCCGACAGCGCGTACTCCGCGTGCAGCCGCGTGGCCTCGGGAGAGGCCGAGCGCGCGATCCTGATCTGCGGCACGGGAATCGGCATGTGCATCGCCGCGAACAAGATGCGCGGCATCCGTGCCGCGCTCGCGCAGGACGAGCTCTCCGCGCAGCTTTCGCGCACCCACAACGACGCGAACGTCCTCTGCCTCTCCGCCGACCTCATCGGCCACACGCTCGTGAAGCGCATCGTCGACACCTGGGTGCGGACGCCGTTCGACGGCGGGCGGCACCTGCGCCGCCTGCACAAGATCGAGGCCATCGAGCGCGGCGAGGATCCGTCGACGCTCCGCGCGTAGTTCCGCAGGCAACCGACAGTCTGGAGCAATCATGTTCGACCGCATTTCGATCGCGCGTGCGCCGAAGGCGCCAGCCATTCTCGCCGTCTACTCCGACGACAAGTCGCTCGCGAAGGCGGAGCGCAGCGCCGCGCGCGACGCAGCGGTCTCCGCGGCGAGCTTCCGCGCCGAACTCGGCGAGACGGCTGCTGCGTCGGATGGCACCGTGATCCTCGGCCTCGGCAAGAAGGCCGACTTCAACGCAAAGTCGGCGCGCGCCGCGGGCGCGCGGCTCGTGCGCGGGCTCGAGCGCATGAAGGTCGCGAAGGCGCGCGTCGCGTTCGGCGGCATGTTCGCCGCGCGCGACGCACGGGAGCTCGCGCAGGCGATGGCAGAGGGCGTGGCGCTTGCGAACTGGCGCGTCGACATGTTCGACGGGAAGAGCACGCAGCGCGCGCCGCGCGCGGGAAACCTCGCGATCGACGCGGGTCCGGGTGCGTTCGCCGACGGGTTCGCGCGCGGACTCGAGGTCGGCGCGAGCGTGAACGAGGCGCGACGCATCGCAGCCACGCCGCCGAACATTTGCACCCCGAACTGGTTCGCGGGCGAGGCGAAGAAGCTCGCGCGCGCGGCGGGGATCTCGTTCAAGCTGATCTCGTTCAAGGACGCCGAGAAGCTCGGGATGGGTGGCATCGTCGCGGTCGGACAGGGAAGCGACGAGAAGAGCCTCATCGCGATCCTCGAGTACAAGCCGAAGCGCGTCAGCTCGAGGGCGCGCGGCAAGACGCTCGCGCTCGTGGGCAAGACGCTCACCTACGACACCGGCGGCTACTCGCTCAAGGTGAACAACGGCATGAAGGGCATGAAGTACGACAAGTGCGGCGGCGCCGCCGTCTTCGGCGCAATGCATGCGATCGCGCACGCGAAGCTGCCGCTCCATGTCGTCGCGCTCTTCCCCGCCGCCGAGAACATGGTGAGTTCGAACGCCTATCGGCCCGACGACATCATCACGATGTACAACGGGACGACGGTCGAGGTGACGAACACCGACGCCGAGGGACGGCTCGTGCTCGCCGACGCGATCAGCTACGGCTGCGAAAAGTACAGGCCGACCACGATGGTCGAGATGTCGACGCTCACGGGCGGCGTGGTGACCGCGCTCGGCTCGTGGAGCGCGGGCTACTTCTGCGACGACGCGAGGCTGCGCGACGCGATCGAGTCGGCCGCAGAGCGGACGGGTGAGAAGGTGTGGCGGCTGCCGCTCTGGAAGGAGCACAAGGACCACATGAAGAGCCAGCACGCCGACATCATCAACTCGAATCCGTCGCGGCTGGCGCACCCGATCCAGGGCGCCGCGTTCCTCGACTACTTCGTCGACAAGAGCGTGCCGTTCGCGCACATCGACATCGCGGGCGTTGCGAACTCGGAGAGCGCGAGCGACCTCTGCGTGGCGGGCCCGACGGGCTACGGCGTGCGGCTCCTCGTCGATCTCGCCGAAGGCATGTGCTGAGCGGGCGCATGCTTGCCGTGGCGCACCTTCGTCGTCGACGCCATTCAGCACATCCTGGCGATCCGGCGCTTCGTGGCCTGACGGCATCGCGCGCGCCCGTCTTGCGGCACAGACGCGCGTAGAGCTCGAGAGGACACACCCCCGACGGGTCGCTCGGACGACCTTGCGGGGTTCATGACGCGCTCGAAACCTTGAGCCCGACGATTCCGCCGATCACGAGCATGAGGCTCACGATGCGCAGGATGGTCGCAGGCTCCTTGAAGATGATCATGCCCGCGATCGCCGCGCCCACGGCCCCGATTCCCACCCAGACGGCGTACGCGGTGCCGAGCGGAATGGAGCGCATGGCGAGGCTGAGCAGGTAGAAGCTGACCCCCATGGCTGCGAGCGTGAGCACGCTCGGCCAGAGCTTCGTGAAGCCTTCGGTGTACTTCAGGCCGATCGCCCAGACCACTTCGAGGAGTCCGGCGAGAACGAGGAGAGTCCAGCTCATGCAGTCGACTCCGGAGGATGCGAGCGCGGCTCCGAAGGGAACCCGTCGACCGGGACTTCATCGGCAGTGTGCGCCGCCGCTCTCGACATGCCGTTGCGAGTCACGCCCCGTCGACGCGCTTGGCGAACTTCGCGACTGCCAGCGCATGCGCCTCCAAGAGAAGCGGCTTGACCTTCTCGAAGGTCGCGGAGCGTGGGTTGAGGACGCACACCCACGACATCCAGCCGTAGACGGGATGGGGCATGAGCCTGTCGAGCGCCGCGAAGTCATGGCCCGTGGCGACGATGCCGCCAGCGGGCGGGCGTGCGGGCTGCGCGCCGAACAGCGTTCGATAGGTGTGCTTGCCGATTCCGAGGTTCAGTCGGAACACGCCTCTGCGGTCGAGGTTCGACGCGCGGTCGTTGTCGCCGTCCTTCTCCTTCAGAGTGGCGAAGTAAATCCCGCGTGGCAGCCGCGCGCCCGGGTTGTAGAAGAAGGAGGTCTCGCCCCACGCTGCGACAGGATGGATGCCGGGGAAGGTCTCGAGCAGGTGGCGCACGATCTCGTCGCTCCGCACTGTGGTTGCGTCGTGCACGGTCCGACTCCGTGGATCAGGCTCTCTCGGGCTCGGGGATCTCCTCACACGCATCCGCTGAGAACAACAGCTGCCTTCCAGGCGCGATCCACCCCGCAGCATGCTCGCGCCACCACGCCGCCGCCTGGGGCGACTTCGCCGCGAGCAGCTCGACCGCCTGATCGGCCTCGACGATGTACCCGGTCTCCCGTTGCCCGCGTCCGAGCAGAAGGGCGAACCACTGGCCGATCGCGCTCTTCGGCGCCGAGAGTACGCCGAAACTCAGGCCGCTGTGCAGTCCCGGCGCGTTCGGCGCAAGAGGAAGCTCGAGCCCCACCCACGCGGCACGGATGTGTTCAGGCGCCTCGCCGGGGGGAGTGGATCTGATGCGGATCCGCATTGGCCGCTACATCCTTCGGAGCGCGAAGTAGCAGATCGTTCCGAATGCGGCGAGCGAGGCAGCGAGGCAGGCAGCCGCATCGAGGGGGTCGAAGGCGCTCCATGCACGCACCATCCCGATGGTTCCGGCGATGAAGAGCCCGAGCACCGCGAATCCCGCGGCGACTGCTCCGGCGCCTACCGCATCGCTCCGCTGGGGTGCGCCGCGCGCGGCGGCGTTGGTCGGTTCCGTGTTCATGCGTCCTCGCGTTTCAGGGGAGTTCGGCGGAGGGCCAAAGCGTACCCGCTGTCGGCCGCTGTTCAACCGCTTGTCGCACGCTCTACTTCAAATCGCCGTCGCGCGGCCCTACCCCGCTCGCCAGCACCACGAAGTGGGAGTCGTCGGCCCGATGTCCGAAGAGACGCCACAGCTCGGTGTCCCGGCGAGACTCGCACGGCAGGCACTCGAGCGTCATGCCGCCCGCGAGCGTGATCCGAAATCCGCCGAAGCGGTCGCCTTCGGCCGCGACCACCTCGAGCGACGGGCCACCATGCGTCGCGAACCACTCCCCGTGCAGGACATCCAGCGCGGAGAGGTGATCCGCGTAGTCGAACGCGTCTGCGTCCATCGTCTCCGAGCCCGGATGAGAGAGGTCGTCGCTTCCGAACACGATGCCGTGGCCGTCGCAGACCCTCCAGCGGCACTGGAGGTGAAGGTGGATCGGGCTCCTCATGATCCGCGCGCCTGTCCTCGTCAGCACCTCGCGCTCGGTACCGAAATCGATCATCACCAGATCAATGGCGCGGCAGCAGGACACAAGGGGATGTCCGACCAGAAGACGGAGCTCGGAGGAGATCTGCTCGGCGAGTACTGGCTGCATGTCGATCAGTCAAAGGTCCTGTCGGACGGATCTCCGGACGCCGACCAACGCGGCGTCCCGGGCGGTCGCGGACACACTCAGGCCGCGGCCACGCGCGAGCGCTGCTGCGCCCAGAGGACAAGCAGCGTGACGCCCGTCAGCGGGAGGACGAACCCAAGCATCGTCGCACCGAAGCTCTTCAGCGCGTCGTGCTCGGTGGCTGCAAGCACGAGGTACGCGATGTAGACCGCGTAGTAGGCGAGGAACAGCGCGCCCTCCCAGCGTGCGATGCGATTGCCCGTGCTGAAGATCGGGAGGCACGCGAAGGCCACCGCGATCATCACGGGGATGTCGAAGTAGACGAGCCCCGGCGCCACCGTGAGGCCGCCTGGCGTCGCGAGCGCTGCGATCCCGAGGATCCCGAGCAGGTTGAACACACTGCTGCCGACGACATTGCCGACCGCGATGTCCCGCTCTCCGCGGAGGGCGGCCACGACCGAAGTCGCGAGTTCGGGGAAGCTCGTGCCCGCCGCGACGATGGTGAGTCCGATGACGACCTCGCTGATCTCGAGCGCGCGGGCGATGGCCACGGCGCTGTCCACAAGCCAGGTCGCGCCCAGCACGAGGAGGCCGAGCCCACCGAGAATGAGCGCGATCTGCACGGGGAGGCGCGCGAGCAACCCTGAGGGCGCATCGCCGAACTCCTTCGCATACTCGGCCTCGACCGCAGCGGCCTCGCGCCGCGACTGTCGGATCACCAGTGCCGTATAGGCGACGAGGCCCGACGCGAGCAGCAGTCCGTCGAACGGCGAGATGCGCCCGTCCTTGGCCATCATGAGGACCATGACCGACAGCCCGACGACCAGCGGCACCTCGAAGCGCACCAGTTGCTGTTGCACCACCAGCGGAGCGATCAGCGCGGAGAGCCCTAGCACGGCGAGCACGTTGAAGATGTTGCTGCCGACCACGTTGCCGACGGCGATGTCGGCCTGTCCGCTGAGTCCGGAGCGCACGCTCACGGCGAGTTCAGGCGCGCTGGTGCCGAACGCAACCACCGTGAGTCCGATCACGAGGGGAGAGATGCCGCAACGCAGCGCGAGGCGCGCCGCGCCGCGCACCAAGAGGTCCGCGCCTATGACGAGCACCACGAGTCCAGCGATCAGAAGCAGCCAGTCGGTGAGTTCCAAGGGGTTTCCTCTTCTGTGATCGAGCGGACGGCGCAACGGCGCGGGTCTGGGTTCTGCCTGACGGATCGGGGAAGGCCCGCGATCCGAATCGGCGTCCGATGTCAAGGAGGCGAGGCGAAGCCGCCTCCCTTGATCCACGCGCGATACGGCCATCGGAAGCCGAAAGGGCGGAGAGTATAACCCGCCTCGCGCCGTGCGGATCTTGGACCTCGCGGATCCGTCCGTCGGAACCTACTCAAGGCCAAGGATGGCTCCGACGGACCGTTGAAGCTCGTCCACGAGCTCGGGGTCCATGAAGCGGTACTCGTCGGGAATGTCCAGCACGTGCATCGGCTTGCCCACGAGCAGCCCGGCATGCTCGGCGACGAGCCTCGCCTTGTGTTTCTCCTCCATCACGAAGATGACTTCCGCCCAGGAGATGTCGTCCGAGGAGACGTGTCGCCGCGCGCTGGGGCTCGTGCCCGCGGACCGGACGGACAGGCCTGGGTGCGAACGCCAGATCCTCTCCGCCGTCGGGCTGCGCCACTGGTTGCGACTGCAGATGAAGAGCACATGCAGTCGCGAGTCGCTGGCTTTCGCGCGGGAGTGCCTCAAGACGGCCTCCGTGATTCGGAGCGGTGCGACGCCCGGCGGCCGGGTGCGCGGGTGGTGGTCCCTGAATTCGGACCGTGTCAATGACCTTGAGACACTTTCGTTCATGAAGCCGCGGCCTGCGGCGCGTTGCTGGCGGGTTCCTGCTCCGGCCGGTTGATCCAGACCTCGCCGGGCACCTGTCGGGCGACGGGCCTGCCTCGCACGAATCGCTCGGGATGCGCGATCCACGCGCGGTCGAGCGCCTTCTGGCGGACGGCGATGAGCTCGAGATGCCTCCCGGAGTGGACCTCGGCCGGCGTGAAGTGCGCGAGCGACTCGTGGTGGTGGCGGTGGTTGTACCAGTGGAATGCCAGCGGGCACCATCGGCGCCACTCGTCGAAGGTCATGCGGCCCTCCGGCCATGCCGGTCCGTACTTGAGCGTCTTGAACTGGCTCTCGCTGAAGGCGTTGTCGTTGCTCGTGCGCGGGCGGGAGAAGCTCTTGCGGATGCCGAGGGCGAGGTAGAGATCCGAGAGCGGCTGCGCGGTCATCGGCGTGCCTCGGTCCGAGTGGACGACGAGCCTGCTCGGATCGACGCCGTTGGCGCGGACGGCCGCGTCGATGAAGTCGCGCGCGAGCATCGCCGACTCGCCGCGGGCGAGGCGCCACGCGACGACGCAGCGGCTGTAGAGGTCGATGGCGACATGGAGCGCGTAGTGGCCTCCGCCGGATGCGGGCGCCCTCGTGACGTCCCATGATCAGGCTGGGTCCAGACCTGGTCGGGCCTGGTGGCGACGAGCACCGGCTTCTCGTGGCGAGGGTGCGAGGCGATCCTGCGCCGCTCGCGGATCGCCCTGTTTTCCCGCAGGATCCTGTACATCGAGCTCGGCGAGCAGAGGTACGTCCCTTCGGAGAGGAGCGCCGCATGCACCTGTCGCGGCGTGAGGTCGGCGAAGCGGTCCTCGCAGAGGAGGGCGAGGATCCTCGCGCGCTCGTCGCCGCCGATGCGCCGTGGATGCGACCGCATTCGGATCGGTTCGGACGTGGCCTCGGCGCGCGCTCGGCGCCGGTACCAGGTCGCCCGCGAGACGCCGAGCGCGTCGCACGCGGGCTTCACGCCGAGCTCGCCGTAATGGGCGTCGACGAGCGTCATGCCCGCCTCCCGTCGCCCCGCGAGGTCGCGTCGCGGTCGAGCTCCTCCATCATCTCGGCCATCCGCTTTTGAAGTAGATGGAGCTTCTCCGCGTGCTCGAGCTTCAGGCGGAGACGAGCGACCTCGCGCTCGAGCCTCGCGTTCTCGTGGCGCAGCTGGCTGTCGGTCGGCTCGGTGCCCGCAGGGACCCTGTCGGGGTGCGCGCGCATGCGCCAGCGCCGCCAGTTTGCGAGATGCGAGGTGTAGATCCCCTCCCGGCGGAGGAGGAGGCCGATCTCACCGGGGCGGGTGCAGGCGTCGGCGGCGTCGAGGATCCGGAGCTTCTCGCGGTCGCTGAAGCGGCGTCGGACGGGTCTTCGGGCGTCGCGGGAGGGAGATTCAGGCGTGCTGGCAGGGTCCTTTGGCATGGTGGACACTCCTGGTCGCCCCGATTGTCTGGAGCGATGGGGAGTGTCTCAACATCATTGACAGGGAGGGTTCAGCCTCCTCGCCTCCTCAGACTTCCTGCCGCCTTACTTGTTGCGCCAGCGGTGGAGGGGCTCCTCGCTCACGCAGAGGTGCTGCAGCACCTGAGCCATCGAGCGCTCCGGCGAGAGCATGGCGTCGGCCTCGCGAAGCTTGTTGATCACATGCTGAGGTGTGTGTCTTGTCCGCTTCATCGAGAGTCTCCAGGGCCCGACCGACCCCGACGCTCGTGTCAGCAGCTTCCCGCGGCACGCGCCTCCACGAGGTGGTCCGGGGCGTTCACATGTCGGAACGGTTCGGAGACCACTCATGGGCTGCGCGCGACGCGCAGGCCCATGATCCAGGAGAACTGGTAGTTCGGCAGGAATCCCCAGCGCTTCGACGAGCGCAGGTAAAAGGGCGGCAGGTTGAACGAGCCGCCGCGGAGCACACGATAGGTGGTCGGTGACGACTCGTCGACAGGATCGACCTGGGGAGTCGAGAGATAGGTGCCGAATCGGTCTTGGCACCACTCGTACACGTTGCCGGCCATGTCATGGAACCCGAAGCCGTTGGGCGCGAGTCCGCCGACATTGTGCGTCTGGTTCCCTGAGTTGCGCTCGTTCCATCCGATGCTCCCCACGAGCTTCTCGTCGTCGGTTCCATCGGGAGAGCCTGGCACTGAGTGATAGGCGGTGGTCGTGCCTGCGCGGTACGCAAACTCCCACTCAGCCTCGGTCGGGAGCCGCATGCCGATGCTCGAGCAGAAGTTCCCCGCCATGATGTGCGAGACCTTCTCCACCGGACGGTTTCCAGAGTTCGGGTAGCTCGGGCCCTGGAAGTGCGCTGGATTCAGGCCCATCACCGCCGTCCATTGCGCCTGCGTCACTTCATAGCGCCCGAGGTAGAAGGCGCTCGTAAGGGTGACCATATGCACCGGGGACTCATCCCCTGCGCAGCCAGACTGCACCGAGGGACTGCATCCCCGCTGGAAGGAGCCTGGCGGAACGAGCAGCATCTCAATCTGCGGATTGCCGTTTCTGCGCACCCGCCACGGCCGGCCGGTCGCGGCGATCGCTTCGCGCAGCGCCGGATCGGTCACGATCGCCGGATCGGGCGTGTACTCGAGCACGGTCGCCCAGGTTGGAACCGTGCAGGTCTGGCCCCAGCTGACGAGAACGGACAGCAGGTCCGTGCTGTTCACGAGTCCGTCGCGATTCGCATCGGCGGCGCAGTTCGAGCATGTCCCCCACGCCCCGAGAACCTGCACGAGATCCGTTGGCCCGACAAGACCATCTCGGTTCACATCGGATCCACAGGCCCCCTGCGCATGCGCGGCCGGCGCAAGCAGCATCGCAGCGGAGGTTGCGATCGAGGCAACGGCGAGGCGGACGCTCATGAACCGCTGAACAGCCTGAATAGGGGACAACACTTGAATTCTCCGAGGAATCTACAAAATGAACCGAACCCGCGCGATTGACCGCAGGACTCGGATCGAGAGATCGATCTAGGCTGCTCGATAGTACAACGGGCTCCTGGAAACACAAGCGTATTGGTGTGACAGAGCCCCACAACTCGGCACTTGCCGTGGAGGTTCACCCGATCGGGTGAACCACGGGCCACGACGCGCCTCGACTCGCCCGGTCGTCGACTGGAGCCCGACGGCCTCCAAGCCGGACATGGTCGCGGAAACGGCAGGCCCGTGGAAGGACCGCAGGCTCGACGCGAGGATCCTTGGCCTCCGCGCACTCTGGCATCTCGCCGACGGAGTCCTCGGCGTCGCTGTCGGCAGGGTCGAGGTCCTCGCCGAGCACCGCGGACGAACGGGCTGCCCGAATCGCGGCAAGCCGTGCGCAGGCTTCGAGGCGCGCCGCCTCGGCGTCGGCGCGAGTTGCTTCAGAGCATTGACAGAGGAAACGGCCAAGTGCGGTCGGTCGCGAGGGCATGGGCGGCGAGCGCCTCTTGGTTCGCGGCGATGCGTGCGCGCAGTGCGGCGAGTTCGGCGGCGCGCGCGGCGCGGGCCTCGAGGATTGCCCGGCGCATGGAGACATACGCGGCGCGCTTCTCTGCGCGCGTTCCCGTGATCGCGGCGCGCAGCGTGGCCTTCGTGCGGCCGTCGTCGGCGAACGGGTCCTGCTCGAGCGCGCGCAGCGCTTCGGGCGTCGCGCTTGCGTCGAATGCGGGCACGAACCGTGCGAGCGGCGCGTGCTTGGTCGCGGTGACGACTTGCATCGGCGCGAGCGCTGCGCGGGCCTCGTCGCCGAGCGCGGACGCGATCCAGCGTTCCATCGCGCGGTCGTAGCGGCCGCCGCCTGTTCCGTGGATGAAGAGATCGCAGAGGGCGAGGCGCGCGATCGCGGTGAGCGAGAGCGCGCGCGGCGCGACGAGGTCGGCTGCGTCGCCTTCGAGGAGCGGGGCGCGCGACATGCTCGCGCGGTCGAGTTTCCAGAAGGGGAGTTCGCGCTCGGCGAGCGCGCCGATCCGTTCGCCCTTCACGGCCGCGTTGTATGCGTCGCGCATCGAGTTGAAGTTGGCGCGCAATGCCTGCGCAAACGGCAGCGCCGCGAGCGCCGTTGCCGCGACCGTGTGGTCGACGCGCGCGTGCGGCGCGAGCAGCGCGTTCGCAGCGTGCGCCATCTGCATCGCAAGGTTCTCGCGGCCGCGTTCTGCGGCGATCGCGCGCTCGATCGCGGCGAGCGCGGGTTCGACTTCCGCCGGCACCTCGTGCGCGCGCTCGGGCCGCATCGTTCGCACGGGCTTCTTGAGCGCGTTCGGCGCGCCCGCGGCCGCGCGCGGCGAGCGCTCGAGCGCGAGGCGCGCGAGCTTGCCGCCGATGCCCTTCGCATCGACGAGCGCAGGAAACGCCACAAGCGCCGCGTCGTTCAGATCATGGTCGACCACGACATGCACGAGAACGCCGCCGCGCTCGGCCGCAAGCCGCGCGCCCACGACGAACTTCTCCGCGATCCCCGCGTGCCAGATGCCCGCCTGATGGTCCGTCATCGCGATGAATCGGTCCGCAGGCAGCCCGAGCGCCGCGCGCGACTCCGCGCGCCACGCCGCGATCTCGCGGCCGAAGACGCGCGCGCCGCTCATGCGATCCCGTCCATCGCCTTCACGGGCAGCCGCCGCGCGCAGCGGCGGATCTCGCGGTGCATCGTCTCGCGATAGACGGCCAGGCGCCGATCGGGCACATCGAGTCCGCTGCCGAAGGTGCGCGTCATGTCGACATAGATGCGCCGCACGGCGAGTTCCTCGATGCGCAGGCCCGCTGCGCACGCCTGCACCCAGAACTGCATCGGGAAGTCGTAGCCGCAGGCATCGAGCGCGAGCTTGGCGCACACGCTTGCGCGATAGGCCTTGTAGCCGCAGAAAGCGTCGGTGAGCCCGAGCGACAGGCGCTCGTTGAGTTCGCGCGTGAGGAGCGCGTTGATGCGGCGCCTGTCTTCGGGCGCGGGGTCGCCCGGCAGCGACTCGTCGATGTAGCGCGAACCCGACACCAGATCGCTTGCGCCGCGGCGCATCGCCGCCACGAACGCAGGCAGGCTCGCGGGCTCGTGCTGTTCGTCGCAGTCCATCGAGATGACCCAGTCGTAGCCGCGGAAGTCGGCCCACTCGAGCATGTCCTGCATCGCTCGGCCGTAGCCGCGGTTCTTGCCGTGGCGGATCACCTCGACGGGGTGCTTCGCGATGAGCGCCGGCGTCGCGTCTGTCGAGCCGTCGTCGATCACGAGGATCTCGCCCGCGAACGCCGCGGCGTGGCGGGCCACCTCGCCGAGCACGCGGTCAACGGACTTCTCCTCGTTGAAGACGGGAATGGCGATGAGGATGCGGGGCGACGCACAGGCCGGTTCGGTCATGGCGCGTCTTTCGTGTCGTCGATCGCCGTGGTTGCAGGGAGCGCGACGGTCGTCTCGGAACTGTTGCGCGGGAAGATCCCGAGCACCACGACGCGCTCCTCCCAGCGCTCCGCGACCACGCCGCGACCACGCACGATGTAGAGCGTCGCGCGGCGCTGCGCGCGCGCGGCATCGAGGCGCGCGTCGAACTCCGTCTCGACCACCGTCGCCTCGAGCGGCTCGCCCGAGACCTCGACGGCCGCCGTGCCGACGATCCGCATCGTGCGCTTGGCGCGGCCAGTCGACCGCTCGCGCTGCGAGGAGAGGAGCGTCACGCGCATTGGCGATGCGCTTTCGACGGTCGCGCCCGCCATGAGTTCGTCGGGCGCGTAGGTGAGGCCCGACTCGAACACGCTGCGCGAGTCCTCGCCCGGCGTGTCGACCGAGAGGAGCGTGAGTCCGCCGTCCGCGCGTCGCCTGAGCACCGTGCGCTCGACTCCCGCGTCGCCTGTCTCGGTGAGCACCGTCGTGCCGTCGGCGGACGATTCGACCGCGATGATCCGCCGCTCGCCCTCGCGGTCGCCCGCGATCACGGCGATCTCGCGCGGTGCCGCGGCCTCGTCGAGGAAATCCGCCGCACGAAGCGGCTCGATGGCGGCGTTCTCGACGGGCGTGAAGGAGCGGACGAGGAACGATGGCGCGCGCGCGGCGGTCGCCGGCGCGGGTTCCACGCCGCCCGCGCCGGGTGCGCTCGGACCATGCGCCCGTGGCGGATGCGTCGCGCATCCTGCGGCGACAAGCGTGGCGATGGCGAGCGCGGCGTGCGTCGCGACTTTGACGACCGTGTGTGCGCGGCGCGGCATCAGTTGACCGGAAGGCCTTTCGCCTGCCAGAGCTTGCGGAGTTCGTCGAGCGTGATGCGCTCGGTCACCGTACCGTCTGGGTCGATCCGTCGCACTCGGACGCCGTCCTTGTCGAATTCCTGCACGAGCGTGTCGGGCGACGCACCGATCAGCGTCTCGAGGCGCCAGCCCGAGTCCGTCCGCGACCAGGTCTCGCGCCGCTGCGGCAGGCGCTCGTCGCGCTGGTCGAAGGCGTAGTCGAGGAAGTCGATCGTCTTCACTGCATCGGTCCGCGGCAGAAGCTGTCCGAGCACGACGAGCTCGGCCTGCGAGATGTAGGCAGGGGGAACCGCCCAGTCCTGCGGCTCGCGCGTCACGCCGTCGCGCGTGGCGGAGATCACGCGGATCACGGGCCGCGGGGAGCCCGGGCTCGTCGGCGTCCGCAGGCCTGTCTGCGCCGACGACCGCGTGGCGCTGCGATGGCGCTGCGTCGATCGCACCGACCAGGACTCGAACAGACGGTCCCAGGTCATGAAGTAGCGGCTCTCGACATCGAGGGTATGCGATGCGTCGTTGTTGACGATCACGCGCGCATCGACCGTCGCGAGAAGGCCCTTCTCGGTTTCGGGCCCCTTCAGCGCGCGCGGATCCGCAGTGGAATCGACCTCGCCACGCTGCCCCTCGCGGACGCGCATGATCACGTAGCCGACTTCCTGCGCCTTCCCATCCGCGCCGGGGCGCCACATTCGGTAGAAGAGGGGTTCAGGCGTGATGGTGGCGCGGAGCCGCTCGGGGGTGAACGAGGAGACGATCGCCTCTCCGCGGCCGAGGAGCTCGGCGCGCTCGTCGAGTTCCTTCGTGCGGTCGACGAGCGCGATCGTGTCAAAGCTTCTCTCGAGGAGCGCGCGCGTCGAATCGAAGCCCTCGCCGAGCGCGAGGATCGAGAACACGAGGTACTCGTCGCGCCCCGAGGGAATCATGAGCGTGCCCGAGATCCCGGAGTCTCCACCTTCAAGCGGCACGGAGAGGTAGAAGAAGTGGGCGGTGCGGCCATCGATGGTGCGCGCCTCGTTCGCGAGGACCTTGAACTCCTGTCCGCGCGTGCGCAGCTCAGCGAGAAAGTCCTCGCACTGCGACTGCGCGGTCGTGCCGAGCCGGCTCGCGCGGAGCGAGGTCGCCCGGATTCGCCAGCGAGGGTTCTCGGACTCTTCATTCAGCAGATAGCTCGGCGGAGCGCCCCGCTCGACGCGAACGGCCGTGCCGATGGGGACCCGCATGCGGAAGTTCAGGAGTTCCGCCTCGAGCGGGGCAGGGGCTAGGCCGTCGTCGGACGCCTGCGAGGGCGCGGCGGGGGCGCCCGCTGCAGCGCCCAGCTGGGCAACGCCCGAGAACAGCCCCGCGGACGCATGCCCCGCGTTGCAACCGAGTGAGAGCGCAAGCGCCGCAACAGCGCGGGCGAGCCAGAGGCGATCGAGGCGAACGCGCGCCGCATTGAACATGGCGCGTGTGTGATGGCGTTGACGGGACACGGGCACAATCGTACGGTCGACGGTTCGCCACCGCACGGCGACTTTCGGTGGTGCGGCGATGCGTCGATAACCGTACCGCGTCGCAGCAGCGCCGCATCGCGCGCAAGCCCGTGATTGACAGGCGTGGCGGAGTTGCTATCCTCGTCGATTCGCGCCTCTTCGGCTTCGAGCCGAGGGGGCGTGACCGTCGATGGATTCGGCGCTGCGAGCGTGGCTTGGCTGCGTCGGACATGTCGGCGAGAGAGGCGGCGGTTGGAGAGCGCGCCAGAAGAAGGCGCGCGAAGAAGGCACGAGAAGAAGGCACGAGACAAAACGCTGCGATTCGGTGCAGCGAGACGCAAGACAGGAGCTGAGCATGACTGGCGGCAAGTTCCGGATTCGCATGGAAGCCTACGACCATCAGGCGCTCGACGCTTCGGCGCGCGAGATCGTCGATCAGGCGAAGCGCACCGGCGCCCGCGTCGCGGGGCCGATCCCTCTGCCCACGCGGCGCGAGATCTACACCGTCAACCGCTCGCCGTTCATCGACAAGAAGTCGCGTGAGCAGTTCGAGATCCGAACGCACAAGCGCGTCATCGACATCACGGATTGGAACCACCGCACGACCGATGCGCTGCAGCGCCTGGTCGTTCCCGCGGGCGTGTTCCTGCGAATCAAGGCCTGAGTTTTTCGGCGAAGCACTCGCCGAAAGACATGCAAGCAAGACCCGCGAAGGACGGTCCTTCGCGGAGCCCACGAAAGTGTCATGTACGGCGACCTCGCTCGACCGGACCCCTGACAGAAGACCCTGACAGAGGCCCTGTCAAAACCTCGAGCCCCGAGACCAACATGAGCAACAAGCCCTGCACGGTCGCCATCCTCGGTCGCAAGATCGGCATGACCCGTTACTTCCTCGAGAACGGCACCAACATCCCCGTCACGGTGATCGAAGCCGGTCCCTGCGTCGTCACGCAGGTCAAGACCTCCGATCGCCATGGCTACTCGGCCGTGCAGATCGCCTTCGACGACATGAAGGCGCGCAACTCGACCATGGCCATGATCGGCCATGACATGAAGGCGGGCTCCGCGCCGAAGCGCGTGCACCGCGAGATGCGCGTGGCCGATGACGCGGCCGCGAACGGCTACCAGCTTGGCCAGACCATCGGCGTCGACGCCCTCGAGGGCGTGGCGTACGTCGACGTCGTCGGCACGAGCAAGGGCAAGGGCTTTGCGGGCGTCATGAAGCGCCACAACTTCAAGGGCATGTGCGCCACGCACGGCACCGAGCGCAAGCACCGCACTTCGGGCAGCATCGGCTCGCACGGCACCGACCGCGGCCATGGCGCCAAGATCAAGAAGGGCAAGCGCATGGCGGGACAGCTCGGCGACGAGCGCGTCACGGTGCGCAGCCTCGATGTCGTGAAGGTCGACGCCGAGAGGAACCTGCTGCTTGTCAAGGGCCCGGTTCCAGGCGCGAACGATGGATATCTCTTCATTCGGGCCGCCACGCGCCTCTTCAAGCGCAAGGCGAAGAAGCTCGCGAAGAAGTGAACGAATGCACCCCGCGGCGCGTGAGCCGTGGGGTGCTGTCATGAGTGTGTGCAGGTGACAAGCGCTCCGAGGCCAGACAGGTGCTCGGAGGCCGACAAGGCCCGCAAGGGAACCGGTCGGCGGACACAAGAGGATTCACCAAGTCGATTCCTGCCCCGTGCCATCAATGACAGGCACGCGGAGGATGAGGCGAAACGCGGGCGACAGCCCGCAACGAGGCGAAACATGATCGAACTCCCGATCTACGATTCCAACGGCAAGAAGGTCGACAGCCTTCAAATCGATGCTGAGACGCTCGGCGGCGAAGTCCGCTACGCGCTCCTCAAGCAGGCCTATGTCATCACCCACGGCAACCAGCGTCAGGGCTCCGCCCGGACGAAGAGCCGTGGAGATGTGCACGGCTCGACCCGCAAGCTCTACAAGCAGAAGGGGACAGGCAACGCGCGCGCAGGCGCCGCACGCACCCCCATCCGCAAGGGTGGCGGCGTCACCTTCAAGAAGACCCGCACCCGCGAGGACTTCCGCACCGAGCTTCCCAAGAAGATGCGTCGGCTCGCGAACCGCAATGCGCTGCTTGCGAAGCTCATCGATAACGAGGTGAAGTGCTTCGCTGCGCTCGACTTCAAGGCGCCGAAGACCGCCGACTTCGCCAAGCTGATGGCGTCCGTCGGCATCGACCGCACCTGCCTCGTCGCCACCGACGGCACGAACAGGAACGCCATCCTGTCGGCGCGCAACATCGATGGCGTCGATGTGTGCCGCATCGACCAGCTGAACGCCTTTGCGCTGCTCAACCACCGCTACCTCGTGGTGGACAAGGCGGCGCTTGTTTCTTTCCTGAACGAGACCTGCTTCGGTTCGGACGATGCGGCACCCGCCGCCGCGCCCGCGGCGAAGTCGGGTTCGAAGAGCAAGTCGAAGAAGGAGGTCGCGTAAATGGACCCCATCCACGTCATCGTCCGCCCGATCGTGACCGAGAAGGCGACCTGGGGCTCCGGCCACCACAACCGCTTCGCCTTCGAGGTCTCGAAGCTGGCGACCAAGACCGACATCAAGAAGGCGGTCGAGTCGCTCTACAAGGTGCGCGTGCTCGGCGTAGCGACGCAGACGCGCCGCCTGCGCAACCGCGCCTACTCCTACGGCTTCGTCCCGGGCAAGACCTGGAAGCGCGCCGTCGTCAAGATCCATCCCGAGGACAAGATCGAGCTCTTCTGAGCCCGGCGCCGCAGACAAGGTGAATTCCCATGGCAATCCGCGTCTACAAGAAGACCACCAACGGCCGGCGAAACGCCTCGGTGAACCTCCACTCGGAGGTCACGAAGAAGTCGCCGGAGAAGTCGCTGCTCGCGCCGCTCGTGCGCGGCAGCGGCCGCAACGTGCAGGGCAAGATCACGATCCTCGGCCGTGGCGGCGGTCATAAGCGCCGCTACCGCAAGATCGACTTCCGCCGCAACAAGGACGACATGGCCGCGACCGTGGTCGGGATCGAGTACGACCCCAACCGCTCCGCGCACATCGCGCTCCTTCAGTACGCCGACGGCGAGAAGCGCTACATCATCGCGCCGAAGGGCCTCACGGCCGGCGACACGGTGGTGAGCTCCGCGAACCCCGTGGACCCCAAGGTCGGCAACACCATGCCGATCAAGCACATCCCCACGGGTCTTGCGCTTCACAACATCGAGATGGAGGCCGGTGCGGGCGGACGCCTGTGCCGCGGCGCGGGCATGTACGCGCGCCTCACCAACAAGGAAGGACGCTGGGCGACCCTCGTGCTTCCGTCTGGCGAAATCCGCCAGGTCTCGATGGAGTGCCGCGCGACCGTCGGCGAAGTCGGCAACGCCGACCACGCCAACGTCGTGATCGGCAAGGCCGGCCGCAACCGCTGGAAGGGGCGTCGCCCCACCACACGCGGCATCGCCATGAGCCACCACACCCACCCGCACGGCGGTGGAGCCGTGTCGAAGGGCGGTCGCGAGCCGTCGAACGCCTCGGGCACGCAGGCCAAGGGCGGACGCACGCGCCGCTACGGCAAGTCGAGCGATTCGCGCATCATCCGCCGTCGTCGCAGCAAGCGCTACGGCCAGTTGAAGCTGTGAGCGAGTGAGAGCCGCATCCGAAGAAGAGCTCTTCGGATGCGCGAGTGAGAGCCGCATCCGAAGAAGAGCTCTTCGGATGCTCGAGTGAGAGCCGCATCCGAAGAAGAGCTCTTCGGATGCTCGAGTGAGAGCCGCATCCGAAGAAGAGCTCTTCGGATGCTCGAGTGAGAAGTGAGAAGCCAGATCGAAAGTCAGACCCCAACCCGCGCAAGCGGTCAGAACCACCGAGATCACCACCATGTCGCGTTCGCTCAAGAAGGGTCCCTACGTCGTCGAGAGCCTGTACCGCAAGGTGCAGAAGCAGGAGTCGAGTACCAAGAAGACTCCGATCAAGACCTGGTCCCGTGCCTGCACGATCGTGCCCGAGTTCATTGGCGTCACCTTCCAGGTGCACAACGGACGGCAGTTCGTCGACGTGTACTGCACCGAGGACATGGTCGGGCACAAGCTCGGCGAGTTCGCCCCGACCTGCACCTTCCGCGGCCACACCAACAAGAAGGAAGAGCTGAAGACCTGACGCGCCGCGTCGTTCCCAGCTCCCGAACGAGGTTCACCACCATGGCATACAAGGCCAGCCACCGATTCGCCCGCATCGCGCCCCGCAAGGCGCGTCTCGTCGCAGACCTGATCCGCGGCAAGAGCGTCGACGAGGCGCTCACCGCGCTCGACTTCTCGAAGAAGCGCGGCGGCGCGTACATCTCGGTCGTGCTCAAGAGCGCGATCGCGAACGCGGAGGAGAAGAACGCAGACCCCTCGCGCCTGTTCGTGAGCGAGTCGCGCATCGACGAGGGACCGACCCTCGACCGTTTCCAGCCCAAGGACCGTGGCCGCGCGCACCCGATCCGCAAGCGCACGAGCCACATTCACATCGCCGTCGAGGAGCGTGGGGCCTAAGCCTCCGGAGAATCACCATGGGACAGAAGGTCCACCCGTTCGGATTCCGTGTTGGCATCACCGAGGCGCACCGCTCGCGTTGGTTCGCACCGAAGGCCCTCTTCGGCAGCCTGCTCGTCGAGGACTACAAGATCCGCCAGTACCTCGACAAGCGCCTCAATCGCACCCCGCCGTTCGCCGCAGTCAGCGATGTGCTCATCGAGCGCACCCGCGACGAGCTCACGGTCATCGTGAAGACCGCGCGTCCCGGCCAGGTCGTTGGCCTGCGCGGCGCGGGCATCGAGGCGCTCACCAAGGATCTCCAGACGCTCACGGGCCGCAAGGTCGTGTTTCGGGTCGTCGAGATCAAGAACGCCGACCTCGACGCGAAGCTGATCGCCGAGAGCATCGCCGAGCAGCTGAAGAAGCGCGCGAACTTCCGCCGCGTCCTCAAGATGCGCGCCGAGAGCTCGATGCAGAACGGCGCCAAGGGGATCCGCATCCTCCTCGCTGGCCGTCTCGGCGGCGCCGAGATGAGCCGCACGCTCGACACGCGCCTCGGTTCGATCCCTCTGTCGACGATCCAGGCCAACGTCGACTACGCGGTCGCCGAGAGCCACACGACGACGGGTTCGATCGGCGTGAAGGTGTGGGTCTACAAGGGCCTCTACACCGAGCACGACGAGGACCAGACCCACTCGACCGCAGCGGGTGGACGCGCGCGTGCGCGCGGAAGAAGGTAAGAGAGTTCCGAAGCGTTGACATTCCATCGCCCTCGGCGATGCCAGACTAGTGACAGAAGACTGACGAGGACCCCATGTCCAACCTGATGCCAAAGCGAGTCAAGTTCCGCAAAGAGCAGCGCGGCAAGCTGAAGGGCAACGCCACGCGCGGCAATTACGTCGCGTTCGGCGACTACGGCCTGCAGACGCTCGAGCCGCACTGGCTCACGGGCCGCCAGATTGAGGCGGGCCGCATCGCGGCGCAGCACTTCCTCCGCCGTCAGGGCAAGATCTTCATCCGGGTCTTCCCCGACAAGCCCATCTCGAAGAAGCCGCTCGAGACCCGAATGGGCACGGGCAAGGCCGACGTCGACTACTGGGCGGCGCGCATCAAGCCCGGAACGGTCCTCTTCGAGATCGCGGGCGTCCCCGAGGACCTCGCCAAGCAGGCGATGGCCCGCATCGCCCACAAGATGCCCGTGAAGTGCCGCTTCGTCGGGCGCCGCATCGCAGTCTGACGCGCCTCGCGCGACCCTGAAGACGGAACACGAAAGCCGAGAAACACCATGAAGCCCGCAGAAGTCCGCAAGCTCCCCACGGAAGAACTCAAGTCAGAGGCCACACGCCTCCGTCGCGAACTCTTCCAGCTCCGCTGCCAGTCGACCACGGAGAAGGTCAAGGACAACTCGCGCATCGGCAAGGCCCGCAAGGACCTCGCCCGCATCCTGACCGAGTCGAACGCCCGCCGCGCGGGCACCAACTGAGCCCGTCACGAGCCAACCATCCGAGCGAAGCCATGCCGAAGACCGAACTCGTCATTCCCGAGGCCTCTCCCCGCCAGATCGGCGTCGTAGAGAGCGACAAGCGCAGCAAGACCCGCAAGGTCGTGATCGCCTATTCGGGCAAGCACCCGAAGTACGGAAAGTATCTCCGCAAGCGGACGGTGCTCCAGGTGCACGACGAGAACAACGAGTCGCGTCTCGGCGACCGCGTGGAGGTGGCGGAGTGCCGCCCGATTTCGAAGACCAAGTCCTGGGTGCTCGTTCGCGTGGTCGAGCGCGCCCCGGAGGGCATCGTGACCCCCGTCGGGGCGTGACGACGCGACAAGACGCACGCATGACGCCGGCAGGTCCGGCGATGGAGTGAAGCAATGATCCAGAAGGAATCACGACTCGAGGTCTGCGACAACAGCGGCGCCAAGGAAGCCATGGTGATCGGCGTCCTCGGATCATCGACCGCCACGGGCCGCTTCAGCCGCCTCACGATGGGCATCGGCGACCGCGTCGTCTGCACCGTCAAGAAGGCGCTGCCGAACGGCGACGTCAAGGCCGGCGACAAGGTCCAGGCCATCATCGTCCGCTGCAAGTTCCCCACTCGCCGCGAGGACGGCTCGTACGTTCGCTTCGACTCGAATGCGTGCGTGCTCGTCGACAAGGACGGCAACCCGAAGGGCACCCGCATCTTCGGCGCCGTCGCGCGCGAGCTGCGCGAGAAGAACTACATGAAGATCGTGTCGCTCGCGACGGAGGTGATCTGACCATGCCGCGTCATGTTCGCAAGGGTGATGTCGTGATCGTGACCAGCGGAGCCTCGCGTGGCGTCGTGGGAGAGATCCTGCGCGTCGTCGACGAAGGCGAGCGGGTGGTGGTGAAGGGCGCGAACATGCGCACCCGCCACGTGAAGCCCACGCAGCAGCGTCCGCAGGGCACGATCGTCAAGGAAGAGGGCCCGATCCACGTGTCGAACGTTAGCCCCGTGGTCGACGGAAAGCCGTCCCGCGTCCGCTTCGTCACCAAGCCCGACGGCTCCAAGGTGCGCGTCGCGGCCCGCGGCGGCAAGGAGCTCCATGTCCTTCACGGACCGCGCGGCAAGAAGACCGGCAAGTAACCGTCGCGAGAACAAGAACCACGGCCGCGCCCGTCGCGGCAAGCCGAGGTCGAGCGCGACGACGCGCCCGACACAGCGAGAGGACTGAAGAACCATGGCACATGTGAAGCGCAACTACCCCCGCCTCCAGCAGGCCTACCTCGACAGCGTCGGGCCGAAGGTCATGTCCGAGTTCGGGCTCAAGAACCCGCACGAGCTTCCCAAGCTGACGAAGATCGTGGTCAATGCCGGCATCGGCAAGTACCTCGACAACGCCAAGCTGAAGCCCGAGGTCCGCGACCAGTTCATCAGCAACTTCTCCACGATCACGGGCCAGAAGCCCATCATGATCAAGGCGAAGAAGGCCGTCGCGCAGTTCCGCGTCCGCGAGGGCATGCCGTCGGCCTTCATGGTCACGCTGCGGCGCGACCGCATGTGGCACTTCATGGACCGCCTGATCAATCTCGCGATCCCCCGTATCAAGGACTTCCGCGGCGTGAAGGACAAGTCGTTCGACAAGGGCGGCTCGTACTCCTTCGGCCTCACCGAGCAGGCCGTGTTCCCTGAGATCAACATGGCGAACGCCACGATCACGCACGGCATGCACATCACCTTCGTGTTCGAGAACTCGGACCCGAAGAAGAGCCGTTTCCTGCTCGCGGAGCTGGGAATGCCGTTCGTGAAGCCCGAGGAGCGCTCGAGGAAGTGAACCCAACGGCCGCGGACGCGGCCTGTCAGAAGACCCGGAACACCACCATGGCCAGCAAGCGAACCTTCAACAAGATGCAGCGCAAGCCCAAGTTCAGCACCCGAGCCGAGGTGCGCTGCGAGATCACCGGCCGCAAGCGCGGCGTGTACCGCAAGTTCCGCATCTGCCGCCACCAGCTCCGCGAGCTGGCGCTGAAGGGGATGATCCCCGGCATGCGCAAGGCCAGCTGGTGATCGAGCACTGAAGCGCCGGGACTGAAACCCAAGCATCCGAACGACCGACCTGCGGTGACCGCAGGTGCAGGAGCCAAAGAATGTCCGTTCAAGACCTCACCGCCGACATGCTCACCCGCATCCGCAACGCCGTGCGGAACCGCGAGAAGTCCGTCGTCGTCCTCAGCAACAAGCTGAACCGCGGCGTCGCCAGCGTCCTCAAGGACGAGGGCTACATCTCCGACTTCGAGTGCGTGGCCGATGGCCGCCAGGGAATCATCCGCATCAGCCTCAAGTACGGCACCCGCGGCGAGAACATCATCAACGAGATCCGACGCGTGTCGAAGACGGGCTGCCGCGCCTACGCGGCGGTCGGCGAGCTGCCGCGCCCGCTGCAGGGCCTCGGCATCTCGATCGTCTCGACGAGCAGCGGAGTCATGTCCGACCGCAAGGCGCGCGAGATGCGCGTGGGCGGCGAGGTCGTCGCCACCGTCTGCTGAGCCGGACGGGACGAAGCCAGTGAACCAGATCATGCACGATCCAGTGCAAGGACCGACAGGAGCAAGTCATGTCGCGCATCGGTAAGAAGCCCATCAGCGTCCCCGGCAACTGCAAGGTCGCCGTCAACCCGACGACCCGCGAGGTCGCCATCACGGGCCCGAAGGGCGAGACCCTCAAGGTCGCCTATCGCCCCGAGATCACGGTGGCGTGGAACGAGAAAGACCGCCAGATCGTGTGCAGCACGGACATGGCGAAACTCGAGGAAGGAAACCGTCGCGCCTTCTGGGGCACCACCCGCGCCAACATCAACAACTGCATCAAGGGCGTCACCGAGGGCTACTCGGAGAAGCTCGAGGTCGTGGGCGTCGGCTACTCCGTCAAGGTCGCGGGCAAGAACGTCGACCTGAAGCTCGGCTTTGCCAACACGATCTCGCTGCCGATCCCGCAGGGCGTCAAGGTCGAGGTCGCCACCGAAGGCGGCATCTTCGTGACGATCAGCGGCGCCGACCGTCAGCGCGTCGGCGAGTTCGCCGCCGCGATCCGCTCGAAGCGCAAGCCCGAGCCCTACAACGGCAAGGGCATCAAGTACGCGGGCGAGACGATCATCCGCAAGCAGGGCAAGGCGACGGGCAGCTGATCGGCGCGCGATCCGCCTCGGCGCACAAAATCGGCTCACAAGATCGGCTCACAAGATCGGCGCACAAGACACGAACGACACGAGAGAAGCACACCATGAACCGCATGACCATCAAGCGCGTCCGACGAACCCGCCGCAAGCAGGGCGTTCGCAAGACCGTCCTCGGGCTTCCCGACAGGCCGCGCCTCTCCATCTTCCGCTCGGCGAACCATGTCTACGCCCAGGTGATCGACGATCTCTCGGGCAAGACGCTCGCGTCGGCCTCGACGCGCGACAAGGGTTTCTCCGAGAAGGGCGCCAAGATCGCGGAAGCGACCGCGGTTGGCCGCCTCGTGGCGGCGCGCGCGAAGGAGAAGGGCGTCTCGAAGGTCGTCTTCGACCGCAACGGCTACCTCTACCACGGCCGCGTCAAGGCGCTCGCCGACGGCGCCCGCGAGGCGGGCCTGCAGTTCTGAACGCGCTGATCGATTGACACAATTCCCTCCCGCCGCGCGGCGAGGGCCTCAAGACTGGTTCCACCTATGGCAGAGCTCATCGACGAAACCTCCTCCATCGAGTCGACGACCGTCGGCGTCTACCGCACCTCCTCGACCGTCGCCGGCGGACGCCGCTTCAGCTTCTCCGCAATGGTCGTCGTCGGCGACCGTCGTGGTCGCGCAGGCATCGGCTACGCGAAGTCGAACCAGGTGCCGCAGAGCATCGAGAAGGCGCAGAAGGAAGGCCGTCGCAAGATGAGCTCGTTCCAGCTGCAGGGGAAGACGATTCCCCACCTCGTGATCGGCCGCTTCGGCGCGACTACGGTGAAGCTCATGCCCGCGGCGCCCGGAACGGGCGTCATCGCCGGCGCGCCCGTCCGCGCGGTTCTCGAGATGATCGGCGTGCAGGATTGCCTCACCAAGGTCTACGGATCGAGCAACCCGAAGAACGTGGTCAAGGCCACCATCGGCGCCCTCGAGACGCTGCGCAGCCGTGCGCAGGTCGAGTCGCTTCGCGGCGTCACGCTGCCCGAGACGGCGGTCGAAGAGGCGATCAAGCGCGGCGCGGCCTTCATGCCCTCTGCGAAGAGCGGCGAGAAGATGGCTGCTCCGAAGAACACCGTCGGCGAGGAGAATCGTCGCGGTGGGCGCGGTGGCCCGCGCGGTGGACGCGGTGGCCCGCGGCGCGGTCCCGACATGGGTGGCGGCGGTGGTGGCGGCGGTGGTGGTGGCGGTGGCGGCGGCGAAGTTCCGGCGGCGCCAGCGGCCCCCGAGGCGAGCGCCTGAACCGCGAGACCGAGGCACGCCGCGGACGCGGCCAGTTCAACGAGCAGCAACACGACGACATTCGCGCCTGACACGAGGCGCCATCGGAGAGTCCAGCCATGATGATCCACGACATCACAGCCAAGGTCGGCCCGCACAAGAAGCGCAAGCGCGTTGGTCGCGGCGAAGCGAGCGGCCACGGCGGCACCTCGACCCGCGGTCACAAGGGTGCGAAGAGCCGCGCCGGTTGGGTCAGCCGTCCCTCCTACGCCGGCGGCGCCACGCCGTTCGCCCGTCGCTTCCCGAAGCGCGGCTTCTCGAACGCTGGCTTCCGCACCGAGTACTGGGTGACCAATGTCCGTGATCTCGAGAAGAACTTCGACGCAGGGTCGACCGTCGACATCGACGCGCTGGTCAAGCTCGGCCTCGTTCCGAACTCCAAGCTGCCCCTCAAGGTGCTTGGCTCGGGCGATCTCGCCAAGAAGCTGAAGGTCGTCGCCGCTGCGTTCAGCGCAAGCGCAAAGTCGAAGATCGAGGCGGCGGGTGGTTCCTGCACGCTCGTCGAGGACGGCAAGAAGGGCTGATCGTCGGTATCGGACGGAACGCTCCGACGGAACGCTCCGAGGGAATAGGGCCTGATCCGGGCAGGCTGGGCCGAGAGCGCCTCCCGCGCGGTTCGGCCTTGAGGACCAAATCAGAGATGCTGCAAGCCTTCGCGAACATCTTCAGGATCCCCGATCTTCGCCGCCGCGTGCTTTTCACGCTGGGCATGATCGCGATCTATCGCCTCGGCTTCGTTATTCCGCTCGTGGGCGTCGACCAGATCGCGCTCCGCGAGGCGGCGGAGCGCGCCACCGAGGGCGGCGCTTCGGGCTTCGGGCGCCTGCTCGAGTATGCGTCGATCTTCTCGGGTGGAAGCCTTGAGCAGTCGACGATCTTCGGCCTCGGCATCATGCCGTACATCACGGCGTCGATCATCTTCCAGCTGCTCGCGACCGTGTGGCAGCCGCTGAAGGACCTGAAGAAGGAAGGCCAGTCTGGGCAGGCGAAGATCACCGAGTGGACTCGGTACACCACCGTTGGCCTCTGCCTGATCCAGGGCGCGATGTGGCTTAGCTACCTCGAGTCGCAGTCGCTGGTGCAGCCGAGCTTCCGCGAAGGCGGAGCCCGCGGCATCTTCTACCTCGCTGGCATCTTCGGCCTGACGGCGGGCAGCCTCTTCCTGATGTGGCTTGGCGAGCAGATCGACAAGTACGGCATCGGCAACGGCATCTCCCTGATCCTCACGGCCAGCATCGTGGCGCAGATGCCTGGTGCGGTGATGTGGGTCGCCCAGAACTTCACGCCGTCGATCCAGGCGGCGCCGGGCGAGCTCAACCCCGTCGGGCTGATCCTTCTGGTCGGCGGATTCCTTCTGGTCGTGGCGGGCGCGGTGGTCATCACCGTGGCACAGCGGCGAATTCCCATCCAGCAGGCCAAGCACACGCGCGGACGCCGGGTGTTCGGCGGCCAGCGCCAGTACCTCCCGCTCCGCCTGAACCACGCGGGCGTGATGCCCATCATCTTCGCCAGCTCGCTCATGATCTTCCCCGCCGCCGTGTTCGGTTGGCTCGCGAGCAGAGCCATGACCGGCGGAGACGGCATGGAGTGGTGGCGCACGACGACGAGCTTCCTCGAGATCAACAGCCGCCCGGGCCAGTTCCCGTACATCTTCCTCGAGATCCTGCTGATCTTCTTCTTCAGCTACTTCTGGACCACGGTGCAGTTCAGCCCCGAGGACATGTCGAAGCAGCTTAAGCAGAGCGGCGCGTTCATCCCGGGCTACCGCCCAGGCCCGCGCACGGCCGAGTACCTCGAGACCGTGATGGAGCGGATCACCTACGTCGGTGCGGGCTTCCTCGCCGCGATCGCAGTGATTCCCACCGTCGTCAGCGCCAAGATGGGCATTCCCTTCGGCGTGGCGCAGTTCCTCGGCGGAACCGGACTTCTCATCGTGGTCAGCGTCGGCCTCGACCTGATCCAGCGCATCGAGGCGAATCTCCTCATGCGCAACTACTCCGGCTTCCTTGCTTCCGGTCCGAACGACCAGAAGGCGCCACGGGTGCGGAGCCGGCAGGGGTGATGTGAATGGCCGCCCCCACGACCAGCGCCCCGCCGCACGCGGCAGGTGAACGCGGACAGGAGTTCCCGGCGGGAGCGTCCGCAGGAATCCATCGTGTCCGGCGCGTGGCTGCGCTTCGCAGTGCGCTTGAGATCGAGGCGATCAGGCGCGCGGGCGCCGTTGTCGCGGAAGCCCTCGAGGCTGCCCGGCGCGCGTGTGTTGCCGGTGCAACGAGTTTCGACATCGACGCCGCTGCACGCGCGGCAATCGAAGAGCGTGGTGCAGAGCCGCTCTTCCTCGGATACCGAGGCTCCGCGTCGACTTCGGGCGGCGCAGCATCGCGGGCGCCGTTTCCTGCAGCGACCTGCGTGAGCGTGAACGAGCAGCTCGTGCATGGAGTTCCGTCGTCGCGCGTGGTCGCGGAGGGGGACCTCGTCTCCATCGACTGCGGCGTGCGCCTGGACGGATGGTGCGCGGACGCCGCGATCACGGTGCCCGTCGGCACGGTTGCATCCGACCGTCTCGCGCTCCTCTCCTGCGCGGAGGCGATGCTCTCGCACGCGCTGCGTGCCGCCATTCCAGGCAGGCGCTGGAGCTCGATCGCCTTCGAGCTCGAGGAGATCGCCGAGCGAGCGGGCTTCGCCATCGCCGCCGATTTCGTCGGGCACGGCATCGGCCGCCAGCTGCACGAGGCGCCGCAGGTGCCCTGCAGCGTGACGCAGTCCTACCTCGATCACCACGACTTCACCCTTCGGCCCGGAATGGTGCTCGCGATCGAGCCTATGCTGGTGCTCGAGGCGCCTCGGCGGGTTGCGCACCAGCGCACGGGGCTCTCGACCTGCGTGAATCCCAACTGCTCGCTCGGCGAGGATGGATGGACGGTGACCGTCGACTCTGGCGCCGTGAGCTGCCATGTCGAGCACACGGTCGTCATCACCCGCGGCGGAACGGACATCCTGACGCGCGCCGCGGGACGGCTGCACGACGCGACGGCTTCGGCGAACCCCGAACCTGGAGCCCTTCGCGCGGGCTGAGATTCCCCTTGTGGACGCAGGCGATGCCCACCTCGACCGAAACGACCAGACCATCGACGAAGACCAGACACCCAGACCGTGAGACCCGATCCCAGATGGCCAAGGAAGACAAGATCACACTCGACGCCGAGGTCACGGAGGCTTTGCCGGACGCACGCTTCCGCGTGCAGCTGCAGGACGAGCGACGCACGCAGATCATCGCCTATGTCAGCGGCAAGATGCGGAAGTTCTCGATCAAGATCCTTCCAGGCGACCGCGTCACCGTCGAGATGAGCCCCTACGACATGACCAAGGCCCGAATCGTCTACCGCTTCTGAACCATAGACCAGCCGATCACGACCGAGAACACCTGCCCGAATCCCTCCTCCCGACGCGAAGTCCACCACGACGGCGCGTCACGCGGCGGGGGAGGACGGCAGAGAACCCCGCCAGACCGCCAGAAACGCCAAGGAGTCCGCCATGAAGGTTCGTTCCAGCATCAAGCGCCGCACCCGCGATTGCCAGATCGTCGTCCGCAAGGGCAAGCGTCTCGTGATCAACAAGAAGAATCCGCGCCTCAAGCAGCGTCAGGGCTGACTTCGGCGGGTTTCTCGCTACAATCTCCCCTTCCCCTTTGTCGGCCCAAGGTCCTCACGACGAGGTCTTGCGCGCAGGGGGAACGACAGTCATCCCGCAGTTTTCCACGCAGATCTCCGTCAGGCTCGATGAAGCCCGGCGGAACGACCGGAGCCAGACATGCCGCGTATCGCAGGTATCGACATCCCCGAGAAGAAGAAGATCGGGATTTCTCTCCGCTATGTCTTCGGCATCGGTCCGAAGGTCGCGCTCGACATCCTCCGCGAGGTCGGCATCGACCCGGAGCGTCGCACGAGCGACCTCAAGGAGCAGGAAGTCGCGCAGATCGCGGCGGTCATCGACTCGAAGATCGTGGTCGAGGGCGCGCTGCGCCGCCAGATCCAGCAGGACATCCAGCGCCTGAAGGACATCCGCAGCTACCGCGGCGACCGTCACCGCAAGAGCTTGCCTGTGCATGGCCAGCGCACGCGCTCGAACTCGCGCACGCGCAAGGGCAAGAAGAAGACCGTCGCCGGCAAGAAGGGCGTGAAGGGCTGATGCGTGAGCGTGCGGCCGCGCGTGTTGCGCGCGTCCTCGCCGTGCGCCGCCTTCTGCCGAGAAGAAGATTCGAGAGACCAACATGAGCATCCCGACGACTGCATCCGCCTCCACCAAGAAGAAGCTGCGCAAGAACGTGCTTCGCGGCATCGTGCATGTGCACGCTTCCTTCAACAACACGCTCGTTACCATCACCGATGTGAACGGCGAGACGATCGCGTGGGATTCCGCCGGCACCGTCGGCTTCAAGGGCGCCCGCAAGGCGACGCCGTTCGCGGCGAGCCGCGCCTCCGAGAAGGCCGTCGGCAAGGCGAAGCGCGTCGGCCTCAAGGAGGTCGAGGTCCGCGTGAAGGGTCCTGGACCCGGCCGCGAGAGCGCGATCACTGCGCTTCAGGCGAACGGTCTGCGCGTGACCGCGGTCGAGGATCACACGCCGATCCCATTCAACGGCTGCCGTCCGCCGAAGAAGCGGCGCGTCTAAATTTTACGCATCCGAAGAAGGACTCTTCGGATGCTGGCGAGAGAGCCGCATCCGAAGAAGGACTCTTCGAATGCTGGCGAGCCAGTCAAGCACATCCCGTCGTGCGGGCGACAGCCCTCCCGACGGCTTCAACCGGATCCTCTGCACAGAAGGCACCCACCGACCGACAGCGGTGGTCATCCGAGCTGCAGTGGTGTCGAAACAGGGCGAGAGCCCGGAACTGTCGGAGCCCCGCTGGGGCAGTAGGAGTTTCTGATGCACCTTCGTTGGCGCGGCCTTGATCTTCCCGCGAGCGTTTCTCCCGATCCCCGCAGCCGCACGGCGACCTTCGCGCGTTTCGTCGCGGAGCCGTTCGAGCCCGGCTTCGGAACGACCATCGGCAACAGCCTGCGCCGCGTGCTGCTCTCCTCGATCGAGGGCGCCGCGATCACCAAGGTCAAGATCAAGGGCATCACCCACGAGTTCTCGACGATCCCCGGCGTCCTCGAGGATGTCGTCGACATCATCCTGAACATCAAGGGCATCGTCGTCGCGATGGACAGCGAAGGACCGAAGACCATGCGCCTCTCGGCGGAAGGTCCCGGCGACGTCACGGCGGAGCTGATCGAGTGCGACGCCTCGATCGAGATCATCAATCCCGACAAGGTGATCGCCACGCTCACCGACAAGATCGACTTCGACATCGAGTTCACGGTCGAGAAGGGCCGCGGGTATCTCCCCGCGAGCGAGCAGATCGCCAAGGACGCTCTTCGCGGCGCGGATCAGGAGATCGGCGTCATCCCGATCGATGCGATCTTCTCGCCCGTTCAGCGCGTGCGTTTCTCGACCGAGGATACGCGCGTCGGGCAGCAGACCAACAAGCAGCGCCTTCTCCTCGATGTCTGGACCAACGGCACCGTGACTCCCGAGATGGCGCTTGTCGAGGCGGGCAAGATCCTGCGCAAGCACCTGAATCCCTTCGTCCAGTTCGACGAGCTCGGCGACACGGTCGTCTCCGACGAGGTGGCCGACGCTAACGCCCAGGATGACGAGATTCTGCGCAAGCTGCGCATGCCCGTCAGCGAGCTCGAGCTTTCCGTGCGCGCATCGAACTGCCTGGAGACCGCGAAGATCCGTACGGTCGGCGAGCTGGTGCAGCGCACCGAGGACGATCTCCTCGGCGTGCGCAGCTTCGGCAAGACCTCGCTGCGCGAAGTGAAGCAGGAGCTCGAGAAGATCGGGCTCCACCTCGGATACCCCGTCCCCGAGGGTCTTCTGAACGGCTGAGTGTCGGGTGTGGTCCGTGCCACGCGGCGGTGGGCCGCGCGGCGAGCGAGCGAACAGGGCCCGGCCGTGAGGCGCGCGCCCAGATAGGAATCAAGTCATGCGTCACCGTGTCTTTGGTAAGCAACTCTGCGTCAAGGAAGATCACCGCCGCGCGATGCTCCGCAACCTCGCGGCAGGTCTCTTCGAGCACGGCCAGATCGAGACCACCCTCCCCAAGGCGAAGGCCGTGCAGCCCTTCGTCGAGAAGCTCATCACCATGGCGAAGCGCAGCGGCCTCTCGAGCCGCCGCGCCATCGCCGCGCGCATCAACGACCGCGCCGTGTTCGCGTGGGTCGCCGATCCGAACACGACCGAGGACAAGAAGAACGCCCACCAGCTCTGGGATCTCCCGAGCGAGGACGCGATCAAGTTCAACCGCTACGGCGAGCTTAAGAAGGCGCCGCGCCTCGTGCAGCACCTGATGAGCAAGGTCGCTCCGCTCTATGCCGACCGCGCTGGTGGCTACACCCGCATCATCAAGCTCGACAAGCGCCGCGTTGGCGACCAGTCCGACCTCGTGCTCCTGCAGCTCATCGGCAAGGAAGAGGGCCCGCAGGTAAGCGGCCGCCGCTCGAACCGTCGCCGCACGGCCGACAAGCGCACGGCCTATGCGGCCGAACTTCGCAAGAAGGGATCGACCAAGGCCGAGGCTGCGTCGGCCGAGTGAGGCGCTCTGCCGCCGAGTGAGGCCTGCGAGAAGCGCGCATCCATCGTGATCTTCCAGCCGCCCCGCCTCGCGCGGGGCGGTTGTGCGTTGAGAGTCACTCTCCGAGGAGAAGACGCAGGAACTCGCTGTTCTCGAAGCCGCGCGAACCCTCGAGCGGACCGAAGCGCACGATCGTGAGCTTCTGCTCGGGCAGGATGTAGAGGCGCTGCTTGCCCTTCCCCGCTGCCATGAAGCCGATGATCGGGCTTGAGTCGTCGGGGCCCGCAGCCCGCGCCCGCTCACGCGCCCGCTCGGCCAGTCGCCCACGCACCGCCCCGCCTCGCTGATCAAGGCGGTCGGCGATCATGTCGGCGGCAAGCGCGTCCTCGGGGTCGGTCGAGTCGCCGTCGCGGATCAGCCACCAGGTCAGGCCGTACGCCTTGTTGGGCCCGTGGGACTTCATGAGCTCGGCCAAGGCTTCCGCGCCGACGATCCGCTTTCCGTCATGCACGCCGCCGTTTCGCACGAACTCGCCGAAGACGGCCCAGTCGCGCGCGGTCATGCGGCAGCCGCCCGGGAGGTTCGCGTTGCCCGCTTCGTCGCGCAGGAAGCGCGGTTCGATGCCGAGGGGCTTGAAGACCTTGCGGTCGAGATAGGCCACGACGTCCGCATCGCCCGTCTTCGCGGCCGCGAGCTTCCGCTTCATCAGCTCGCCGAAGACATAGAACTGGCTTGGGCCATAGATGAAGCGTTCGCCCGGCTCTGCGCGCGTCTCGGCGCCGATCGATGCAGCGGCGCGGTTCGACATCCCCGCTGCGCGCGCGTTGCGCGGGTTGTCGATCAGGCTTCCGAGCGACTCGAGGCCGCTCGAGAGCGAGAGGAGCTGCCGCACGGTCACCCGCGATTTCCGCGGATCGCTCTTCCACTCGTGGATCGTGTCGGCGACCTTCTCGTCGAGCGAGAGGAGCCCGTCCTCGATCGCGAGCGCCGCCGCGATGCCGCTGAAGCTCTTGGTGCCGCTTGCGAGTGCGTGCGGCGTGTTCACGGTGAAGTTCGCAATCGCGTCCTCGAAGACAGGCTTGCCGTCGAGGTAGACAAGCAGCACCTCGCCGTCGTGCGTGCGCGAGTACTTGGCCGCAGCGCGGCAGCGGGCGAGGAAGGCGTCGTCGGCTGCCGCGGGAGCCGCCGCCTTCGTCGATGAAGTCTCGGACGGAGCACTGGGCGCGGGCGGCTGATCCGCAGGCTTCGCGGGAGACGTCGTGCCCGCGCATGCGACCGAACCGACGAGGACGAGCGAGAGGAGGAAGGGCTGGACCATCATGTGCGCTGAACGAATCCGCTCTGCCCGGTATTGCCAACCGTTGCAGCGACCGCGCTTGACGCCGCCAGTCGCGCCGACCCAACCGCTACACTCCGCGCCATGCTTGCCGACCTCGACACGATGGAGCGCGAGGCGCTCTCTGAGATCGCCACCGTGGCCGATGCCGCCGCGCTGGAGGCTTTCCGCGTGCGCTGGCTCGGCTCGAACGGCCGCCTGAAGGGGGTCATGGACGCCCTCAAGACGGTGCCGAAGGAGGAGAAGCCCGCGGTCGGCAAGCGGCTCAACGAGGTGAAGTCCGCGATCGAAGCGGCCTTCAACGCGCAGAAGGATTCGACCGCCGCCGCGCCGAAGGGGCCGATGGTCGACGTGACGGAGCCTGGCCTCCCGATGGGGGAGGGCGCCCGCCATGTCCTGACGAAGACGATCGACGAGATCGTCGACGTGCTCGGTCGCATGGGCTTCGCGGTGGCGGACGGCCCCGAGCTCGAGGACGAGTGGCACAACTTCAACGCGCTCAACATTCCTGAGAGCCACCCCGCGCGCGGGCCCGCCGACAACTTCTTCCTCGGAGGCGAGGTGGCGGGCAAGCTCTTGATGCGCACCCAGACTTCGACGGTGCAGATCCGCGCGATGGAGGCGATGAAGCCGCCCTTGAAGATCTGCGCGATCGGTCGCGTCTATCGCCCCGACGCGCACGACGCGACGCACTACTCGATGTTCCATCAGGTCGAGGGGCTTTATGTCGACCGCACCGTGTCGATGGTCGACCTCAAGACGACGCTCGTCCAGTTCGCGAAGGCGTTCTTCGGTCCGGAGGCCGAGATCCGCCTGCGCCCGAGCTTCTTCCCGTTCACAGAGCCGAGTGCGGAGCTCGACATGAAGATGCGCGTGATGAAGAACGGCGTGCCCGAGTGGCGCTGGATCGAGCTCGGTGGCTGCGGCATGGTCGACCCGAACGTCTTCAAGGCGGTCGGCATCGACCCCGAGGAGTGGACGGGCTTCGCCTTCGGCCTCGGCATCGAACGCGTCGCGATGCGCAAGTACGGGATCGGCGACATCCGGCTGTTGTTCGAGAATGATGCGAGGTTTCTGCGGCAGTTCTAGGGGTCTGTCACGGTCGCAGAGCGACCGTGACAGACCCCTAGACTGCCGCACCGCGTGCCTGGCACCCGGCCGTGTGGCCTCTGCGCGCGACACGGCAAGGTGCCAGGCACGCTTTCCGAGCGCGCGTCACGGTCGCAGAGCGACCGTGGCGTACCCCTAGACTGCCGCAGCGGCCCGCGCGTCTGCCACCAATGGCCGCGCCTAGACGCCATTGACAAATCTCGATTCAGATCCCGATTCCGCTTGACTTGTCGAGGGGGGGGGTACATTGAGGAGAATGTCCCCCTCGGATGGCTCTTACAAGGCGAGGCATGGGTTGACTCGTGCGAAGGTCCGCGCGCGGGTGGCGGCGGTATTTCCAGCAGTGCTGCTCGCTTCGTTCGACCTGACCTCCTTTGCCCAGAGCGAGCCACCGAAGGTCGCAGAAAAACCCGCCGCCGCCAGAGAGAAGCTCTTCCCGAACAACCGCGGCGCCCAGCGAATGACGAATGTCGCCGGCGAGGAGCGCACGCTTGCCTGGATGATCGCAGACCAGATGCCGGATTGGGCGGAGTGGTGGGCGACCCGGGAGATCATGGTCGGCCTCGGCATTCCGGAGGAGCGCATCGCCGCTGTCGAGGCGATGCTCGAGGTACGGAAGCAGGCGAGAGTCGCAGCGATCTCGGCGAGCGAGAACTCGGAGGCCGGCACGAAGTATGCCGAGGCAGCTCGCGCGGCCGGGTTCGGCTCCACGCCGCCGTTGGAGGTGCGTGCTGAGCTCGTGCGACTGGCCTCGCGTGCGGCGTCGCAGGCATTCGACGCAATGAAGGAGGCCGACCGCGCGTTTGCGGATAGTTGCGCGCTGCTCGTCGTCCATGAGACCCAGCCTGAGCCGAAGCCAGACGAGACGATCCTCGAACGCATGCGCCTCGGCGTTCAGCGGCTTCGTGGATTCGACCCTGCGCTCTCGCGGATGAAGCTCCTGAACACAGGCGTCGAGCTCACGATCCACGCCGCGCCGCTCCTCGAACAGGCGGGTGAATCCCGCCAAGCGATCGCGGACGAGATCACGGCATGGCAGCAGGCGGTCGCGCCGCTGCTCGAGGCCTTCGAGCGGCAGCGAGCCGAATTCGCGGCCGCGAACGGGTCCGACCAGCCGCTCGATCAACGACTGCGGCGCCGCGCCGCGGGCGGAGAGCTTCGTCGAGCGATCCACGCGGATCTCGTTGCCGCAACGGTCAGATCGGCGCGGAGCATTGCGGCGATCATCGCCGATTCCGATCCCGATCGGGCCAATGCATGGCTGAGATCCGTGTACCGGTCCCTCTCTCCCATGAGCCTTGGGGAAACGGCTGGCGAAGCAGCACTCGAAGAGGCGCTGCGAATGGCCGCGGCGCCCGGCGAGGAGGGAGAGGAGTGGTCTGCCGAGCTCAAGGCGATTCGCGGTGAGATCCTCCGTGACTGCGCGCAGCTTGAGGGCCTCCTCATGGATGCATGCGTCGGCGCGATCCGTGATCGCGACAAGATGGTCGAGGTCGGCATTCGGTCCGGCCCAGTCTTTGCCGTGAACGAAAGACGCTTCGAGCAGTCGGATGCGACGCTCAGTCGTTTGAAGGGCGTGGTGCCTGCGGAACTCCGCGCCGATCTAGATAGGGCGTTTCACGCGGTGCGAGCCCGCACCTCGCAACACTTTCCGAGACCTTAGCGCGTCTCGATTTGACGGATTCCCGTATGTCGATGCGCGAGTCATCCCCGCTGGGCACGGCGGCTTCGACGCGCCGCGTCGAACACATGGATCACGCGATGCGGCTTTGCTTCGCATCCTTGCCCTCGGCGTGCCGCGTGAGTCCCTTGGCTTCGAGTACCCGCCAGGTAGAACCTGGCGCCCAGTCCTCTCATCGCTCTTGCAGAAGGAAACACCGATGATCGCTTCTCTGAACATGACCGCTGCCGCACTTGCCTCGCTCGCATGCATGGGCGCCACCGTCTCGGCACCCCCCGTCGCAGTTCCGCACATCGATCCTGTCAGGGTGCTTCCAACGGAACCCCACTCGCCCGTGGAAGACTCTGACTGGGCTCCCGAGATCGATGAAGACTGGTTCGAGGATTGCCTTCCGCTTGGAAGTTGCGCTGACTTGGGACGCTCGTGCCCGCCGACCCATCCTGGAGACGAGGTGGGCGAGGACGGTCTGTCGCTCGGCACGGCCGTGTGGTGCGACTCGACCGCGCCGCGTGGGAGGTGCGAGGGGTGGGCGTTGACGGATTGCGTCCAGATCAGCCAGGATGCCTACTGCGGTCGCGAGTGGAAGGGTACCTGCGTGTATCAGTCGAACGGCGCATTCGACCGTATCCACCCCGGAACGATCGTTGCCACAGGAAACTGGTGTGCAGGTTCCGGTTGCACGATTGAGCCCTGACCTGCAAGCTATTCGCGTCATGAGAGGAACTCGCATGAGCCCGCTGCTGACAGCAACGATCTTCTTGACCTTTGCGTGGAGCCAACCAGAGCCACCGAGCGAACAAACGCTGCCCGTACAGGGTGCGGTGCAGGCTGCGGTTTCCTTTGATGCGACTGTTGACGTTCAGGGAGGTGGAGGTGGCGGTGCGGAGCCTGTCTCCTCGGAAACCTCGTTTACAGGAGCCGTCTGGAGGGAGCGTTGGTACTTCACGGTCGGGGGGGCAGCGACGCGTCCTCAGCGCTTCTGCTGCGATGGCGAGCGAATCTGGCTCTTTGAGCAGTCGGTTGTCATGATCAACCCGGCTGAGCGCCAGCTTGCGATCCCGATTTCCGCTTGGTGGATTCCTCAGATGCTGCAGGTGGGCGATCGGCTCTGGGGCCCCTTCGATCCGCTGCATGGGCGGATGGGGCACACGCGGTTCGGGGTTGCGCCGCAACTGAGCGACTCTGAGTCCGGGGAGCGAGTCGCACGCTTTGCATGGTCGTTGGGATCGACCGAGAGTGAGTATCGGTATCGATATCGGCGCGTCGAGGAGCGCTGGCTTTGGAATCAGACCGAGTTCACCCAGCGACGGCGGATGAAGGATGGAACGGTCGTGGTCGAAGCGTGGAGCGTTGAGTCCATGGATGACCCTGTTCGGGTTGGCGATGCGCTTTATGCCCGAAGGCTGCATGCGCAGGGTTGGGTTGGCGATCCGCGAAAGCCCAGCGCCCCGCTGGAACCCGCCACGAAGACGATCGGAACGCTGCATCGGGTCGAGCCCATTCAGGCCTCCGCGTTCGATGCAGAGTTCGCAGGCTTGATGACCCTTTCGCCGGGTGTTCGCGTCCTTGACCGCACGCGACCTGCGGTGCTCACATTCGTGGTGGGGCAGCCAGAGGCCGATTTCGATGGCGTTGGCTACGACTTCACGGGCGCTCTTGCCTCACCGCCAAGCGATTCGGAACTGATGGAACTGCTTCGCGGCGCGAAGCGCGTCGTCGCGCGCGATCAGCAGTCGGTGCCAGTTGACGGCGTCCAGCCGCTCGGAGATGTTGGCGTCGAGGTCCAGGCATCTGGCGCTGTCACATCAGGCGGGATCGCCCTCGAGCCGGGCCGACGGCTCGACCTCGGGATGGTTCGGTTCGGCGAAAGTCCGACGAAGACCGCCGCGAAGTTCCAACTTCGGAACACGGGCGACAAGACCCGCACCATCAAGGCGGTGAAGGCGAGCTGCGGCTGCACGGAGACGGCGATCGACCAGAAGATCCTGGCGCCCGGCGCGACTGCGACGATTACGACGACGCTCACTGTCGAACGCGCGAAGACCTACCACTCGTCGATCTGGGTCGCGTTCGAGGAGGACGCGGGGGGCGCGGGGGGCCCGGGGCAGGTCGAGGAACTGCAGATCGTTGCCGTCGGTGTTCCGGAGAAGGCGATCCGTGCGACGGCGCTCAAGAGGGATGCGGCAGGCGATGTGTTGACGATCGTGCTCTACTCGACGGACGGCAAGCCGGAAGGCGATGTCGGCGTCCCGAAGGGCGCTGAGTCGACGATCGCGAGCGACTCGGGCTGGCTTCCAGTCGGTGGCGACGCGAAGACGGCGAAGCACTGGATCCGCGACATCGTGAAGAAGCCGTGAACTGAGCCGCCGCGTCCGCGCGAGTCTGCGCGGGGGTTCGTGAGCACCAAAGGGATCGGCGACATCCGGCTCCTGTTCGAGAACGATGCGCGGTTTCTGCGGCAGTTCTGAGCCGGGCGTGCGGGTCGTCTGGACCACGGGACCGGCCCTTCGGGCTGCGCTGTTGACGCTCGAACGGTTCAGCTAGGTTCTGTCTGACGGATCCCCGAAGACCAAAGATCCGCGCGGCGCCCGGCTGGCAAGGAGGCGAAACGAAGCTGTATCCCATGATCCGTGCACGCGATACAGCGAGTTGAAGCCGACGCGGCCA
>QLAH01000156.1_pt1 | contig 57147 bp, 47 predicted proteins | sample 4693081 | NCBI WGS metagenome assembly QLAH01 (sample SAMN09425401, study PRJNA476045) | Lake water metagenome, whole genome shotgun sequencing project. | reverse complement strand
CCTCGTCGCCGCTGGCAGCGTTGCCGCGCCTCGAGGTATCTTTGGGGATACCCCATCGGCACGGCGCCTTGCCATCGACGACGATGCCTCGCTGATTGTCAGCGTTCTTCCGACTCAGACCACTAGGTTCTGGCTGACGGATCCCCGGACGTCGATCCACGCGGCATCCCGGCTGGCTGCATCGGCTTCAACTCGCTGTGTCGCGTCGTTGGATCACTGGGGATACGGCTTCGTTTCGCCTCCTTGCCATTCGGGCGCAGCGCGGATCTCTGGTTCTTCGGGGTCCGTCAAACAGAACCTCGTGAGGACCAGCCTGTGCGGTCAGCGACATCGACTGCGCGGAACTCCATCTGCGGTCTGAATCGAGGGGAAGGTTCTCAGACGTCTAGAAGCGCAACACGCGCTTGACTCCACGCGGTCGGAGCGAACTTCTGGGGTTGCAATCACCGAAATCCTGATATATATGTCCGTAGTCGGAGGCGAATGGCTTCCGTCCACCGCACCGTGAACGTGGAGAGGCGTGCGTCGCCTCCCTCTCCGATCACGGATAGAACGGTTGGGATTTCAGGATTCGCATCCGCCGTTGCGGATCGCGCAAGGAACGCATCGATGGCCGCCGTGACGACCCCCCTCGACCCCTCGACAACCCGAGTTGGAACGCCCGCGCTTGAGCGCTTCTCCTACGACGACGCCGTCGTGCGCAAGTTCATGATGGCCTCGGTGGCGTGGGGCGTCGTCGGCATGCTGGTCGGCGTGATCGTGGCGCTCCAGCTTGCGGATCCGCGCTTCAACCTCGGGCTCGAGTGGTTCAGTTTCGGGCGGCTCAGGCCGCTCCACACGAACGCCGTGATCTTCGCCTTTGCGGGGAACGCGATCTTCGCAGCCGTCTACTACTCGACGCAGCGCCTCCTGAAGACGCGGATGTTCAGCGATCTCCTCTCGAACATCCACTTCTGGGGGTGGCAGGCGATCATCGTGGCCGCGGCGATCACCCTGCCGCTCGGATTCACGCAGGGCAAGGAGTACTCCGAGCTCGAGTGGCCGATCGACATCGCCGTCGTCGCGGTGTGGGTCGTCTTCGCCGTGAACTTCATGGGCACGCTGCTGACGCGTCGCGAGCGCCATCTCTACGTGGCCGTCTGGTTCTACATCGCGACGGTCGTCGCGATCGCGGTGCTCTACATCTTCAACAACCTCGTGATGCCTGCGGACTGGCTGCGCTCCTACTCGATCTACGCGGGATCGCAGGACGCGTTCATGCAGTGGTGGTACGGCCACAACGCAGTCGCCTTCTTCCTCACGACGCCGTTCCTCGGCCTCATGTACTACTTCCTGCCGAAGGCGGCGGAGCGCCCGGTCTTCTCCTACAGGCTCTCGATCGTCCACTTCTGGAGCCTTGTCTTCCTCTACATCTGGGCGGGTCCGCACCACCTCCACTACACGGCGCTGCCCGAGTGGGCGTCGACGCTCGGCATGCTCTTCAGCGTCATGCTGTGGATGCCGTCGTGGGGAGGCATGATCAACGGACTCCTCACGCTCCGCGGTGCATGGCATCGCGTCGCGAGCGACCCCGTGCTCAAGTTCTTCGTCGTGGGCATCACCTTCTACGGCATGTCGACCTTCGAGGGCCCGCTCATGTCGGTCAAGAGCGTGAACGCGCTGAGCCACTACACGGACTGGACGATCGCGCATGTCCATGGCGGCGCGCTCGGGTGGGTCGGCTTCATGTGCTTCGGCATGTTCTACTGGCTTGCGCCGCGGCTCTTCCAGACGCCGATCGCGAAGCCGTCGTGGGTCGGCCTCCACTTCTGGATCGCGACCATCGGCATCCTCCTCTACATCGGCGCGATCTACTGGGCGGGCCTCTCGCAGGGCCTCATGTGGCGCGCGTTCGACCAGGACGGCATGCTGCAGTTCCCCGATTTCATCGAGACGGTGACGGTGCTGATTCCGTTCTACTGGATCCGCGTGATCGGCGGCACGCTCTACCTCGTGGGCGCCGTGCTGATGGGCGTGAACCTCGTCCTCACCTGGCGGAACCGTCCGAAGACCTACGAAGTCCCCGTCTACGAGGCCGCTCCGCTCTCGAAGGACTTCCGCGAGCCCCCGATCCCCGGGTCCGACCTGCCGCCCGGATATGTGCTCGGCGTCGCGCGCAAGCTCGATGTCTTCGGACAGCTGCGCTGGCACCGCAAGTACGAGGGACTTCCCATCATCTTCACCATCCTCGTCGCGATCGGCGTGGTCGCGGCGAGCCTCGGCGAGATCATCCCGCTCTTCGCGCGCAAGTCCGACATCGTCCGCATCGCGAGCGTCGAGCCGTACACGCCGCTCGAGCTCGTCGGCCGCGACATCTACATCTCCGAGGGCTGCTCGAACTGCCACTCGCAGATGATCCGTCCCTTGCGCGCGGAGACGGAGCGCTATGGCGAGTACTCGAAGCCCGGGGAGTTCGTCTATGACCATCCCTTCCTGTGGGGTTCGCGCCGCATCGGGCCGGACCTGGCGCGTTCCGGCGTGAAGATTCCCTCGGCGAACTGGCACATCCGCCACTTCATCGAGCCGACGGACACGAGCCCCGGCTCGATCATGCCGCCGTACACGCACCTCGTCGAGAAGCCGCTCGACTTCTCGCAGGCGCGCGACTCGGTCGCCGCCATGAAGGCGCTCGGCGTTCCCTACAGCGACGCGGATCTCTCGGGCGCGGAGACGCTCGCGCGCGCACAGGCCGCGCGCATCGCCGCGCAGATCGTCGATGAGCAGGGACCTGCGGGCATGGAGGATCGCCAGGTCATCGCGCTCGTCGCCTACCTCATGCGCATCGGCACGGATCTCAACAAGCCAGTGCCGGAGGCCGCATCTCCCGCGGCGACGGCCGAGATCGCGCGTGGTGCAGCGGAGAGCGAGTCGACCAACCAGGGAGGCGGCCAATGAGGCTCCTCACGGCGGAGACCTCGGGACTCTTCGGAATGAGCTGGCCCGAGCTCTCGCTCATCTTCTTTCTCGCGCTCTTCATCGGCATGGTCGTGAGGCTCGTCCTCTCCCGCTCCACGCGATGGGCGCGCAACGCGCGCATGCCGCTCGACGACCTGAACCCGCAGGACGACCGCACCAGGACCAAGCAGGGCGCCGAGAGGGCGCACGACGGAGCAGAGAACCATGTCTGACATCACCACGCAGGAAGTCACCGCGACATTGACGCGACCCGATCGCGCCGCGCATGCGCACGCTCCGGCCCACGGTGCGCGTCCCGCGTCGGGCGAGGCCGAGCTGCTGCCGCACGACTGCGACGGCATCCGCGAGTACGACAACCCGATGCCGTTCTGGTGGAGCGCGCTCTTCTGGGCGACCTTCATCTTCTCGGTCCCGTACTTCGTCTTCTACCACGCGGGCGGGGTCGGCCAGACGCTCGCCGAGGGATACGAGTCCGAGGTCGGCGCCTTCTACGAGCAGCAGGCCGCCAAGCTCGGCGACCTGAAGCCCGACAACGAGACGATCCTCGCGCTGATGAGCGACGAGAAGAAGATGCTGGCGGGCCGCGCCATGTTCAAGGCGAACTGCGCCACCTGCCATGCCCCCGATGGCGGCGGCCGCACGGGACCGAACCTGACGGACGACTCCTACCTGAACGTGCGCGCGCCGAAGGACATCTTCCGCGTGCTCAAGGAAGGCGTCATCGCCAAGGGCATGCCAGCGTGGGACAAGCGCTACAGCGAGCCGCAACTCGTGCTGCTCTCCTCCTACGTCGCCGGCCTGCGCGGCACGACGCCCGCTTCCGCGAAGGAGGCGCAGGGCGACAGGATCGCGGAGTGGAGCGCGCCCGCCGCAAAGCCCGCCGAGGCGAAGTGACCGACTGCGCGTGCGCGCGGCCAGACCGGATCAAGCCATGCAACTTCCCGTTCTCAACATCAACCCGTCCGCGGATGGCCGCACTGCTGCGGCGCGCGCGACGGAAGCCGCCGGTCCCTTCCTCAAGCCCGAGGGCCGCGTGCTCGCGACCCTCGAGCAGGATGGGCGACGCCGCTGGCTCCGCCCGAAGCCGAGCAACGGGCCATGGTGGCGCAGGCGCCTGGTCGTCGCGTGGATCCTGATCGTCCTGTACACGGTGATTCCCTGGACCACGGTGGGCGGCATGCCCACGATCCTGCTCGACCTCGTCGAGCGGAAGTTCGTCTTCTTCGGAACGGTGTTCCGCCCGACCGAGACGCTGCTCTTCGCGCTGCTCTTCCTCTCCGTCTTCTTCGGCATCTTCCTGCTGACGGCCATCTTCGGCCGCGTCTGGTGCGGATGGGCGTGTCCGCAGACGGTCTACATGGAGTTCGTGTACCGGCCGCTCGAGCGGATCTTCCTCGGCAAGGCGTACGCGAATCCGAAGGCGACCGTGTCTCCCTGGCGGCGCGTTGCGATGTACGCGGTGTTCATCGTCATCTCCGCGCACCTCGCAAACACCTTCCTCGCGTGGTTCGTGGGGGCGGACAGGCTGACGGAGTGGATCTTCACCAGCACGCCGTTCCAGCATCCCGTGGCCTTCACGGTGTTCGCGGCGATCACGGGCCTGATGCTCTTCGACTTCCTCTTCTTCCGCGAGCAGCTCTGCGCGCTCGTATGCCCCTACGGGCGGTTCCAGTCGGCGCTCCTGGACAAGGACTCGCTGACGGTCGCCTACGACCGTGCGCGCGGCGAGCCGCGCGGCAAGGGCGCGCGCCGTGCCTCGCGGAAGTGCGGCGGCGGGGGATGCGGCGGCGGGGGATGTGGCGGCGGGGGCGGCGCGTGCTGCAGCGAAAAGGCCGCGAAGGCCGCTCAATCGGATGTGGCGGCGATCGATCCGCGGGAATCCGCTCCTCGCGGAGATTGCGTGGACTGCACGCTGTGCGTGCAGACCTGCCCTGCAGGCATCGACATCCGCGACGGACTGCAGCTCGAGTGCATCCAGTGCACCCAGTGCATCGACGCGTGCGACGCCGTGATGGAGAAACTCGGCAGGCCGAAGGGCCTGATCCGCTACTCGTCCGAGCGGGCGATCGAGCACGCGCCACGCAGGCGTGTCCGTGCCCGGCTCATCGTCTATCCCGTGATCCTCCTCGCGCTCCTCACGGGCGTCGTCCTGCTTGCAGTGAACAGGCAGCCCGCATTCGTCGCCGTGCTGCGCACGCAGGGCATTCCCTACGTCGTGCGCGACCAGGGCACCGCGGCCGCGCTCGTCGAGAGCACCGTGCGGCTGCGCGTCGACAACAGGGCACGCGAGGCGCGCAGCTATCTCGTCGAAGGCGCGGAGGGCGTACGACTCGTGCGCGCCGAGCGCGTCATGGTCGAGCGCGATGCCAGCGCCGAGGTCGATGTCGTCGTCCTGAGCGAACCTTCGGAGTTCACCCTCGGTCGACGGAAGATCGCGCTGCGCGTGCACGACGAGGCGGGTGGAGCGGGCGACTTCGACGCGATGGTCGAGGTCGGCGTCCTTGGTCCGATCGCGGGTGGCCCCGGGGGCCGCGACCGCGGTGCAGGCGGGAAGGAGGTCGTGCCATGAGCCGGGGCGGCCTCCTCTCCCGTCTGCGCGCGGACCGCTGGATGTTCGTGCCGATCGCGCTGCTCGGCTTCACCGTGGCCACGGGCTTCGCCACGGTCATGAGCGCCGTGGTCGGGCACCCGCTCGGCACGGAGCCGGCGTACGACCGCAAGGCTGCGTCGTGGGATGCCGAGCGCGAGCAGCGCGCGATGAACGAGCGCCTGCGCTGGGTGGTCACTCCCGACATCGCGTCGATGGGCGCGAGGCGCACGCTGACGCTGACCGTCGAGGACAAGCACGCTGCACGCATCGATGCGGAGCGTGTGCGCGTCGAGTGCATCCCGATCAGGAATGCGGAGGCCCGCGTGGAGATCGCGCTGCGACGCGACGCGGAGGGGACCTTCAGCGGCGCCTTCGAGTCGCCGATCGGCGGCCAGTGGGAGTTCCGGGTCGCCGTCGAGGACGGAGAGGTTCGCTACACCGATTCCTTCAGGCGTTTCCTCTCGCCCGCTGCGCAGGCAAGGCGCGGAGCAGTCGATGGCTGACGCCGCGGTCATCGCGCTCGCGGGCACCGTGCTCGCATCGAGCCTCCTCGGCAGCGCGCATTGCGCGGGAATGTGCGGCGGGCTTGCGCTTGTCGCGGTCGGAAGCGAGCGTAGGCATGCGCTTGTGCGGCAGGTCGGCTATCACGGCGGCCGGCTCCTCTCCTACGCCGTCGTAGGCGCGCTCGCGGGGCTCGCAGGGCAGGTCGTCGACGATGCAGGCCTTCTGGTCGGCGTGCAGCGCGTGGCCGCGATCGCGGCGGGCGTGATGATCGCGGCGTTCGGGGTGGTCGCGATCGCGCGCGCATTCGGCGCCCGCATACCGACGGCGGGCGCGCCACGACCGCTCGTCGTCGTCGCGCAGCGTGTGCACGCGCGCGCGCTGCGACTTCCGCCGTCATGGCGTGGCCTTCCCATCGGCCTCGCGACCCCGCTTCTGCCGTGCGGATGGCTCTACGCCTTCGTCGCCATCGCAGCCGCGAGCGCATCCGTGTCGACGGGCGCGCTGGTGATGGCCGCATTCTGGCTCGGCACCGTTCCCGCCGTCGCGCTTGCCGCGAGCGGCGCGCGCTTCGCCTTCGCGAGGCTCGGGCGATGGGCGCCCGTCGCGGTGGGCGTGGCCATGATCGCCGTCGGCCTCCACGCGGCGATTGGCCGCGGTGGGCTCGCCGAGACGGCGATGTCCGACGTGCGCGCGCTTCGGGTGTCGGAGCCCGCATCGCTCGAGTCGCTCGTCGAGCGTGCGGACGAGGCGGGCGAGACGCTGCCGCCGTGCTGCCGCGAGAAGGTTCCCGCGCCCGCGGACTCGGTCGCGATCGACTCAGGAGGTGCGCGATGACATCGACCAGAGAGACGGCCGTCGGCGGGGTCGAACACGCCTGCGCGCACTGCACGCTTCCTGTTCCCGCCGCGGAGCTTCGCGTGGACGAGCCGCTCCAGTTCTGCTGCGGCGGTTGTCGCGCCGTGCATGGCGCGCTTCACGCAAGCGGACTCGAGCGCTACTACGAGATGCGCGAGCGCGAGCGGCTTGCCGCTGACGCGATCGAGCCCGCGCGCGTCACAGGCCGCGGCTTCGAGGCGTTCGACGATGCATCGTTCTCCGCGCGGCATGTCCGCGACGGCGGCGAAGGGCTGGCCTCCACGGAACTGCGCATCGACGGCATCCGCTGCGGCGCGTGCGTGTGGCTGCTCGAGGCGATGCCGCGGGTCGTGCGCGGTGTCCACGAAGTGCGTGTCGACGGCGCGCGCGGGATCGCGCGGATCCGCTGGGCGCCCGCTGCGGTCGCGCTCTCCGCGATCGCCCGCCGATTCGACGCTCTCGGATACCAGCTCGTGCCCTTCGCCGACCCTGTCGCGGTCGCGCGCGAACGTGCGATGACGCGATCGTGGATCGTGCGGATCGGCGTCGCGGGCGCGATCGCGACGAACGCGATGGCCATCGGGTTCGCGCTTTACGGCGGGATCCTCGCCGAGATGGAGCCCGTCTACAGGCTCTTCTTCCAGTGGTGCACGGTCGTCCTTGCGCTTCTCGCGCTTGCCTTCCCGGGCCGCGTGTTCCTGACCAACGCGTGGATGGCCGTGCGCGCGCGCACGCCCCACATGGACATGCCCGTCGCCTTCGGGCTGGTGGCGGCCGTCGCCGCAGGAATCGCGTCGACGATCCACGGATCGGGCTCGATCTACTGCGAGAGCGCCGCCATGCTCGTCTTCCTGCTCCTCGTGGGCAGGTTCTTCCAGTACACGCGGCAGCGCAAGGCGCGCGAGCAGGTGGAGCTCCTGCTTGCGATCGTGCCGTCGGTCGCGCGCAAGGTCGTGCGCGATGCGCTCGGCGTCGAGCGCGTCGTCGAGACGCCTGTCGAGACGCTCGCGCCTGGCGATATCGTTGAGGTGACGGCGGGCGAGGCCTGCCCCGCCGACGGCCGGCTCCTCGAGGGCGACGCGCATCTCGATCTCTCGCACCTGACGGGCGAATCCGCGCCGCAGCGCGTGTCGCAAGGCGGGCAGCTCTTCGCGGGTTCGCGCGTCCTCGGCGCACCCGCAAGGCTTGAGGTCGTCGTCGCGGGCGCGGAGACGCGCGCGGCGCGGCTGCTCGAGCTCGTCCGCGACGCAAGCGAGCGCCGCGCGCCCGTGGTCGAGCTTGCGAACCGCATTTCGGGCTGGTTCCTCCTCGTGGTGGTCGCGCTTGCGACGGTAACGGTCGCCTGGTGGTGGCCGCGCGTGGGGCCTGAGGATGCGCTCGGTCGCGCGGTCGCCTTCCTCGTCGTCACCTGTCCCTGTGCGCTCGGCCTCGCGACGCCGCTCGCGGTCGTCGCTGGAATCGGCAAGGGTGCGCGCAAGGGCGTGCTCGTCAAGGGTGGCGACGTACTCGAGCGCGCCGCGCGTGTGGGCACGCTCGTCCTCGACAAGACGGGCACCGTCACGGAAGGTCGCACCGAGGTCCTTGCGCATCGCGGCGACGCAGAGGCGCTGCGCCTCGCCGCTGCGCTCGAGGCGCGCAGCGCGCATCCCTCGGCACGCGCGATCGTCGAGAGGCTCACGGGCGAAGGCCCCGCGATCACGCCGGGCGAGGTGCGCGAGATCCCGGGACTCGGGATCGAAGGCAGGATCGGGACCAGGCTCGTGCGCGTCGGCAGCGCACGCTTCATGGAGTCCGTCGCCGCATCGATGCCCGACGAACTGCGCGCCGAAGGGCAGCGCTATGCGGGAATCGGGCTCGCGCCCGTCTTCATCGCCGTGCAGGGCAGGGTCGAGGCTGTCGTCGGGATCGGAGACGCGATCCGCAGCGACGCGCGCGAGACAATCACCCGCCTCAGGCGCGCGGGCTGGCGCGTGCTCCTTGCGTCGGGCGACGACGCGATCGTCGTGAGCGGCGTGGCGCGCGCGCTCGGGATCGAGCCCCGCGACGCCCTCGGGGGGCTCTCGCCCGAGGCGAAGCTCGAGCTCGTGCGGCGCGACGACCTCGTGCGTCCCGTCGTCATGGTGGGCGACGGCGTGAACGATCTCGCGGCGCTCGCGGCGGCCGATGTCGGCGTCGCCGTGCGCAACGGCGCGCAGGCATCGCATCATGTCGCCGACGTGTGCCTCGCCGCGCGTGGCATCCGTCCGCTCGAGCGATTCCTCGCAGGTTCGCGCAGCACCATGCGCACGATCAAGGCCAACCTCCTCATCTCGGTCGGCTACAACATCGTCGGCGGCGCGCTCGCCTTCCTCGGTCTCGTCAATCCGCTTGTCGCGGCCGTCATCATGCCGCTGAGCGGACTCACGGTGCTCGTGGTCGCGCTGCGCATGCCGTCATTCGCCATTCCGCAGCCGCGACCTGCGCGCAGGCCGGCGCGTGCGGCGAACGGAGGTGGCACGCCATCCGATGGATCGGGCGCCGATCGGCCGCCTGCTCTGCTTTCCCCCGTGGAGGTCCGCTGATGGAACTCGTCTTCGTGGCGCTGCCAGTTGCCCTTGTGATCGGTGGCGCGGCCCTCGTCGCCTTCGTCTGGGCCGCCAAGGACGACCAGTTCGAGGACCTCGACACCCCCCCCAAACGGGCGATCTTCGACGATCTTTCCGCGCAGGATGGCGGCGAGGCCCCTGCGGAAGACCCGGCGCCGACGCAGTCTTCCGCCGATTCTCGCCAACCGCGCGGCTAGTTGCTTCATTTTTCATTTTCCCGCAGTAGGCTTCCGCCATGCGGGGCCACCGCAGCGTCACTCCGATCGCTTCCGCCGTTGGGATCGCCGCGGCGAGTGGCGCCATCGCCGCAGCGCAGGTCCAGTTCTTCGACGCAACGGCCTCGAGCGGGCTTTCGGGCTTCACCCATTCTCCGAACTCGCTCGCCGTTCCAGGCCTCAACGAGTGGATCATGGGCGGGATCGGCGTCGGTGACTTCAACGGCGACGGCTGGCCCGACATCTATGTCCCGCGCGGCGGCGCGGGCGCGGACCGCCTCTTCATGAACAACGGCGACGGCACGTTCACCAACCGTGCGCCCGAGTGGGGGATCTCTCTCGCGCATGCAGGGAACGGCGTCGCCTGCGCCGACTTCGACGGCGATGGCCGCATCGACATCTACGTGACGAGCTACGGCACAGCGCTCGACAACCTCGGCCAGATCGGGCGGCACAGGCTCTATCGAAACCTCGGTTCGAGCTTCGTGGATGTCGCGACCGCCGTCGGCGTCCATCGCAGCGCCACGACGGGTTCCGTCGCCAACGGCGCCGCGTGGGGCGACTACGACCTCGACGGCGACCTCGACCTCGCGGTCGCGGGATGGTCGTCGGTTCACTTCGGGAACCGCGTGTTCCGCAACGATGGCGGCGTGTTCACGGAGACGACGCCGCCGGTCCTCCTCTCCGCCGTGACCTGGGGCTTCCAGCCCGCGTTCGTCGACATCACGGGCGATGGATTTCCTGAACTCCTGATCGCAGCCGACTTCGAGACCGGCCGCGCATTCGTCAACCTCCGCAACGGATCGTTCCAGCTCGCCACGGACGAGCTTGGCCTCGGGATCGACGACAACGGCATGGGCCACTGCGTGGCGGACTTCGACCGCGACGGGCTGCCTGACTACTACGTGACCAGCATCCACATGGACGCGCCGAACCCGGGGATGTACAACGGAAACACGCTGTACATGCAGCGCACCGAGGGCGTGCCGTTCCGCGAGGAGGCGGTCAAGCGCGGCTGTTCCGACGGCGGATGGGGCTGGGGCGTCGTCGCGGTCGATCTTGACCACGACGGCTGGGAGGACATGGTGGAGGTGAACGGGCGCAACGCGGGCCAGTGGGCCAACGAGCAGGAATATGTCTATCGAAACACGGGCGGTGGAGTGTTCGAGCGGCTCGGCGCCTCGACGGGCCTGAATCTCGCTGCGGACGCCCGCGCCAACGCGCTCATCGACTACGACCGCGACGGCGACATGGATCTCCTCATCCTCGTGAACGCAGGACCCCTCAATCTCTATCGCAACGATTCCGTGAAGTCGGGCGGATGGCTGCAGGTCGAGCTCTCGCGAAGCGAGGGGAGCCGAGTGGCGCCGCACGGACTCGGCTCGGTCGTCGAGGTGCGTCAGGTGCAGGGTGCGCGCGGCGGCGGCGGCGAAGGCGAAGGGTCGGAGGAGGTCGGCCTCCGTCGATTCGTCCACTCGGGCTCGGGCTACAACGCGAGCAGCGAGCACCTCGTGCATGTGGGCTTGCCCGACGCCTCCGCGTCGGTCGAGCTTCGCGTCGAGTGGCCGAGCGGGCAGACGACCGTGCTCGGCCCGCTGACGCCGAACCAGCGCATCTCCGTGGCGGCGCCGGCGCGCAGCGACCTCGATGGAGACGATCGTGTCGGCACGGGCGATGTCGCAGCGCTTCTCGCAGCGTGGGGCGGGCTCGACCCCGCGAACCGCGCCATGCGCGCGGCCGACCTCGATCGCGACGGGGTCGTCGGGCCGCGGGATCTCCTCAGGCTCCTGTCCGATTGGTCGCGGTAGCCGCCGCTGCGGGCCGCAGGGCGCGCGGGGCGGAGTGCTCCGCACACCCCGCGCACGAATTCCGCTGCGTCCGTACCATCGGCGTGAACCCGCAGGAGCCCTTCCGTGACCATCGCCATGACAGCGTTTCCCAAGCAGCACGCAGGCACGCCGACAGGCACGCCCGCGATCGACGACCTTGCGATCAACACCATCCGCACGCTTTCGATGGACGCCGTGCAGGCCGCCGACTCGGGTCACCCGGGAGCGCCGATGGGCCTCGCGCCCGTCGCGTATGTGCTCTGGCAGGATGCGCTCTGCTACGACCCCGCGCGCCCGAACTGGGCGAACCGCGATCGCTTCGTGCTGTCGAACGGCCACGCGTCGATGCTGCTCTATTCGCTCCTGCATCTCGCGGGCGTGCAGCGGCTCGACCACCACGGCCACGCGACGGGCGAGCTCTCCGTCCCGCTCGACGAGATCAAGCGCTTCCGACAGCTCGGTTCGGTCTGCCCGGGCCACCCAGAGAGCCACCTGACGACAGGCGTCGAGACGACGACGGGCCCGCTCGGCCAAGGCCTCGCGACGAGCGTCGGCATGGCGATCGCGTCGCAGTGGATTGGTGCGCGCTACAACCGCCCGGGCTACACGCTCTTCGACTACCGCGTGTGGACGATCTGCGGAGATGGTTGCCTGATGGAGGGGATCTCCGCAGAGGCTGCGTCGCTCGCGGGGCATCTTGGCCTTTCAAACCTCTGCTGGATCTACGACTCGAACCGCATCACGATCGAGGGGAAGACCGACCTCGCGTACTCAGACGATGTCGCCGCGCGCTTCGCGGGCTATGGCTGGAACGTGCTGCGCGTGGGCGACGCGAACGACCTTGCGCAGCTTGCGCGGGCGTATGAGAGCGCGCGACGCAATGCCGACCGTCCGACGATGGTCATCGTCGACAGCCACATCGGCTTCGGTTCGCCCAAGAAGCAGGACACAGCGAGCGCGCACGGCGAGCCGCTCGGCGAAGAGGAGATCAAGGTCACGAAGCGCAACTACGGCTGGCCCGAGGACGCGAAGTTCCTTGTGCCCGACGGCGTGCGCGAGCGCTTCGCGGAGAAGCTCGGCCGTCGCGGCGCCCTCGCGAGCGCGGAGTGGAACGAGCGCTTCGAGGCGTACGCGAAGGCGTATCCGTGGCTCGCGGATGAAGTGCGCACGATGCTTGCGCGCGAGCTTCCTCAAGGCTGGGACAAGGATCTCAAGCCCGCCGCCGCGGACGCCAAGGGAAACGCCACGCGCAACACCTCGGGCGCCGCGCTCAACGCGATCGCGAGGAACGTACCGTGGATGATCGGCGGCTCGGCCGACTTGGCGCCGAGCACGAAGACGCTCCTCACCTTCGAGGGCGCGGGCAGTTTCCAGAAGGGAAACCGCCTTGGCCGAAACCTCCACTTCGGCATCCGCGAGCACGCGATGGCCGCGGTGTGCAACGGCCTCGCGCTGTCGGGCCTGCGCCCGTACGGCGCGGGCTTCCTGATCTTCAGCGACTACGCGCGCGGCGCGATCCGCCTGAGCTCGATCATGGAGCTGCCCGTCCTCCACATCTTCACGCACGACTCGATCTACGTCGGCGAGGATGGCCCCACGCATCAGCCGATCGAGCAGCTCGTCGGCCTGCGCGCGATCCCGGGAATGCATGTCTTCCGCCCGTGCGATGCGAACGAGGTCAGCGCATGCTGGCGCGTGGCGATGAAGCTCACGCATCATCCGGCCGTGCTCGCGCTCACGCGTCAGAACCTGCCGACGCTCGACCGCTCGGTGTTCGCGGGCGCCGAAGGCTGCGAGCGTGGCGCGTATGTGCTGAGCGACGCAGAGGGCGGCCTCCCCGACGTCATCCTGATCGGAACGGGAAGCGAAGTGCATCTCTGCCTCGGCGCGAAGGAGATCCTCGCGAAGGAAGGCGTGCGCGCGCGCGTCGTGTCGATGCCGTGCACGACGCTCTTCGACGCGCAGGACGAGGCGTACCGCGCGAGCGTGCTTCCGGGCGCTGTGCGCGCGCGCGTGACCTGCGAGGCCGCGAGCACGATGGGCTGGGACCGCTACGCCGGCCTCGACGGCGAGTGCGTCGGCATGACGACCTTCGGCGCGAGTGCGCCGGCGAAGGATGTCGCGAAGCACTTCGGCTTCACGCCCGAGCGGGTGGCCGAGGCTGCGCGCGCGTCCCTCGCGCGCGTGCGCGGCGCACACGCGGGAGGTGCGCGGTGAAGATCGCCATCGCCAGCGACCACGCGGGCTTTCCCCTCAAGGAAGCGATGAAGAAGGAGGTCGAGGCGCTCGGCCACAGCGTGCTCGACCTCGGCACGCACTCGACCGAATCGGTCGACTACCCGGACTACGCCGAGAAGCTCGGCCTCGCCGTCGTGAGCGGCGAGATCGACCGCGGAATCCTCTTCTGCGGCTCGGGGATCGGCGCGAGCGTCGCCGCGAACAAGATCCCCGGTGTGCGCGCAGGCAACTGCAGCGACACCTACTCGGCGCATCAGGGCGTCGAACATGATGCGATGAACGTGCTCGTCCTCGGCGGCCGCACAGTCGGCCCGGCGGTTGCCGCCGAGATGGTGCGCGCGTTCCTCGGGGCGGAGTACACGCGCGAAGCGCGTCACGAGAAGCGCCTCGCGAAGGTGATGGCGATCGAGGCGCGGTACGGGGTTTGAGCGCTCGCGACTCGCTTCGCTTTCGCTCGCTTTGGCGTGACGAGCGCGAGAGGGAGCGCTCGCGACTTGCGCGCGGGCGTCCTGGCGTGCTGCGTTCGCTGAGGAATTCTCTCACGGAGGCACGGAGGCACGGAGACGGGCGTCGCTCCTTCAGTTCGAACGCGCAACGCGCGCAACGCGCGCAACGGATGAACGATCAGGCCTCTCTTCCCCTGTGCCTCTGTGCCTCCGTGAGAAACCCGATCAGGCCGACTCGCGCAGCCGCCTCCGCTCAAGCCACGAGTGCCCGCAGGCGTGAGTCTGCGGAACGAGAGGCGTCGGAGTCCAACGTTGACCGTGCGCGTCGCCGCGCCTGAGGGATCCGCCGCGGGCTCAACTCAGCGCTGTTCGCCCGGCTCGGAGATGGCGACGAGCTCGACATCGAAGATCAGCGTGGCCTTCGGCGGAATGGGCCCGCGGCCTCGCTCGCCGTAGGCAAGCGAGTAGGGAATGACCAGCTTGCGCTTGCCGCCCACCTTCATGTCGCCCACGCCCTCGGTCCAACCCGCGATGACGCCGCCGAGGGGGAACTCGGCCGGCTGTCCGCGATCGACGCTCGAGTCGAACTTGGTTCCATCGGTGAGCCAGCCCGTGTAGTGCACGACCACCGTCGTGTTGCGGCCCGCGGGCATCGCGCCCGTTCCCTCGACGAGGTCGACGAACTGAAGACCCGTCGGCGTCGTGAGGAGCTCGCCCTCGAAGGGCGAACCCGGGAAGCGCGATCGCGCCGTGTCGGAGATCACGCTGCCGTCCATTGCGTTGAGGACGACCTCGTAGGACTTGCCGCCGTTGAAGATCTCAATCGTCGCGGTCGCGGGCTCGGCCGCGAAGTCAAGGCGCGCGGAGCGGACCGATCCGTCGTGGCGCGCGAGCGCCAGCTTGATGGCGGAGCCGACGGTGATCGAGGGCGCGCTCACCGCGCCGCTCATGGCGTCGACCATGACCTTGCGCGCGATGCCGCCAGCGCCGACCGTGATCTCGTAGCGGAGCGGCCCGACGAGGACCGCACGCGCGTCCACGCAGCTCCCGCCTGCGGCCGTTTCGGCGAGCTCGACGGCCTGGGCCAGCGAGATGGCTGCGGAAGCGAGGGTCTGCTCGACCTCCGCTGGATCGGGCGGCACGGAGGTGTAGTCGGTCTGCTGCATGGGCGAGAGTCCAAGGGCGAAGGGCGCCGCGATGGCGGCTGCAAGGGTCGTCGAGAGGAACGCGAAGCGCTTCATGCTGGACTCCTGGTCGGGGTTCGATTCGGCACGCGGGGCGCAATGCTAGCATTCACGAGAACCGCGCGGCGCGCGGCAGAAGGAGCCTGTCATGACGGATCTCGCCTTGTTTCGCGTGTCACTGCCGATCGGTGGGAAGTCCGTGAAGGTTGCGGCCACCGCGATCGTGGCCGCATCGCTCGCCGCGCTCGGCTGCGAAGACCTCTCGGGCGATGCGGGGGCCACGCAGCAGCAGCCACCCGCCGCGAACGCCGGAACCGAGTCCGAGGGACTCGAGACCGAGCCAGGCGCCCGCAGCGCGCTCGGAAAGGCGAAGGAGCGCGCGGAGCGCCTCGTGAACGAGGAGGTCGCCGAGTACAACCGCAAGCTCGAGGAAGCAGCCGAGGGCAGGTACCCGTAACCCTCTGATAAGCATGATGTTGTGTGCGTCGGATGGCGGGTGGCGGCTCTCGCAGGAGCGCCCGTTCCTCTGTTTCCTGCGCGTGCGGTGAATCCGCCTCCGAAGCGGAAGCGATTGACCTCCCTGCGCCGCGCGACCCGCGGTTGCGCAAGGAGAGCCAGCATGATCGCACCGCAGAACGGGCTGTCGAATGCAGCCGAACTCGAGAACCACCTCGCCGACGAGGACAACTGCGGGGACCTCGATGCGTGCGGTTCAGGCTGCGCATGCACGCCTGGGCTGCGCGAGCAGAGTCACCCCGCCGCAGCGGGCGCCGTCGACCAGCCGCGCATCGCGCGCGCCGTGCGCGAGATCCTCTTCGCGATCGGCGAGGACCCCGACCGCGACGGCCTCCTCGACACGCCGAAGCGCGTGGCGAAGGCGTACGCCGAGATGTTCCGCGGGCTCTCCGAGAACGCGTCGACGCACCTCGCGCGCGTGTTCGAGCAGCGCTCGGACGAGCTCATCACCGTCACCAACATCAACTTCTTCTCGGTGTGCGAGCATCACCTGCTGCCGTTCCACGGCCAGGCGCATGTGGCGTACATCCCGAACCACGGCCGCGTGGTCGGCCTGTCAAAGCTCGCGCGCACCGTCGAGGTGTTCGCGCGCAGGCCGCAGCTCCAGGAGCGGCTCACCGACCAGATCGCAGACGCGCTCGTCGATCATCTCGATGCGGCTGGCGTCGTCGTGATGGTCGAGGGCGAGCACATGTGCATGAAGATGCGCGGCGTCCGCTCGCACGACGCGCGCATGACGACCTTCGCGCGCCGCGGCGTCTACGCCGCCGACGAGTCGCGCGGCATGCAGGCGGTGCAGCTGGTGCGCGATATCGCGCGCAAGTCGTGACTTGAAGCCGAGCGCGCAGCGCGAGCCCCGAACCGTGAGAGGCGACAGCCAAAATGGGTGGCACTACTTCCAGTAGTGGTTTCGCCCCCGTATCGCCACACCAACCGATCTCGACCAAGCCGGCGCCGCACTACTAGAAGTAGTGGCACCCAGTGGGGCTGTCGACCTGATGGGCTTGTCGCTCGGGCTTCGCCCTCGGCAGCGCGTGGCGCTCATCCGTCCAAAGCCTGCCGATGCGAGGGCGCGATCAGCCTATACACGCGCGGCGACTTGACCTGACTGTGTCCACGGATACCCCGATCGATGTACCCGAGCGAGGGCACTTGGAACAAACTGTCATCTGATCGCTTGACAAACGATGGGGGGGGGTAGGTTCGCCAAGTCCCCGCGCCGAGCGTGTCGCTCGTCGCTGCGGGACGCGCTCACCTTGAAGAAGGAGACGGCACGATGGCGACCTTCACGGACTGGATGCGGCTGGGAGAGGCCCGGAAGACCTCGCTTGCGACGCTCGCGCTCGGCGTGGCGAAGGCGTGGTTCGCGCCCGAAGGCGCAGATGCGGCGCATCCCGCGACCGGCGAACGCAGCGTCTCGGGCGTGCACATCACGCTGGGCGAGGAGGGCCGCCGCTGGACGCTCGTGCCGACCTTGCTCGACGGGAAGGTCGAGTCGTTCCTCGCGCTTCGCGAGGACATGGCCTACGGCGAGAGCCTCACCGTGGTCTGGTACCGCAAGGTCGCGGCCGCCGACGGCACGGAATCATGGGAGACGAAGGCGTTCGAGGAGCAGGACCAGTCGAAGGCGATCCGCGCGGTGAAGGAGGCGCTGGCGCTCGCCGACTCGACGGACGAGTCGTGGCCCGCGCCCGTCGCACCGATCGCCGCGGCGGCGCCCGAGCCGATGATCAAGGGCGTGCTCGAGTCGGACGCGCTCGCGCCGCTGGTCGCGGACCTTGAGGACCCGCAGCCGATCGTCGAGATGCTCGAGGGCGCGGGCTGGAAGGCGGCGTGGATCGGGCCGCTCGAAGGCGTGCAGCTCGCGACGGCGGAGCCTGGAGTGGTGGCGTGTCCGCAGCATGTGGTGCTGGCGGCGCTGGCGAGCGGCGTGGAGGCGAGCTCGGTCGCGGGCGCCGATCTCGAGGCGGTCGCCTTTGCGAAGCTGCAGGCGGGGTGCTTGGGAATCTGCCTCCCGTGGACCTGGACATCGGCGGGGCCGACGCCTTGGTCGCCGTGGGTCTGTCTTGGTTGGCAAGTTACGCAAGGGCCACAGTACACTCATTGCGGCATCACATGTCACTTCGAGCGCATGGTGGTTCGGTCGCGCACCCGCGTCAGAACTCAGCGCAAATTGGATTGCACTCGCGTGAGCTGGACTCAGACGCAAACCCAAAATGGCCGCCAGACCGGGCGCTGCACCGACGATCTCGCCGACGAGGGCTGCGACTCGCAGCCATCGTGTCCGCCCGCGCCTTGCAACCCGGCTACGACGACCTGCGAGCCGACAACTGGAGTCAGCAGTTCGGGCTGGTGGCCGTGATCAACAGGAATCAGGAGATGCAGGGTTCCGGTGTTCGTCATCCCGATTCACACTCCTTGAAGCGGATTCTCGGAGGCCTGCTGCGCTACTCGGGCGCTGGTCTGGTCGGAAGCGTGCTTGTTGCATGGGGAAGCTCGCTCGCCGTGGATCCAAGTCGGCCAGCATGGCGAGGCTGGGGAGCAATCGGGCCTCCGGACCAGAACGCCCTTTCGGCGGACGCTGGTCCTGCCTGGAGCCATCTCGAACGGAGACGGTGGGCAACGCACTGGGTCTATCGTCAGGCGGTTCATGTCGGGTCGCGGGAAAGCCCTTGGTCGAGGTATCCGCTGAGCCGTGGTCCCTGGTGGAGCGAGGTGCGCTCGCCACCGTCTGGCGACTCTCTCGACAACGAGGCCGCCTTCATCGAGGAAGCCAGCGGGTGGCCGCTGCCATGTCTTGTCGTTCGCTATCGCGTTCCACCTTTGCGCGCGGCAGGTCAGGACGCGACTCTCGACTCTGGAATCCGAACAGGCCTTGCGAGCCGATCGCTCTACAACGCTCCGCATGCACTGCCCATACGCCCCATTCCCCTCGGACTCGCGCTCAACGCGACCACGTTTGGACTGGCCTGCTTCATCGTCGTTTTCGCATCACGTCGTGAGCGTGTCTGGTGGCGCGCCCGCCGCGGCGAGTGCCGTGCGTGCGGTCACCCGCTCGCCGGGCTCGCGCGCTGTCCTGAATGCGGGGCCATCGTGAAGTAACGCGTACGGTGCACGAGCCGTGCATCTTGGGCGGGAGTGAGCGATGGCCTGTGGTACAAGGAGCTCGAGGTGCATTCGGTGGAGCCTCTCATCGACATCGTCAGCATGATCGCATTCGCTGCGGTCATGGTCGTGGCCCTCTGGTGGCGGCCTCGGACGATGGTGTTTCGGGAAGGGCTGTGTAGCGACTGCGGTCATGCGATCTCCGAGGGGGTGTGGCCCCGTTGTCCTGAGTGTGGTTCCGATCTCGCGGGTCAGCACGCGGCCGTGTGGCGGCGGGTTCGCGCTCGGCGCAGGTGCGTGGGAATCGCACTGGTCGCGATCTTGGTGGCCGTGCCCGTCGTTACTTGGCTCGTCCAAACGCGGTGGGTTTCGCAGTTTGTTCATCGGGAGATGGGCGGGCGGATCATGCTGCTTCCGATCGAATTCGTGGGATCAAAGGACGGATGGCTTGCACGCGAGGAGCGTGAGAGCGTCTTCAATGGTCGACCCGAGCGGATCAACTTCACCGCGCCTCAAGCTTCTGTGAGGATTGAGCGGAAGGGCGAACGGTGGGTTCGCGTTCTCGGTGGGGATGCGATGACGGCGGAGGATGTCGTTGCGGCGTTGCGCGTCACCGACCCTGCGTTTCCCGCACTTGTCGAGTCGCTGCTTTCGGACGAGTGGAAGATGACGAAGGGCAGTTTCTCGAGGGAAGAACTCGCCTTCATGGCAGCGACGCCAACGATCTTCTTCGATTCGTACAGCTGGTCGTATCCACTGAAGCCGCTTGCTCGGTGCACCGGGATCATGATTGCGGGGGCTGCGCTCATCGCCATCTTGACGATTCGGCGTCGCGCGTCTGCATGATGACCATGCATCGGCGTGATACCTCTGTAGCCCGCACCGATGGCCGCGCCACGGCGCGAACGCACTGGCGAGCTGCGAGTGCTCAGATCACCCATTCAATCCGTGCAGATCCGCCGGCACGAACAGCCCGTCCCTGCGGATCACCTCGCCGTCGAAGCTGATGGTGCCGCCGCCGTGGTCGGCGCGCTGGATGCAGACGAGGTCCCAGTGGATCTCGCTGTTGTTGCGGTTGTCGGTTTCCTCGTAGCAGCGGCCCGGCGTGAAGTGGAAGCTGCCCGCGATCTTCTCGTCGAACAGGATGTCCTTCATCGCGTGCGTGATGTGCGGGTTGAAGCCGATCGCGAACTCGCCGATGTAGCGCGCGCCTTCGTCGGTGTCGAGGATCTCGTTGAGCTTCTTCGAATCGCCCTGGCACGAGGCCTCGACGATCTTGCCGTTCTTGAAGACGAAGCGGATGTTCTCGAAGCTCTGGCCGTTGTAGACGGTCGGCGTGTTGTACTGAAGGACGCCGTTCACGCTGTCGCGCACGGGCGCTGTGAAGCACTCGCCGTCGGGGATGTTCTTGTCGCCGCAGCACGGGACGACACCGATGCCCTTGATCGAGAAGGTAAGGTCGGTCTCGCCCGGTCCCTTGATGTGCACCTTGTCGGCCTTGCGCATGCGCGCGGCGAGCGGCTCGCACGCGGCGGCCATCTTCGCGTAGTCGACGCAGCAGACGCGGAAGTAGAAGTCCTCGAAGTCCTCGGTCGACTTGCCCGCGAGCTGCGCCATCGACGGCGTCGGCCAGCGCAGCACGCACCACTTGGTGTGGTTGACGCGCTGCTCGAAGTGGACGGGCTTCTGGTAGAGCCGCGCCGCGCGCTTCATCTGGTCGCCCGGCACGATCGTCTGCTCGCTGACATTGTGGCCGCCGCGGATCCCGATGTACGCCTGCATCGACTTCATGCGGTGGAGATCGTTCTCGCCCCACATCGCGAGGCCCGCCTCGTCGTTCCGATAGAGCTCCGCGACGATGCGGTTCGAGCGCTCCGCGACATGCGGGTGCGCGCCGGCGGCGCGCGCGGCGCGGATCAGCGCGATCGTCATCTCGACGGGGACATCGAACGCCTCGATGAGGACATGCTCGCCCTTCTCAAGCTTGGTCGAGTGGCGGACGAGGAGATCGGCGAGCTTCGGGTAGCGGGGGTCCATGGGATGGCCTCGGGAGTCGGTGCGGGATCGGGACCCGATCCTACTGGAGCAACGCACGCACGGCTGCGACGGTCACTGTCTTTACGGTCGGAAAAACAATATCAGCCTCGCGCTGGCGCTCGACCGTGTGGCCTTTCGAGGTGATGGCGATGCAGCGCATGCCCGCCGCTTTCGCGGCGGTGATTCCTGCGGGCGCGTCCTCGAACACGACGCAGCGCTCGGGCGGCACGCTGAGCCGCTCCGCCGCGAGCAGGAAGCACTCGGGGTCGGGCTTCGAGCGCTTCACATCGCGGCCTGTGACGACGGCGTCGAAGCCGGCGCCCCCAGGCGAAAGGCCCCCAAGCGCCAGCCCCTCTATCGCGAGCGCCACATTCGCTGGCGGCCCCGACGACCCGACGGCCGTGCGGAAGCCGTTCGCTCGCAGCGACGCGACGAGTTCGCGCGCGCCGTCCATGATCGGGAAGCGGTTCGCGACGATGGCGCGGTACGCGGCCTCCTTCTCGTGGTCGAGCGCCGCGATCTCGTCGTGCGTGAGCTCGCCTTTCCCTGCGCGCAGCCAGCATTCGCGCAGCAGGTCCTCGTTGCGGCGGCCGAAGTGACTGTAGTAGTCGTCGACTGTGACCGCAACGCCGTGGGTGGCGCTGATCGAGCGCCACGCCTCGTAGTGGGCGTCGTAGCTGTCGACGAGCGTGCCGTCGAGGTCGAAGATTGCTGCATACATGTCAGTTGCCTCCCGCAGCACGCGCGATCGCCTCGGCCGCGCGGTCGATGTCGGCCGCGCCCACGTCGAGATGCGTCACGAGCCGCACGCGGTTCGCGCCCATCCCGATCGCCGCGACGCCGTGCTTTGCCAATCGCGCGCCGAACTCCTGCGCGCCGCCGAGCCGCGCGTCGAGCGTGAAGAACACCATGTTCGTGGGGATCGACTCGGGTGTACCTTCGAGCGAGAGCCCGGGAATCACGGCGATCGCGCGCGCGAGGCGCTTCGCGTTCGCGTGGTCATCCGCGAGCCGCGCGACATGGTGATCGAGCGCGTGGATGCACGCCGCAGCGAGAAGCCCCGACTGCCGCATCGCGCCGCCGAACATCTTGCGGAAGCGCCGCGCGCGTGCGATGAACGCCGCACCCCCGACGAGCGCGCTGCCGACAGGGGCACCAAGGCCCTTCGAGAAGCAGATCGACGCGCTGTCGGCGTGCTGCGCGAAATCCCGCGGGGTGTGGCCCGACGCGATGCACGCGTTCATAAGCCGCGCGCCGTCGATGTGAACATGAAGCCCGCGCTCGCGGCCAGCAGCCGCGCACGCCGCGAACTGCGCAAGCGGCCATACCGTGCCGCCGCCGCGGTTGTGGGTGTTCTCGAGGACGAGCATCCTCGAGAAGGGCGCGTGCTGGTCCTTCGGCTTGATCGCGGCGTGGATCTGCGCGGGCTCGAAGAGTCCGCGAGGCCCGTCGAGCGGCGCGATCATGCAGCCTGCAAGCGCTGCGGGGGCGCCCGTCTCGTAGTGGATGATGTGGCTGTCCCTGTGGGCGACGATCTCGTCGCCCGGCTCGCAAACGGTGCGGATCGCGAGCTGGTTCGCCATCGTCCCGGACGGCACATAGAGCGCGGCGTCCTTCCCAAGGAGCGCCGCGACCTTCGCCTCGAGCGCCTGCACGGTGGGTTCGTCGCCCAGGACATCGTCGCCGAGGGGCGCCGCCATCATCGCCGCGCGCATGGCGGCGGTCGGGCGGGTGACGGTGTCGCTGCGGAGGTCGATCATGGCGGGTGGCTGCATCGAAAGGGGGATGGTACGGACTGCCCGACCCCCGATGCCGCCCGCGTGGGGCTGCGCGATCCGCGCGCCGCCGCTACAGACGCTGTCCGAGAATGCCGATGAAGGCGGCGTGACCGCACTCCATCGACACCGCACGGCCCTCGGGTTCGGCGCGCCTGTGGCGTTCGCCGTCGTCGCATCGCTTTCGGGGCTGTCGGCCTCGGTCCACGCATTCGGGAGTCCTGCCCCTGTCGCTCTTCCCCAGCAGGCGGCGGGCCAAGGGCAGCGCGACGATGCGCTTCCACGGAGGTTGATCGGCCGCTTCGACTTCGAGGAGAGCGAGGAGTTCGCGCGCGAGATTCCGGTTGGCTTCTACCGTGCGCTGACGGCGATCGAGGACGACCTCGCGGCGCGGTCCGACCGCGAGGCGCAGACACAAGGTTCGACGGGTGTGCGCGCGTTCGGACGCATCGAGTCGGTGCGGGGCGCGGGCAGGCCTGGGGGGCGGGGCGTCGGAAACTGGGCCGTGCGCTTCACAGTCGACGGGTCGTCGATGCGTCTTGCGTCCGAGCCGAGCCGGATCGAGGTCGCGGCGGGCGCGCAGTTGCTCGTGCGCGCGTTCGGCCGCAGCGAGGGACTTCAGCAGGCCACCATGCGGCTCAGCGCGCGCTTCCACGACAAGGAGGGGATCGCGCTGCCGGGGGTCTACTCGAGCGCGATGCTCCGCAGCGAGGGCAACTGGCGGCTTCTCGCCGTGGAGCCGCCGCCGACGCCCGTCGGCGCGACGGGTCTTTCCCTCTGGCTCGAGGTGATCCAGCCGAGCGTCTTCCGAGATCGGGACGACGCCTACGCGCTCGCGGTCGACGATGTCTCGGGCACCGCATTCTTCGACGACATCGAGGTGTGGCAGGTGCCGACGGTGGTGTTCGAGGCAGAGGCGAGCGGCGTGGTTCCCTCGGGTTCCCGCGCGGTCCTCCAGCTCCGCTGCAGCGATCCGTCGATTCCCCGCACAAGCGCCACGGTCGTGGTGCGCGATGCCGAGGAGGCGCTTGTCCATCAGAGCACGCTCGAGGTCCCGGGCGATGGATCCGTGCGGCTTGAGATTCCGCAGCTGGCGACAGGCTGGTACGAGGCGTCCGTGAGCTACATGCAGGGCGGCACGGAGGTCTCGCAGCGACGCGCGCGCTTCACGGTGCTTCCCGCAGACGGTCTCGCCTCGGACGACGCGCCGCGCTTCGGCACCAGCTTTTCGATCTGCGACGAGCGCGTCCTCCCGGCGATCGACCTCTCGCGCAGCGCCTTCGCCATCCTTCCCTTCTGGACGGCCGCGACGGACACGCGCGACCCGCAGAAGGACCTCGAGCGCTTCCGCCTGCTGCTTCTCAAGCTCCTCGATCGGCAGGTCGGCACGGTCGGTCGCATCGCGCAGGTCCCGTCGTATCTCGCGCGGCAGAACCGCGTCGACATCGACGACTCGCTTGCGCTCTTCGCGCTCGAGGAGGAGCGCTGGCGCCCTTCGCTCGAGCCGTGGCTTCTCGGATTCGGCCAGCAGATCGACCATTGGATCATCGGCACACCGCCCGTCGACGGCAACCGCGGCGACCTCGCCGCGCGCGTCGGCTCGCTCGCCAAGGCGATGCGCGCTGCGATCGCGGGCCCGAGCGTGGGACTGCCGTGGTCGCCCTCGGAGGTGCTTCCGGAGGATCTCGCGTCAACGATCGTCGACGGGCGCCATGTGCTCGAGGTGGTGATCGATCCCTATTGGCGCGAATCGGGCGGCGAGGCGTTCGAGGGCCTTCCGAAGGGCAAGCGCGGCATCGCCCGCATCGTGCCCATCGCGCCAGGAACCGTCGACGACCGCTCGCGTGCAGTGGACCTCGCCGTGCGCGCGCTCGATGCGTGGCGATACGGCTTCGACGCGATCGCGGTCGATGTGCGCAACGAGGGCGTGCAGACGATCCCGGGGCCGCCGATCGAGCTGGCCGCGTGGCGTCAGCTCTCGGTGCGGCTCTCGGGGCGACGGTTCGTGGCCGAGATTCCGCTGCACCCTGATCTGCGCGCATGGCTCGCGGACGGGCCCCGCGGGCCCGCGCTGGTCGTATGGAGCGATGCAGCGTCAGGCATCGTCGAGTGCACCACCGACCTGGGCGGCGCGGCGCTGACGGCGACGGACCTCTGGGGTCGCAGTACGCGGGTCCCTGCGACGCCGAAGGGCCACGCGCTGCGCATCGGGCGCGAGCCCGTCTTCATCGAGGGACTCGACCCGTATCTCGCGCTGCTTCGCCGGGGCCTGCGCATCGATCCGCCCGTCTCGATCAGCCGCCGCGCGCCTCAGGACGGCTCGCTCTTCCTCGAGAACCCATGGCCGACCTCGATCGCGGGCACGCTGACGATCCTCGGCCCTGAGTCGCTCGGCATCACCCCCCGCACGCATGCCTTCAGCATCGATGCGGGCGGCGAGGCGCGCATGCCCATCACCTACAGCGTGCCCCGAAGCATGCAGTCGGGGCCGACCATGGTGAGCGTGCTGATCCAAGGCACGGCGACAGAGCAGTTCCGTCTCGAGCTCGAGGCGCCGCTTGTACTTGGCTACAAGGCCATCAAGGTCGAGCCGTCGTGGCGGCTTGCGCGCAGCATCGAGAGCGGGACGCTCGACCTCGTGCTCACGCTGCGCGTCACCAACGTGGGAGACAGGACGCTCGACGTCGAGGCGTTCGCGGTGGCCGACGGATACACCCAGAGCCGCAAGCCCGTGAGCTCCCTCGACCCGGGCGGCACCGCCGTGCGCGTCTTCCACTTCGCAGACGGCGTCCGCAGGCTCTCGGGCCGCGACATCCGCACGGGGGTCCATGACACGGTGCTCGACGCACGATATCTCACCCGCGTTCCGATCCCGCCGCTCCTGCCGCCTGCGGCGGCGTTGCGTACGGCCCGCGCGCAGGACGACGTTTCGATCGCGGGCGCAGCGGGCGAGCGCAGTGCGGACAAGGTCCTCGAGGAGTGGTGAAGAGTGGCGAGCGCTACCGCCACACGCCAGGCGTCGGCGGATTCATGAAGAGCCGCTCGAAGGTGAGGCGGTCGATGCGCCACTGGCCGTCGACGAGCCGCACGCGCACGATCCAGTCCGTCGGGACAGCCTGGGAGGATGACGCGGTCGTGGTCGAGCAGGAGAGCTCGACTTCGCCTGTATTCCCGTCGAGGGTGACGGCCTCGAGGCGGCGGATGCGGTTCGAATCGATGCGGTGTCGTCCCTCGAGCGCCGACAGGGCACGGCGGATGTCCTCGATCGCGGTGCCGGGGTTCTCGCGGCGGCCATAGTTGAGGACGGCGCCCTCTGCGAAGAGCGCGACCGCGGCATCGGTCTCCGCGCGTTCCGCATGCTCGACGAGCCTCCGCACGACCAACGCGGCGTGCTCCCCCGGGGTCGTGACGATGCTGCCGACCAGAAGCGCGGCCAGCGCCAGGGCGATCGCCACCCCGCCGCCCACGAGAAGCGGGCGGCGCTGGTCGCCAAGCCAGCGCACGAGGAGCGCAACCCCGAGCAGCGCCAGGGCGATCGCGGCAGGCCAGGGGTTCTCGAAGAGCCAGCGGGTGAGCATGTCGGTGCGATTGTGGCAGCATCATGTGGCTCGGGTGAATGGCGGCGGTCGATTCGCGCATTTTCTGCATCGAATCCGCCTCTGCGGTCGATGAGCGGGGCGCGGCGGAGCCGCGTACCCAACGACGAGGCCGAGCGGTGGAGCCGCGCGGACGCCGCCTCGTCGCGGCCGCTCTCCGTGGCAGAGACCACGATGGCAGCCCCACCACACGCCCTCGGACCAGATCCAGCGAAGCCTCAGTCCGCCGCCACCAGCGGCACGATGGACGGACGGGAGTCGTCGCTGACCTCCCATGGCACCGCGATGCCGCACCGGGCGGTCGAGGTGGAGTGCGTTCCCCCGTCTGTCCTCGACCGAAACCTCGCTGCGCTCGGTCCGCGCAACGCGGATCTCGCTCGGCAGGTCCGCGAGGCAGAGCCGGCGCCGCTCGAGTGGTCGACCGCGGCGGATGGGTCGCGCGTGGCGAGCCTCCGCGGCCGCGCCCTCGCGTCGAGGCACGCACCGAGGCGCGAGGCGGAGACCTTTGCGGACGCCATCGACTACTGCGAGAAGGCCGTCGTCGCCATCATGGGATTCGGCCTCGGCTACCACGTGACGGCCGTCTGCACGCGCCTGAAGCGGACCGGCTTCGCGGCCGTGCTCGAGCCGGATCTCGGCCTTCTGCGCGCGGTGCTCTCCGAGATCGACCTGAGCGAGTCGCTGCGTCACTCGAACATCCTTCTCTTCAGCGGCGCAGAGAACTCGGCCGCGCATGCCGAGCGCTTCGCGGGCACGGAGGGATTTCTCATCCAGGGCGTTCACATCGCGGAGCACGCGCCGAGCAAGGCGCGCATCGCGGAACTGCGCGTGCCTGCACAGGCCGCCGCCGACGGCGCGGAGATCGCGGAGGGGTCGCCCGTCTCGCCTGTGCGCGAGTTCTCCGCGCGCCTCACCGAACTCGTGCGCATCGGCCGCGTGACCGCGTCGACGAACCTCGCGCGGAGCTCGCACACCATCCGCTCGATCTTCCGCAACGCACGGCGATACGTCGCGGGCGAGTCGCTCGCGCCCCTCGCCGGAACGGCGAAGGGCCGCCTCGGCGTCGTCGTGAGCGCCGGCCCGAGCCTTCGGCGGAACCTCCACCTCCTGGCCGATCCGGGCGTGCGAGAACGCTGCCTCATCGTGGCGACGCCGACGGTGCTCAAGCCGCTTCTCGCGGACGGCATCCGCCCGCACTTCGTGGCTGCGCTCGACTGGCACCACATCTCGACGCGCTTCTTCGAGGGCCTGAAGGCCGACGACGTGCGTGACACCACCTTCGTGCTCGATCCGCAGGTGAACCCCGCCGTGCCCGCGCACTACCCAGGCCCCGTGCGCGTGATCTCCGCACCGCACCTCGACCTCGTGCTCGGGCCGATGGCGCGCGACACCGGGAAGCTCCCCGCATGCGCTACGGTCGCGCACCTTTGCTACCAGATCGCGCGCTACCTCGGCTGCGACCCCGTGGCGCTCATCGGGCAGGACCTCGGCTTCACCGACGGCCTCTACTACGCTCGCGGCACGGCGATCGACGAGGTGTGGAGCCCCGAGCTCAATCCGTTCAACACGATCGAGAACCTCGAGTGGACGCGCATCGTCCGCCATCGGGCGCATCTCGTGCGCAGGCGCGACATCCACGGCCGCTCGATCTTCACGGACGGCCAGATGGAGGCGTACCTGCAGCGCTTCGAGTTCTTCTTCGCGGAGGACGAGCGGCGCGGCCTGCGCACGATCGACGCAAGCGAAGGCGGCGTGCGCAAGCAGTGCACGGAGGTCGCCACGCTGCGCGACACGCTCGACCGCTTCGCGCGCGAGCCGCTGCCCGAGATTCCCGTCCCCGCGCGCGCACTCGACGCAGGCCGCCTGCGCAAGGCCCGCACGCGCGTCGAGGAGGTCATCGAACATGTGCGCCTCATCCGCCAGTCGTCGCACCGCGCCTGCGACCTGCTCGAGCAGCTGACGGGCGCGCGGCCGCGCCGCGAGTCGGAGGATGCGCTGTGGAAGTCGCTCGACCGCGAGCGCGACAAGGTCTCGCGGAGGCTCGACATCCTCGCGCTTCTCGACGGCTTCAGCACGCTCGGCGCCTTCAAGCGCGCGAAGGCGGACCGCCGCATCGAGTACACCCGCGACATCGACGAGCTCGGCCGCCAGAAGCTGCAGTTCGAGCGTGACATCGTGAATGTGCGCTGGATCGGCGAAGCGGCGGAGGAGTACCTCGGTCTCCTCGACGAGCTCAGCCATCGCCTCGGGCTTCCAGCGGATCTCGAGGAGCGCGGACTCTCCGCGGATGGCGACGCGGTCGAGGACGAGGCGACCGTCGCCGCGCGCTCGGACGGCGCGCTCGGCCGCGCGCTTGGCGAGGCGGAGAGCACTGTCGAGGTCCGCGCCGCGTTCCTCGTGCCGGTCGATCCGTCGCGCGGCGGGCTCGGTACGCCGAGGAGCCTCGCTGAGCCGCTCGCGGGCCGCCCCGTCATCCAATGGACGCTCGAGCGGCTCGGCCGCTCGAGCGAGGCGTCGTCGATCGTCCTGCTCGTGCCGGAGGGCTTCGACGCCGAGCGGCTCATCGACCGCCGCCGCATCGCGCTGCCGATCGAGATTCACCGCACCAAGGGGAGCCCGCTTCGCGCGGCGCATGCCGCCGTCGCAGCAGGCCGCCTGTGGAGCGATGCGAGCTGGCGCGGCGGCATCGCGGGCCTGACCGCCTACGACGAGGTGCTGTCGCCTGAGTCGATGGTGCCTGCGATGGAGCGTTTCGGGATCACCGCCGCCGTGGTCGTTGCGCCCGACTGGCCGCTTGTCTTCGTCGACGGACCATCGGGATGCGACGCACTCGTGCGCCGCCACAGGCTGAAGCCCGATGCGCTCCGCCTCGTGTTCAACCAGTCGCCACCCGGGCTCTCGGGCGTCCTTGTCGAACGGTCGCTCATGGAGGAGTTCCGCCAGGGCGGGCGCCACGCCACGATCGGCGCGCGGCTTTCGTACGAGCCGACGCGTCCCCAGCAGGATCCGATCGCGAAGGACCTCTGCGTGCAGATCGAGCAGCCCGTGCGGCGCTCGCTCGTCCGCGCCGTCTTCGACACGCCGCGCAGCATGACGCGCATGCGCCGCGCCATCGAGCCGCTTCTCTCGGGTCTCGACGCGGAGGCGTCGCAGCGCGCGCTCGACGCGCTCGATGCGCGCGCGCTCGTCGATCTCCTCGAACACCAGCTCTACGACACGGTGCCGTACTTCACGCCGCAGCACCTCATGGTCGAGCTCAACACGGGCAGGCAGGGCTCGGGCGCATCGAGCCCGCACCGACACGGTTCGCTGCAGCGGCCCGTGATGACCGAACGGCGCTTCTCGCGGCTCGTGGAGCAGGTCGGCGAGAGCCGCGACTGCGTCATCAGCTTCACGGGCGCAGGTGACCCGCTCTTCCACCCAGACCTTCCGCACTTCATCCGCATGGCGAAGGACGGCGGCGTGCGCGGCGTCCATGTGCGCACCGAGCTGCTCGCGCCGCCAGAGGCGATCGACGCCATGGTCGGGGCGGGCGTCGACGTCGTGTCGGTCGAGCTCGATGCGGAGACGCCAGAGACCTACCGCCGCATGCATGGCGTCGACCGCTTCCGCCAGGTGATCGACAACATCCAGCGCGTCTTCCTCGCGCGCACGCATCTCTCGGGCCCGAACGACGCAGCGGGCTTCGCCGTGCCGTGGATCGTGCCGCGCCTCCAGCGGCGCGTCGAGAGCATCGAGGACATCGAGTCGTTCTTCGACCGCTGGCAGCACACGCTCGGGACGCCCGTCCTCGAGGGCGCGCCGCCGCACGACCCGTCGACCGAGACGCCCGTGGATGGCCTCGCGAGCGCGCGCGCGCCGTCGCGCGTGATGTTCCGCGAGATGCTGCGGCGCATGCAGGTCCTCGCGGACGGCTCCGTGCCGCTCAGCGAGCTCGACCTGCGCGGCGAGCGGATCTTTGCGCACGTCGAGCGCGCGCCGCTTCTCCAGATCTGGCGCGATCTCGTGGCGCGGCGCAAGCAGATCCGCCGCGACCACGGCGAGACGCACCCCGACCTGAGGACGCGCATCCCATGACGGGCGCCTCACCAGCGATCGACGGCGACGCCACCCTCGCGGTCGTCATCGGCCGCGAGGGAAGCAAGGGCCTTCCGCGCAAGAACGCGCTTCCCGTGGCTGGCGTGCCGATGATCGCGCGCACGGTCCGATTCGCGCGTGCGTCGCGCGAGATCGACCGCGTGATCGTCTCGACCGACGGCGACGAGATCGCGCGCCTCGCGCGCGACGAGGGCGTCGAGGTCTTCCTGCGGCCCGAGAGCGTGTCGAACGACCAGGCCACCGTCGACAGCGCCGTGCGCCATGCGGTCGAGGCGAGCGCCTCGCGCGCGGGCATCGTCGTCATTCTCTACGGCAATGTGCCCGTGCGCCCCGCCGACCTCGCCGACCGCGCCGTGCGCGCGCTGCGCGAGACGGGCGCGGACAGCGTGCAGAGCTACTACCGCGTGGGCAAGACGCATCCCTACTGGATGTCGCGCCTCGACGGCGAAGGCCGCGTCTCGCAGTTCATCGAGAACCGCATCTACCGCAGGCAGGAGCTTCCTCCGCTCTTCATGCCCGATGGCGGCGTCATCGCGGTGAGGCGCGCGAGCCTCTTCGACGTGCGCGAAGGCGAGCCGCACGCGTTCTTCGGCCGCGACCGCCGCGGCATCGAGACGCGCGAAGGCGATGTGGTCGACGTCGACAGCGCGCTCGACCTCGCCGTCGCGGAGGCGATTCTCGCCGCGCGCGAGCGCGAAGGAGTCCACGCATGAATCACGCTGTTCCCGCCGCCACGCTCTCGATCGGCGGCCGCACCGTCGGCGCTGGCAACGCGCCCTTCGTCATCGCCGAGATCGGGGTCAACCACGATGGCGACCTCGCGCGCGCGTGCGAGCTCGTCCACGCTGCGCGCCGCGCGGGCGCCGATGCGGCCAAGTTCCAGATGTTCGACGCAGCGATGCTCATGTCGCGCGACTCTGTGCTCGCCGCCTACCAGCGCGAGCGCGGCGCGCGCGACCCGCGCGAACTCCTGCAGGGATTACAGCTCCCGCCCGAGGCGCTCGGAGAGCTCGCGGAGGAGTGCCTGCGCGCAGGGATCGTGCCGATCGTGACGGTGTTCTCGCTTCCGCTCGTCGAGATCGCGCGCATGCAGCCGTGGCAGGCGTTCAAGACGGCGTCGCCCGACCTCGTCAACCTGCCGCTCCTGCGCGCGGTTTCGTCGCTCGGCCGCCCGCTCGTCGTCTCGACGGGTGCGGCCACCCGCGAGGAGGTCGCGCAGGGGGCGCGCTGGCTCGAGCCGCATCGCGACCTCGCGTTCCTCCAGTGCACCTCGAGCTATCCCTCGCGCGACGACTACGCCGCGATCGGCGGCATGCACGAGATCGCCGCGATCACGGGGCGCGCCGTCGGCTACAGCGACCACACGGCGTCGATCGACACGGGCGCGATCGCAGTCGCCGCGGGCGCCGCGATCCTGGAGAAGCACCTCACCTACGACCGCGGCGCGACGGGCCCCGACCACGCCGCGAGCCTCGACCCGAACCAGTTCGCTGCGTATGTGCAGCTTGCGCGGCGTGCGGCGCGGATGATCGGGCCGCCGCTGAAGGAGCTGCAGGCCGTCGAGCGCGATGTCCGCGCCGTGAGCCGCCAGTCGCTCGTTGCGGCGCGCGACCTGCCGCCCACGCATCTCGTGCGGCCCGAGGACCTCTGCGTGAAGCGCCCCGGCACGGGGATCTGCGCGAGCCGCTTCGACGAGATCGTCGGAAGGCGGCTCGCGCGCGCGGTCGAGGCCGACCGCGTCCTCACCGAGGCCGACATCGCGTGGCCAGTGGCAGCGGGGACCTCGCCGTGAGCGGAGCATCGCGGCGGAAGGTCGCGGTCGTCACGGGAACGCGCGCGGAGTGGGGTCTTCTCGCGCCCGTCTGCGAGGCGATCTGCGCGCGCAGCGAACTCGCGCTCGAGGTCTGCGCGGGTGGCGCGCATCTCCTCAAACCGCCGGTCGCAGAAGACCCAGCCCTCCACCGCGCCGTCTTCGGCGAACCCATGCCGTGGGAGCCGACGATCATCTGGGTCGAGTCATGCGGCTACCACCCGCATCGCTTCGAGATGCAGCGCGCGGGCGAGACGGGACGCCTCGCGGACGCAGCGGCGCTTGGGCGCGGCGTGTCCGCGCTGGCCGAGCACTTCGCGCGCCTCGCGCCCGACATCGTGGTCGTCCTCGGAGACCGCATCGAGGCGTTCGCTGCCGCGAGCGCGGCGTCGATCGGCGGCATCCGCGTCGCGCACATCCATGGCGGCGACCGCGCGGAGGGCGTCGCGGACGAGGCGATGCGGCATGCGATCACGAAGCTCGCGCACATTCACTTCGCCGCGAGCGCAGAGAGCGCGGCGCGCATCGCGCGGCTCGGCGAGGACGCGGCGCGCATCCATCTCGTCGGTTCGCCCGCGGTTGACGGGCTCGACGCGATCCCGCCCTTGTCGGACCATGAATACGCCGAGCTCGGCGCGCCCGACTTCCTCTTCCTGATGCATCCCGTGGGGCGCCCCGATGCGGACGAGGAGCGCGAGGCCCACGCGGCGCTCGAGGCGCTCGCCGCGCGCGGCCGCGTGACCGCGCTTGCGCCGAACTCGGACCCGGGCCGCAACGGCATCGCCCGCGCGATCGAGATCGTCGGCAAACGGCGGCGCGACCGTGTCCGTTCCTTCAGCCACCTCGCCCGCGAGCGCTTCATCGGGCTGCTCAGGCGCACCGATGTCCGTGCGATCGTCGGGAACTCGAGCGCGGGTCTCATCGAATGCGCCGCCCTCGGCGTGCGTGCCGTCAACATCGGCGCGAGGCAGGCGGGCCGCGAGCGCGCCGACAATGCGCGCGATGTCGCGTCGGCGTGGGACGGCCTCGCCGAGGCCCTCGACACCCTCGACTCGTGGCGCCCATCGGGCCGCCACCCCTATCTCGAGGCGGGCGCATCGCATCGGATCGCCGAGATTCTCGCCACCTGCGACTTCTCGGCCCATGGCCTCGCCAAGCGCTGCACCTATTGACGCCTGCGGGCCGCGCAACCCCGCCAACTGCGCCCTTCGTCACCCGATCGCGTGAAGCGGCCGTGATTCGTGCGCTTTGTGTGGCTAGGGGTCAACCGTCCTGCTCAACAGGCCGATCTCCGTCGGGCGGCATGTTGTCTTTCGTGCCGCCGTCTAGGAACCGGGGAGGATTCGGACTCGATCCGAATTCAGGAGGTCAGGTCGCGATGCCCGAACAGATCACACCAGCCGCAAGCGCAAGCGACTGCATGCAGGTTGCGAACGCGGCCGTCAAGCAGATCAGCCACATCGCGACCTTGCCGGAGGTGACGCTCGGGATCATCGAGCTCGTGGAGAATCCCCGCTCGAGCGCCTCCGCGCTCAACACGCTCATCCAGCGCGACCCAGCGCTCTCCGCGCGCGTCCTCCGCGTGGTGAACAGCGCCTTCTACGGGCTTCCGTCGCAGCTCGGCTCGATCAACCGCGCGATCTCGCTGCTCGGTCTCAACGCCGTCAAGAACATCGCCATCGCCGCGAGCCTCGCGAAACTCTTCCGCGGCGGCGCGCTGTGCGACAGATTCGATGCGAAGGAGCTCTGGACGCACTCGCTCGCGGTCGGCACCGCAGCACGGATGCTGGCAAGCGCAAGCAACAAGATCGCGGCCGACGAGGCGTTCCTCGCGGGCCTCATGCACGACATCGGCATCGTCGTCGAGCTTCAGACCGACCGCGCCAAGCTCGCGCGCGTCTTCGCGGACATGCAGTTCGACTCCGAGGGGCAGCCGCTCATCGACTTCCGCTTGGTCGAGCGCGCCGTCTTCGGCGCAGACCACTGCCATTTCGGCCAGGCCCTCTGCGAGCAGTGGAAGTTCACGAAGGGCCTCCGCGCCGCCTGCGGCTTCCACCATGAGCCGCGCGAGGTCGAGGCGGCGATGCAGCCGATCGCCTGGCTGATCTTCGTCGCCGACCGCGTCGCCGCCACGGAGGGAGCCTTCTGCGCCGACATCCTCGGGCAGGGCGTGCCGCACGAGGCGCTCGACGCGCTTGGAATCGGCGTTCCGCAGCTTCACGACACCCTGGCGCACCTCCCGAAGGCGCTCGAGGAAGCCCGCGCGACCATGAACGCGTGACCGGCCGCCGCGCGCGCACGAACTCGCCGCTGCGATCGCCATCCCGGGCGAACCGCGCATAGGATCGTGGCATGTCCGCGTCCGTGCGCATCGACTTCTCCCGACCGATCGCGCTCTTCCCGCTTCCGGTGGTCTCGCTCTTCCCGCACACCGCCGAGTGCCTGCAGGCGTTCGAACCGCGCTTTCGCCAGATGGTCGAGGACTGCCTGCGCGCGCGCGGCGATGGCCCCGTGCTCGGCGCGGCGCCCATCGCGATGGCCACCTACGCGGGCAGGGGTTGGTCAGGCGAGCGTCTCGGCGATCCGCCGCTCCGGCCGATCGTCTGCGTGGGCAAGATGGTCGAGCATGTGCAGCTCGAGAACGGCCATCATCGCTTCATCATCCACGGACTCGGCCGCGCGCGCATCGAGTCGGTCTCCGAGCCAGACGGGCGAAGGCTCTACCGCGTCGCCAAGCTTGCGCCGCTCGAGTCGCCCATGGGCGCGCCGCGAAGGCTGCCGGGCTTCAACCACATGCTCGCCTCGATCCTCGAGGCGCCGGAACTCCAGCGCATCCATCGCTTCGGCACGATCCGCGAGTGGCTTGCGCGCGGCGCCGTGCCGTCCGAGGTGATCGTCGAGCAGCTTCTGTCGATGCTCGCGCGCGACGACGACACGCGCTACGGCCTCCTTGCGGAGCCGCGCTGCCGCGAGCGCGCGCGCTTCGTGCTCTCGGAGCTCTCGCATCTCGCTTCGCAGCTCGAGCGCGCCAGCGCGCGCACGGCGCTGCCGGCGATGCGCGGCGTGACGCTGAACTGAGTCCGTCGCTCGATGCGCGGAGCGCGTCAGCGCTTCGCGGCGAGTCCCGCCGCGTCGAGCGCCGCGTTCCACTCCGCGATCTGCGCGGCATGGGCCGCAAGATGCGAGGACGGATCGCCTTCGATCTCGACGCGGACGATCTTCTCGCCTTCCCTGAGCGCGGTCACCACCTCGAGTCCCTCGACGACCGTGCCGAAGACTGAGTACTGCAGGTTCCAGCGCTCCTGCGGCCGCACGGTGACGAAGATGCGCGTCGCGGTGGCGCGCGCGGAGTTCGGGTCCTCCGTGTCGTTCGAGGCGCAGAGCCGCCCGGGCGACTCGAAGAAGAGCTTTCGCGAGAACTCGCGCGGCATGGTGTAGATCGGGTCCTTGCCGGGGTTCCTGCCCGTCTGGCGCACGACGCGGCTGAAGTCGGTCCACGGCTGGCCGTCGTAGTAGCCGCGCGCGACGAGGTTCAGGAAGTTCGCGCAGAGCCTCGGTGCCTCCTTGGTCGCGAGAAGCACGCGGAAGCTCCCTGACTCGCACACGAAGCGCGCATGGAGAATAGTCTCCGCTGCGGGCTGCGCTGCGACGGGCGCCTGCGCGGGGCCTGCGGGAGCGTCGCCTTCCTTGCCGCATCCGGCAAGCGCCAGCGCGCAGCCGAGCATCGAGGCAAGCGACAGGATCCATGCGCGGCATGCGCGATGGTGGCGTTCGTGGCGGTGCTTCATCGTGTTCAAGGGCGTCGTCCTGTGCGTGCGGTCCTCACTCTGCCGCGGGAGCGGCGCCGGTTGCATCCGTGGGCGCATCCGTGGCCGTGGGCGCATCCGTGGCCGTGGGCGCATCCGTGGCCTTCGCGATCGCCGCCGCGAGCTCTGCGGAGAGCGCTTCATGCGAGCTTCTGTCGAACTGGTCCGCGCGCTCGAGCGCCGCGATCGTCTCGGAGAGCTGCACGAAGCGCGCGGCCGCGGCGTCGTCGCCCGCGGCGACTACAGCGCGCACGCGGGCCACGGCGTCGCGCACGGCGGCACGGCGCTTCGCCTGGACATCGAGCAACCTGATGCGGGCCGCGAGTTCCTCGAGCACGGCGAGATCGGAGCGGTCGACGAGCCGCGGGAGGACGAGGTCCGCCGCAGCGGATGCCTCGCGCGCCAGCGGCTCCACGCGGCGGAACGCGAGGTCGACCGTGTCGAGGATGGCCTCGTCGGTCCCCGGCGCGCTCGTGGGGAGTCCGAGCATGCTCTCGACGAGCTCGGCGAGAAGCCGCTCGTCGTCGAAGAGCTCCGGGTGCACCGTGCGCTGCCACTCCTCGACGAGGCGGCGCCCATCCCGCGCGGGGAGCCTGCCGCGCAGGCGCCGCAGCGACTCGAAGTGGAGTTCGCGGATCGCCAGTTCGCTTGCGAACTCGGCGTCGTCGACCTCGGCGAGGCGCGCCTCCGTGGCCCGAACGGCGTCGGCGAGGCCGTATCGCCAGAGCGATCCCGCCTCGCTCTCGATGCGTGCGCGGGCAAGGTCGCCCGAGGACAGGATCTCCGCGCGCTTTGCGAGAAGCGTGCCGAGTTGCTCCGCGTGCGCGATGAGCGGCTGCTCGATCGTCGCCGAGACTTCCGCTGGAAGCTCAAGGCGTGCGACGAGTTCGAGAAGCGTCAGCTTCGTCGACGGAAGCAGGCCGTCGCGGGGCAGGCGTTCCGCGAGCCAGTCGACGCGCTCGCGCACGAAGGCAAGGCGGCGCGCGGGGTCGGCCGCGCGCTCGACCGAGAGAAGAAGCGCGCGTTCCGCGGCAGCGAGGCGCGCAAGCGCAGCCTCGCGCAGGACGAGCGTCTGCACGAGCTCGGGGTTGTGCCGCGGTACGAACAGCTCGCGCGCGCCGTCGAAGCGATAGGCGGCGGGCAGCCTGTCGCGGATCCGCCCCGATGCAGCCTTGATCGCGGCGTCCGCGGTCTCGCGGTAGGCCGCGTAGCTCGCGGCGAGCTCAGTGTTCGCGGGGAGCGCAGGGTCGACCGCGGCGAGGAACGCCCTGAAGCGCGCCTCCGACATCGGCTGCGGGAGCGCGGCCGCGTCGAGCTTGCGCTGCGCCTCTGCGCGCGCGCGCTCGCGGTCGTCGCGGGGAGCGCTCTTCTTCGTGTTGCTCTCGGCGGCGGGGGTCTGCACCGCCGCTCCCTGCGACCCCGCGGCGGGCGCCTGCAACGCGAGCGCTGCGCCGACCAACGCTGCCCGAAGGAGCAAGGGGTGGCCTGTCTGTCGTCCGTCACGCGGGGCGCCCATGCCGCGCAGTGTAGATCGGCGGAGGCTCGGCTACGCTCCGCGCATGGCGCGATTCTGGCTCCTCAAGTGTGAACCCGACGTGTACTCGATCCGCGATCTCGAGCGCGACGGGCGCACGGGCTGGGACTCCGTGCGCAACTACCAGGTGCGCAACTTCATGCGCGACGAGATGAACGCGGGGGACCTCGGCGTCTTCTACCACTCGAATGCAGACCCCTCGGGCGCTGCGGGCGTGCTGCGGATCGTGCGGACGGCGCTCCCGGACCCGACCCAGTTCGACCCGAAGAGCGAGTACCACGACCCGAAGTCGACCCGAGAGGCGCCCACATGGCTGATGTGCGAGGTCGAGTTCGTCGAGCGCTTTCCCGAAGTCGTCCCGCTCGAGCGGCTGCGCGCAGAATCGGCGCTCGGGGGGATGCTCATCCTGCGCAAGGGCAATCGGCTCTCCGTGACACCCCTCGAGCAGGCGGAGTTCAAGACGATCCGCGCGCTCGGCGCGGGAGGCGCTCGGCCGGCGAAGCGCGCGGCGGCCGTCCCGAGCCGCAAGTCGCGGTAGAATCCGCGAGAACGACCTGAAACCACGCGTGCTGCGCGCGGAATCGGGCGACCCGCCGTCCGTGCGCCGAGGGGATCGATGGCCCCTGGCGAACGCGGCTTCGCACACGGCGCTCATGCGCTCTCTCGGAGGCTTCTCGTGCCAATCATCCTGCTCATCGGTTGCGGTGGACTCGTGGTGGTCGCCCTTGCGGTCGGCTTGTGGCTGATGTCCGTCTACAACAACCTCGCGCGCGGAAAGGTCGGCGTCGAGGGCGCGTGGGCCGACATCGATGTGCAGCTCAAGCGCCGCCATGACCTCATCCCGAACCTCGTCGAGACGGTGAAGGGCTATGCGAAGCACGAGCGCGAGGCGCTCGAGGCCGTGATCGCCGCGCGCGCCCGCGCCGTGAGCGCAGGCCCGCTCGACGAGAAGATCGCTGCGGAAGGCGGCCTCAGCGCGGCGCTCGGTCGCCTCATGGCCGTCGCCGAGGCGTACCCCGACCTCAAGGCGAACACGAACTTCCTCCAGCTTCAGGGCGAGCTCACCTCGACGGAGAACATCATCGGCACGGCGCGCAACGGCTACAACGGCCGCGTCGGCGGGTTCAACCAGATGCTGGTGGTGTTCCCGACGAACCTCGTCGCGGGCCTGTTCGGCTTCAAGGAGATGCCGTTCTTCAAGGTCGACGACGAAGCGCAGCGCGTGGCGCCGCAGGTGAAGTTCTAGGCGTGGAAGGCGGGCAGATCGCCTTCGCCGCGATCGTGATCACGCTGTTCGCGATCGGCGCGATCGTCGCGGTCGCGTTCCACTACAAGGCGGAACGCGAGCGCCGCGAGGCGATGCGGGCGCTGGCCGCGCAGATGGGATTCGCGTTCACGGAGCGGGATCCCTTGCTCGACCAGCGCTTCCGCGGATTCCGCGACTTCGGGCGCGGACATTCGCGCACGGGCCTGAATCTCATCTCGGGCGAGACCAGGCTCGGCGGCGTGCGCATGCGCCTCTTGATGGGCGACTACCAGTACAAGATCACGACGAGCAACGGCAAGAGCACCTCGACGACGACCTACGACATGTCGTTCATCTCGGTGGTGCCGCTGCTGCGGATGACCGAGGAGCTTGCGGTGCGCAGCGAGAACTTCCTCGACAGGCTCGGTGCGTTCGTCGGCTTCGAGGACATCGACTTCGAGTCGAGCGAGTTCTCGAGGCGGTTCCATGTGAAGTGCTCCGACCGCCGCTTCGCGTCCGATCTCTTCGATCCGCGCATGATCGGGTACTTCCTCGAAAGCGCGGTGCCCGAGATCGAGGCGCAGCGGGGGATCCTGCTGTTCGACCACGGCACGCGGCGCTGGGACCCCGAGCGGTTCGCGGTCGTGCTCGGCTGGGTCGACGGGTTCTTCGCCCGCATTCCGCGCCATGTGCGGGCCGACCGGCTTCCTGCGGACGAGCGGGCGTCCGATCCGGTCCTGAATCCAACGGGTCGCGATGGCGATGGAGGTGTGGCATGAGCGGTGATGCGGCGGAAGCGTTGGGATTCCTGTGCGGGATGTCCGGGGTCATCCTCGGGCTTCCGCTCCTGTGGGCGATCCTCACCTACAACCGGTTCGCGCGACTCGGCCAGCATGTGAATGAGAGCTGGTCGGGCGTCGATGTCGAGCTCAAGCGGAGGCACGACCTGGTGCCGAACCTCGTCGAGACGGTGAAGGGCTACGCGAAGCACGAGCGCGAGACGCTCGAGATGGTGGTCGCCGCGCGCGCGAAGGCGATGGCGGCCGGCGGGGAGCTGCAGCAGCGCGTGGACGGCGAGAGCGAGCTCGGTCGTTCGCTCGGTCGGTTGATCGCGCTCTCGGAGAGCTACCCCGAGCTCAAGAGCGACCGCCACTTCCTCGAGCTCCAGCGCGAGCTGTCGCTCACCGAGGATCGCATCGCCGCGAGCCGGCGCTTCTACAACTCGAATGTGCGCGAGCTCAACTCGCTGCGGATCCAGTTCCCATCGAACCTCGTCGGCAGCGTGTTCGGCTTCCGCGAGGAGCGGTTCTTCGAGCTCGAGGACGCGGCCGAGCGGTCGGCGCCGCGTGTTTGAGCGGTCGCGGCGTGACTTGAGCGCTCGCGCCTGCGGGCGCTCGCTTTGGTGCTGGCATGGTGGGGGATGACTTCAGCGGGCGGTACCCACCGAAGTCACAGCAGGCTAAAGCCTGCTGGCACCCATCAGTTGCGCGAATGGTGCGGTATGCTGAGCTCCATGGCGAAGGAGCGCATCGTCTCGCAGTCGGCGCAGGTGGCGGAGGCCGAGTCGGACCTCGATCCGCAGACGCTCGAGATCCGTCCGCGCACGCTTGGCGAGTATGTCGGGCAGCGCGCGCTCGTCGAGCGGCTCACGATCGCGCTCACGGCGTCGAAGTCGCGCGGCGAGGCGATGGAGCATGTGCTGCTGCACGGCCCGCCCGGCCTCGGCAAGACGACGCTTGCCCATGTGATCGCGAACGAAATGGGCTCGCGCGCGTTCGTCACGAGCGGCCCCGCGCTCTCGAAGGCGGGCGACCTCGTCGGCACGCTCACGAAGATGGAGGAGAACGATGTCCTCTTCATCGACGAGATCCACCGCCTGCCCGCCGCGGTCGAGGAGTACATCTATCCCGCGATGGAGGACCGCCGCATCGACTTCACGCTCGATTCGGGCATGCATGCGCGCGTGGTCACGATCTCGCTCAAGCCGTTCACGCTGATCGGCGCGACGACGCGCGCGGGGCTCCTCACGCAGGCGCTCCGCAGCCGCTTCGGGATCGCGCATCACCTCGAGTTCTACGGGCACGACGACCTCGTCGGCATCCTCGAGCGCGCGTCGCGCATCCTCTCGATGCAGGGAATCGCCGCCGACGCGTTCGACGCGATCGCCGCGCGGAGCCGCGGCACGCCGCGCATCGCGATCCGCCTGCTGCGCCGCGTGCGCGACTTCGCGACGGTGCGCGGCACGGGCCGCGCAGACCGCGCCGCGGTCGACGGCGCGCTCAGGCTCGAGGGAATCGACGAACGCGGGCTCGACGAACTCGACCGCAAGTACATGCGCGCGATCGCGGAGATTTACGGCGGCGGACCTGTCGGCGTCGAGGCGGTCGCCGCGACGCTCGCCGAGGATGTCGGCACGATCGAGGACATGGTCGAGCCGTATCTCCTGCAGCTCGGCTATCTCGCGCGCACGCGCCAGGGCCGCAGGCTGACGAAACCGGGCGCGGATCTGATCGGATTCACGCTGCCCGCGGGCGAGGTTTGAGCGCCGGCAGGTCTTTCCACGCTTTGGTGAGGTCGGCGGTCGAAATGACGAGTTGCTGCATGCACTGCGTGCGAACTCGGTGCCGGCTCACTGGGGGTTTGCGCGGATCCCAAGGGGCAAGCACTGGTCTTCGGGGCTCCGTCAAGACAGAACCCGATCCTCAAAGGCTCGCGCTTCGAGGGCCTCGATCGGCCTTGGCGCGGAGCAACCACCCTGTGAGCCAGCCGCCCCCGAGCGCGATCACGATCGCGAGAAGCCGATCAATCCAGACGCGATGATCGGACAACTGCGTGGCCTTCAATGCCGCCGACGCGGCCGTCGGCTCCCGGCCGATCGCAAGTATGGATGCGCTCACCGAGCGCGCCGCCTCATGGTCGCCCGTTCCAACACGGTCCTCCTGGCGGGCGTCATCGGAGCCCCCGAAGAGTCGCCGTGCGGCGTCATCGGGTTCGAGTGGATCCCCTCCGCCCGCTTCACGCCAACGGCCTCCGGCAAACACGAGTTCCAGCTGCTTACCTGCGTTGCTTTCAACGAACATGCGCGCCGGCGCCACGGACTCCACCGAGATCGGCGCATGATCGCCAGCCCGAACCCATGCATGGCCGAGCACAACGATCGATACATTGCTCGCGGGCAGGATCCCGTCGATCCGGAACCGCTCTCGTACAGGGAGTGGAAGCTGCTCGAGGGCACCTGGGATCACGAACATGCAGGCGACGAAACCGAGGAACCGGGGCGCCGCCGCGGCCTGTCGCACCCGCCGCTCGACTTCATCGCGGTGCAGCTCTCGAAAGTCCCCGCCACACTCCGGACAGAGCTTGGGAAGCGGGGTGACGAGCGTGTACCCGCAGCCAAGGCATCGCTCAATGCCCCTGCGCGGAATTCTTCGCCCCGCGAACGACGCCAGCACCGCAAGCAGCAGAAAGAACGCCGCGAGGGTCAAATCTGTTGGGAGGCCAACGGGCATGGAAGTGCGTACCTCGAAGTGGCGGACGAGCCCCTGAGTTCAATAGATCGCGGGCCGCTCCGTCACCGCTCCGAAACCAACGGCCGCGCCTGAAACGCCAACTGGTCTCCGACAGGCGCGGCGTCTGCCCGCCGTGTCTCGGATCACACTGCTCCACCGCGCCTGTCTGACCGCGACCCTCTCGCGTGTGTTCGGGGCGCAGAGAGGCCGACGACGCTTCCGCCGCCCCGGAGACTCACTCTGGGTACTCCCCCCCGCGAAACCTGGGAGGCTTCGAGGAAATCTCCGGCACTCCATCGGTGTGCAGAATGAGCAGGAGGCTCGAGACGCTGTCCGCAGACTGCATGAAGATCTCGGGCGTTCCGTTGGGGCTTACTTCAACCCTGATCATGCCTCTGCCACCGGGCCCCGTGATCTCCAGCGCCGTCCCCGCATCGCTCGACAGCATCATCTGACCCGATGAACCCTCCAGAGAGATGAAACGCGAGGAAAGAGCCCCAACGAACATCGGGATCGGCAGCAGGTACGACAGGCCGATGATCGCGAACACGGTGATCACCGTGATCGATGCCTGCTGGAGAATCTGTTGGAGCTTCATGATTTGGTTCCTCCAGAGGTGAAGATGCCGGTGCTGCCCGTCACTCGCGGCCGGGAATCGGGAGAGCCGGATCCAGTCAGCCCACACCAGCCGTCTCCGCCACAGTCGGACTGGAGGTCTGCCGACAGAGTCGGTGTCGGATCACTCGAGGGCACAGGCGGGTCGCAAGAGGCGGGCAAGCGCGACAAGGTCTTCCTTCGTCGGGCCTTCCTGACAACTTCATTCGCGCTCGTTCTCGGGGTGCGCGAAAGCCCGAACCCAGTTCTAGCGCCCGAGACGCTCACCCTGGGTACTCCCACCCGCGAAACTTGGGCGGCTTCGTGGAGGAGATCACGGGCACTCCGTCGGGCGGCAGAATGACCTCGAGGCTTGACACGCCGTCCGCCGACTGCATGGAGATGAGGGGCGATCCGTTGGGGCTCACTTCAACCTTGATCATCCCTCTGCCACCGGGCCCCGTCATCACCAGTGCCGTCCCCGCATCGCTCGAGAGCGTCATGTGACCCGATGAGCCTTTCAGATCGATGAGGCTCGTGAAGAGAAACCGGATGTGTATCGGAAGCGGCAGCACATGCGACAGGGCGATGATCGCGAACACGGTGATCGCCGAGATCGAGGCTTGCTGGAGAGTCTGGGGGACTTTCATGAGTTCGTTCATTCAGGGGCGAGGATGCCGGGTCCGGCCGTCATTCACACCCGGGAATCGGGAGAGACGGGTCCCCCGGGCAGCCTACCTTCGTATCCGTCTCCGCCACCGTCGGACAATAGGTCTGCTGGTGGCGGATGCAGTTGCAATAGACCTGAGCCGCATTGCATCTTGCCCAATCGCGCTCCGTGGAGCAAGCGCGGAAGTCAGGGTAGATCCCGGCGGCGGAGGCGCCGAGACATCGGACGACGCATCCCTTGAGGGCGGGGCCGGTGAACGCGCAGCCCATCACGCAGATCACTGCATACCAGGCCAATGGTGCGGCGGCTTGTTTCATGCACTCGACCAGCGCCTTCGTGGCGGCGCTTTCGTCTGCGACGTACCGATTGCGGCAGGGGAGCAGGCCATTCGCCGCTCCTGCGCAAGGCCAACTCAGCACAGGCGCGGCCTGCGCCAGAAGAGCGGTGGGATCTGCGTTCAGTCTTGCGAGGGGAACGAGCAGTGAGACGGAACCGCCTTCGCCATCGGTCCACTCGAACCCCATCGCAACTGACGCGACCGACGCAGCCGACCCCTTCAGGGTACCGACCACGATCGCGCCTCGTAGACCTGCGGCGGCCACCGGTAGAGCGGTGCCCGCATGCTCGGGAAAGGCTGGCCAGTCGTACTCGGAGATCGCAGGGGTCGTCCAGGAAAGGGCGCCCGCGTCGCCGTTTCCAGTCGCGCTTCCTCCCTCTTCAAACACGCTTCTCGACAGCGTGAACACAGCGAGGGCGTGTCCGATGTCGACGCCGAACCTCTCTTCGATGAGCGCTGCATGCTCGGCGACCAGCGCGCCTCCCGCGACGGATGACGCCGCAACACTGACGCTCTCCAGTTCAGACCTCGTGGCCTCGATGGCCTGCACCTGCGCACTGGTAGCCGTAGGAGCAACAAGTCCTGCCATCGCCGCGCCGACGGTGAGCGTCGCGAGCCGCGCCGCGCGCGCATCCGCCGAATCCCGCCGCCTCCATTTCGTGAAGGTCGCCATCGTGTCGTCTCCTGCTTCGAGGTGATCGCGTCCCGAGGTGCCGGGCGACATGCCGGGCGCGCGGACTCGACGAAGCTACCCCCAACCCCCCACTTGTCAATCGGGAATGTCGAAGTTTCTGTGATTTCCCATCAGCAGAGCACGTGAATAGACCAAGCCCAGCACACCCAGTGCTGGGTCACTGGGTTCTGTCTGACGGATCCCTGAAGACCACTGCTTGACCCTTGGGAAGCGCTCGGCGCCCGGACGGCGAGGAGGCGAAACCAAGCTGTATCCCATGATCAATGCACGCGATACAGCGAGTTGAGGCCGACGAGGTTGAATCATGGCCAGCCGGGATGCCGCGCAATTCGACCGCCGAGGATCCGTCAGACAGAACGAGCGGGTGCGTGCCCCGCACCACGCGGTCTCACGCGCAACGCGCCGCGATCACACGGGTTCCATTTCCTGTCGCCGCGTGCCCGCTTGGCGCCCGGGACGAGCAGGCACCAAGGGGCCGCCACTCGGCACGAGGCCTCGGAACTTGAGCGCCCGCAACCGACATTCGGGCTGCGCTTCGCACAGGTCTTCGCGATCGCTTGTGAGGTCGGCGGCCGCTGCCTCGCCGCGCGTCGCTCAGCGCATGTCGTAGTTCGTGCGCGACGAGCGCGAGCCCGCTGGGATCGACAGCGAGAAGCCCACGAAGGCGTCGTCCTTGATGAGGTCGTAGCCTGCGCTTGCGTTCAGGTCGAAGTCGGGGAAGGTTCGGGTCACGGAGCCCGAGATCGCGCGCATGTCGCCTTCGTTGATGTCGTACTGCGGGCTGAACGCGATCAGATACCGCGGCCCTGCCCGATAGAGGAAGCCCGCCTGCAGGAGCTCCGAGTTCGTTGGCGCGAGGTAGCGGTACTCGAGGTAGGTGCTCGCCACGGGGCTGTGGCGCATCTCGATGCCGAGCGATGCCCGCGCGAGGTTCTCGAGGAACGCGCCTTCCTCCGTGACGAACGCCGCGTCCTCGAGCAGGTAGTTCGCGGTGCCGCCGAGCGTGAGCGAGTCGGAGAGCTGCCACGCGAGCGAGCCGTAGAAGTGGCTTCCCCACTGCGAGAGCTCGGGCCTGAACGAGTAGAACGCGGGGATCGGCGACTGCGTCCAGCGCAGGCTCGAGAACGGGTTGAGCGGATCGATCGGCTGCGGCGTGAAGTCGCTGCCACCGTCGTTGATGACGACGCCCGTGTCGAGCCTGACCCAGTCGACCGACTGCCACGCGCCTGAGCCGCCGCGCTGCGTCTGCAGCGTATTGCGCAGGCCGAGCTGGACAGCGGCGCCGCCCGTCGCGCCTTCGTACTCCTGATCGAAGATCGGGAGCGATCCCGCCTCGATCGAGTCGTAGCCCGCCCACATCGTTCCATAGGGCTCGACGATGTGCCGCATGCGGTTCAGGTCGAGGAGCCTGCTCTGGACGCCGTCGTCGATGCGCACGAAGCGCGCCGAGGCGCGCACGCCGCCGCCCGCCTGGAAGCGGAGATTGTCGACGCCGCTCGTGTAGCGGTCGAGTTCCTCGAGGAAGTAGCCCGTGGCCTGGCCCGTCGCGAACGGCGTGACCGTCAGCCAGTCGCTCGAGAGCGGAATGCTCAGCTCGTGGCGCGTGTCGAGGCGCGCCACCGCATTGTCGTCGTATCCCGCCGCGAAGTAGGCGTCCTCGATCGACTGGCTTGCGCCGATCGCGCCGCCCCACGCCCCGACGGGGACGCCGAGCGACGACGGTGTACCGCTTGTCGGGCGCAGGCTCATCACGCTCGTCGACCACTGCTGCGTCCAGGTCAGCCCGTCGAAGAGGTTGTCGCCGTAGCGGCGATAGGTGATCTCGGGGAACTTGTCGACCGTGTAGCCGCGGCTTGCAAGGAGGTAGGAGTTCGAGATGAAGTCGTTGAGGTCGTACTTCACGAGCGCCGTGAACGCCGTGTTGTCGCCAAGGCCGACGAGCGAGAGGCTCGTCTCGTACTCGCGGCGGTTCCTGAACTCCGTCTCGCGCCACGAGCTGATGAAGGTCTCGTCGGAGATCGCTGCGAGCTGCGCCTGCAGCCCGAACGCAGGCGAGAGCATCGTCTGCCATTCGACGTCGACGAACCCGCGCACGCCGCTCTCGACCTCGACGTCGCGCCCAGAGCTCGTCCGGTCGGTGCCGCCCGCGTCGTAGAGCCCGTAGAGGTCGACGAGTCCGTCGCCGAGGCCGTCGGAGAGCCTGAAGCGCGTGCCGAGCGCCGCTCCTCTGTCCGTGAAGGCGTCGACGGCGAGCTGCGCATCGAGCCCCGACACGGGGCTTGCGCCGAGGAGCGCCATGAGGTCCCACTCGGTGCCGATCTCGACGCCGCGCTCGTCCTCGTAGCCGACGTCGATCGAGCGGATCGGGATGCGGTCGACGCGGCCTTCGTAGCCCGGGAGCGGAATCAGCCGCGAGCCGCCGAACTCGATGCCCGCGCGCTCCGCGCGGACGAAGACGCCCTCTTCGCCGCGTGCATCGCCTTCCGGCCGCTGCGTGACGGTGACGCGGTCGACGCCGATCGCGAGATGCGGCGTGAAGAACTCGCTCGCCGAGACCGTGGCGCGCTCTGCGGTCCACTCGTCGCGGGCGACCTGGCGGAGCTCCGCCGCGCGCGTGTAGATGGGAAGATCGTCGCGGCGGCGGTCGTAGGTGCGCAGCACCGCATCGACGACGATGGCCTTGTTGCGCGCGAGGTCGTAGTAGATCTGCGAACCGCGCATCGCGTAGTCGCCGTCCGAGGCCTGCACCGCGCCCTCGAGGTAGATCCCCTCGATCATCGAGGCGTCGAGCGTGCGCGAGCCGTCGCGCAGACCCGCGATCGCGCCCTCCGCGAGATGGATGACGCCACGCTCCGCAGACAGCTGCAGCGCGCGGTCGTCGCCCCCCGCGTTCGAGAGATACTCGAGCTCGACCATGCCCTGCACGGCGATGCGGTCCTGCGGCTCGTCGATCACGATCGAGTCTGCGGAGAAGGAGATCGTCCCCTCTGGGCGGAAGATCGGGAGCGCGCCCGTCTCAGGAAGCGGGATCTCGATCGAATCGGGGCCGTCGGATTCGCGCGCCACGGCGGCCACCAGGCTTCCGCCCGGCTGAGGCGCGGGCTCGTCGGGGGCTGCAGGCAGGTCGAGCACGGGCCTGTTGCCGAGGGTCGCGTTCCCCGCCGCAAGGCCGCGCAGATAGCGCGCAAGCCGCGCCTCGCCGCGGCGGAGGAGCGGTTGACCCTTCGGAGCGCCGTTCTCGGTCACGACAAGCGAGAGGCGCGTGGCGCCGAGATAGCTCGCCGTCACCAGGAGATCGCGGCCGCTCGCGCCGAGGCCAGCGCGTCGGGCAGGCTCGTCCGCGCGCTCGAACCAGATCGCGACCTGCGTGGCCGCGTCGGTTCCGATCGGGAGGCGGTTGATCCACACGACCGCGTTCCTTGCGCTGAAGGAGTAGCCGCCGATCGCGACGCGCACATCGCCCTCGAGAAACAGCCGCTGCGTGTCGTCGGTCTTCCAGCTGTAGCCGCGCGCCGCGGAGAGCTCGAGCCCGCCTGCGATCGGCCGCGTGGGGAGGACGAAGCCTCCGAGGGTTGTTCCGTCGATCGCGCGGCGCGTGGTGCGGGGCGGCGCAAGGCGTTCGCCAAGGGAGCCCGCGGAGGCCTCGTCCGACTGCGGCGCGGCGGAGGCCGCGGTCACGAGCATGGGTGCCGCGATCAGCACCGCACCCGCGAGCGACGAGGTCGCGAGCGGTCGGAGGCGGCCGGCTGGTCGTCGGAAAGGCACGAGCGCAGGATACCGATCCTCGTGAACACGCGGGTCGGTGGGAGAGGGGTGGGGGCGTTCGACCGAGCCTTCGGTTTCATGAGCGCCAGGACGCGGGCGCGGCGGCCTGCGGCGCCAGCTCGCGCACGAGCGCGAGGACGGCGGTGATGGCGATCGCGACGCTCGCGATGGCGGCTGCTTCGGTCGCGAGACCCGCGGCGGCGAGCCAGCCTGCCGCGACGATCGCCTTCCACAGGCTGCCGTAGCGGAGCAACTTGTCCGCGGCGCGCGGGCCGCGCACGCCGCGCAGCTTCCACAGCCCGAACAGCGCGCAGAGGACGACCGCGAGGACGGGCAGCACGAGGAGGCGCCGCTCGAAGAAGAAGGGCAGCAGCGCACCGCCGTCGAGGCCGCCGTTGCGCTCGAGGGCGAGGGCGAAGAGCGCTGCGCTCCAGAAGAGCCAGCCCGCGGCGCCGAGCAGGACCGCGCGCCGCGAGAGCTTCGGCCGCTTCTCGCCGAGGAGGTACGCCAGCGCGCCGACGCCCATCGTCTGGCTCATCGCGAGCCACACTGGGATGAGCGACGGGCTGTCTGGCGTGAGCGCGAGCATGGACACGGCCGTCGCGAGCCCCGCCAGCACGATTCCGAAGGCGGGGATGTGCTTTGCCAAGGCGTCGTAGCCGATGACGATCGCGGCGAGGACGAGCGCCCCCGCGAGCGCCGTGGTGCCGAACGGCAGCGCGCCGACCACGCCCACGACGAGCGCGGCGAAGGCGATGTGGAAGGCCCGCCGCGCGGCGATCGACCCTGACGGGATCGGCCGCTCCGGTGCGAAGGCACGGTCGCGCTTGGCGTCGAGGGCGTCGTTCAGCGCGGCGCCGAAAGCCATGAATCCGACCGCGAAGGCAAGCGACGCGCCGAGGGCGAGCCAGAGGGGCAGCGCTGCGATCAGCTGCGCGGAGCCAGCCGACTCGGGCGCGCCCGCGTCCGATCCCGCTTCGACGCGCGCAAGAAGCACCATCAGCCAGACGTTCGCCACCACGCCAAAGGCCACGGGAAGCCTTGCGACTTCGACTGCGGCGAGGATGCGTGGCAGCAGGGGGCGCACGGCGCGCATGGTAGGGCCTCCCTCGCGCATCTCGGGACGGGCGAATCCGCGGCGCGCGGATGCTCTCGCCGCAGGTCGCGCCGCCGCGTACGATCTCCCTTCCCATGCACACGCTCATTCCCCTCGCCTCCGACGCCCGCGGCCTGCGTGTCGGCATCGCCACGAGCCGCTATCACCACGAGGTGACGGGACGGCTCCACCAGGGCGCGCGCAACGCGTTTCTCGAGGCGGGAGGGCTCGACGACGACCTCGTCCTCGTCGATGTGCCCGGCGCGTTCGAGCTCGTGGCCGTCGCGCACGCGCTCGCGGCGCGCAGCGACCTCGACGCGGTCGTCTGCCTCGGCTGCGTGATCACGGGCGAGACCACCCACGACCGCTACATCTGCGAGGCGGTCGCCAACGGCCTCGCGGACATCAGCGCCCGCACGGGGAAGCCCGTCGCGTTCGGCGTCCTCACCTGCCAGAACCTCGAGCAGGCGCTTGCGCGCGCGGGCGAGGGCGGCGGGAAGGCGCAGAAGGGCAACAAGGTTGACAAGGGCAACAAGGGCGAGGAAGCCATGCACGCGGCGCTGATCGCGGCCCACGCGGTGCAACGGGTCCAGCGTCTTCCGCTCGGGAGGCCCGCATGAAAGGCCGCGCACGCACCATCCGCGCCGACAGGCGCTACGCGCTCCTCGCGCTCTATCAGTTCGACTCGGGGCTCGCGGGCGACCTCGAGTCCGTGCGCGCCGCGCTCGAGGCGATCGACGAACTCGGCGACGATGGCGAGGGCGCCGATCTGTCGCTCGCCTCCGCGCGCGTCGAGGCACGCGACCCCGAGCGCATCGCCGCGCGCGCCGCGGAGATCGACGCGGGGCTTGCGCTTGCATCGCTCGTGTGGGAGTTCCGCAACGACGCCGACCGCGCGGTGCGCCCCTACACGGCCGACTGGCCCGTCCATCGCCAGCCCGTCCTCGACCGCAATGCGCTCAGGCTCGGCTGGTACGGCTTCACGCACGCTGGCGACCCACCTGCGCTGGCGATCGACGAGGCCATCGAGCTTGCGAAGACCTTCTCCACCGAGAAGTCTGGCGCGTTCGTGAACGCCGTGCTTGACCGCGTGGCGAAGGAGTCGAGCGGAAGCGACGCAGGCGGGGCGGAGCCGACGCGATGAGCTTCTTCCGCTCTGCGTTCGACGCGATCAAGAAGGGGCTGCAGAAGACCGCCGAGGCGATCGGCGGGCAGCTGCGCTCGCTTCTCCTCGGCCGCACGCTCAGCGAGGAACTGATCGACGAGATCGAGTCGCGCCTGATCGCGGCGGACGTGGGCGTGAAGGCCGCGCGCGAGCTCGTCGCGGGGCTGCGCGCCGAGTTCCGCTCCGGCCGCGTGGCGCGCGGCGAGGATGCGCTCGAGTACCTGAAGACGAGCCTGAAGGCGCGCTGGCCCGCGCAGTCGCGCGCGATCGCGACGGCGCCCGCGAAGCCGACGGTGATCCTCGTCGTCGGCGTGAACGGCGTCGGGAAGACGACGAGCGTCGCCAAGATCGCGAAGAGCCTGAAGGACGAGGGGCGCAGCGTGCTCCTCGCAGCCGCCGACACCTTCCGCGCGGGCGCGGTCGCGCAGCTCACGGAGTGGAGCAACCGCCTCGGGATCGACATCGTCAAGGGGAAGGCGGGCGCGGACCCCGCAGCGGTCGCCTTCGACGCCGCCGACGCCGCCCTCGCGCGCGGCAGCGACGTCCTTCTCGTCGACACCGCTGGGCGCCTGCACACGCAGGAGAACCTCATGCGCGAACTGTCGAAGATTCGCGCGGTGCTTGCCAAGAAGATCCCCGGTGCCCCGCACGAGGTGCTCCTCGTCCTCGACGCGACCAGCGGGCAGAACGCCGTGCAGCAGGCGCGGCTCTTCGCAAGCGCTGCGGGGGTGACAGGGCTCTTCCTCGCCAAGCTCGACGGCACCGCGCGCGGCGGAATCGTGGTCGCGATCCGCGAGGAGCTCGATGTCCCCGTCAAGCTGATCGGCGTCGGCGAGCGGCCCGAGGATGTGCAGCCCTTCGACCCCGGCCGCTTCGTCGAGGCGATGTTCGCGGCGTGAACGAGGACGGGTGCGCCGCGCTTCGGAGTGGAAATGCCCGTTTCGGGCGCATTCGCCGTTGTTCGCGCCCCCGCCGCGGGGCTACCATGCGAGCTCGTCCGCCCTCGTCCGCTCCCATGGTTCCTCCGCAGCCACATCGCCTGTCCGTCCATCGCGCGCGTCGCCGGCGCGGGTTCACGATCGTCGAGCTGCTTGCCGTGATCGGCGTCATCGGCATCCTGCTCTCGCTCATCCTGCCCGCTCTCTCCAACGTCCGCCGCGAGGCGCAGTCCGTCTCCTGCCAGACGAACCTGAAGCAGTTGCACGGCGCCATCGAGATCTACCGTGGCGCGAATCGGGACATGATGCCGATGTGCGACTTCCTGCCCGCGTCGACACCTGAAGGACCCGTGGGCGGACTCGTCGAGGTGCTTCAGAACACCGTGGAGCGGAACTGCGCCTGCTGGTTCTGCCCCGCCGACGATGACGAGGACGGGTCGCTCGCCGCGGGCACGAGCTACATCTACATCCCGGGCCTCCTGCGGTATTCGCCGCAGGTGCAGATCCAGGTCGCCTCGCTGATGGCGGCGACGATGGGTAATGCGTCGCTCAACGAGCGCATGCGCGAGCGGCAGCGCCGCGATGCGGAGGCGAGGCTCGTCGGCGCGCTCTATGACCAGAGCCCCTCGGCCTTCGCGATCCTCACCGACAGCCAGGACCGTCACAAGATCGGCAGCCGCAATCCGCGGAACGCCGTGTATCTCGATGGAAGCGTCGGCCCGCTGCGTGATGCGGGCGATGACCCCGACGATGGTGGCTGAACGCCGACGCGCAGGGCGCGCCGCGTGCAGGAGCAATGCATGTCGCTGATCGACTCCATCACCGATCTCCGTGACCGCGCCGACGAGGCCCTGCGCGAGGCGTGGGAGACGCGTCGCCCGCAGATCCTTGCGTCGGTTGGAGTGCTTGCGCTCGCGGGCGCCGTCGGCTCCGCTGCGTACTGGTGGATCGAGGTGCGCTTCCGCCCACCGCCGTCGATCTTCGACTCGCCCGTCGATGATGTGCTCGGGTACTTCGCGCTCGACGACTTCTCGAAGCTTCCCGTCGAGGAGCGCATCCGCTTCCTGCGCGAACTCGCAGACCGCTTCCGCGGCATGGACCAGGCCGAGAGCGCCACGATGGCCGCATTCCTCGCGGGCCTTGCGGGCCCTGCGCGCGAGCAGGCCACGCAGAACGCGCGTGTCCTTGCGAAGGACATCCTCGCGCAAGGGGCGGACGACTACTTCAAGCTGCCCGAGAAGGACCGCGCGAAGTTCATCGACGACTGGATGGTGAAGTGGATCAAGACGGGCGAGCGCATCGCCACGGGCCGCGACAGCGAGAAGCCCGACAGCGAGCGGCTTGCCGAGATCCGCGCCGAGGGCGCGCGCGGCCGCGAACGCGCCGCCAACCGCTCGCCCGAACGCATGCCGAGCCTCACGGAGGACGGCGCGATGCGCTTCCTCGACTTCTGGGCGAGCGACGTCGAGAAGGCGTCGAGCCCGAAGGAGCAGGGGCAGATCGTGCGCTTCCTCGGCGACGTGCGCAAGCGCTTCGGGGGATAGGCGAGGTTTGAGCGGTCGCCGCTGCGGCGGCTCCCTTTGGTGCTGCTGCAGGTTCGATCCCTGCCAACGGAGGCCGAAACCACGAGTGCCCGTCAGACGGAGTCCGAACGAAGTTCGGACGCAGTCTGCGGAACGGATGGCGTGGGAGTCGACTCCGACACGAACGGTTCCGTGCTCACCGCCACTCGTGGCGCGGATAGCGGCGCCTGAGTTCGTTGCGCATCTCGGGGTAGAGCACGCGCCAGAAGTTCGCGAGGTCCTGCGTCACCTGGAGCGGCCGGAAGTTCGGGCCGAGGATCTCGACGACGATCGCCACGCGGCCGCCGGCGACCTTCGGCGTCTCATCGAGCCCGTAGAAGTCCTGGATCTTCGCGCGGCCGCGCGGCGGGGCGCCCGCCGCGTACTCGAGCTTCATGCGGTGTCCGCGGGGCAGCGCGAGCGCCGCGGGCGCCATCTTCTCGACGAACTGGATGTCGTCCCATGAGAGCGCGCCGCGCACGGCGTCGATCGCGGCCTTCGCCTCGACCTCTCGTGCACGGACGCAGCCCGAAGCGAGCTCGGTGCGGATGACGTCGAGGTCCTCGTCGGAGTAGTCGATCAGCTTCCGCTCGGGGAACCACTCCGCCACGCAGCGCACGCGCGCGATCCACGGCTCGCAATGCTCCTCCCAGCCCTCGAGCTTGATCTCGCCCGACTTGATGCGCGCGACGAGCTCGCGCTCGACCTCGGGCGACGGCTTTGCGCTCCGCGCCTTGCGCGCGATGGGCGTGTCGAGGAAGCGCTCTTCGTCGGCCACCTCGACCGCGCGCAGTTCCTTGTTCCACGCGGTCGCTGTCACCGCGCTGAACGCAGCGGGCAGCGCGCGCTCGACCACTGCGCGCGGCACAGGGTGCGCCACGGGAATCGACACGAGCCTGTCGTGATCGGGCCCCGACTCGCGCACCTCGAGCGCCACCACGAAGCCCGCCTCATGGACGAGCGATTCCTTCGACAGTTCGACCCGCCGCCGCCCCGCGAGCGCGCAGTGCGGGCGCTCGCGCTCGAGCTTGAACGCAAGGCGGTCGACGAATCCCGCGACGAGCGCGGCATCGACCGCCGCGTTCGACGCATCTAACCCCGTCTCCTTCACGCTGCGCGCCAGTTGGTCTGCGACAAGAACCGCCTCGCGGCACGCAAGCCGGTCGGCCGATTGCGGCAGCACGCGGCCCTCGGCCGCCGCGACAAGCTTCTCGCGCACGAGTGCATCGCTCTGCGCGTCGCCCTTCTCGAGGAGCGAGAGCAGCGCGTTCGCGCCAACGCCATCGGCCGGGTCGCGATCGCTGAGCGCCGCGGCGATGCGCGCAACGCGCCGTGCACAGCCAAGCCGCGCCGCCTCCACGAGCGCGCGCGCAAGCCGCGGATGCGCCGGCACGCGCGCCATCGCGCGGCCTGTCTCGGTCAGCCCGCGTCCGTCCGCGCCCAGCGCGCCAAGCGTCGAAAGCGTCTTCGTCGCCTCGTCGATGCGCGTCGCATCGGGCGGGTCGAGCCAGGGAAAGCGTGCGAAATCGTCGACGCCGAGCGACATCGTCTCGAGCATCGCGCTCGCGAGGTCGATGCGCGCGACCTCCGCCACCGTGTGCGCGTCGCGGCGCTCGTGCTCCGCAACGCTCCACAGGCGGATCGCGCGCCCGGGCGCAGTGCGCCCCGCGCGGCCGGCGCGCTGCTCGGCGCTCGCCTTCGAGATCGGCTCGACCCGCAGCGTGTCGAGCCCGCGCAGCGGGTCGTAGCGGTGGATGCGCGCAAGCCCCGAGTCGATCACCGTGCGCACGCCGTCGATCGTGAGGCTCGTCTCCGCGACATTCGTCGACACGATGATGCGGCGGCGCTTCGCGGGGTCGACCGCGCTCACCGCGCGGTCCTGTTCCTCGGGCGGCAGGGCGCCATGCAAGGGCAGCACCTCCGCCGCGATGCCCGTGCGCGCGAGCGCGATCTTCGCCTTCTCGCAGGTGCGCATGATCTCATACGCGCCCGGCATGAAGACGAGGATGTGGCCGGGATCATCCGCCTCGCCGCGGGCATACGCATCGAGCACCCGCTCGATCGCAGCGCCTGCGAGATCCCACGCCGCGTCGCGCGACGGCCGCGCGAGATGCTCGATCGCGACGGGATAGGAACGCCCCTCCGCAAGGATCGTCTCGCACGCGAGGAACCCCTCGAGCCGCTTCGCCTCGAGCGTGGCGCTCGTCACGACCATGCGGAGGTCCTTGCGCCGGGACTCCTGCGCGAGCTTCACGAGCCCGAGCGCGACATCGACCGCGACCGAACGCTCGTGAAACTCGTCGAGGACGACGGCGCCGACGCGCGCGAGCGCCGGGTCGCGCTGCATCTGACGCACGAACAACCCATCCGTGACGAATCGGATGCGTGTCCGCTCCGAGACGCGCCGATCATGCCGCGTCTCGTAGCCGACGATTCCCCCGAGCTCATCGCCGAGTTCCGCCGCCACGCGCGCCGCAAGCATGCGCGCGGCGAGCCGCCGCGGCTCGAGCACGACGACATCGCCCGCGACGCCAGGCGCGTCGAGCAAGAACTTCGGCAGCTGCGTGCTCTTTCCCGATCCCGTCGGGGCGACGACCACGAGCCGGTTCCGCGCGGAAACCGCCGCTCGGACCGCATCGCGCACGCGCTGGATCGGAAGGTCTTCAGGCGTCTTCATGCGGGAGCCGCGCGCGCGTCAGATCGCGCTTTCGTGCCACGCATCGCCGCCGCGACGGCGGTGCCGCGGCCCGCCGCGGGTGCCGTCACCCGAGATGCGCTCCTCCTCGTCCGCCTCGAAGCGGGGAAGCGTCGGCGCGACCACGCGCTGGCCGATGTGCGCCTCCCACACGACCTGCACCGCCTCCTCGACGCTGTCGGTGACGGTGAAGATGTCGAAGTCACCAGGGCTGATTGCACCATACTGTTCAAGGAGCGTCCCGCGCATCCAATCAAGAAGCCCACTCCAGAAGGAGCGCCCGACGAGAACGACAGGAAAGGGCACAATCTTGAGGGTCTGGATCAGGGTGAGCGCCTCGAAGAGCTCGTCCATCGTTCCGAACCCGCCCGGGAATATGATGAATCCGCGGGCATACTTGACGAACATCACCTTACGCACGAAGAAGTAGCGGAACTCGAGCTCGACCGACTGGTGCGGGTTCGGCTGCTGCTCCATCGGCAGCACGATGTTGAGGCCGATGCTCGTTCCGCCCGCCGCCTTGGCGCCCTTGTTCGCGGCCTCCATGATCCCGGGTCCGCCGCCCGTGATGACGCTGAAGCCCTTCTCCGCGAGGAGCTTTCCGCAGAGTTCCGCCTGCACGTACGACGGGTGCTCGGGCTTGAGCCGCGCGGATCCGAAGACAGCGACCCCCGACGGATAGCGGGACATCGTCTCGACGCCGTCGACGAACTCGCTGAGGATGCGGAGGGCGCGCCAACTCTCGAGCGCGAGGGACTGCTTGCGGAGCGTTCGTTCCATGTGCGGAAGGTACGGCACGCGGGCGGAACGCGTCGCGCGCGGTAGCCGCGCAGTGCCACAGAGTGTAAGCACATTCTAGGCAGGGACTTACGACGAACCGTTTGCGTGGACTCGCGCGTTTCGCTATCCTTCGCTTCCTATGTCGAAGGACACTTCCGCGCGCAGTTCGCGCCGCGTCAACGGTTCGGAAACATCGAGCAAGCACCGCACGAACACGGCAAAGGCCGTGTCGGAGCCGTCCGCTGAGCGCTCGGCCCGCACGCCGTCTCGGCTGCCCAAGATCGAGCCGCACGGGGCGATCAAGGTTGGCAAGAGTGTGCCCGCACCCGACTCGCAACCCGTGGTGTCAGCCGAGAAGTCGGCGAAGGCCGCGGTCGCACCGAAGGCCGTGAAGGCGCCCGCCCCGACCAGGCCCACC
>QLAH01000155.1_pt1 | contig 57238 bp, 56 predicted proteins | sample 4693081 | NCBI WGS metagenome assembly QLAH01 (sample SAMN09425401, study PRJNA476045) | Lake water metagenome, whole genome shotgun sequencing project. | reverse complement strand
TCCATCTATGTCCCCGACCGGGTCGCCGAGGGCTATGGCCCGTCGCCCACCGCTTTCCGCCGCCTGCGGGATGAGGGCGCAGACCTGGTGGTCACTGTGGACTGTGGCGCCGCTGCGGTCGACGCCATCGCCTGCGCCGCAGACATCGGCCTTGATGTGGTGGTGGTGGACCATCACCTGATGCGCGACGAGGTTCCGGTCTGCGCAGCCCTGGTCAATCCCAACCGCCCGGATTGCCCGTCGGGTCAAGGGGTGCTGGCGGCTGCCGGCGTGACCTTTGTGCTGTTGGCGGCGCTGAACCGTGAAGCGCGTTCCAGGGGCCTGTTCGCCGGGCAAGCCGAGCCTGACCTGCGGCAGTGGCTCGATCTGGCGGCCATGGGGGCGGTCTGCGACGTGACCCAGCTGGTGGGCTTCAATCGAGCCCTCACAGCCCAAGGCCTGAAGGTGATGTCCGCCTGGGGTAATCCCGGACTCAAGGCCCTGCTGGAGACCGCCGGCGCCAAGGGGCCGGCGACCACCTTCCATGCAGGTTTTGTGCTCGGGCCGCGGATCAATGCTGGGGGTCGGATCGGCCGCTCGGACCTTGGGGCGCGGCTCCTGTCCACCGATGATCCAGATGAGGCGCGAAAGATCGCCCTGGAACTCGACGCCCTGAATGCGTCGCGGCGGGAGGTCGAGGCCGAGGTCCTGGAGGCCGCCGTGCGGATCGTCGAGCGCGAGAGCAATTTCGCCGATCAGCCGCTGTTGTTGGTCGCTGCCGACGACTGGCATCCGGGCGTGATTGGTATTGTCGCCGGCCGACTGCGAGAACGGTATCGCAAGCCGACCCTGGTGATCGGCATCGACCGCGCCGCCGATGTGGGCAAGGGTTCAGGTCGCTCGCAGCCGGGGGTCAATCTCGGTCGGGCCGTACAGGGGGCCTTCGAGGCGGGGCTGCTGTTGGCGGGCGGCGGCCATGCCATGGCGGCTGGCTTGTCGGTGCGCCCCAGCCTGTTGCCTGAACTGCGCGATTTTCTCTGCGCCCAGCTAGAGGTGGAGGCTGAGGCCGCCAGTGCGGCGGACGCCCTGGAGATCGACGCCTTGATCACGGCGGCAGGGGCTGATCGGGGTCTTCTGGAGTCCTTTCAACGTCTGGCGCCTTTCGGGCCGGGAAATCCCGAACCCCTGTTTGCCCTGGCTGAGGTCCGTGTAGAGCGTCCAATGATGCTGCGGGGTGGTCACGTCCGCTGCACGCTCACAGACCGCTCTGGAGGCCGCCTGAAGGCCGTGGCGTGGCGGGCGGAAGAGACCGAGCTGGGCCGTCGCCTGATGGGCGGTGGCGGGGCGCTCCACGTTATCGGCCGTCTGAAGGCGGATGATTGGAATGGACGCCAAGGCGTGGAGCTGGAGATCGACGACATCGCTGACCCCCGTCGCAAAAACGTCTAGGCAGCGGGTTGCGTGGGGCAGGGAAGGCAGATATAGAGCCGCCCTCCGCGTCGAGTGGTCCCTTCGTCTATCGGTTAGGACGCCAGGTTTTCAACCTGGAGAGAGGGGTTCGACTCCCCTAGGGACTGCCACGCGGGGCTTTCCATCCCTGTAAGTGTTGAGCGCGCCCTAAACGGGTGACGCAACGGTTGGCGTGGCTTTGCGTTGGATTCCGGCATTCTGACGGAGCTCGCAATTCATGAAGACCCTCGCCTTACTGGCCATCAGCGCCAGCGCCGTGGCGCTCGTCGCCTGTATCGACACCAGCCCGGAACAGACCGACACCGCAGCCGCCATGCCAGACACCAGCTCGGCCCAATCACCAGCCCCTGATTCTGGGGACACCGGCGTGGCTGGCGCCGACCGGGCCTATCCAGGTCAAGACCGTGAGGCAGGCGAGGGCCTGGCGGACACCGAGCCGTCCCTGCCGCCGGTCAACCTACCCAGGGTCCCAAACTGACCGTTGCAAACGACCGGCTGAGGGTCCTGTCTGCGGACAGCAGCCCCAGTGCAAAGGTCTGGCCCCTGATGCTCTAGCCGGAATGCCTGCCAAGTCAGCGTTTTCGCCGTGGCCAAGCATGTTCAGCCAAATGCTTATTGACGGCTCTCCTGTTACGAGAACAGTGTTATAACTGGCGCGGTTCTGTGGATCGAGAGTGACCGGGTCAGAGGGGCTCATGTCTGGTTACGATTTTCAGGATGCAGGCGCCGACGAGGCTGTTCGCATCAGTGGTCGCGTGAAGTGGTTCGACGCCGGCAAGGGCTATGGCTTCGTCGTTCCCGATGATCCCAGCCAAACCGATCTGAAGGATGTGCTGCTGCACGTCACCTGCCTCAGGCGCGATGGCTACCAGACGGCCTATGAGGGCGCCCGCGTCGTCTGCGAGGCACTAGCCCGTCCCGGCGGGCTGCAGGCGTTCCGCATCCTGTCGATGGACGAATCGACCGCCAAGCACCCCACGCAGATGCCGGCGCCGCGCACTCACGTGACCGTCGAGCCGACGAGCAAGCTCGAGCGGCTCGAGGTGAAGTGGTTCAACCGCATCCGCGGCTTCGGCTTCCTGTCGGCCGGTGACACTGCTCCGGATATCTTCGTGCACATGGAAACGCTGCGTCGTTTCGGCATCACCGAACTGCGGCCCGGCCAGCATGTGGTGGTGCGCTACGGCAACGGTCCCAAGGGACTGATGGTCGCCGAGATCCGGCCGGACGGCTGGGGCGACGCGCCAAGTTCCCACTGAGCTTCGCGCAGTTCCTGAAGAAACGCCGCCGAGGGCCTGAGTGCGCAGCACAATCATGCCCGGCGTGCGCCTGTGAAGGGGCGGCGCTGACGTGAACCGGTTCTGGATCCTCGGTGCCCTGCTGGTGCTGGTAGCGGCCGGCGTTGTCGGCTGGCTGACCGCCGACAACGAGGCGCGGCTCTTGGCGGTGCCGATTCTCGCCGACGTGACGACGCCGGGTTGCGACGGTCCGGGGCGGGTGCACCTCAGGGCCGGCAATGCCTCAGGCCGGACTGTCGCCAGGATCGAGGGCGTACTGTCTATCGCGGCTTCGCCCAGCGAGCCGCCAATCCCGATCGGCAATTTCGAGCTCGGCGAACCAATCGCAGCGGGGCAGGCGGTCACGGCCTGCGTGCCGGTCGACGAAGCGCTGGTTGGCGACAGGTCGCGGGAGACGCTGATCTGGCTGGCGCAGTCGAGCATTGTCGAGTTCGCCGACTAACGCAGCCACCACAACGTGCATTCCTTCGCGCGTCGTCCCGTCCTATGGTCGGGTCAACAACACCAACCGCGACGTTTCCCATGCACCACCTGCGTTCCCTCACTGCCGCCGTGGCGGCACTCCTGCTGCTTGTTGTCGCCGCGTTCGCGGACGATGCGCAGCTCAGCATCACCAGCGCCACGGGCGAGCACCGGTTCACGGTCGAGGTGGTGGATACCAACGAGACGCGGGCGCAGGGCCTGATGTTCCGCAAGGAACTGGCGCCCGACGCAGGCATGCTGTTCGACTTCAAGGAGAGCCGTCAGGTTGCCTTCTGGATGGAGAACACGCTGATTCCGCTCGACATGCTGTTCGTGAAGGAGGACGGCACGATCGCCAACATCCACGTCAACGCCACGCCGCTCGACCGCACCTCGATCCCGTCCGCCGGGCCGGTGCAGTTCGTGCTCGAGATCCCCGGCGGACGGTCGGTTGAACTTGGCATCGTCGCCGGCGACAAGGTCGTCCACGACCGCATCGCCGGGCTCTAGTTACGCCAGCCGGCTGAGCACCATGCAGTCGAGCACCGCTATGAGGTGCAGGCTGGCGCCGACGACCACGAAGCCATGCCACAGGGCGTTGTGGAAGGTGAGCTTCTCCCACAGGTGGAAGATCACGCCGACGCTGTAGGTAACGCCACCCGCCACCAGCAGCCACAGCGACACCGGGGGCAGGTGGGCGGCGAGCCCCTGCAGCATCAGCACGCCACTCCAGCCGATGCCGAGGTAGAGGATGATGGCGCCGCGGCCGAAGCGCTGCGGCACCAGCAACTTCAGCAGCATGCCGGTGAGGGCCGCGCCCCAGATCAGCACGCCCAGCCCGATGTTGAACGGGGTGGCGCCGAGCAGCACCAGGAACGGCGTATAGGTGCCGGCGATGAACAGGAAGATCGCCGCCTGGTCGAGCCGGGCCAGCGTCCGTTTGGCACGCGAATCGATCGGGCAGAGGTTGAAGGCGAGCGAGATGCCGAGCACCGCCAGCAGCGAGCCGACATAGAGCACCAGCGCGGGCAGTTCGTCTGGAGCGGTCTCATAAGCGGCGAAGGTGAGCAGCACCGCGCCGAGCGCCACCGCGACCAGGATGCCTACCCCATGCACGATGCCGTCGGCGACGAGTTCGGCCAGAGTGAAAGGGCGGCCGCGGGTCCACCAGGTGCGGGCAATGACGGCGTCGGACGGCACTAGCAGGGCTCCATGCAATTAAGTTGTGACAATCCCGTCATCCGGCCGTCACAGTCAACCCATTCGCCTCGCCAGCGCTTGACACGTAACGGCCTTGTTACGACCGTCCGCATCTTGGGAGTGTGGGCGCGTTGTGATGAGTCTCGTCGAGCTGTTTTCGGCCCTGGCCGACCCAACCCGTTGCCGGGTCGTGGAAATGCTGCATGAACGTCCACGACCGGTGCACGAACTGGCGGCGGCGTTCGATATCTCGCGCCCTGCCATCAGCCGGCACCTGAAAGTGCTGAAGGATGTCGGGCTGGTCGTCGAGGAAAAGACCGGACGCGAGAACGTCTACTCGCTGCAGCGCGCTGAATTGAAGCCGATGCAGGATTGGCTGGAGAAGCACCGGACCGCCAGGGCGCCGAAGAAGGCCGGCAAGCCGAAGGGTATCGTCGAAGTGGCCGTGGTGGCGCCTGAGCCCGTGCTCGTCGTCGTCGCCGTTGACGCGCCCGACGCGGCTCCGCCAACACCCGTTGTGGAACCAGTCATCGTCGCCGCAGTCGAAGCCGACAAGCCGAAGCGCCGGCCCCGGCCGCCCCGTGAGGTCATCGCTAGGCCGCCCGTCGCCGCACCGCAGCTGTCGTTTTTCGACCTCTAGGGCAGGGGGCCCGGCAGCGGCTCGTCGATGCGGCCGGTGAGGTAATAGCCGACGAGGCCGAGCCATTCGCGCAGCGCCATGTTGCTGGTCACGAGGTTTTCGGCGATCTCATCCAGGCTGATCCCGAACTGCTCGTTGCTTGCTGCCAGGTAGTCCGCTGGCCAGGGCACGACCGGAAACTCGGCGCGACGGAACAGCCCGACCGATCGGGGCATGTGGAAGGCCGAAGTAACCAGAAGCCAGGTCTCGCCCGGCTTCGGCTGCGCCATCGCCCTGGCGTTGACCGCGTTCTCCTCGGTGTTGCGGGACTCGCCTTCCAGCAACAGCCGCTCGCGGGCGATGCCGAAATCGGTGAAGAAGCGGGCTCCGGCCACAGCCTCGGCCTCCTGGCCGCTCAGCAGCGCCGATCCACCGCCGGCGATCAGCACCCGTGCCTCGGGGTGACGCAGGGCCAGTCGCAACGCTTCGACGAAGCGATCACCGGAACGGCCCAGCTCCCAGCCACCGCGCACCCGGTTCACGCCGCTGTCCATGCCGCCGCCGAGCACCACAATGCCGTCGATCCGGTCGGGCTCGGCCGGGCGCACGAAGCGGTTTTCCAGCGGCCCGATGGCCACATAGGCGAAGCTGGTGAAGCTGCACAGCGCCAGCAGCAGCGTTGCGACCGTCACCGAGGCCGCGGCAAGTCGCCGCCGCTTCAGCCACATCAGCAGCAGCCCGAGCACCAGCAGCAACGCCACCAGCGACACCGGCTGCGCCATCGTCCAGAAGATTCGGGTGAGGTAGGGGAACATGGCGGCGGACCGGTTGGCTTGTCGGGCGCCAGGCGCGCAGGACTGTGGTGACCTCGGGTGGATTCGAACCACCGACCAACAGCTTAGAAGGCTGCTGCTCTATCCCCTGAGCTACGAGGCCATATGCGTCGTTTAGCGCAAAGGTTGCGGCTTGTCAGTCGTCATGGCGTGAAGCCCGTGCCGAGCCAGATTTCGTAGCGGCCGAGGCTGCGTCCCAGACGCATCGGTTCGACCAAGTCGATCTGTTCGACCGTGTCGAAGCGCTCCTGCAGTCGACCGCGACCTCCGAACAGGATCATATCCCCGCCAGCGTCGCCCGGACCGAGGGTCCGTCCCGTCAACCGGTCGATGCGCCCGCCCATGTCCGTGACATTGGCATCGCTGCCGAGGGCAAAAGCCAGTCGCGCCAACTGGGCGTAGGCCGTTCCCACGATCGCTACGGCATCGCGCTCGGCGGCATGCCTCGAGACGGCGGGGGCCAACTGTTCAAAGCTCATCGTGGTCGCCGCCTCGTAGTCGCGAATGCCGAGCAGGTCGGTCGGCCATGGCGCGAGGACGAAATAGAGCGTCGCGACCGTGTTGATGAGCACGCCCCAGCCAAGGTGCAGGCCGATCAGCCAGCGCGAGCGCAGATAGAGCGGCGCAATCAGCATGAAAGGCAGGAAGCTCAGGACCAGCCAGTGCGGGCTGACCTGCGTGCCGAACGCGCCCCAGGCCGAGAGCGGCAGCAGGGCCAGCGTCGAGATGATGGCGGTGCCACGCCCGATCAGCATGATTCCCGCCTGGCGGGACTTCGCCTGAACGCCAAAGATGAAACGGCAGAAGCCGACGACAAGAAAGGGCGACAGCATCAGAATCGAGAGGAGGATCGTGCGCAGCAGAAGCAACGGCGTGAAGCCGGCAGCCTTTTCGTTCAGGCGGTCCACTGCATGCAATTCGACCGAGACGAAGCGGTGCTCGGCGTTCCAGATCAGCACCGGCAGGACAAGGATGAAGGTCAGGGCGCCCGCTGCATAGAGGTGCGGCGAGCGGAACAGGCGGCGGAGGCGCGGGATGGCGATCAGCACCACCAGCAGTCCGGCGGGCACGAAAACCGCGTTGTACTTGCTGAGCCCGGCAAGGCCCAGGAACAGGGCGCCAAGGTAGAGATCGGCGTGGCGCTCGGTCCCGTCGAGCACGCCACCGAGATAGCGGCCGATCAGCAGCAGCGCCGGCGCGGCAAAGCAAATCAGCAGATGATCGGGGTAGTTCAGCGTCGTCAGCGCGTTGAACAGCGGCGAGGCGCAGAGTACCGCAAGGCCGAGCCAGAAATACCCGACCGGATCGTGCGGGGCGATCCAGCGGGCCGCACGGCGCAGCGTGTAGGCCAGTACCAGGAAGGTGACGAACGCCGGCAGGTGCAGGCCAGCCGGGGTCCAGCCGAGCAGCAGCCGGCCGATCGCAGACGTCCAGCCGACCAGCGGGGCGTGGTCGTAGTAGGACAGCTGCAGGTGGCCGCCCCAGAGCCAGTAATACGCCTCATCGCCGTTGGGGGGGACCACCACGCCATAGAGTATCTTCAGCAGCACGAAGTAGGCGACGGCGACTTGCAGCAGGACGAGGCTGCGCCGCGTCGAGTGCACCGCATGCGCGCTGCCTTCCGTAACCGATACTGATGCCAAGATGCGCCCCAAGTCCCCACGACTTGTCTGTCACCCCAAGCGTCTTGGCGCAACCGAAAAGTCAGGCTGGGCGGGTGCTTTCACGCACCACGAGTTCGGCGCGCAGGGTCACATGCACCGGGTCGTCGCCGGGAATGACGCCCTCGATGATGTCGATCAGGGTGTTGGTGGCGAAGCGGCCGATATCCTCGCGCGGCTGGCGCATGGTGGTGAGCGGCGGGGCGGCATAGGCGGCGACGGCGATATCGTCGAAGCCGATCACCGAGAGGTCGCGCGGGCAGTCGAGGCCGGCGAGTCGCAGCCGGTGGATCAGGCCGATCGCCATCTCGTCATTGCCGCAGAACATTGCCGTGGGGCGTTCGCGCAGCGCCAGCAGCTGTTCGCCGGCGGCGATGCCGGTGGCGAGGGTATGGTCCCCCTGCATCATCCACTCGGGTCGGATCGGCAGTCCGGCCTCCCGCATCGCCTGTTCGAAGCCCAACCGCCGCTCGTGGAAGGACTTGTTGCGCGAAGGGCTCATCAGGTGACCGATCTGCCGGTGCCCGAGCCCGATCAGGTGACGTGTGGCGCGGGCCGCCGCGGCGCGGTTGTCGATCAGCACGGAGTTGACCCGCGGATCTGGAATCTCGTCATAGGCGGCAACGAGCGGCAGGTTGGGGCCTTCCTCGTTCCGGGCATTGATGCCGAAGGTATCGAGCGAGCCATCGAACAGCAGCAGGCCATCGGCGCGGTTCGAGTGGAGGTAGTCCGCCAGCCAGCGGTCTGGATCGCCGCCGATGCGCGTGGCGACGAGTATGGAATAGCCGCGCTCTGAACCGGCGCGGATTACCGCGTCGAGGATGGTCGAATAGTACGGATTGCCGATGTTCGGAGCTGCCATCAGAATCGTCCGCGCGTTGCGCAGGCGCAGCGACCGGGCGGCCTGGTTGATGGTGTAGCCGGTGGCGCTGACTGCCGCCAGAACGCGCTCACGGGTGATCTTCGACACGCGTTCGGGGCTCGACAACACCCGGCTCACGGTGGCTGCCGAAACGTTGGCTTCGCGCGCAACGTCCTGAATTGTCGGTGTTTTCCGGATAGGTACCATGGCTCGGCAGCACTCCCTCATAGCTGCCTTTCCCGCACTGCATAGATCGACCTTGACACATCCGCAAGGAATGTCTGAAACTCCTGCAATCGATTGCATTGGACTTTCGTTGGAGTTCGTGTAATCGATTACACGCTGACGGCATCGGGCGGCCCTCCCAAGAGAGAGCCCCGAGCCGCCTGAGGCAATTTCGCGAGGGGCGAGTTCGCTCCTGGGTGAACGTTGGGAGGACTACATTATGAAGCTTATTATGTCGGCAACGGCCTTGATGGCCGCTGCCCTGCTTGGCAGCACGTCTGTACGCGCCGCTGATGTTGAAGTCGTTCACTGGTGGACGTCGGGTGGCGAGCAGGCGGCTGTGTCCGTGTTCGCCAACGAGTTGGATGCCACCGGCGACAAGTGGATCGACGGCGCCATCGCGCTGGGCGAAACCGCTCGTGCTACCGTCATGCAGCGCGCCCTCGGTGGCGATCCGCCGGACGCTTCGCAGTTCAACCCGGGCCGTCAGTACGAAGAACTGATCGCTGCCGGGCTGCTGCTCGACCTGACTCCGCTTGCCGAGAGTGAAGGCTGGGCCAACTTCATCCGCCCGGCGCAGATCGCCGAGCCGTGCCTGATCGACGGCAAGTGGTGGTGTGTTCCGGTGAACATCCACATGCAGAACTGGGCCTGGGCGTCGGTCGCGGCGTTCCAGAAGGCCGGACTTGAAGTTCCGACCACCTGGGACGACTACCTGGCCGCTCTGCCCAAGCTGAAGGAAGCGGGCGTCATCCCGTTCGCCGTCGGCGGTGACGGTGGTGGCTGGCAGATTTCTCTGCTTGCCAACCAGCTCATCCTTGCCCAGCTCGGCGCTGGTCCCGTCGAGCAGGTCTGGAAAGACAAGAACCTAGAAGTCGCCGGTGGCCCGGAAGTCCTCAAGGCTTTCCAGACGCTGAAGGGTCTGGGTGAGTTTGCCGACGATGGTTCGCCGAACCGCTCGTGGGCCGACACTACCTCGCTGGTCATCCAGGGCGAAGCTGCCCTGCAGGTGATGGGTGACTGGGCTCAGGGTGAATTCCAGGTTGCCGGCCAGAAGCCGGGCGTCGACTACGCCTGTCTCCTTGGGCCGCTGGTTGCCGAGCCGAAGTATGTCCGCACCGGTGGCGACATCTTCGTGTTCTTCAAGCAGAACGATCCGGAAGTCGAGCGCGCCCAGCTCTCGCTGGCCTCGCTGATGGTGAACCCGCGCACCCAGGCGCTGTTCAACACCGCCAAGGGTTCGGCTCCGATCCGTGACGACGTCGACATGTCGCTCGCCAATGACTGCATGAAGGCAGCCATCGACGTGCTGAAGCAGGACGGCTCGGTTGTTCCCGATGCCAACCAGTGGCGCAACGAGGCCTTCACCACGGCCCAGAACGCCATCTTCTCGGACCTGATCTACAACGACGCGACCACTCCGGAAGCGGCCCAGGCGCAGTTCGTCGAACTGCTGCGTAACGCCGAGTAAACTGACATGATCTGGCGGCGGTTCGGCTTTCAGCGCCGGGCCGCCGTTCTGATCTTTGCCATCGGCTATGCGGGGATCGAGCACGAGTGACCACCATTTCTGCGACTGAACAGGAGCTCGCCGATCGCCAGCTCAAAGCGAGGGCCAGACGTCGGCGTCTGATGGGCAAACTGCCTGCCATTATCGGCACCCTGCCAATGATGATTGTGGCGATAGGCGTGTTCGTCATCGGCATCGCCTTCACGGTGGTCCTGTCGTTCACAAACACCAAGTTTTTCCTCATCAACATCGACTTCGTCGGGATGCGTCAGTACGACATCCTGTGGTCGACCCCCCGCTGGCTGCAATCGGTCGCCAATATCTGGCTCTACGGCTTCGGTCACATCGGGCTTTGCGTCGTGCTGGGCTTCCTGCTCGCGGTAGCGATGGACCAGCGCATCCGTGGCGAAGACGCATTCCGCACCATCTTCCTCTACCCCTTCGCGCTGTCGGCGGTGATCACCGGCCTCGTCTGGCAACTGATGCTTGACCCGATCTGGGGCCTGCAGGCGTACGTGCGCAGCCTTGGATTCGCCGATTTTACCTTCGCGCCGCTCGCCAATGGCAGCACCGCGCTCTACGGGATGATCATCGCCTCCACCTGGAACGGCGTGGGCGTCACCATGGCGATCCTGCTCGCCGGCCTGCGTGGCGTTGACGAGGAGATCTGGAAGGCGGCCAAGATCGACGGCATCCCGACCTGGCGCACCTATGTCTCCATCGTCATCCCGATGATGCGCGGCGCCACCGCCACGGCGCTGGTCCTGCTGGTCGTCAACACCGTGCGAACCTTCGACATCGTCATCGCCATGACCGGCGGTGGCCCGGGTATCTCGACGCAGATGCCCGCAACCTACGTCATCGACAGCATCAATGCGCGCAACGTGGCACAGGGTACGGCCGGCGCGACTGTCATGCTGCTTCCCATTGCTGCACTGATCCTGCTGCAGGCATTCTTCCGTTGGCGCGCTGCGCGCATCAAAGCGAGGGCAGCATGAGCGCCGCCACCACATCCTACGGCGTCGAGCCATCGGGCCCGAAGCCCCGGCGCGTGACGCCAGCTCGCATCGGCATCTACGCCTTTCTCATCGTCGCGGCGATCTTCTTCCTGATCCCGCTGGCGGTGATGATCCTCACCTCGATGAAGCCCATGGACGAGATTCGCGGCGGCAACATCTTTGCCCTGCCGCTGAATCCGACGCTCGACTACTGGGTCAAGGCGTGGAGTTCGGCCTGTACCGGACGCGACTGCAACGGCCTCGCACCGGGCTTCTTCAACTCGATGAAGATCACCCTGCTGGCCGTGCCGATCTCGATCATCCTGTCGATGCTCAACGGCTACGCGCTCAGCTTCTGGCGCTTCCGCGGTTCGGAACTGATGTTCGGCCTCCTGGTATTCGGCGCCTTCGTGCCATTCCAGGTGCTGGTCTACCCCATCATCTTCGCGCTGAGCAGTGTGAAGCTGCCCTGGGGCGGCACGCTGTTCGGCACGCTGCCGGGTATCGTCATCGTGCACTCGATCTTCGGCATGCCGATCCTGACACTGTTGTTCCGCAACTTCTTCGCCTCGCTGCCTGGAGAGTTGTTCAAGGCGGCGCGCGTCGATGGGGCGGGGTTCTGGCGCATCTTCTTCTCGGTGATGCTGCCAATGTCGGTTCCCATCACCATCGTGGCCGTCATCCTGCAGGTCACCGGCATCTGGAACGACTTCATCTTCGGCCTGGTGTTTGCCGGCCGCGAGAACCTGCCGATGACGGTGCAGCTCAACAACATCGTGCGCACCTCGACCGGTACGGTCGAGTACAGCACCAACATGGCGGCGACGATCCTCACGGGTGCCGTGCCGCTGATCGTCTACTTCGTTTCCGGCAAGTGGTTCGTCCGCGGTATTGCTGCCGGCGCCGTGAAAGGCTGAGAATGGCTACCAGCGTACAAATCAAGGACCTCTCCCTCAACTACGGCGCCGTGAAGGTGCTCGACCGGTTGAACCTCGACATCGCCGACGGCGAGTTCATCGTGCTGCTGGGGCCCTCGGGCTGCGGCAAGTCCACGCTGCTCAACTGCATCGCTGGCCTGCTCGACGTTTCCGAGGGACAGATCCACATCTCGGGCAAGAACGTCACCTGGGAAGAGCCCAAGGACCGTGGCATCGGCATGGTGTTCCAGTCCTATGCGCTCTACCCACAGATGACGGTGGAAGGGAACCTCAGCTTCGGCCTCCGGGTGGCCGGCATGCCGAAGCCCGAGATCGAAAAGCGGGTGAAGCGGGCTTCGGAAATCTTGCAGATCGAGCCGCTGCTGAAGCGCAAGCCCGTGGAACTGTCGGGCGGCCAGCGCCAGCGCGTCGCCATCGGCCGCGCCCTGGTGCGCGACGTCGATGTGTTCCTGTTCGATGAGCCGCTGTCGAACCTCGACGCCAAGCTGCGCAACGACCTGCGCGTCGAGATCAAGCGTCTGCACCAGCGGCTCAAGAACACCATGATCTACGTCACGCACGACCAGATCGAGGCCATGACGCTGGCCGACCGGATCGCCATCATGAAGAACGGCGTCATCCAGCAACTGGCCGACCCGCACACCATCTACAACAAACCGACGAACCTGTTCGTCGCCGGCTTCATCGGTTCGCCGTCGATGAACTTCCTCAATGGCGACCTCGCCAACGGGGCGTTCAGCACCAACGGCACGGTCGTCCCGATGGGGGCGTACGCCTTCGTCGGTTCGCCCAATGGCAAGGCGGTGCTGGGCATCCGTCCGGAACACGTCCAGGTGGGTGAGGACGCCCGCAAGATGCCGTTCCAGTTCGAGAGCGAGATCGAGATCGTCGAGCCAATGGGCGCCGAAACTGTTGCCTGGACCTCGCTTGCCGGCCAGTCCCTGACCTTGCGCGCGGACGCCGAAGTCGACCTGCAGCCTGGCCAGAAGATCCTCGTCGGGTTCGACCCCGCACGCGGCTCGGTGTTCAACGCCGAGAGCGGCAACCGCATCTAGACCAAAGTACCGTTGCGGGCGCGTGGAGGCGCGCTCGCAACCGGTGTAAGAAGCCCAACCCAATCGGCAGCCACCCGCCCGGGAATCCCCGGCGCGGGTGCTTTACCGCAAAGAGGCCAGTCCAATGGATTTCTCGTTTCAGCTCTACAGCGCCCGCAACTTTCCGCCGCTCGATAGCGTCCTCGGCCGCCTGAGCCATTTTGGCTACAAGCAGGTCGAAGGCTTCGGCGGGCTTTACGCCGAGGCCGACACACTCGCCGCCGCGCTAGAGAAGTACGGGCTGACCATGCCGACCGGTCATTTCGGCCTCGCGCAGCTGCTCGATACCGACACGGCGCTGAAGACCGCCGAGACGCTGGGGATCAAGTATCTCTACTGCCCGGCGATCCCGAAGGAGGAGCGGCTCAACCAGCCGGAATCCAAGTGGGTCGAACTCGGCGAGACGCTGGCAAACCTCGGCGAGGCGTTCCGCAAGCGCGGTTTCGGCTTCGGCTGGCACAACCACGATTTCGAGTTCCAGCCGCTGCCAAACGGCAAGCTGCCGATGGACATCCTGCTCTCGACCGCCGCCCACAACGAGTGGGAAATGGACGTCGCCTGGGTGGTGAAGGGCGGGCAGGACCCGCTCGAGTGGATCAAGCGCTATGGTGCCCGCATCAATGCGGTGCACGTCAAGGACATTGCTCCGGCCGGACAGAATGCCGACGAGGATGGCTGGGCCGATGTCGGCCACGGCACGCTCGACTGGCAGGCGCTCTCCAATGCCATCAAGACCGGCACCAATGCCCGCTATTGGGTGATGGAGCACGACAATCCCGCCGACGTCGATCGCTTTGCCAGCCGCTCGCTGGCCGCGGTCAACGCCTGGAAGTAACTCGGAGGAGCATTCTCATGGATATCGGTTTCCAGCTTTACAGCGCCCGAAACTATCCGCTGGCCGACGTGCTGAAGAAGGTCGCGGCGCTTGGCTACACCCAGGTCGAAGGCTATGGCGCGCTCTATGCCAATCCCGACCCGGCGGCGCTGAAGGCATTGCTCGATGCGAACGGCCTCACCATGCCGACGGCGCACATCTCGCTCGGCGACCTCGAGGATACCGACAAGACGCTGAAGCTCGCCGAGACGCTGGGTATCAAGGTGGTGGTCTGCCCCTGGCTGGCGCCGCTCGAGCGTCCGCTGTCGGCCAGTGGCTGGCAGAAGTTCGGCGAAAAGCTGCAGAAGATCGGCAAGCCGTTCCAGGATGCCGGCCTCGGTTTCGGCTACCACAACCATGACTTCGAGTTCGTCAGCTACGACGGCCGCTTCGGCATGGACTATCTGCTCGAGGCCGCCCCGGCCGTCGCCTGCGAGGCGGACGTCGCCTGGATCGTCCGCGGCGGCGCCGATCCGGCTGCGTGGCTCGAAGCCAATGGCGACCGCATCATCGCCGTCCACGTGAAGGATATCGCCCCCGCCGGCACTGCCGATGACGAGGGCGGCTGGGCCGATGCCGGACACGGCACCATCGACTGGAAGTCGCTGTGGCCGGTCGTCCGCAACAAGACCCGCGCCGGCTACTTCATTGCCGAGCACGACAACCCCAACGATATCGATCGCTTCGCGTCGAGTGCGATCGCCACCATCAAAGCCCTCGGAGCCTGATCATGGCAAAAGTCTATGGCGTCGGCATCATGGGTGCCGGCAATATCTCGGCCGCGTACCTGCGTCTCGCGCCCCTGTTCAAGAACCTCGAAGTCCGCGCCGTCGCCGACGTGATCCCGGAGGCCGCGAAGAAGCGCGCCACCGAATACAACGTCGCGGCGCAGACCCCCGACGAGCTGCTGAAGAACTCCGAGCTCGACGTGATCGTGAACCTCACGGTTCCGGCCGCGCATTTCTCGGTCAGCAAGGACATCCTCTCCTCCGGCAAGCATGCCTATTCCGAGAAGCCGTTCGTGCTCTCGGTCGAAGAGGGCATTCAGCTCAAGGCGCTGGCCGACGAGCATGGCCTCAAGGTCGGCTCCGCCCCCGATACGTTCCTCGGTGGCGCGCACCAGCAGGCCCGCTCGATCATCGAAAGCGGCCAACTCGGGCGCATCGCCTCGGGCACCATGCATGTGATGAGCCGCGGCATGGAGCACTGGCATCCCAATCCGGACTTCTTCTTCCAGCCCGGTGGCGGCCCGATCCTCGATCTTGGCCCGTACTACGTCACAAACCTCATCAACCTCGCCGGCCCGATCAAGCGCGTCTCCGCCTTCACCAGCATGGCGCGCACCGAGCGCGAAGTGACCGCCGAGGGGCCGTTCAAGGGCACCTTCGTCAAGGTCGGCACGCCGACGACCATCCACGCGATTCTCGAACTGCACTCGGGCGCCATCGTCACGCTCGGCACCAGCTGGGACGTAGCGAGCCACGGCCACCACAATATCGAGCTCTACGGCACTGAAGGTTCGGTCTACGTGCCCGATCCGAACTTCTTCAACGGCGACGTGACGGTCACCGATCGCGCCGGCACCAAGGAGAAAGTGACGCCGTGGGATCACCCGTTCGGGGTCGCCAATCAGGATCTTGACAAGCCTAACCCGCGGGCCAACTACCGCAATGCCGGCCTATCCGACATGCTGACCGCCGCCGAAACCGGCCGCCACGCGCGTTGCGACCTCGACGTGGCGCTGCACGCCGTCGATGTGATGACCTCGATCCTCAAGGCCGGCGAGACCGGTCAGGTGATCACGCTTTCGACCACCTGCGAACGCCCGGCGCCGCTCGGCCCGGACGAAGCCCGCGCCATGCTGCGCTGAGCCAGACACTTCAGCAAACAGAGCAGGGGGCCCGGGAGCAATCCCGGGCCTTTCCTATTCAGCGGCCGGCCGGGCGGCCAACGCCGCAGCCCAGAAACAGACCACGATGACCACCGCCACCACCAACATGGCGATGAGCGTGCCGGTATAGCCACCGGTGGCAAGCATGATCCAGGCGGCGGCCAGCGGCCCGACGGCGCGGGCGAGCAGCATGCAGGCGCTGATGGCGCCCGAAATTGCCCCGTAGCCCTCGCGTGAGATCATTTCGGGAATGACGATGCCGCGCACGATGGTCATGACGCCGGTGCCGATTGCGTAGATGACAGTCGCAAGGCAGGCGACCCAGAGCTGGTTCGGGCCGAAGAGCAGCACCAGGACGCTCACCGGGAAGCACAGCACCACCACCGCCCCAAGCTGCGCTCCGGTGACCTTCGGTGCGAACAGGCTGATCAGCAGGCGGCCGCCGACCTGCGCCGGTCCGATCAGCGCGATCGCGAAGACGATCCCGGTGGGGTCGAGGCCCCGCTGCTGGAACAGCGGATAGAGGTGATAGGTCAGTGCCGAGAAGAACACGGCGAAGGCAGCGAAGGACGCTGAAAGCGCCCAGAACACCGGCCTCTTCAGCGCAGCCAGCAGCGCCCCGTTGCGGCCCTGTCCGGTGGAATGCGTCGGCCGGTACTGATCCCGCCGCGAGTCGATGACGATGAGGTACAGACCGGCGCACACGACGATATTGATGCCGCCGAGCACCTGAAGCGTCCCGCGCCAGCCGATATGCCCCAGCAGGAACTCGACCAGCGGGAAGAACACTGTTGAGGCGAACCCGGCCCAGAGCGTCAGCGCAGTGATGCCCGAGCGGGCGTGGAGTGGTCCGGCGCGGCGTGCGATCACCGCGAACGCTGGCTCGTAGAGCGTCGCGGCCTGCATCGCGCCGATACCGCCGACGAAGACGTAGAACCAGAGCAGATCGGCCACCATGCTCCAGCCGAGCAGCAGCAGCACGGCCAGCAGCGCCCCTCCCGCCATCACCCAGCGTCCGTGTCCGCGATCGATCGCGCTCCCTGCTGGAACAGCTACGAGGGCAGAGAGCAGCATCCCCGCCGTGGCGGCGCCGTAGAGTTCCGTGCTGCTCCAGCCGAGATCCTTCTCCATCGCCACCGCGATCTGCGGAAAGCTGTAATAGAGCGAACCCCATGAACAGATCTGGGCGATGCCGAGGCCGGTGATGAATGGGCTGGAACCCTTCAAGGGAACCAGCGTGGCAGGAGCGTCGGACATCGGGAGCAGGACTCGGGCGGGCAACGCACGCTTGCTACGCCAATCCGTTCGCCGTCGCCACAGCTGCCAGCGCACGGCTGCCGGGCATTGCGGTGCAAAATCCGTTCTAAATGGCCGCGGGCCAGCTGCCGGAGTGTCAAACGTTACCAAGCCGACGCAACCGGCGCTCAAATCCGCATCAATTGCGGCCACTCGCCGACACCTCGCTCAAAGCGTGGATGAACGAGTTTCAGGCCTTCTCCAAACGGCGGGAGTTTCCTATGGCTTCGAGCGCGACAGCATTGCGGATGATCATGACCGATCCGATCAACGAAGCGCTGATACTCTATACCGGCTTCGGCAACTCGCCGTTCCCGCGCGCCAAGACGCCTTCGCTCGTGGCCCGCTACGGCGACACAGCGGCAGCGGAGCTGAAGCAGCGGATCGTCGGGCTGCTCGAGGAACTGCAGCAGCCTGTCGAAGGTCTGGAGAAACGCTCGAAGAAGAGCGTCACCGAACGCGCCATCGAGCAACTCTCACCCCGCCATCCCGAACTCGACGAGTCGGGGCTCAAGGCGCTGGCCTGGACATATTCGTTCGGCCTGCGCTGACAATCGGCGCGATCCATCGTTCGAAATTAGCGAACACTGCGTTCCGGAACCTTTGAGATTCCGGTGCTCGGATGGCTGAATCACGCGATCTGGCTCGTGTGGGGCCGGCAGTATCGATTTCCTACAGGTCTGTACGCCGGCTACACGCGTGTAACCCAGTGTCGCCGATGTGCCCCTGCTTCATCGGCGTGCCTGCTTGCGGAAGTGGGGTAAGGGCACTTATTTCGCCCCAGTAACATTTTGATACTGGAGTGCAGCAAATGTCCAAACCCAAAATCGGCATCATCATCAGCTCGACCCGTCCGACCCGCTTCGGCGAGAAGCCGGCGCAGTGGATCCTCGCGCACGCCAAGGCGCGTGCCGACATCGACGCAGAACTGATCGACCTGCGCGATTTCCCGCTCCCGCTGTTCGACGCCCCGGCTTCGGACCTCTGGATGCCGACCCCGAACGAGGTTGCCGCCAAGTGGCAGGCCAAGCTCAACGAATTCGACGGCTACATCATCGTCACCGCCGAGTATAACCGCTCGATCACCGGTGCCCTGAAGAACGCCATCGACTGGGCTTACAAGCCCTTCATGAAGAAGGCCGTGGCCTATGTCGGCTATGGTTCGGTCGGCGGCGCCCGCGCCATCGAGCACCTGCGCAACATCATGGTCGAGCTGCAGGCCGTCTCGGTCCGTCACGCCATCCACATCGGCGGCTCGGATTTCGTGCCGATCATGTTCGGCCAGAAGACCTGGGAAGAGACCGCTCCGCGCTTCGACGCCTACGTGCCCGAAGTTCTCGACAACCTCGTCTGGTGGACCAACGCGACCAAGACCGCCCGCGACGCCGACGCTGCCAACGCTACCAAGGCTGCCTGATCCAGTTTCCGGGGTCTTCTCCTTTCGCAACCCCGTACAGACGGGAGCGGCGCGCCCCCTCGCGCCGCTCTTTTCATGTGCTCCTTACCAATCGACGCCAACCGCATTGCGCTTATGCATCCGCAAGGGCAGTTTGTCGTTGAGTGCCGAGGGTGAGCGGGTGTATTGAGCCGCCCACCCGATAACCGGGTGAGCACAGCGCATATGACGCAGACCACTACGTCTGGCACGCACGCAGCCGGCGCTGCGACGGCCACAGAAAACGGCCACGCGAAGAAGAACCTCCCGATCCTCGTCCTCGGAGCTCTCGGGGTCGTCTACGGCGATATCGGTACGAGCCCGATCTACGCTTTCCGCCAGGCCATGTCGGTGCGCCCCGGCGCCGCCGGCACGGAAGCCGAAGTGCTCGGGTTGCTGTCGCTCATCGTCTGGGCGCTGACGCTGACCGTCACCATCAAGTATATCTTTTTCGTCACGCGCGCCGACAACAAGGGTGAGGGTGGCACGCTTTCACTGATGTCGCTCGCCAAATCGGGTGTCGCCAAGGGCGGCTGGATCACGGCGCTCGGCGTCATCGGTGCTGCGCTGTTCTTCGGCGATGCCATCATCACACCGGCCATTTCGGTGCTCTCTGCTGTCGAGGGCGTGAAGCTGGTTGCGCCGCAGTTCTCGAACTGGGTGGTGCCGATCACGGTGGTGATCATCATCGGGCTGTTCGGGGTGCAGCGCTTCGGTACCGCCAAGGTATCAACGGTGTTCGGGCCGGTGATGGCGGTCTGGTTCCTCACGCTGGGGATCACCGGAATCATCCATATCATCGACAAGCCCGAGATTCTTCTTGCGCTGAACCCCGCCTATGGCGTGGGCTTCCTCTTCACGCACATGGGCATCGCGCTCATCGTCATCGGCGCAATCTTCCTCGCCATCACTGGCGCCGAGGCGCTCTATGTCGACCTCGGGCATTTTGGCCGGCGGCCGATCGTGGTGGCGTGGTTTGTTCTCGTCTTCCCCTGCCTGCTGCTCAACTATTTCGGGCAGGGCGCTTTCGTACTGTTCCATGGCATCGAGGACACGACTGATCCGTTCTTCCAGATGCAGCCCGACTGGTTCCTGATGCCATTCGTGGTGCTGGCGACACTGGCGACGGTCATCGCCAGCCAGGCGGTCATTTCGGGGACCTACAGCCTGGCGCAGCAGGCCATCGCGCTCAATTTCCTGCCGCGCATGACGGTGCAGCACACCTCGGATACGCAGTCCGGCCAGATCTACATGCCGCAGGTCAACACGCTGCTCATGGTGCTGGTCCTGCTGCTGGTGGTGTCGTTTGGCAGTTCGGCGGCGTTGTCGAACGCCTACGGCATCGCCGTGAGCGGGGTGATGCTGGTCACCGGCGTTCTGCTCGCCGTCGTCATGTGGCGCCGGTGGAACTGGTCGCCGATCGTGGTGCTGCTGGTAATCGTGCCGTTCCTGATCCTCGACAGCGCGTTCTTTGCCGCCAATGTCATCAAGATCCTGCAGGGTGGCTGGGTACCCGCGGTCGCCGCCGCAGCGGTCGCTGGCACCATGGGTATCTGGATCGCCGGCCGCCGCCGCCTCAGCGAGAAGACCCGTCGTGACGAGGTGCCGCTTGAGTTCCTGGTCGAGAACCTCTCGAAGAAGCGCCCGACCATCGTGCCGGGCACGGCAATCTTCCTCACCTCCGACATCGAGGGGGCGCCCACGGCGCTCCTGCACAGCCTGAAGCACTACAAGGTGCTCCACGAGCAGAACGTCATCCTCACGGTCTTTACCTCCGACCGTCCGCGTGTCGCCGATGACGAGAAGGTGCGCATTGAGGCCTACAACGACCTGTTCTATCGGGTGGTGGTGACCTTCGGCTACATGGAGACACCGAACATCCCGAAGGCGCTGGCGCTGGCCCGCAAGCTTGGCTGGAAGTTCGACATCATGAGCACGTCGTTCTTCCTGTCGCGCCGGGCCCTCAAGCCGTCGCCGAAGCGAGGGCTCATGCGCTTCGGCGACCGGTACTTCATCGCGCTGGCCCGAAACGCCACCGATGCAACGGAGTACTTCCACATCCCGACCGGTCGCGTGGTTGAAATCGGCACGCAGGTAGTGATCTAGTCGCCCCGCAACCAGGGACGGCCTGTGAAATCACTGGACATCGCAATTGCCGGCGCCGGGCCAGGCGGACTTGCGGCCGCATTGTTCCTCAGCCGTGCCGGTCATCGGGTGAGGCTGGTCGAACGCTTCGATCGCCCGCAACCCGTCGGCTCCGGCCTGATGCTGCAGCCGACGGGCCTTGCCGCGTTGCAGGCGCTAGGGCTTTATCCTGCCATGCGACAGCTCGGCGCGCCAATCGACCGGCTGGTCGGTACCGACGCGAAGTCCGGCCGCACGGTACTGGAGGTCGGCTATGGGCCGCTCGGGCCCGGTGTTCAGGCGCTCGGCGTCCACCGCTCGGCGCTGTTCGGGGTGCTGCATGATGCCGCAAGCGCGGCAAAGCTGCCGATCCGCAGTGGCTTTACGGTCACCCAGTTGCAGCGCGACCAGGGCAAGAGCTGGCTGCTGTCGCCCCAGGGGCTTGAAGGACCGTTCGACCTTGTGGTCGATGCGCTCGGGGCGCAGTCGCCGCTGAAGCCGTCTGCCCAAGCACCGGGCCGGATGCGACCGCTCGAGTACGGCGCCATCTGGGGCACGACCCCGTGGACCGACGCCGGCTTCGATCGCCACGCGCTGACCCAACGCTACCGCGCCTCGAGCGTGATGATCGGCGTCTTGCCGATCGGCCGCACCGCGCCCGACGGCCCCGACCTTGCTGCGTTCTTCTGGAGCCTGAAGCCGGCCGATCACGCGGCTGTCGTGCAGCGCGGTTTTGCGGCCTGGCGCCATACGGTGGAAGCGCACTGGCCGGCGGTCGCGCCACATCTCAATGCTCTGGGCGGTTTCGACCAGATGACGCTGGCGCGCTACCAGCACCATACTTTGCCGGTGCCCGCCGGCGACGGCATCGCCTTCATCGGCGACAGCGCCCATTCGACCAGCCCGCAACTGGGGCAGGGTGCCAACATGGCGCTGCTCGATGCCGCGGCTCTCACGGCGGCGCTCGACGCGACCGACACTCTCGACGAAGCGCTTGAGCGCTATGCCACGATGCGGCGCTTGCATGTGCGGCTCTACCAGTTGCTGTCGCTGACGCTGACGCCGTTCTACCAGTCCGACAGTGCCCTCATGCCCATGCTGCGCGATCTGCTGGTCGGCAGCGTGGCGCGGGTGCCGCCCATGCCGCGGCTGCTGGCCAGCATGGTCGCCGGGCAGTTGTTGAGTCCCCTCAAGGCCATCGGGCTTGATCCTCTCCGTCTGCGTGAAGTGCCATGAGCGTGCATGTGCTCATCGTCGGCGCCGGTGGTGTGTTCGGTTCGCGGCTCGCAAGGCTGCTGGCGCGGCGCGGCGGTTATCGGCTCAGCCTCGGCGGACGGACGGAGGCGCGGGTCGTCCCGCTGCAGCGTGAGCTGCGCGCGGCCCATCCGGACGGCGAGTTCGCCTATGTCCATATTGACCGCGAGCAGGCGAGCCCGGAACGGCTCAAGGAGATCGGCTGCGCCATGGTGGTCGACTGCTCGGGGCCGTTCCAGCTCTCGGGCACAAAGCTCGTCGAGGCGGCGATCGGCGCGCGGGTGCATTACCTCGATATCGCCGACTCGCGCGCTTTCGTGACCGGTATCGGCCGGTTCGACAGCGCGGCCCGCGCCGTGGGCATAGCGGTGTTTTCGGGCGCCAGCTCCACGCCGGCCCTCAGTCATGCCGTGCTCGACACTCTCACCAGCGCGTGGCTGTCGATCGACAGCGTCGATGTCGCCATCGTCCCCGGCAACCGCACGCCGAAAGGCCGCTCGGTCATCGACGGCATCCTGAGCTGGGTCGGGCAGCGGGTGCGGGTGTTCCGCGATGGCAGCTGGCACGAGGCGCGCGGCTGGAGCAGGCCGCGCCCGATCGCCATCGAGGGGCTGCGGCCGCGCCGTGCCTATCTCGCCGACGTCCCCGACCTGGACCTCCTGCCACACCGTTTCCAACCGCGGGTTCGCGCCGGGTTCGACGCCGGCATGGAGCTGGGCCTGCTCAACCGGCTCATCAGCCTTGCCGGGCTGCTGGTGCGCTGGCGGCTGGTCAAGTCGGCGCGCGTGGTTGGCGGGCTCGGCAACTGGGTTGCCAGCAAGCTCGATCGCTTCGGCAGCGACGAAGGCGGCATGCTGGTCGAGGCGGCAGGGCAGGATGCGCGTGGCGATACGCGTGTCTCCCGCTGGTCGCTGAAGGCGTCAAAGGGCGATGGCCCCTATGTTCCGGTCATCCCGGCGGCGGCGCTGGTCGAGGCACTGGCGGCAGGCCGGGGCATTCGCGCCGGCGCCCGGCCGGCCGCGGGCGAACTGTCACTCGATCAGGTCCGCCCGTGGTTCGATGGGCTCGCGCTCGACATCAAGATGCTGTCCTACCGGGGGGAGAAGCCGCTCTACCGCCGCATCATGGGCGAGGGGTTCGACAGGCTGCCGGAGGTCACGCGCCGCCTGCATCGCGGCCGCCCCGCCGTCATCGCCATTGGCGAGGCCGAGGTGACGCCGGCAACGACCATGCTGGGCCGCCTCGTCGCCCGGACCTTCGGCCTGCCGGGCGCCGCGGGCAGGGTGCCGTTGCGGGTGGTGATCGAAAGCCGCGACGGCCGCGAGCAATGGACGCGGTTCTTTGGCGACAGCCCGATGCGATCGATCATGACCGCTGTGCCCGGCAACCTGATCGAGGAATGGTTCGGTCCGTTCAGCCTGCGCATGCGGCTGGTGGTGAAGCCTGGCGGGCTCGACATGGAGCGGGTTTCCGGCCGCCTGTGGGGCGTGCCTATGCCAGGGTTCCTGCTGCCGCAGGTGCGCGCCACCGAACGGGTCGACGAATATCGGCGCCACGCCTTCGATGTGGAAATCGCGGCACCGCTGGCGGGCCGGCTGTTGGCTTACAAGGGTTGGCTGGAAATCTGACCGCTTACTTCGGCATGTCGGGGCAAAGATACGGCACCGTCGCCGCAACGTATTTCTGCTCCTGCGCGCCGCCGATCAGCTTGAGGTTCAGCACCAGTTCGGCGTCCGAGAGAGAGACGATGTCGGCGGCAATATCCATGCCGTCCTCGTTCCACTTGAGCGCCGTGTCCGAGGTCAGCTCCCAGGTGTCGAGCCGATGCGTCTCCCAGCAGCTGTCCTGCACCAGCGTGCCGTCGGAGAGGAAGATCTTCATCCCGCCGGGCAACCCACCCTCTTCGGCACGGGTCCAGACACGGTTCGTCAGGCCGGACTTGGACGTCTTCGAGCCGACCGCCGATCTGGTCGCTGTCTCTTCGGCGAAGGCGGGGAGGCAGGCTGTAGACCCGACGCCCCACATGGCGAGCAGCGCGAAAAGGTCGGCTTTGCTGGTCATTCGGGAGGCTCCGCTTGGCTGCGGCGGAAGTGGTGAGCAAATCGCCCGGGCGCAAGTGTCGCCCCGCCATCGCGGCGAAATTCAGTCCGGCCTCCACCAAAAGCGGAGGCCGGCGCCGTCGTCAGGCCGGCTGGCGGATGCCGAGCGCGCGATCCTTGTCGCGGATGCGCAGCCGCGCCTGCTTGGGCCACAGGTCATACTCGGCGCCGTCGAGGGCATGGTGCGCATGCACCGGCCAGTTCGGGTCCTCGAGCGCTCCGCGGGCCAGTGCCACGAGGTCGGCCTCGCCGTTCGCGAGAATGCTCTCGGCTTCCTCGGGGGTGTTGATCAGGCCCACGGCGATGGTCGGAATGCCGGTTTCGCGGACAGCCCTGGCGAACGCCACCTGGTATAGCGGAGCGGCCTTCAGCCCATAGGTCGCGACGCCGCCCGAGGAGCAGTGGATCGCATCGACGCCGCGCGCCTTCAATTCCTTCGCCAGGACCTGCGAATCCTCCACCGTCCAGCCGCCTTCGGCGCCGTCGGTGGTGGAAATGCGCATCAGCAGCGGCTTGTGCTTGGGCCAGACGGCGCGCACGGCGTCAGTGACTTCCAGCGCGAACCGCATGCGGTTCTCGAGGTTGCCGCCGTAGCTGTCGGTGCGCTTGTTGGCGATGGGCGACAGGAACTGGTTGATCAGGTAGCCGTGTGCGCCATGAATTTCGACCACATCGAACCCGGCCTCGTCGGCCCGGCGCGTCGCATCGGCGAAATCCTGGATGGTCTGCCTGATGCCGGCTTCGTCGAGCGCCGTCGGCACCTGGTAGACGTCGAGCTGCTCGGGGTTGTGGCTGATGGCGCTCGGCGCCACCGGCACCCAGTGCTCGAAGCCGTACGAGGCGCGATCCGCCTCGGTTTCGTTGAAGCCACCGCGCCACCAGATCGGCGTCGAGGCCTTGCGTCCGGCATGGGCCAGTTGGATGCCCGCCGCCGAGCCTTCATCGTGCAGGAAGTCGACGATGCGCTTCAGCGGCGCGATCTGCCCGTCTTCCCAGAGCCCGAGGTCGCCGTAGGAGATGCGGCCCTCCGGGTTTACGCCGGTCGCTTCGAGGATGACGAGGCCGAAGCCGCCGAGCGCAAAGCGACCCAAATGCACGAAATGCCAGTCGTTGGCGTAGCCGTGCTTGGCCGTGTACTGGCACATCGGCGCAACCACGGTGCGGTTGCGGAGGGTCAGGTCACGCAGGGTATAGGGAGAGAAGAGCTGGGACATTAGCCGTCTGCTGCTTGGGGAAGGTGGCGCGAATGTGCACACTTGCCCTTCCATCGGCAAGTGCCGATGGACGAAAGTCTGACCTGCGTTCGGTCCAGTCAGTCGGTAACGGTGTATCGGGTGACCCCGCCGGCAGCGACGCTCATCCTTTGGCGGGCCTCCCCGACCCCGAACGTGCCAGCATCCACGTCCCAGCAGCCGGCGGATACGGTCCACTGGTAGGAGCCGCCGGACGGTATCGCCAGGCCGTCCGGCAACCGGTTGAGTCCATAGGTCGAGGCGTTGCAGTTGGAGATCAGCACGGCGTTCAACTGGTTGGAGGTAGCGTTGAGCACTTCGATTGTCCCGGTAGACGTCCCTGGCTCTACCAGGTCTCCGCCGGTAATCCAGGCATCCCCTGAGCACGCAGCCAGCGGTACGACGAAGAGCATCGCGGCGAGTCCGCGATAGATATTCAGCATAGCCTTTACCCCCGATGCGCCGCAGCGGCCGCGACGACTTCCCCAACTGGATCGATTGCTAACAGAGACCCAACGGCGTCTCAATGCTGAGACGTTCGTGGGGAAGATGTCCTTGGGGCAGGAGTGAATATGTTCAGGCAGCCTGAACGCGCCGGTGGCCGGAGACCTCCGAGCCCGCCTCGCGCGGCAGCATCAGCAGTTGCAGCGAGGCCAGGATGCACATGGCCCCCACCACGATGAAGGCGATGCGGAAATCGGTCAGGTCGAGGGCGGGGGTGCCGCGCACCACCTGCGAGACGTTGAGGATGGCGGCCGCCAGCGCTACGCCGAACACCATCGAAATCTGCTGGAACATGCTCGACAAGGTCGAGGCGGAGCCGCGCTTTTCGCCATCCACATCGGCAAAGGCGAGCGTCGCGAGGGCGGTGAACTGCATCGAGCGTGTCAGCCCGGCAACGAACAGTATTGCGAAGGTCAGCGGGTAGGCAGTGTCGGCGCCGAGGAAACCGCACACGATGATCGCCAGCCCGGCGAGCGTGCCGTTGACGGTGAGGATGCTGCGGAAGCCGAAGCGGCGCAGGATCGGCGTCGTCACCGTCTTCATCAGCAGGTTGCCGAGAAAGTAGACCAGCACCAGCCCGCCGGCCGCCAGCGGATCGAGCCCGAAGCCGACCTGGAACATCAGCGGCAGCAGGAACGGCGTCGCGTTGATGGTGAGGCGCAGCACGGCGCCAGCGAGAGCCTCCGAAGCGGCAAAGGTCGGGATGCGAAGGGTGCCGAGGTCGAGCAGTGGATGGCTGGCGCGCCGGAGCCGCAGCACGGCGCCCACGCCGACCACCAGCCCGAGCCCTCCGAGCCCCAGCGCGAGCGGCAAGGACAGGGTCCCCTGTGCCAGCCCCTCGAAGCCGTAGAGCAGCGCCGCGAGGCTGATCCCGGTCAGCACGAACCCCGCCCAGTCGAAGGGGCGATCCTTCGAGCCGGTGTCGGCCGGGATGATCCGCAGCACAAGCAGCATGCCCGCAATGCCGAGCGGCACGTTGATCAGGAAGTTCCAGTGCCAGCTGACATAGGTGGTGAGGAACCCGCCGATCGCCGGGCCGACCACGGGTGCAAACAGGGCGGGCCAGACCGTCAACCCGATGGCCTGCACGATCTCGGACTTCTGCACGCTGCGCAGCACGATGACGCGCCCGATCGGGAACATCAGCGCGCCCCCCGCGCCCTGCACAATGCGCGCGATGACGAACTGCGTCAGGTCGGTCGCGAGGCCGCAGGCCAGCGATGACACCGTAAACACCAGCATGGCGATGAGAAACACCCGCCGCGCCCCGAACCGGTCGGACAGCCAGCTGGCGCTCGGGATCACCACCGCCGCCATCAGCATGTAGGCGGTTATGCCGATGCTCATGTCGAGCGTCGCGACGCCGAAATCACGCGCCATGACGGGCAGGGCGGTTACAATGATCACGCCATCGAGGATCTGCATGAACATCGACGCGGCAACGACCAGCGAGACGTTGCGGGAATGGGCGGAGAAGGTGTGAGACATCGGCCTGGCAGAGATCGTTAGCACCCTATCGATACACCCCGGCGCCGCGGCGTGGGCGAAAATCGTGGTCCGACAAACGTCGTAGCGGGAAATTCGAAATACTGACGAGCCAACGGCTTGCTACCGGGCCGCGACAAGGGTTTTCTGTCACCCCCGTCACTTTTCGGATTCCGGTTTCCGCCATGCCATTCTTCGACCTGCCGCAAGACAAGCTTGTCAGCTATCGCTCGAGCACAGCCGCTCCCGCCGATTTCGACGCCTTCTGGCAGGCGACGCTCGGCGAGGCGCGCCAGCATCCGCTCGACGCGGTGTTCACGCCGCTCGACTACGGCCTCGATGCGTTCGAGATATTCGACGTCACCTTCTCGGGCTTCGGTGGGCACCGGATCAAGGGCTGGTACATCAAGCCGGCGGGCCGTGAACCCTCGGGTACGGTGGTGAAGTATATCGGCTACGGTGGCGGTCGCGGCTTCCCGCACGAGCATCTGCTGTGGCCGGCAACCGGTCGCGCGGTGTTCGTCATGGATACGCGCGGGCAGGGCAGCAGCTGGTCGGTCAGCGACACCGCCGATCCGATCGGCTCCGATCCGGCGCACCCGGGCTTCATGACGCGCGGCATCACCGACAAGTCGTCCTACTACTACCGGCGTGTCTACACCGATGGCGTGCGTGCCATCGAGGCGGTGCTGACCCGTCCCGAGACGAAGGCTGACAAGCTTGCGGTGGTGGGCGGCAGCCAGGGTGGCGGTATCGCCATTGCCGTGGCCGGGCTCGAGCCGAAGGTGAAGGCGGCGATGCCGGACGTCCCCTTCCTCAGCGATTTCCGCCGTGCCATCGGCCTCACCACCCGCGACCCCTACAGCGAAATCGTCCGTTACCTGACGGTGCATCGCGGCGGCGCCGAGACGATCTACGAGACGCTGAACTATTTCGACGGCATCCACTTCTCGGCCCGCGCGAAGATGCCGGGCCTGTTCTCGGCCGGCCTGATGGACGACGTCTGCCCGCCCTCGACAGTCTACGCATCCTACAATGCCTGGGGCGGCGACAAGGCGATCGAGGTCTACACCTTCAACAACCACGAAGGCGGCGGGGTCTTCCAGGACCGCGCGCAGGTCCTCTGGCTGAAGAAGACCTTCGGCTAGCACTCAGGCGCGGTTACCCGGCGAGCGTATCGACCTTGCGCAGCGCCGGGAACAGCCGTGCCCACATGAGCACGACGGCGATGGTGCCGATGCCGCCGACGGCAACCGCCATCACCGGGCTCATGACGCCCGCCGAAATGCCAGCCCGGAATTCGCCGAGCTGGTTGGAGGTGCCGATGAACAACGAGTTCACGGCGTTCACCCGGCCACGCATATGGTCGGGGGTGAGCAGTTGCACCAGCGACGAGCGCACCACGACGCTCACCGTATCGGCGGCGCCGAGGATCAGCAGCATCAGCACCGACAGCCAGATAGCCGTCGAGTAGGCGAAGACGATCGTCGCGACGCCGAACACGCCGACGGCCCACAGCATCTTCAACCCAACCTTGTGGCTCAGCGGGAAGCGCGCCAGCAGCAGTGACATCGCCACCGCGCCTATAGCCGGGGCCGTGCGCAGCAATCCCAGCGCCCACGGTCCCGCATCGAGGATATCGCGCGCATAGATCGGCAGCAGCGCGGTCGCGCCGCCCAGCAGCACGGCGAACATGTCGAGCGAGATCGAACCCAGCATCACCGGCTTCGACCAGATGAACGCCACGCCCGCGAACACCGACTCGAAGGTGATCGGCGCCCGCGGCGGCATTTTCGCCGGCCGCTCGATCCGCACTACATTGTAGCTGGCGCCGAGGAATGCGGCTGCGGCGGCCGCGAACGGCACGAGGTCGCCGAAACCGTAGAGCAGCCCGCCGAGCGCCGGCCCGATCACCAGCGCGGTCTGCATCACCGAGGTCGAGGTGGCGACGGCCTGGGTCAGTTGCGCCTGCGGCACGATGCCCGGCAGCAGCGCTGCCATGGTGGGGCGCTCGAACGCCGCGGCGGCACCCATCACCGCGACCGCGACGAAGATCGCCCAGATCGGCAACCAGTCCTGCCAGACGCCGATCGCCACGATCACCATGGTCGCCGCCTGCAGCCACTGGCACACCAGCGCGATGATCCGGCGGTCGAACTGGTCGGCAACCTGTCCGGCAACCAGCGTCAGCACCAGCATCGGCAGGAACTGGAACAGCCCGACGAGGCCGAGGTCGAAGGGGTTGCGCGTCGTGTCGTAAACCAGCCAGCCAACGGCCACTGCCGACCCCTGAAACCCCATCGACGACAGGGCGCGGGAGAACAGGAAGTGCCGGAACGACGGGAGCTTTACGACATGGGGCAGGGCGGGAGCAGCGGCGGTGGTGGTCATTGTGACATCGAAATGACAGGTCCGCCGGGACGCGGCAAGCCGCCGCACCTCATCAAAAGGTGCTAGCCCCAACGAGCGCGAGAGGCCCGCCGACCTCGAATTCCGCTTGCGCCGAACCGTACGTTACGGTACGCCGGCGCCACTCAGGCGGCGCCCGGTTTGTAAGGCGGCTGCTGTTCAACCACTGGATCACCTCTTGGCCGTCACCGCCCACAGCGAGGAAACGTTCACGCCGCGCCAGCAGCAAGTGCTGACGGCGGCGCTCGACCTGCTGGTCGAGCAGGGCGACCGGCTGACCATGACCTCGGTGGCGCGCCGCGCGTCGTGCTCCAAGGAAACGCTCTACAAGTGGTTCGGCGACCGCGACGGGCTGCTGACCGCTACCGTGCAATGGCAGGCCGCCAAGGTGAAGGCGCCACATGTCGACCGCTATCGGCTCGACGCCGCGTCCTTGCGCGCGAGTATCGAGCAGTTCGCGCGCGACCTGCTCGGCACCATCGTCGGCGAAGTGTCCGTCACCCTCAACCGGCTCGCCGTGACCCACGCGGCCGGCGATGATAGCGGGCTCGGTGCGATCGTGCTCGAGAACGGGCCTCTCGCCATCCGCAAGCGGCTCAAGCCGGTGCTCGAGGCTGGGCGCGACGCCCGCCTGCTGCGCTTCGACAGTTCCGAGGAGGCCTATCGCAGCTTCTTCGGCCTCGTGGTCCGCGACGTCCAGATCCGCCTGCTGCTCGGGGAGGATATCCATCCCTCCGAGACCGAGGTGGGCAAGGAAGCCGCGCGCGCCACCGAGCAGTTTTTCGCCATCTACGGGGCGCAAGCCTCGCACTGAACCGGCCGTCAAGGCCACACGCATAACAAGGGGAGACCAACATGCGCGTCTATTACGATCGGGATGCCGATCTCAACATCATCAAGAACAAGAAGGTCGCGATCGTCGGCTACGGCTCGCAGGGCCATGCCCACACGCTGAACCTGCGTGACTCTGGCGTGACGAACATCGTCGTCGCCCTGCGTCCCGGTGCATCGGCCAAGAAGGCCGAGGGTGAGGGCCTGAAGGTCATGTCCGTCGCCGAGGCTTCGGCCTGGGCCGACGTCATCATGATGCTGACCCCGGACGAACTGCAGGCCGACATCTACAAGAAGGACATCGAGCCCAACATCCGTGACGGCGCCGCCATCGCGTTTGCTCATGGCCTCAACGTGCACTTCAACCTGATCGAGCCCAAGAAGACCGTCGACGTGATCATGATCGCGCCGAAGGGCCCCGGCCACACCGTCCGTGGTGAGTTCCAGAAGGGCGGCGGCGTGCCGTGCCTGATCGCCGTCCACCAGGACGCCTCGGGCAATGCCCAGGACATCGCGCTGGCCTACGCTTCGGGCGTCGGCGGCGGCCGTTCGGGCATCATCGAGACCAACTTCCGCGAGGAATGCGAGACCGATCTGTTCGGCGAGCAGGTCGTGCTCTGCGGCGGCCTCGTCGAGCTGATCCGCGCCGGCTTCGAGACGCTGGTGGAAGCCGGCTACGCGCCCGAGATGGCCTATTTCGAGTGCCTGCACGAAGTGAAGCTGATCGTCGACCTGATCTACCAGGGCGGCATCGCCAACATGAACTACTCGATCTCGAACACCGCCGAGTGGGGCGAGTACGTGTCGGGTCCGCGCATCATCACGTCCGAGACCAAGGCCGAGATGAAGCGCGTGCTGCACGACATCCAGTCGGGCAAGTTCACTTCCGAGTGGATGCAGGAATACAAGGGCGGCGCCTCGCGCTTCAAGGCGACCCGTCGCCTCGCCGACGAGCACCAGATCGAGGAAGTCGGCGAGAAGCTTCGCGGCATGATGCCGTGGATCAAGGCCGGCGCCCTGGTCGACAAAGCGAAGAACTGATCTTTCGGCAGCGAATACGAAAGGGGCCCGTGTGGCCCCTTTTTTCGTTCAATCGCCTCGGAATCAGAAGGGCTCCAGCGGTGTGGCGCTGGAGCCCTTCAACGTTTGCCGTTGCCTGCCGGGGCGGGGCCATTCATCTTGCGGGCCGGATTGTTGCGGCCTTGGCGCAGGGCGCTGACGTCGGCGCGGGGCACGCCGATATCGCGCAGTTGGTGGTCGTCGAGCTTCAGCAGTTCGCTCAGTGTCCGGCGGCGTGCCGCACGACGGACGCTGGCCACCGGCTGAACGCTCTCAGAATGGCGCGCACCGTCGGTCGCCAGACTAAAGCTTGGCTTGCACCGCCCCGAGCTTTCCCTGATACCCCTCGCCAGCACTGGAGGGGCTTATGTCGGTCGAAAGCGATATCGCGCGGATCATCGAGCAGGAGCAGGCGTACGTCTTCGAGCGCTTCGACGAGGATACAGCCTACGCCATCGGCACGCATGTGCGCGAGGCGGCGCGGGCGCTCGGCAAGGGCATCGCGGTCGGCGTGCTGCTCTGGGACCGCACCATGTTCTACGGCACCACTGCCGGCATCGCCTGGGGCAACGAGCCGTGGGTCCGGCGCAAGGTCGGCACGGTCCGGCTGATGTTGAAATCGAGCTATCGCGTCGTGCTGGAGCGGGGCGACAGGCCGCGGGTGCTCGAGGAGAGCTGGGCGCAGGATGTGCGCGACTACGCGCTGGCCGGCGGGGCGTTCCCGATCACCCTCAAGGGTTTTGGCATCGTCGGCGCCGTTGCCACGTCGGGGCTGAGCGAGCGGCTCGATCACACCCTGAGCGCGGCGGCCGTCGCCAGCGTGCTGGGCATGGATAAAGCGACGCTGGCATTGCCGGACTGAACCAGGAAGGGAACGCCTCATGTCGAAAGAATCCGATGTCGCGCTGATCAAGCGGCAGGAGACGGAACTGGTCTTCGCCGAGTTCAACGAGCTGATGGCGCATGAGCTCGGCGAACGCATCCGTGAGCGGGCGCTGCGCGAGAAGCTGGTGATCGTCGCCGACATCCGCACCTTCGACCGGCAGCTCTACTTCATGTCGTTGCCGGGAACGACCGCCGACAATGCCGAGTGGGTGCGGCGCAAGGCCAATCTGGTGCAGCGGGTGCAGAAGTCGTCGTATCGCGCTGTGCTCGAAAACAAGACCGACGCCGACCATTTCCTGCCGCGCCGCGGGCTCGACAACGCCGATTTTGTGCTGGCTGGCGGCGGTTTTCCGCTGCGGGTGAAGGGCGCCGGCGTCATCGGCTGCATCACCGTTTCGGGGTTGCATGAGCGTGACGATCACCAGGTCGCGGTCGATGCTGTCTGCCAGCAACTCGGTGTCGACAATACCTCGTATACTTTGCCGCCACTCTGACCGAAGCTCCGCTTGACTTGTCAGCGAGCCGGCCGGCATTTGCTGGGCGGGCTTTGGAGCGGCAAATGAAACTCGACTACCTGCTGTTGGACGTGTTCACGCGCGAGCGTCTCAAGGGCAATCCGCTCGCCGTGGTGCTGAAGGCCGACGGCCTGCTCGACAACCAGATGCAGGCCATTGCCCGCGAGTTCAACCTCTCCGAGACGGTGTTCATCTGTCGCCCGCAGCAGGAGCGGCACACCGCTTCGGTCCGCATCTTCACCCCTACGGTGGAACTGCCGTTTGCCGGCCATCCCACCGTTGGCGCCGCCGTCGCGCTCGGGCTGCAGGGCCGGGCCAGCGCCATCCGGCTCGAGGAGCAGGTCGGGGTCATCACCTGCGTGATCGAGCGGATCGACAAGCATGTCGGGCAAGCCCGGTTTGCCCTGCCGATGCTGCCGGCCGAGGTGGGCACGGCCCCTCCGGCCATCGCCATCGCCGGCACGCTCGGACTCGACCTCGAGGATATCGGCTGCGGCGAACTGAAGCCCGCGCTGTTTTCGGCCGGCAACCCGTTTTACCTGATCCCGGTGCGCGACGCCTCGGTGCTCCGGCGCCTGCGGCTCGAACGCCGTGGCTGGGATGACGTCTATCCGTTCGGTCGCGGCTCCATCTACGTGTTCACCCGCACGCCCGAGGAGGCCGGGGTCGACCTTGCGGCGCGGATGTTCTCGCCGGGCATGGGCCTTGGCGAGGACCCCGCCACCGGTTCGGCCGCCGCGGCGCTGATCGGGCTGCTGTCGCGCAGCGCCGGGCCGGGCCAGACTGAGTTCCGGCTGCGGCAGGGCCATGAGATGGGCCGCCCCAGCACCATCCACCTGCAGCTCCGGATGGACGATGGCAAGCTGACCCATGGCGGCATCGGCGGCGACGCCATCGTCATCGGCGCGGGCGTGCTTGACCTCGACGACTGAGGGTGAAAGCAACACGTCCCGGCGCTGGAGACTCAGCGCCGACTGGTCTAGCCTGCCGCCAGATTCCGGAGGGGTGCCATGGACTTCGTCGCCATTTTCGCAGCGCTGCTGTTCTTCGTCCACATCGTTACGCCGCGAAACGATCGCAGATGTTCGGGCACCTGACGGTTGCGGCGTTTGCCGTCGTCATCCTGTCGGCAGTATTCGCCTTCACCTGATGCCGCATCTCGACCACGTCAACATCACCGTCGCAGACGGGCCGCGCATGGTCCGGTTCCTCGAACTCGTCCTTGACGCGAAAGAAGGCCCCCGGCCGCCGTTCGACTTTCCGGGGCACTGGATCTATCTCTGCGACCGCCCGGTCATTCATCTGGGCGTGGCAAAACGCGATGCGGATTTCCCCGAGGGAATGGTCAACCACATCGCCTTCGGCGTCTACGCATTCGAGGCAGCCAAGGCGCGGGTCGAGGCTTCCGGCTATCCGTGGCACCTGGCCGGCATCCCCGGCACCCCGATCGGCCAGATCTTCGTCACCGGTCCCGAGGGACTGGTAGTGGAGATCCAGTACGCCCGCTGAGCAGGGCGGCTACCAGTACATCACCGACAACGCCTTGGGAGCCGGGGCGTAGATCACCATCACCTTCACAAGGTAGGTCTTTCCCGCCTCCAGGCGCTCGGTGATCTCCGAGTTGGCCTTGTTGCCCGCATCCGAGGCGCCGGCGATATAGCGCTGGTCCCCATTCGGGGCCACCTCGTAGAGCAGCAGCGTTGCATCGGAATCGCCGAACAGCCGCACCGTGAACTTGCCGGTCTCGGTGGGGCGGACTTCGAACTGCGACACGTCTCCCGCCGCAGCGGCGACCAGCTCCGACTGGAAGCGCGACAGACTCGGTGGCGCCGACGATTTCAGCGGCGGATAGCTCTGCTTGACCCATTTGATGTCGAGCCGGCTGAGCCCGCCGGCCGGGATCAGCGGCCTGGTGATGTATCTTTCGGGCATGCTGATTATGCCGGCCGGAAACTGGTAGTGCATGACCGAGTTCTGGTCCCAGCTCGAGCCGGCTGCATCCCGGGCATCGAGCTTGGTCAGGATGTTGTGCTCGATCTGGCTCTGCGTCCAGTTGTTGGGCGGTCCCGCAAAATACTGGCGCACGTTGGGCTCGTTCCAGACGATGCCGGCGTTGGGGTTCTGGTGCTCGTGCGACAGGCCAAGGGCGTGGCCGATCTCGTGCAGGGCGGTGTCCCGGCCGTGCGGCGTCGTCAGCGACCACCCGAAGTTCATCGTGCGCTCGCCGGCAGATTTCGAGAGCAGGTTGTCGTTGCCAACAAACGACCACGACCCGTCCCCGGCAAGGTAGCCGATCCGCAGCATTGCGCCCTTGGGTGTCGCCACCTGCTTGAAGGTGAGGCCGATGCCATGGCTCTTCCAGGCCGCAAACGCGTCCTCGGTCGCCTGCCTGTCGGCCGGGCTGCCGGCAAAACTGCCTTTGTCGAACAGGTAGTAGGTGATCTCGGTGCCGTTGGCCCACAGCCTGCCGAAGAGGTTGATGGATGCGAGACGATCTCCCGTCACCACCTCGTCGAAGACTTTTGGTGGCGCGGGTGGCAACGCGCAGAACTGCAGGGGCGGCGCACCAGCCGCAGCGACCTGAGATGCAACTGCAGCGCGCGCCTTTGGCGACTTTGCCATTCTCGTTCTCCCCATTGCCCCGAACGGAACCTTAGTTCCGGGCCGAAGTGGCCGGTATCCGGACGATTGCGAACGGGATATGGCCGGAGTGTCCGGCTGGTGCGCGGTGGGCACCTGGGCTAGGTTCCCGCCACTTCCTTCGCCAAAGAGGCCGCCTTGGACCAGTTGCTGCTCATCGTCCATCTCGCCGGGCTGATGCTCGTCGCCGCGGCCTTCCTGCCGCTGCTCGGCATGATGGGGCAGGGCGGTACCGCGCCGCAGACCAACCGGCTGCTCACCCGCTTCGGCCACTGGGGAATCATCGTCCTCCTGGTGAGCGGCCCGATCCTGCTGTTTTCGCGCTATGGCGGTTTCGACAACGTCAGCCACTGGTTCTGGGCCAAGATGGGGCTGATCGTGCTGCTGGCCGCCGGGGTCGTTACCTCGGCGATATCGGCGCGAAAGATGCGCGAGGGCGACGCTTCCGCGGCGCGCCGGGTGCGGATCGGCCGCTGGATCGCTGTGCTCTCGCTGGCCGCAATCGTGGTGTTCGCGGTCCTCGCCTTCAACTAAGTAACGGACCGTACACCTCTCGCCATATCCGCCTTGCCAAGCGCGGAGATTTGCAGCACTGTTCCGAATGTAAACGGAAACTCGCCATGCAGCGCTGTCGCGCCATTGCCATTGCCGCCGCCGAACAGAAGGCTCGCCAGAGCCAGCTGATCGTTGCCGCGTCTTTGCTGCTGCTACCGGCGGCCCTGCTTCTCCTTCTTATCAGCCCCTGAGTACCGGCAGTCCGCGATGGCGGACGGGTGGTCAGGGGATTACGACAGGCAACCGAACAAAATTTGTCCGGCCGCGCGCGATTCTTCCCCGGCCGTTTTCGTCAGGACTGAAGCATGACCACCACCGCCTCCAATAAAGACCGCGTCTACATCTTCGACACCACGCTGCGCGACGGCGAGCAGAGCCCCGGCGCCACCATGACGCTGGAAGAAAAGCTGCAGGTGGCCGAGGCCCTCGACGACATGGGCGTCGACATCATCGAGGCCGGCTTCCCGATCGCCTCGAACGGCGATTTCGAGGCGGTTGTCGCCGTCGCCAAGCAGGTGAAAAACGCCGTGGTTGCCGGTCTCGCCCGCGCCATCCCCGGCGACATCGCCCGCGCCGGCGAAGCGATCCGGTTTGCGAAGCGCGGCCGCATCCACACCTTTGTCTCCACCTCGCCGATCCATCTGGCGCACCAGATGAAGAAGACCGAGGAGCAGGTGCTGGAGATCATCTCCGTCACTGTGGCGCAGGCCCGCAACCTGACCGACAACGTCGAGTGGAGCGCCATGGACGCGACCCGCACACCGCTCGACTATCTGGCGCGCTGCGTCGAACTGGCCATCAAGGCCGGCGCCACGACCATCAACCTGCCCGATACTGTCGGCTACGCCATACCCGACGAGCACGAGGCGATGTTCCGCTCGATCATCGAACGCGTGCCGGGCGCCGACAAGGTGATCTTCTCGGCGCACTGTCACAACGACCTCGGCCTCGCTGTCGCCAACTCGCTGGCGGCCGTCCGCGGCGGGGCGCGGCAGATCGAGTGCACCATCAATGGCTTGGGCGAGCGGGCCGGCAACGCGGCGCTCGAGGAAGTGGTGATGGCGCTGCGCACCCGTGGTGACGCCATGCCCTTCGATACCGAGATCGACTCGACGCACCTCAGCCGCGCCAGCCGTATCGTCTCTGCGGCCGCCAACTTCCCCGTGCAGTATAACAAGGCGATCGTTGGCAAGAACGCCTTCGCGCATGAAAGCGGCATCCATCAGGATGGCATGCTGAAGAACGCGCAGACCTACGAGATCATGACGCCGGCTTCGGTCGGCATCAAGGAAACCACTCTGGTGATGGGCAAGCACTCGGGCCGTGCCGCCTTCAAGGATAAGTTGAAGGAAATGGGTTACGAGCTGGGCGACAATGCGTTTCAGGAGGCGTTCCAGCGCTTCAAGGACCTCGCCGACCGCAAGAAGCACGTCTACGACGCCGATATCGTCGCGCTGGTCGATGACGAAGCCGGCTCGGTCGATGATCGCATCAAGCTGGTCGACATGGAGGTCATCTCCAAGACCGGCGGCGTGCACCGTTGCGACATCACCATCGCCATCGACGGCGAGGAAGTGAAGGCGACCTTCGACGGCACCGGCTCGGTCGACGCCATCTTCAACGCCATCAAGCAGGCCGTGGGGAAGGACCCGCACCTGGTGCTCTACGCCATCGACGGCGTCACCGGCGGCACCGACGCTCAGGCGAGCGCGCATGTCCGCCTCGAGATGAACGGCCGCATCGTCTCGGGCAACGCCGCCGAACCCGACACGCTGGTGGCTTCGGCGCGCGCCTATATCAACGCATACAACCGCCTGCTGCTCGAACGCGGCGCGGCGGCACAGGGTGCACTCGCCGGATAAGGCAGCCAGCACGATGCATCAGAGCCGCCTCCGGGGCGGCTCTTTTTGTTGTGCAAGGCTCTGTGAACCAGAGTCGGGCTATCAAATCGCTCGAAAGCCGGAATGGAGCATCGAGTGCCGCTGCTGCGTGAGTTTCGAGGCGCCCTGACGGCTTTTGCGCTGATGCTGTGCGGGCTGCTGATGCTGGTCAGCTACGACTTCGGGATTCCGGGGCAGGCGCTGCTGCAGTCGCTGCGCTTTCATCTCGCCGCGGCCCTCTTCGCGCTCGTGGTGGTGTTGCTGGTCACCGCGGCATGGTGGCGGGCGGTCCTCTTCCTCACGGTCGCAGCCGTCAGCGTCGGGCAGGGCGGGCTCCTGATTTATCGCCAGCAGGAGGCACGGGCGGTCGTCGTTGCGCAGCCCGGCACGCCGCTGCTTCGGATGCTCAGCTTCAACCTGCTGCAGTCCAACATGGGCAGCGGGCGCAAGATGGCGAGCTTCATCGAGCAGTCGGGCGCCGACCTCGTGCTGCTGATGGAGGCCGGCCCGGTGCAGCCGTTCGCCGCCCAGCTGGCCGCTACCTATCCCTATCGGACGCAGTGCCCGGGGCGTGGGTCCTGCGACATGTTCCTGCTGTCGAAGACGCCGCTGACCGAGGCGCGGGTGACCTCGATGAGCCCCATCTGGGACAATCGGCTCATCACCGCCACCACCGTCATCGCCGGGGAGACGGTGCACATCGTCGGGGCGCACATGACCAAGCCCTATTTCGACGACGTAGCGGAGGGCGAGGCCTACATCATGGGCGGCGCGATCCGGAGGACCGAGGGGCCGCTGGTGCTGGCGGGCGACTTCAACTCCGCCGGCTGGTCGCGCAACATCGACCGTCTGGCCCGTGCGAACAAGCTTATCCCTGGCCCCGCCTATCCCGCCACCTGGCCGGTGCGCCTCGGCCCGCTCGGCGTGCCGATCGACAACATGTGGACGCGCGGGCCGCTCTACATCGCTTCGATCGAGGCGCTCGACGATGCCATGGGCTCCAATCATCGCGGGCTGCTGGCCGAACTGTCGCTGGCCGGTCCAACGCCCTGATCTACCCGGCCGCCGCCTCGCGCAGCGCCAGCGGCAGTTCCGCCGCCACCACGTCCATCTCGGCCTCGGGCCCGACGCTGATGCGGATGTGCTGGTCGAGACCCGGCGCCATCGGCTTGCGCACGAACACACCGCGCCGCTCCAGCGCCTTCAGCACCGAGAGCGCAAACCCACCGTCGCGCCCACAGTCGATCGCCACGAAGTTGGTCGCCGACTCCACCGCGGCCAACCCGTTCTCCCCGGCGATGCCATAGAGCCGCTGCCGTGCCGCTGCCACCCGCTCGACGACGTCCCGCAGCCATGCCTCGTCGCCCAGTGCGGCAACAGCCGATACCTGGCTCGCCCGCGTCACGCCGAAATGGTTGCGGACCTTGTCGAACGCCTTGATGAAGCCAGCTTCGCCGATGGCGTAGCCGATCCGCATCCCGGCGAGGCCGTAAGCCTTGGAGAAGGTCCTTGTCCGGATGACGTTTGGCCGGTAGACGTCCAGCGCGGGCAGGGTGCCTGCAGGCGCCGTCTCGCAGTAGGCTTCGTCGAGAAGCACCAGCGTTTCTTCCGGCACCGCCTCGACAAAGGCGGAGATCTCCGCCGCGCTCCACCAGGTTCCCATCGGGTTGTCGGGATTGGAAAGGTAGATCACCTTGGCCCGTTCGCGCCGCGCCGCCTCGGCCAGTGCACCGAGGTCCTCGCGATAGCCGGAGTACGGCACGAAGACGATGCGGCCGCCGAACCCCGCCACGTGGTAGTTGAAGGTCGGGTAGGCGCCGAGCGACGTGACGGCCACATCGCCGGGCGCGATCACCAGCCGCGCGATCAACCCGTGCAGCCCGTCGATACCCTCGCCCACCGCCACGTTGGCGAGCGGCACGCCGAGCTTGGCCGCGAGCGCCGCCTTCAGCTCGAACACTTCGGGGTCGCCATACATCCACATGTCCGGCGCCATGGCGCGGACCGCCTCGATCACCTTGGGCGATGGCCCGAAGCCGCTCTCGTTGGCGCCGACGCGTGCGCGGAACGGCACGCCGATGCGGCGTTCCAGCGCCTCCGGCCCGGTAAACGGCACGGTATCGGGCAGGCCCTGGGCGATGGGGGTAAGAAGCGGTCGCATGATGGCGCAAACACTAGCGGCTCCGCGCTTCGTCGCAACCGGGTTTATTCGCCCCATCCACCCCAGAGGTTACAGCGCCGAAGCCGCACGTTTGTTTGTGTTGTGCGTGAGCCGGGGCGGGTTCAGATAGTCGCCACAAGTTTCCTCAAGGGGTACCTCATGCACAAGAACAAGCTGGCCCTCGCGGTGGCCATGATGGGTGCGATGGCAATGACCAGCGCGCAGGGCGCCGAGACCGCCGTGGCGATCTTCGCCGGCGGATGCTTCTGGTCGATCGAGAGCGATTTCGACCACGCACCCGGCGTCATCTCGACCACCTCGGGCTATATCGGCGGCCACGTCAACAACCCGACCTACGAGCAGGTCGTCACCGAGACCACCGGCCATCGCGAAGCGGTGCGGGTCGAATACGATCCGTCGGTCACCAGCTACGAGAAGCTGGTCTACACGTTCTTCCACATGATCGACCCGATCGAGACGCGCGGCCAGTTCTGCGACTACGGCGAGAGCTACACCACTGCCATCTACGCGGCGACCGGTGAGGAGTTGCAGCAGGCGCAGGCCGGCAAGGACGCCACCGCCGAAGCGCTCGGCAAGCCGGTCGCCACCGCCATCGAGATGGCACCCACCTTCTGGCCGGCCGAGGACTACCACCAGGATTTCTGGAAGGGCGAGGAAAAGCTGCAGAACGGCCTGACCCGCGCCGAGCACTACGCCCGCTATCGCATCGGCTGCGGCAAGAACCAGCAGGTCGAGGCGATCTGGGGCAACGAAGCCTTCCGGGGCCTCGACGGCCACGCCTGACGTTTGCCGGTCAGGCCTGAGGTATCTGGATCTGACCGTTGCGGATGTTGATGTCGAGCTTGCCGTAGGGGATTTCGATCCCCGCGGCGTCGAAGGCCAGCTTGGCGCGCTCGTGGAAATCGACATTGGTGCGCCACCAGTCCGGTGACATCACCCACGAGCGCATCACCAGGTCGACCGAACTGGCGCCCAGCGCCGCGACGAACACCATCGGCTCAGGGTCGGACAGCACCCGTGGGTCCTTGGCGACGTCCAGCAGCACCTCGCGCGCCCTGGGCAGGCTCGAATCGTAGGCGATGCTGATCTTGGTCTCCACCATGCGTTTCGGCTGCCGCGAGTAGTTGGTGATCCGGGCATCCCACAGTCGCGAGTTCGGCACAAAAACGAACACGCCATCGTAGGTCTTGAGCTCGGTGGCAAACAGGCCCACCTCGATGATCGTGCCGGCAGTGCCCTCGGCATCGACATACTCGCCGACGCTGAACGGCCTGAGCCAGATCAGCATCACTCCGGAGGCTATGTTGCTGAGCGTGCCTTGCAGCGCCAGCGCGATGGCGAGCCCCGCCGCGCCCAGCACCGCCAGGATCGATGTGGTCTGGATGCCGAACTGGCTCAGCGAAATCACCACGGTGACCACGATGATGCCGTACCGCACGATCTGCGACAGCAGCGGTGCGAGCGTGTTGTCGACCCGGCGGGTCCGCGGCAGCAGGTTGCGAATCTGCCGCGACATCAGGCCGGCAAGCCAGAAGCCGACGAACAGGATCAGGAAGGCCGTCAGGATGCGCGTGACGTTGTCGGCGATCCAGACGGTGGAGAGGTTCAGAAGCTGCGAATATTCCATGGGCTCACTGTTGCAGACCAATCCTGTCGAGCCAACGCCCTGCCGCCGATGTCGTTGCGCACTACAGGTTGGGAGTCTGCTCCGACGGCATCATGGTGTGCGGGTCGGCGGCGAGGGTCACCTCGGCTTCCTGGGCCGAGCCGCTCAGCAGCCGGTTGAGTGACAGCTTGGTCTTCTCGGTGATGTCGCGCAGGGCATCGAGGTAGCTGGGCGTCGGGACCCAGGCCCGCAGCTGCAGCACGATCTTGTCGCCCGAGAAGGTCTCCACATGCACGCTCGCCGGCGGATCGGGCTGGACGCGCGGATCGGCGACGGCAACCTCGAGGATGGCGCGGCGCGCGGCACCCAGGTCGGTCGAATCGGGGATTGTCATGTTCACGTCGATTCGGCGGCGCGGTTCGCGGCTGTGGTTGGTGATCGCGCTGTTCCACAGCTTCAGGTTGGGGGTGAAGATGTAGAGCCCGCTGGTCGAGCGCAGCCGCGTGCCGAACAGCCCGATTTCCACCACCACGCCCGCCACGCCGTCGCCGACGATGTACTCGCCGATCGAGATCGGCCGCAGCCACACCAGCATGATTCCCGCCGCGATGTTGGCGAGGGTGTTCTGCAACGCCAGCGCAATCGCCAGTCCGGCCGCGCCGAGCACCGCGTAGATCGAGGCAATGGGGACGCCAATGAAGCTCAGCGCCGTCACCAGCGCGAAGATGATGATGCCATAGCGGGCGGCCTGCGACAGCAGCGGCGCAAAGTTTCGGTCGAGGCCGTACGCCCGCGGCAACAGCCGCATGATCAGTCGCGAGGCGGCACGCGACAGGTACCAGCCCAGGCCCAGCGTGACGACGGCGGCGAACAGCGGAATGCCGAGGGAGCGTATCCAGTCGAGCAGGGTGGCAGTCAGGTCGGCGGGCATGGTGTTTCCGGCGGGTAGAGGCAGACAGTAGCAAGATCGCGCGGTTTGACCATCATGCTACGCAACCGATAGGGTATCCCCGGGTTGGTATCGCGGCGCAGCCTGTGAGCCGAGCCCGGGAGTTCAGAATAGTGAGCCAGAAAGATACCGACGCGTTGGTGACACTGCGGGCCGCGCTTGTATCGGAACGCCGTGCGGCAGCCAGTGCAGGCGATGCCAAGACGGTCATCCGCATCCAGCACGAAGTTGCCTTGATCGATGCCGCCATCTCCGACGAGCAGGCTCTCGGCCAGCAGGAGAAAGACGATTTCGCCACCACGCGCGCGCTGCGTCGGGCTCCCGATACGACCAAGATCAAGGAAGTCAGCCTGATGGATGATCCGATCCGGGTCGCGGACTAGAGCGTTTCCAGCAAAAGTGGCAACGGTTTTGCGGTTCGGAAACGCGACAAATCAAAGACCTGGAGTAGCTCACCGTTTCAACGAAACGGTGAAGTGCTCTAGCGTGCCATCCGGCAGCCCGGAGGCTGCGGACGTCGACGAATTCGGTCCTGGAAAGGTTGGTCGGTGCAAACCGGCGGCAAGCCGGGCAGTCCGTTAGGCGACGCTCTTCCGCCGCTATCTGCAACCCCTTGATTTACAAGGAGAAATTGGTGGGTGCGCGGAGGATCGAACTCCGGACCCGCTGATTAAGAGTCAGCTGCTCTACCATCTGAGCTACACACCCGGCTGGACGATACGTCGTCCGGCGGCGCGGTGACTAACAGGGTGAGGGGGGCTTGTCTACACCCAATCGCAAATCATCATGGTTGCAGGCCGAGCCGCGATGCCTCTGCCGCTGCCAGCGCTTCGGCGTAGAGGGCAAACATTCCGGTGCCCGGCTGGCGCAGGAACCATGAGCGGCGGAGGTCCCAGGCGTCGGCGATGTCCGCCGCAATTTCGGGGTTCTGCCACCCTTCAAAGCCGCCCGCAGTGTAAACCGTGAGTTCCCCGGCCAGCAGGCCACTCGCGGTCACCAGGAAATCGACACGCATCATGTCGAACTCGGCGGCAAGCGGCAGCGCTTGGGCGGCGGCGTCGCGAACCAGTTCGGCCAATTGCTCCGACCAGGTAAGCACCGCCTGCGGGTCCGGATCAGGCAGGGGCGTGCCGTCGGCGCGCAGCGTCAGGAAGATGTCCGTCGCCTTGTTGCTGGCCCAGATGCAGCAGGCGCGCCCCCCGGCGACATAGACCTTGAGGTCGGTCGGCAACCCGCCGCCGCCGAGCTGCAGCAGTTCTTCGGCCAGCAGGCGACCGTGGATCGGCCAGTAGGCCCATTCCTCGCGCCGCCGGTTGCCGGCCGGTCCGACCAGATGGCGCGTGGCGCGCGCAATTGCCTCCCGCTCCGGCCTGCCGTTCTTCAGGATGAAGTTGACGCCCGATCCGTTGCTCGTCTTCAGGATCGCCGGTCCGGCCATTACGTCGTCGGGAATGTCGCGCGCCGAATCGCCGACCCAAAGAAGCCGGGCCTGCGGCAGGACCGGTGCCCGTTCGGCGACATAGCTTCGCGCCGTGAGCTTGTCGGTGACGGTGACGAAGCTCGGGTTGCGGTCGAACAGCTTCCGCCACATCAGCTTTTCGGTGAAGCTCCGGGGCCAGCCGGCATTGGGCCAGCTCCCGAGCTTCTGCCGGTGCCGCACCATCATCACGGGGTTCAGGACGGCGATGCAAAGTGCTGCCAGCCACAGGATGGCGCGTTGTTGCCGGCTGATTGTCGTCGGGGTGCTCACGACGCATGAATAGCCGGATTCGAAGCCGGTCCGCGACGAATCAGGCGCAGGGAACCAGCGCGACGTGCGGATAGTTTAATGTGGGGCCTTCACAGGCCCGTTACCGGTCACTAGATACCTGCGCCCCTAGCACTCACCCCCGACGGAGACAGCATGCTCGGTATCGATGCATCGTCGCTCGCAGCATTCTTCAACGTCATCATGATCGATCTGGTGCTGGCGGGCGACAACGCCGTGGTCATCGGCCTCGCGGCCGCTGGCCTGCCCGCCGACATGCGCCGCCGCGCCATCCTGATCGGCATTGCTGCCGCCACGGTGCTCCGCATCGTCTTCGCGCTGATCACCAGCCAGTTGCTGGCGCTCGGCGGCGGTCTGCTGATCGCCGGAGGGTTCCTGCTGCTCTGGGTATGCTGGAAGATGTACCGCGAGATGTCCGTCTCGCACGAGGCAGAACACGAGGCGCAGGAAGCTCTCGAGAACGCTGATATCAACGCCGATGGCACGATAGCTGGCCGGGCGCCCAGAAAGACACTGCGGCAGGCGGTCATCAATATCATCATCGCCGACGTCTCGATGTCGCTCGACAACGTGCTGGCCGTGGCCGGCGCGGCGCGTCACCACGAAGTCGCGCTGATCTTCGGGCTCGGCCTGTCGGTCGTGCTGATGGGCGTTGCCGCCTCGATGATCGCGGGAATCCTGACGAAGTACCGCTGGATTGCCTGGGTCGGCCTCGTCATCATCCTCTATGTTGCGCTCCGCATGCTCTACGAGGGCGCCGACGCGGCGCTGTTCGCGCATGGCCTGCCGGAAATCCCGTTCATCAAGGGGCCGCCGCCGGTCGCTCCGGCGCACTAAGCCTCTCGTAACCACCGGCGCAATTTCTGTGCGCCGGCGTGGGTTCCGTCAGGGATATCAACACCGTCGGGGCTCTAGGGTCCGGCCGATACAAGGCCGGATTCCTTCATGTCCCCTGCTGCTCGCCGCATTGCCGACCGCCCAAAGACCGATGCCACTGCCGGTGCTGCCGCGCCGCTGACGCTGCGACGGATCGATCCTCGCTCCTGGGATGCGGCCATCGCCGGCTTCGACGACGTCTGCCAGGAGCAGCTGATGGCCTTCGCCGCCACCCGCTGGCCGGGCGTCGCCCAGGAGCCGGTGCTGTTCATGGAGGGCGATGAGGTGGCCGGTGGTTGCCTCGTCATGGTGCAGCCACTGCCGCTGGGGCTGGGATCGATCGCCGTCGCCAAATGGGCGCCGATGCTGGCGCGGGCCAACCGGCCCGACGCGCTGCTGGTCTATTCGCGCATGATCGACCTGCTGGTCGAGGAGTATGCAGTCCGCCGCCGCATGATGCTCTCGGTGCTGCCCCGCGCCACCGCAGGCGAGCGCAACGACCAGTGCGAGCACCTTATCGGCCGCGGCTTCCGCACCGGGGCGAAGCTGCTGTTCCCCGATCGCTACATCGTCAACCTGCGCCTCGGCGACGATGAGCAGCGCCGCAGCTTCCAGCAGAAATGGCGCTACCACCTCAACCGGGCCGACAAGGCCGGCCTGAGCTTCGAGCGGGCCGACCCGTCGCGCCGTCCCGAGTTCGATGCCCTCTACGCCCAGATGGTCGACCGCAAGAAGTTCCCCGACCATTCGGCCTACGAAACCGTGCCGGCCATGATGGAGATCGCCAACCCGGCGCTCCGGCCCGAACTGTTCCTCGTCCATCACCAGGGCGAACTGGTTGCCGGCGCCATCATCTTCAAGGCCGGCGACAGGGCGGTCTATCTTTACGGCGCCACCACCGCGAAGGCGCTCGAGCTGCGCGCCGGCTACTTTCTCCACTGGCACATCATCCGCTGGCTGCGCGACAACACCCGGGCGCGCTGGTACGACCTCGGCGGCACCGACGGCTTCCAGGGTTTGCACCAGTTCAAGAAGGGCATGGTCGGCGAGCGCGGCATCATCGCGCCGGTCCCACCCGTCGCCAACTTTGCCGCCCATCTCTGGCCCCGACTGCTCGGCGAGGCGGCCTTTGCCGGCCGCGAGCTGGCGCACTGGCTGGGCCGCCGGCTCGACCGGCTGCGCCCCGATCGTGCCAAGCCAGACCAGCACCGCGACAACGGACAACATTGATGGATCGGCGCCAACGCCTGCTGTCGCAATCCACCGTCCTCTTTGCCGCTCGCATCTTCGGGGCCGGGCTGATCTTTCTCGCGCAGGCAGCGATTGCCCGCTTCTGGGGCGCCCAGGTGCTCGGCGAGTATCTGCTGGTGATCGCCGCGGTGAACATCGTCGCCGTCGTGATGCCGCTCGGCTTCGAGACCATCGGCACCTACTTCGCCGCCGAGTACCGGGCGCGCGGGCAGGGGCAGAAGCTCGATGGCTTCATGTCGCGCGCCTATGGCCACGTGCTGATCTGCGGCGCGCTGCTCACCACCTGCTGCTATCCGCTCACCAGCCTCCTCGGCGAGCCGGGCCGGGTGCTGGCCGACCACTGGCTTGCCGCCTGCCTCATGGCCATCGCCGCGGCCGTAGTCTACTGCAACAGTGCATTGCTGGTCGGCCTGAAACGCCCGTTCGCCGGCTTCTTCGCCGATACCATCTTCCGGCCGCTGCTGATCGTCGCCTGTTTCGCCATCTCCAGCCTTGCCATCGGAGCCGACGCGCGGCTCGGCGAGCTGATCTGGTTGCTGGCGCTCGGCTTTGCCACCATCGCCGCCGTGCAGTACTGGTGGGTCCGACGCGCCGCGCTGGCGCTGCCGCGCGGCCCCGAACTCCAGCCCGGCGAATCCCGGCGCTGGTGGCGCTTCGCGCTGCCCTGGGTGGTGATCGCGTTGGCCACCGACTTCTTCTTCGACATCGACCTGCTGCTGCTGTCAGGCCTGCTCGACCGCGAGACCCTCGCGGTGTTCGGCGTGCTGACGCGGGTGTTCTCGCTCGTCGCCTTCGGCGTGTCCGCCGTCTACGCGGTGACCATGCCCGACATCTTCGAATCGAACGCCGCATCGGACCGCGCTGCTTTCGCCCGGCAGGTCGGCGACGCCAACCTCGTGGCCGCGGCGGTTTCGGCCGGGCTGTTCCTCGCCGTGCTGGCCGGCGGTCCGTTCCTGCTGCTGGTGTTCGGCCCCGAGTTCACCGACGGTGCCCTGCCGCTCGCCGTGCTCTGCCTCGCGCTCTGCGTACGCTCGGTGTTCGGTCCCGCCGCCATGGTGCTGTCGATCCACGACCGGCCCTATGCCACGCTTCCCGCCATCGGGCTGGGGATGGGGGTGCTGGTTGGTGCCAACATCCTGCTGGTGCCGGCACACGGACTGATGGGCGCCGCCGTCGCGGCGCTCGCCGCGCAGACCTTGTGGTCTGCGGCCATGTGGCTCACCGCGCGGCGCCTCGCCGGTGTCGATGTGTCGATCCTGCCGAAGCTGAAGGAAATGCTGGCGGGCCGTCGGGTCGGGGCGTAGGGCCGCCTCAGCGGCCCAGCAGCGTATCCACCCGCGCCTTGAACCGGGCGACGCGCCCCATGCTCATGCCGCGATCATAGTCCGCGGTGACCTTGGTGTAGAACTTCTCCATCACCACGTAGTCCTGACCGAAGACCTGCTGGCGCAGCAGCGCCGCCTGCTCGTAGCCGTATCGGCGGAGCAGGGCGAGGGCGACCTCGTTCTCCGGCCGCACCCAGGTGAAGGCCTTGTGGAACTTGCCGTTGTCCCAATGCTGGTCGAACATGCGCATGCCGTGCAGCCCCAGCCGCGTCTGGCGGTGCGAGGGGAAGATCCAGCTCCAGTAGCGGAAGACCGAGCCGGTCTCCGGCCCGGAGATCAGTCCGCCGCCCGGCACCCCGTCGACCGTCAGCACGATGACGTGGAACGGGTCCACCCGCTGCAGCGCGCGGAGGAAACCCTTCGTCAGCCGGTCCTTCTCGTGTTCCTTGAAAAGGTCGTTGTAGTGCGGCGACTCGTCGATCACCGCCATCAGTTCGCGGTGGATGATGTCGAGGTCCGCGGACGTTGCCGCGTGATAGCCGAGTTCGGGCATGCCTGCCTCCCATGATCAAGAGCCGCAGTATCGCGCCAAACCGCCGCCAAAGCGTTTATCGCCAAGGTTTCCATTGGCCTAAGGACGACAAGTGGACTGCTTGCCGGGGCCGGGCGGGTTGGCTAGAAATTCGGGCAAGAGCCGTCCGGGCGAGGCGGTGGGAGGATTCCGAATGACCGAACCGTTGCTGTTCAAGCCCAGCGAAGCCGCGATCACGCGCACGCACCTCACCGAGGCGCAGTACGAGGACGCCTACCAGCGCTCGGTCGCCGATCCCGACGGCTTCTGGCGCGATGAAAGCAAGCGGCTCGACTGGATCAAGCCGCCGACCATCATCAAGAACACCACCTACGAATACCCCGACGTCTCGATCAAATGGTTCGAGGACGGCATCCTCAACGTCTCGGTCAACTGCATCGACCGGCACCTCGAGACCCGCGGCGACGAGGTCGCGATCATCTGGGAAGGCGATACGCCCGGCACCGAGGAGAAGATCACCTACCGCAAGCTGCACGAGCGCGTCTGCCGCTGCGCCAACGTGCTGAAGTCGCTCGGCGTGCGGAAGGGCGACCGCGTCACCATCTACCTGCCGATGATCCCGCAGGCCGCCTACGCGATGCTCGCCTGCGCCCGCATCGGCGCCGTGCACTCGGTGGTTTTCGGCGGCTTCTCGCCGGATTCGCTGTCGGGCCGCATCAACGACTGTGACAGCCGCGTCGTCATCACCGCCGACGAAGGCCGCCGCGGCGGCAAGACTGTCCCGCTGAAAAAGAACGTCGACGAAGCCCTTATGAACGCCCCCGGCGTCGAAAAGGTGCTGGTGGTGCACAATACCGGCGCCGAAGTCGCCATGAAGGGCGCCCGCGACGTCTGGTGGCACGAGGCCGCCGCTGGCGTCGAGCCGTTCTGCGACCCCGAGCCGATGAACGCCGAGGATCCGCTGTTCATCCTCTACACCTCGGGCTCCACCGGCAAGCCGAAGGGCGTGCTGCACACCACCGGCGGCTACCTGCTCTGGGCCGCCTACACGCACGAGAAGGTGTTCGACTACCGCCCCGGCGAGGTCTACTGGTGCACCGCCGATGTCGGCTGGGTCACCGGCCACACCTACATCCTCTACGGTCCGCTCGCCAACGCGGCGACCACCGTGATGTTCGAGGGCATCCCGAGCTACCCCGATGCCTCGCGCTTCTGGCAGACCATCGACAAGCACAAGGTCAACATCTTCTACACCGCACCCACCGCTATCCGCGCCCTGATGGGCGCCGGTGCAGACTGGGTCGACAGGTACGAGATGAGCTCGCTCCGCCTCATCGGTTCGGTCGGCGAGCCGATCAATCCCGAGGCCTGGCTGTGGTACCACAAGCATGTCGGCAAGGGACGCTGCGAGATCGTCGACACCTGGTGGCAGACCGAAACCGGCGGCACGCTGATCTCGCCGCTGCCGGGCGCCACCGCCACCAAGCCCGGCTCGGCGACGAAGCCGCTGCCGGGCGTGCAGCCCATCGTGCTGTCGCCCGAGGGCAAGCTGCAGGAGCAGACCAAGGCCGAAGGCGTGCTCTGCATCGCCGACAGTTGGCCCGGCCAGATGCGCTCCATCTACGGCGACCACGGCCGGTTCGTGTCCACCTATTTCGAGACCTACAAGGGCTACTACTTCACTGGTGATGGCTGTCGTCGCGACGAGGACGGCTACTACTGGATCACCGGGCGCGTCGACGACGTGCTGAACGTCTCCGGCCACCGGCTCGGCACGGCCGAGATCGAGAGCGCGCTCGTCGCCCATCCCAAGGTTTCCGAGGCCGCGGTGGTCGGATACCCGCATGACCTCAAGGGGCAGGGCATCTACTGCTATGTCACCCTGATGGCTGGCGAGACGGCCGGCGACGCGTTGAAGACCGAGCTGCGCAACTGGGTCCGCAAGGAGATCGGTCCGATCGCCTCGCCCGATCTCATCCAGTTCGCCCCAGGCCTCCCCAAGACCCGCTCCGGCAAGATCATGCGCCGCATCCTGCGCAAGATCGCCGAGAACGAGTTCGGCGCGCTCGGCGACACCTCGACCCTGGCCGACCCGGGCGTCGTCACCGACCTCGTCGAGAATCGACAGAACCGTTGAGGTCGGGCCCGTATCGACGGAGAGTTCCGCAACGCAGCACCTCCCCCTTTATGGGGGAGGATGAGGTGGGCCAACCCGCGAGGCAGTGGTGACTCCATTCCGCCCCAGTTCTCCGGCAACCTGCGCCTCACCCGATTCCCTCCGAGAGCCCGCATGCGCTTTGCAAAGACCTTTCTCGCCATGGCCCTGACCCTTTCGGCCGCTCCGGCCTTCGCGCAATCGCTTGAGGAAATGACGGGGCAGATGATCGTCGTCGGCTTCGGCGGCGACGACGTATCCGACGCCTCGGTGAAAAACCTCACCGCCGAGATCGCGGCCTCCGGCATCGGCGGCGTCATGTATCTCAAGGTCAATGTGAAGAGCCGCGCCGCCGTCGTGGAAATGAACGAGGCGTTCCTCGCGGCTGCGCCGAATGGACTGCGCCCGTTCATCACCCTTGATCAGGAGGGCGGGCTGGTGGAGCGCCTGACCAAGGCGGTGGGTTTCACCGAAATTCCTGACGCGGCCACTGTCGCGCGCACCACGCCGGTGACCGAGGTGCGCCCGCTTTACAACAAGCAGGCCAAGGCTATCGCCGAGTGGGGGTTCTCGGTGAACTTTGCGCCGGTGGTGGACCTCGACCGCAATCCCGAAAACAAGGTGATCGGCAAGAACGGACGGGCCTTCGGCAAGGGTGCCAACACCGTAACCGCCTATGCCGAGCAGGTGATCGCCGCGCACCACCAGTTCGGCCTGCTCACTTCGATCAAGCACTTTCCCGGCCACGGTTCGTCGACCTCCGACAGCCATGAGGGCTACACCGACATCACCCGCACCTGGTCGGATGAGGAGTTGGGTCCATACCGCCAGCTTATCGAAGGCGGCTATTCGGACATGGTCATGGTCGGCCACCTGGTCAACAGCAACTACTCGGCCGAGCCGGCCAGCCTGTCCCCTGAGTGGATCGATGGCGTGCTGCGCAGCGACCTGGGCTTTGCCGGCGTGGTCATCAGCGACGACCTCGAGATGGGCGCCATCCGCCAGCACTACGACCTCAAGGAAACCGTCGTTCGTGCCGTACGGGCCGGCGTGGATGTGCTGCTGTTCTCCAACACGGCAAAGCCGCGCGCCTCGCTGCCGCGCGAGATTCGCGCCATCCTCACCGCCGAAGCCGAGGCGGATCCGGCTTTCCGCGCCCGTATCGAGGAAAGCTATCGCCGGATCGTCGCGCTCAAGTCCCGCATCGGCGGCTGACGCCGGTCCGGCTCACCCAACTGCCAATTGGCTGTTTTCCTTTCGGCCCGGAGCCGTTATCCCCAGCCGTGGACGCTGGCGGGTTTCGTCGGCGGCCCGCAATGGGCTAAAGTAACCTCGCAGAGGGGCTGGATAAGGATTGCGGCATGATCGATGAGGGCAGGGAAGTGCGGAAAGTCCGCGCGCTCTTCATCTCCGACGTGCACCTCGGCATGCGCCCCACCCGCATCGCCCAGCTCATCGATTTCCTGCGCTGGCACGATGCCGAAACCATCTACCTCGTCGGCGACATCGTCGACGGCTGGCGCCTGGCGAAGAGCTGGTTCTGGCCGGCCGAGTATCACCAGCTGGTCGAGCTGTTCCTCGAAAAGGCGCTGGCCGGCACGCGGATCGTCGTGCTGCCCGGCAACCATGACGAGTTCCTGCGCGAGTATCTGGGTACCTATGCCGGCGAGATCGAGTTCGTCGATCGCACCGTGCACACCACCGCGCAGGGCAAGACCTATCTCGTGATTCACGGCGACCAGTTCGACGTCGTCGTCGCGCACGCCAAGTGGCTCGCCCATGTCGGCGACTGGGCCTATCGCTTCGCGCTGCGCATCAACGTCGTCATCAACTGGGTGCGCCGCCGCCTCGGGCTGACCTACTGGTCGCTCTCGGCCTGGGCCAAGCACAAGGTGAAGAACGCCGTCTCGGTGATCGGCCGCTTCGAGGAAGCACTCACCCTCGCCGCCCGCGATACCGGGGTCGACGGCGTCATCTGCGGCCACATCCACTATGCCGATATGCACGACCGCATGGGCATCCACTACGTCAATACCGGCGATTGGGTGGAAAGCTGCACGGCGATCGCCGAAACCCCCGAGGGCGTCCTCGAGCTGATCCGCTGGACCGAAACCCCGCTGCCCCGCAAGCCGAGACGCCTCCGCCTCCGCCGAGCCGCCGTAGGGCAGTAGCCAAGGCCAGCCGGCCCGGCGCCCGCTGCTCCCCCCTTCCGACGCAAGCGGTAGAAGGACCCTTTTGGCACCGCCGATGCAACGCGCCTCCTTCTCCCGTTTACGGGGGAAGGTGCCGGCAGGCGGAAGGGGGGAGCAACAAACCCGATTCAAAATCAGTGCTTTAGCAGAAATCCTACCCTAACTTATCCCCGCTTCCCAGCCCCGTGCGATTCTCTCCCTCGTCCCGCGCACCGAAGCGAGATCATGACGAGTGGTTGGTGCGGGGGAGGTTGGGTGGTCCGGGAGTCGTTCCGGGCCAGGCCAAAAGTACCTCGGCATGGGCCAGTTCGCTGGCCAAGCCGCTATCAACGCACGGGTGGCCCAATGCGGAGCCACCCAGGGGAGCAAGGCCGCCATGCATAAGGCGGCTGGGAAAGGTGGGCAATGCCGGGTCGCCCGGGTTGCCAGGCCACCCACGCTTTTCGCGATGTGGCACGGGATGCTCCCGGGTCGCGGTACCATACGCCCAAAAACCCCGATCGGCCGGCGAGGCGAGAGCCTCATTTGTTTGCGGACTAACCGCGTCGGGGCCCGAAGCCTCGCCGGCCCCGCTTCACTGCCCATCAACCCGAGGCCGCAAGGCCGGCGGGGGTTTTGCCATACCCTTCACACCCCTGACATGGGACTCTCGTAAATCGCCAGCAGTGGACGCGTACGGAGCTCGTCATGAGCAAGGTGCTGATCGTTACCGACGCCTGGCTGCCGCAGACCAACGGCGTCGTGCGATGTCTCGAAGCGGTCGGTCGCGAGCTGGTCCGCCGCGGCCACGCGGTAAGCTACCTCACCCCCAAGGGCTTCTGGACCTTCCCGCTGCCGACCTATCCGGAGATCCGCCTGTCCATCGTCACGCCGCCGACCATCGCGGCGTGCATCGAGCGCGAGACGCCGGACCACATCCACATCGCCACCGAAGGTCCGCTCGGCCTCCTGGCGCGGCTGGTCTGCATCGAGCAGGGGCTCGCCTTCACCTCGAGCTACCACACCCGCTTTCCCGAATACGTTGCCGCCCGCGCGCCGATCCCGGTCGAGTGGACCTACTCGTTCCTGCGCTGGTTCCACGGCGCTGCCGCCGCGACGCTGGTGCCGACCGCCTCGATGCGCGAAGAACTGCAACAGCGTGCCTTCACCGGGCTGCGCACCTGGACCCGTGGCGTCGATCACCAGCGCTTCTCTCCCGGCGAGAAGACGTGGTTCGGCGACCTGCCGGGGCCGCATCTGCTCTATGTCGGCCGCGTCTCGGTGGAAAAGAACGTCGAGACCTTCCTGCGGCTCGACGTTCCCGGCACCAAGATCGTCGTCGGCGACGGACCATCCCGCGCCGAGCTCCAGGCGCGCTACCCGAACGCACGCTTTCTCGGCCTCCGGACCGGCGACGAACTCTCCGCCATCTACCGTTCCGCCGATGTCCTGGTGTTCCCCTCGCGCTCCGACACGTTCGGCAACGTCATGGTCGAGGCGATGGCGTCCGGCCTGCCGGTCGCGGCCTATCCGGTCACCGGGCCGCGCGATGTGCTTACCGATCCGGCCGCTGCCGCGATGGATGAAGACCTCGCCGTTGCAGTCACCCGGGCCCTTGGCCTCGATCGCACTGCCGCCCGGGCGCATGCCCTCACCTTCACCTGGTCGGCCTGCGCCGAGATCTTCCTCGATACGCTGGTGCCGGTGCGTCACCGGCTCGCCGCGGCTGCATAGGTCCTGCGCCGAAACAGCAACGATCGGCTGATTGATCTTTGCCGCGCGCCCCTGCAATGTCCGCCCGATCCGGGCGGATTCCCCCGCCCCCGGAGCACATCCAGCTATGTCGTCGGCCTCGCCGGTCGCTCCGCGCATCTCACCCGAGCTGCGCGCCGCGGTCTACCACTTCACCGTGTTCGGAACGAACGGGGCGATCTCGGTGTATTTCGGCGTGTGGCTGACGATGCGCGGCATTGCGCCAGGCGAGATCGGCATCATCAACGCCGCGCCGGTGCTGCTGATGCTGGCGGTCAACCAGATCGTCGGGCGTATCGCCGACCGGGCGAGCGACTGGCGCGGCGTCATCATCGTGCTGTCGATGCTCGCCGGGCTGATCCCGCTGGGGCTGTTCTTCGTCTCCGGCTTCTGGGGCATCCTGCTGATCTGGACCCTGTCGATCATGCCGGCGCAGGCGCTGGTGCCGGTCACCGATGCGGCCACCCTGCGGATGACGCAGCGGCGGGGCACCAACTTCGCCACGGTGCGTGCCTGGGGCACCGTCGGCTTCATGCTCACCGGCATAGCCTCCGGGCCGATCATCGGGATGTTCGGCGACGCCGCCTTCGTGCCGCTGTTCGTCGCCCTGGCGCTGCTGCGCGCTGGCCTTGCCTTCCAGCTGCCGCGCTTCCGGGCCGAACCCGTCGTGGGCGCAACTGCCCCCAAGCAGGGCGCCACCGCGCTCAAGCAGGTGCTGAAGCCCTGGTTCGTGCTGACACTGCTCGGGCTGGGCGTCCTCTACTCGACCCACGGTGCGTTCGGTGCCTTCGCCGCCATCGAGTGGCACAAGCAGGGCGTGCCCGAGGCGCTGATCGGCCCGCTGATCGGGGTGATGGCTGCCGCCGAAGCGGCGATGATGTTCTTCTGGAAAAAGCTCAACCTGAAGATCTCCGCCCGCCACATCGTCATCTTCGCCTGCCTCATCGCCTGCGTCCGCTGGACCGCGCTCACCTTCGCCCCGCCCATCCCGGTGCTGTTCGGCCTGCAGCTGCTGCACGCCGTCACGTTCGCCATGGGCTATCTGGGCGGCATCTACTTCATTGCCAACTGGACCTCCGAGCACATAGCGGCCGAGGCGCAGGGCTTCTCCTACGTGGTGCAGCAGTCGATGTCGGTCATCGCGCTGCTCGGCATGGGCTGGGCCTATGGTGCGCTCGGCCACTGGGCCTGGGTCGTGCTCGGCGCCTATTCGCTGGTCGGGGCGCTGCTGGTCTGGATTTCGCTCCGCATCCAGCCGCCCACCGTCCGTCCCGTCGAACCCGAAACCATCATTGTCGCGGAACCCGCGCCCTAACGCCTGGCCTGGAGGCCACAATGACCACCCTCGTCGCGGAACGCCGCGGCTTCCTCACACCCGAACTCCGCGCCACCCTCTACTACTTCATCCAGTATATGTCCGGCGCCGTCGTCACCGTCTATGGCGGCATCTGGTTCGCCGGGCAGGGCCTGAGCGCCAGCGAGATCGGCATCCTCAACGCCCTGCCGGTGCTGATCATGCTGGTCCTCAACGTCGTAGTCGGCCGCATTGCCGATCGGGCGAACGACTGGCGGACCGTCATCGTCATCGGCGGCGTGCTGGCCGGGGTGCTGCCGGTCGCGCTGTTCTTCGTCTCCGGCTTCTGGGGCATCCTGATCGTCTGGACGCTGCTGTCGCTCCCCGCTGCCGCCGTCGGCCCGGTGATGGACGCAGCGACCATCCGGATGACGCGCCGGCGCGGCTCGCAGTTCGGGCCGATCCGCGCTTGGGGCACGGTCGGCTACATGGTGATGCTGGTGATCGTCGGCTTCATCATCAACTGGCTGGGCGGTGGCGCCTTTCTGCCGATGTTCGTCGGGCTGTCGCTGCTGCGCACCGTCGCGGCGTTCCAGCTCCCACGGTTTCGCGGCCCCGATGGCCCCGAGACCAAACCTGAGCACTCGGGCGCGGCACACCGGCTGCGCGATGCGATGCAGCCATTCTTCGTGCTGCCGCTGATCGGCTTCTCGCTCGTCATCGCCACCCACAACATGCAGAACGCCTTCCAGGGCCTGCTGTGGAAGGAACAGGGCTTCTCGGCCGACATTATCGGCCCGCTTCTGGCGGTGGCGGCGATCGCCGAAGCGGCGCTGATGTTCACTTTTGGCCCCATCGCCCGCCGGTTCTCGGCCCGCACGCTGATTCTCGTTTCGGCCGGCGGCGCCGTCATCCGCTGGCTGCTGATGGCGCTCGAGCCCGGCATCGAACTGCTCATCCCGCTGCAGTTCTTCCACGCCGTTACCTTCGCGCTCGGCTACATGGGCTGCATGCACTTCATCACCAACTGGACCAGCGACGCCATCGCCGCCGAGGCCCAGGGCTTCTTCGTGATGCTGCAGCAGTCGATGAACGTCGTCACGCTCGCCGCCTTCGGCTGGCTGATCGGCCTGATGGGCACCAAGGCCTGGTTCGTCGCCGCCGGGTTCGCGCTGATCGGCGGAGCGATGATCCTTGCGTCCATTGTGCTGCACGCACCAAAGCAGGCCAGCGAACCCAAGCTGCTCTAGACCGTTTCAC
>QLAH01000154.1_pt1 | contig 57335 bp, 47 predicted proteins | sample 4693081 | NCBI WGS metagenome assembly QLAH01 (sample SAMN09425401, study PRJNA476045) | Lake water metagenome, whole genome shotgun sequencing project. | reverse complement strand
GTTGACCATAGTAGGGCAACAAATGCAGGTCAATGGCTAAGCGATGACGGTGATTCACGATGCCCGATGGCAGGTGGCTTTGCAGCGCCGCATTCACTTGCCCCTCGACGGTCGTCATCTCCTCAAAGTTATTCAGGTGGTACCGGAGATCGTTGCCGCTGGGCACTCCAGTCAGGTGCCGGGCGGCATGTTCAATGCTGTCACGATGACTCGCCGCCCACAGCAACACGGCGTAGAGGGTCTCCGACGGGCACTCCCCTTGCATGGGCACCGGCAGATGAGCTTTCATGCACGCTAGGGCCGCACTCAAGGTCGCCTCGTCCGTCAACGCTGGCGTAGGAGATACTGAAGAAGGGCAGGTTGTCATGGCTTTTCATCCAATTCGTCTAGCCTGACCCTACCCCTTTTCTACAGATTCAGCCCCTGGCTCGATGCTTTGTGATCTACTGAGTCTCAGTAGATCACAAACTCTCTTTACTGCCCTCAGCTTGGCCCTCACCCTAAATCCCTCTCCCAATCTGGGAGAGGGACTTTGAATGACCCCCAGCCCCTCTCCCCCCTGGGAGAGGGGCTGGGGGTGAGGGCCAAGCCCATACGAAGAGACATCTTTGTGATCTACCTAGTCTGAATCTGTGACACCTCACAGGCTACGCATTTGATCAAGGGTTTGGCGATAGCCGATGGCATTGCCCTGCTGTAGGTAGAGGTTGGCCGCCTGTTCAAAGTCGCGCTGTGCGCCTAGGCGATAGCCTAGGCGTGCCCGCACCAGTCCTCGGTTAAAGAACAAGTCGGGGTTGTTTTGGCTGGGGCTTTGCAGAATGGCTTGGGAAAGGTCGTCGTAGGCGTTTTGGACTTGCCCTATGGCTAGGTAGGCCGAACCTCTGGCGGTGTAGGCCTCTAGGTTGTTGGGCTGGATGGCGAGCACTTGACTGTAGTCGTCAATGGCTCCGAGGGGATCGCCCGTGGCCATACGCACGGCTCCCCGAGCCAGGTAGGCTTCCACATAGGTGGGGTCGATAAACAGGGCTTCGCTATAGCTGTCGATGGCGGCGATGGGGTTTCCGGCCCGCTGGAACACATCGCCCCTTTGCTTGTGGGCAATGGCGGATTCGGGGTTAAGCTGCAAGACCTGGGCAAAGTCCTGTTCCGCCCCTTGCAGATCCCCTTGGCTGGCGCGAATGGTGCCTCGGCTAAGGTAGGCTTCGGCGAGTTGGGGGTCAAGCGTGAGTGCCCGATCTAAATCCTGGCGGGCACGGATGACCCGCCCCTGACGAAAATAAACGTGGCTGCGGTTGAGGTAGGCGTTGGCCAGTTGGTTGTTGCGGTTGATAGCCTCATTGAGGTCGTTGAGGGCAGCGTCGTACAGCCCTAGACGATACTGCGCTACCCCCCGTCCCATATAAGCCCTGGGTAGGTCGCCCTCTAGCTCGATGGCGCGGCTAAAGTCGGCGATGGCCTCGGCATAGTTCCCCAGCACCTCGTGGACAAAGCCTCGCAGTAAAAAAGCCGATGCCTGGTTAGGATTCATCGCAATGGCGGTAGAGAAGTCCTCTAGGGCTAGGTCGTAGCGCCCCTGTTCGGCATCGATTAGCCCCCGATAGAGGTAGGCATTGGCGGCGTTGGCATCAAGGGTAAGGGCAGTCTCAACATCGGCCTGGGCCTGGGTGAGGTCTCCCTGACGATAGAAGATGGCCCCTCGCGCTAGGTAGGCGGTGGCGTTGCTGGGGGCCAGGGCCAGGGTGCGGGTGAGGTCAGCGAGGGCCAAATCGTCTTGCCCCTGCTGGGAAAACACCAGCCCCCGATAGAGGTAGGCATTGGCGTTGCTGGGGTCTAGATTAATGGCGGTGTTAAAAAACTCTAGCGCTTCGGCGTAGTTCCGCTGGTTGTAGCGTTCTATCCCCTGGTTTAAGGCTTCCACCGCCAGCAACCGAGGATCCTCCGTGGGTTCCTCGGCAGTGGGGGTGTCCATCGTGCCATCATCGGCCTGATTTTGGGCTGGCATTTCCTCTGGGGGCAGGTCTGCCGGGAGGAGATCTTCTAGGGGGATCTCTTCGATTTGCGATTCCTCGGCAGCGGTTCTGGGGCTGCTAGGTTCAGCCTCCATCCCTGTCTCCGGGGCTACGTCCCAGGTTTCCTCATCCGAGGCCACGGGCTTTTTATCGTCGGCAGCATTCGCAGGGCTGTCTGGGGTGCTGTCGGCGGCGGGGGGCGTTTGGGCTGGGGCCACCGTGGGCACCGCCACTAGGGTTCCCAAAACCCCGCAGAACATTAGGATGTGACGTAGCTTCATCATGTTTCCCCTCCATCTACGGGGTCTGACCAGCGAGACTAAACCCTGGCGCTAATGATAGGTCAGCTTTTTTCCGTTGGCATGGCAATTTTCCAGGTATTGGCCTGAACCGAGGGATACCCCATGCCCCATGGGATACCTGCCTGTGGTTGTATGCCAGTGGGATCAAGGCCCACGGCTTAATGATCTATCCTAGGCGGCCCCAATGAGAATGGGGAAACCCCCGGTTTCTACGCCTAGATCGCCCGAATCCTGGGCACGGGCCAATGAAGAAACTGGGGTTCTAGACCCACGCCTTAGCCGTCAACGCTAAAGAAAACTATAGGGATTTCGCTAAACCAGCGTCGCCCCTTTACTCTCATAGGTATCGCGATTTCTCTGACCGGAATGCGATGACTCATACCAAATCCCGGTTGCTTACCCCCGATTCAAATGCTGATTCCGCTCAGGCTGAGCTGGTCGAAGCCTCAATTCGTTTAGGGGGCCATTCGGATTTGGTATCAGTGATGCCCCTAGGCGTTGTGTTAGTTACCATGACGCTCTCTTACGGCCCAGATCAACGTCTCTCCCGTGTCTCAACAGCGGGTCATTTAGCCATGGGAACGCCCTCTGATCTCTCCTTCCTCCCTTCGTTCCCTGATGACGCGGCCCATCGTGAGATGGCCGAGGCTATGCGGGTGACGGGCACCGTGCAGGGGGTGGGGTTTCGGCCCACAGTCTATCGGCTGGCGGTGGCCTTGGGGCTGCGCGGCCATGTGCTGAACGATGGCGAAGGGGTACTCATTCACCTAGCGGGCACCGAGTCTCAGCTCAACCAGTTTGTGGCCAATTTGCTGAAGGAAAAGCCCCCCCTAGCCAAAATTGCCTGTATTCAGCGTCAATCCCTGGCCCTAGACAGCATGCCTGATTCAGGCTTCACTATCGTTGAAAGCCAGCACACCCCCGCCCGCACCGAAATTCCCCCCGATGCCGCTACCTGCCCCCAGTGTTTAGCGGATATCCTCAACCCTCGCCGTCGCTATTTTCGCTATCCCTTTACCAACTGCACCCACTGCGGCCCCCGGTTCAGCATCATTCGCCAACTGCCCTACGACCGCCAAGGCACTAGCATGGCTTGGTTTGAGATGTGTCCCTCCTGCCACCAGGAATACCAGGATGTGGGCAACCGCCGCTTCCATGCCCAGCCCACCGCCTGCCCCGTCTGTGGCCCCAAGGTGTGGCTAGAACGGGCCGACGGCAAGCCTCTACCCAGCAAATCCCTTTCCTTAGTGGATGAAGCTGAAGCCATAGCTACCCTGATCTTGCGGGGCGAAATTGTGGCTATCAAAGGGTTGGGCGGCGTTCACCTCGCCTGCGATGCCACCCATGATGCCGCTGTCCAGAACCTACGCCAGCGCAAACACCGCTACCACAAACCCTTCGCCCTGATGGTGAAGGATCTGGCCGCCATCGCCCCCTATTGCGAAGTCAGCCCCCAAGAAGCCGACCTCCTGCAAAGCCCTGCCGCCCCCATTGTTTTGCTAACGCCACTCCCGACTCCCGACCCCCGACTCCCCACTCCCTACTCCCTCTCCCCCGCCCTTTCTCCTGGACTGGGCACCCTCGGTGTGATGCTGCCCTACACGCCCTTACATCACCTAATTTTTCAGCGGCTAGATCGGCCTATTGTGATGACCAGCGGCAACCGTTCCGACGAACCGCAATGTATTACCAACGAAGCTACGCGGGAGCAGTTGGGCGACATTGCCACCTACTTTTTGCTGCACAACCGCGACATTGTGAACCGGGTGGATGATTCCGTCGTGCGCGTTGTGGACGGGGTACCCCAGGTGTGGCGACGGGCCAGGGGCTATGCGCCTGCGCCCATTGCGTTGCCCGGCGGCTTTGAGCATGTCCCTTCCGTGCTGGCTTTAGGGGGCGAACTCAAAAGTGCCTTCTGTCTGCTGCGACCCAGTCAGGCGATTCTCTCTCAACATTTGGGCGACTTGGAAAATGCAGCGGCCCACCAGGGCTATCGGCAAGCGCTAGACCTATACCTCAACCTGTTTGAGTACCAGCCTGCTCGCCTGGTGGTGGATGCCCATCCAGAATACCTCTCCACCAAGCTAGGTAAGGACTGGGCCGAGCGTCAGGGACTTTCCCTCACCGCCGTGCAGCACCACCATGCCCACATCGCCGCCTGCATGGCCGATAACGGCTTGCCCTTGGACACCGCCCCCGTCCTTGGCATTGCTCTAGATGGTCTGGGCTATGGCGACGACGGCACCCTCTGGGGCGGCGAATTTCTGCTGGCCGACTATCGCCAATACCGTCGGTTGGCCCACCTCAAACCTGTGGCTATGCTGGGCGGCACCCAGGCCATTCGCCAACCCTGGCGCAACACCTACGCCCACCTGATCGCTGCCTTTGGTGACTGGCAAACCGTCCAGAAAGCCTTCCCAAAACTGCACTTAGTGCGCTTTTTCAAAAATCAACCCCTGGCCCTGCTGGATTCTATGCTGGCCCAAAATCTCAATGCGCCCCTGGCTTCCTCCGCTGGACGCTTGTTTGATGCCGTCGCCGCCGCCGTGGGTCTCTGCCGCGAAACCGCCACCTACGAAGGCCAAGGAGCCATCGAACTCGAAGCCCTAATCCAACCCCACCACCTTGAAGCATCCCAGGATTTCGCCTATTCCTTTGCCCTTCAGGGCCTATCCGATAACCTAGGCGCAAGGTCTCCTCACCCGCTAATACTGGAGGCCAACAGGCCGGATTCCCCATCAGAACCGCAACCCCTGGTGCTTGACCCCACCCCGATGTGGCCCAACCTACTCACGGATTTGCAGCAAAATACGGATCCTACCCTCATCGCCGCCCGCTTCCACCTCGGCTTTGCCCAGGCCATCGCCACCCAAGCGCACCACCTCACCCAAGCGCACCACCTCACAACCGTTGCGCTCTCTGGCGGCGTGTTCCAAAACCAAATCCTCACTGCCCAAGTGCGGCAACGCCTCCAATCCCTCGGCCTCACGGTGCTTATCCATCGCCAAGTGCCCCCCAACGATGGCGGCCTTTCCCTTGGCCAAGCGGTGATTGCTGTGGCCCAATCGGCTCAACTGCCGCCTTGATCGTCCTTTGTTGGTGTAGATTTCTGTTGTCAATTCAAAGTTCAAAAGTCACAATTCAAAGTTCATCCTTAAAAACTCCTATGTGCCTCGGAATTCCTGGACAAATTCAATCTATCAGCGACCCCGTTAATCAACTCGCCATTGTGGATATTAGTGGTGTGCGGCGTCCTGTCAACATTGCCTGCATTGTGGATGAAGACCATCCCCTCGAAAGTTGCGTAGGGGAATGGGTGTTAGTTCATGTCGGTTTTGCCCTCAATCGTATCGATCCCGAAGAAGCGGCTGCTACTCTGGCTCTACTGGAATAACTCGCAGAATTTGACAGCAAGGAGTTAGAAATCGCGAACTTGTGATGAATACCCTCACCCTAAATCCCTCTCCCCAAGGGAGAGGGACTTTAAGCCTTTCTAGCTCCCCTCTCCTTCCTAGGAGAGGGGCTGGGGGTGAGGGCAACGCAGCATTGAAAGATGGTGCTTTACGTTGAGAATGCACCCTACAAATACAAATTCTCTTTCACCTTTTACCCATGAAATACGTTGATGAATTTCGTGATCCAGCCAAGGCCAAAGGTGTTTTGGCAGACATCGCTCAATTGGCCGCAAAGCTAACCCAAAACCGATCTGGCCCCATCAAAATCATGGAGGTTTGCGGGGGCCATACCCACGCCATTTTTAAGTTCGGGTTAGAACATTTGCTGCCGCCCACCATTGAATTAGTGCATGGGCCAGGGTGTCCGGTGTGCATTATGCCCAAGGGCAGATTGGACGATGCCATCGCCATTGCCCAGCAGCCCAACGTGATTTTTACCACCTTTGGCGATGCCATGCGGGTGCCCGGTTCAACGCTCAATTTGCTTCAGGCCAAAGCAGAGGGGGCCGATATTCGCATGGTCTATTCGCCGCTAGATGCGTTGGCCATGGCGAAGGCAAATCCTGATAGGGAGGTGGTCTTTTTTGCCATTGGCTTTGAAACGACAGCCCCCAGTACGGCCCTCACGGTGCTGCAAGCGCGAGCTCAAGGGGTGACGAATTTCAGTTTGTTTAGCAACCACGTCCTCGTCGTTCCGGCACTGGAAGCCCTGCTAGATAACCCCGATTTGCAGCTCGATGGCTTTGTGGGGCCGGGGCACGTCAGCACCGTGATTGGCACCGACCCCTACCGGGTGATCACCGCTCACTATGGCAAACCCGTGGTGGTGTCGGGCTTTGAGCCGCTGGATATTCTGCAATCGGTGTGGATGGTGCTGAAGCAGTTGGCGGAGGGCCGCTGTGAGGTAGAAAACCAATACACCCGCCTCGTTAACGACCATGGCAATGCCGTGGCCATGGGGGCGATGGCCGAGGTGTTTGAGGTGCGCCCCACCTTTGCGTGGCGGGGGCTGGGGGATATTCCCGCCTCTGGGCTACGGATGCGCTCGGCCTTGGTAGCCTGGGATGCGGAGGAAAAATTCACCCTCCCCGGTCGGCAGGTGGCGGATCATCGGGCCTGTGCCTGTGGCGACATCCTTAAGGGGGTGAAAAAGCCCTGGGACTGCAAGGTATTTGGCACCGCCTGCACGCCGGAAAGCCCGCTGGGGGCATGCATGGTATCCTCCGAGGGAGCCTGCGCTGCCTACTATAAGTACGGACGGCTGGCGACGGAGCGGCGGCAGGTGAGCCGAGTTTAGGGCGAAGAAATTAGGCCCGATTCCCAGCCCGACCATTTGTAGGGGCGAGGTTTCCTCGCCCGCTGATACCAGCCAGATTTAGTATCAGCCCTGAAAGAACCGTTATAGAGTTATGGTTCTTCATCCCTCTGCACCTTCAGGGGGCCTTTCGGTTTTGGGACAACCTCCACCGTTTGGGGAACCGACTCATCGGTCGCATTGGCCTGACCTTAGAGTTGCTTCATATCAGCAATCCTTGATCGCAGCGATATTGAGAAAACAACCATAACGGTATAGAGGGAGAGCCATGTAGGCTGCACCGTGCCCTTGACACCATGACAATTCTGGCCTTAACAACGACCCGAAACGCCTAGGCACATTTGATTGGGGTCTTGGGCCAGCCATTGACCGATCACATCAGCGGGTTGGGGTTTGCCAAACCAGTAGCCTTGGCCCAAATCACAGGCGAGGCTCCGTAGAATGGCGACGTCGGCTTCGCTTTCAATGCCTTCGGCAATGGCCGTGAATCCGAGCTGGTGGGCTAGGGTAATGATGGTTTCCACCAGTTTGTGATGGTGGGGGCTGCTCTGCATTTGGCTGACGAAGGATCGGTCGATTTTGAGGTGGTTGATGGGGAATTGGTAGAGGTAACTGAGGGAGGAATAACCTGTTCCAAAGTCATCAATGCTGAGGGCAATGGATCGCTGCCGCAGGGCATGGAGAGCGGCGAGGGTGGTCTGGATATCGTCGATCAGCATACTTTCGGTAATTTCTAGCACTAGGGATCGGGGCGACAATCCGGTACGGATCAGGATGTCGTCAATGTGAGCCAGTAGGCCAGGACTATGGAGCTGCATGGCTGCGAGGTTAACGCTGATCGTGAGATCTTGGGCCTGGGGGTGCAGCCTTTGCCAGATACGCAGTTGCCGACAGGCGGTTTCCATCAGGTGATAGCTGAGGGCAATAATCAGGCCCGTCTCCTCCGCTAGGGGGATAAATTCGTTGGGGGGTACGAGGCCACGCTGGGGATGCTGCCAGCGAACGAGGGTTTCAAAGCCCTGAATCTCGGCGGTGGCCAAATCTACGATGGGTTGGTAATGGAGAACGAATTCCTCAGGGTGTTCTAGCAAGGATCGCCGTAGTTCTGTTTCCAGTTGCAAGCGAGTGATGGCCTGGGTGTGCATGGTGCTGTTGAAGACTTCATAGCCGTCTCGACCCTTGTTCTTGGCCCGATACATGGCAATGTCGGCATCGCGCAGCAGTTCGGAGGCATCGGCGTAGGTGCCGTTGCCCATGACAATGCCCACACTAACGGTGGTAAACACCTCTTGGCTGCTGAGGTGTAGGGGTTGGCGCAGGTTGGCCAACACGATTTCGGCTAGATTAACCACTTCGGTGAGGTCTGCCACATCCTCCATTAGCAGAATAAATTCATCCCCCCCTAGGCGGGCGGCTAGGTCGGTGGGGCGGGCTACATTGCGTAGGCGGCTAGCGATTTCAATCAGCAGTTCATCGCCAATGAGGTGACCGAGGCTGTCATTGACCACCTTGAACCGATCCACATCCAGAAACAGCACCGCAAAGCGATAGTGACGATGGCGGCGGGTGCGGTTGAGGGCTAACTCTAGCCGATCTTGCAGCAGCTTACGGTTGGGCAAACCCGTGAGACTATCGTGGAGGGCGTCGTGCTGAAGCTGCTTCCGCATCCGCATGGTTTCGGTGACATCACGGGCCGCCGTTTGAAGTTGGATGACCTCGCCGCTGTCGTTGAGGATGGGGCGGGTGAGGGTTTCAATCCAAAGGTAGTGGCCCAGCTTGTGGCGCATTCGATAGGTGGCCTTGGCCGATTCCCCCGCCAACACCTGGGGTGATGCTGAGGGATGGCAAGTCGGCACATCGGCGGGATGCACCCAATCGCAAACCTGGGTGCCCAGCAGTTCGCTGGGTTGGTAGCCCAAGGTCCATTCCACCGAAGGGCTGATGTAGAGGTAGGTGCCGTCTAGGGCTTGCAGGCAGACTAAGTCGGTCATGTTATCGGCCATCAACCGGAACAGAGCAGACTGTTGCTGAATTTCAGCGTTAGCCGTCTCCAGATCGGTCTTAGACCATTCCAGGTCTTGAACGGTGGCCGCAATGCGTTGGGCCATGTGGTTGAAGGCCACCACAAGCTGTTCTAGTTCGCCTAGGTGACTGGTGGGCAGATGGTGATGGAGCTGGCCGTTGGCCATGGCCTGGGCCGCCCGCCTCACCTGGGAAATGGGGCGCGAAATCCAGCGGCTGGTGATGAGCCCCAACCCTAGGGCCACCGCTAGGGCCAACAGGCAGAGCAGCACGGTGTAGCGGCGGGAAGCTTCAATGGCGGCCATGAAATCCCGTTCAGGCACCACCACGACCACCAGCCAGTCTAGCCCTACCTCATCACGGAAAGGCACCACATCTACAAACTGACGCTGGCGATCAACCTGAAACTCAAACTGCTGGGGTAGATGCACATCGCCGAGATAGCCGTTGTATTGTCGCAGCAAGAACTGGCTGCTGGCCCGAATCAACGGGTCTTGGCTGGTGACGGAATATAGTCGTTGGGGCTGCCCTTCCACCACCACAAACGGATCGGGCAGGGTAGAACTCGCAACAATCAGGCCCTTACGATCGAGGATGAACGCCTGTCCGTGGTCGCTGATCTTTAGTGTGGCCAGAAAATCGCTGATTTCCGACAAAAAGAAATTATTGCCCAACACGCCGATCAACTCGCCCTCGGTGTCATAGACCGGGCGGGAGGTGGGCAGCGCCAGCATCGGATAGGCATGGTAGGGAAAAACCTTGCCCCACACAGGCCCCCCTGCTTGCACCGCAGCGGTGTACCAAGGGCGCGTGTGGGTATTCCAGCCTGGGGTAGTGTGCTGAATGGCCAGGGTGTTCCCATCGTCATCTACCGTCGAAAACTGGATCGTCCCCCCAAGGGATGGCCCCCCCTGCATGCGTTGGTGATGGCCAGTGCCAAGGTCGCTGTGGCCAATGAACGCCTGGTTAGCGTGGCCAAAAAAGATGGAATCGATCAGCGGAAACTGGTGGGATTGCTGCAAAAAGTGCTGAAAGAGGGCGTCATCGTCTCCAGGGTTAAGCTGCCCTGACTGAATGGCGTCGTAGTTGATCTGGTTGACCAGGTGGGGGATGGCCAAAAAACTATCGAGTTCCTGCACAATTTGCTGGGTCACGGAGGCGCGCAACTGGCTGGCCACTTGGTTCACCGCCTGCTCACCATGGCGCATAGACAGCCAACCCGTGACCGCCACCGCCGCCGTTACCTGGGTCACAAAGGGAACAACTAGCACAACCCGCAACGGCAGACGCCGCAGAGTACGGGAAAAGAGGGCTCGAAACCGACCCAAAGTCATGTATCAGACGTTACAAACTACTGATTTTAGTGTGCCTAAATCCGCTGCAAAACTAAGATTGCGACACGACCTGTAATATCTCTTCGTAAAACGATCTCAAGATATGGCTTTTTTCAGTAGCTTTCTGAGCCTGATTTCCATGATCCCCGTCATCGATTCCCGTCGTCTAGCCCCACCGTCTAGCCCGGGGGAATTTGATCGCCGCTGGGGATTTGGCCCGGTGTAGACTCTGCGGGGGGCGAGGAATCCGCTGGGCTTTCCGAGGTGCCCCCAGGGGAAACGGAACCTTCGGGATCAAGGGATTCCTCTGGGCGGGGGTCTCCTTCAGGGCTTACCAAATCCTCTGAGGGCGCGCCTTCGCCAGGGGCCGCAGGCCGACCCACCGGAGCAATGGGCTGGTTCAGTTCGCGATGCACCGTTTCGGTGATGCGGCGAATCAGTTCGCTGGCACGGCCATCGTTGTTAGGGCGCTGCACCATGATGGCCAGGGCATAGCGGTTGCCGTTGGGGGTGTCTACTAGGGCCACATCTCCCAGGGCCAGGGCAATATCCCCCGTTTTGTTGGCCACCAGCGATCCATCGGTGAGGCTAAAGGCAATTAGACTGCGGTTGACGGTGCGCTGCATGACGCTGAACATCCGCTCCCGTGAACGGCGACTCAGCACATCCCCTTGATCTACCAGGGCCATCAGCAGGGCCAAATCGCGGGTGCTGGTGGTGTTGGTGCCCTCCAAATCGGGTAGGGGGTTGCGTAACACCGTAGCCTCTAGCCCCCAGGTGGCAAACTGCTGGTTCAGTGCCTCTTGGCCACCCAGGGCTTCGATCAGCATATTCGTGGCCGTGTTGTCGCTGTGGATGATCATGCGGGTAGCCACATCGAGGGCGGTGTATTCGCTGCCGATAGCATCGTTAGCCAGGGTGCCCGATCCGCCCGCCAGGTGCTGTTCCTGCAATACCAAGGCCTGATTGAGGGCCAAGTTTCCGGCATCCACCTGCTGCAAAAAGGCGACTAAAATCGGTACCTTGATGGTGCTAGCTGCCGCCACTGGCTCGGTCCCATTGAGGTCTACATAGCGGCCTGAATCAATGTCAAAGGCATACGCCGCTGGGGTTAGCCCTGGGGTGAGGGTAGCCAGCTGATCGAGTTGGGCCTTGAGGCGGGTTAGTTCGCTCGTCGGCTGAATGGCGGTGATGGTGATGGCTCCTTGGCCAGGGCTAGAGGCGGCATTCCGGGTGGCGGAGGCGGTGGGGGCAGCCACGTCCCCCTTGGAAGCCACATTACTGGGGCTGAATACCGACAGCAGTGTGCCCGCTAGGGCCGCGACCCCTACGCCCAAAATGGCCAGCCGAATCGCATAAAGGGCCGGTTGGGGCAGCTTGGCTAGCCGCCGCTGGGGTGAAAAGTGCCGCGATTGGGAGGGTGGACGATCTGGGGAGGACGACTTAGCTAATGCCCCTAACCCCGCCACGGCACCCGCCAAACCAGCCCGCCGCCGAGGCTGACGCGACCGTAGCGGAGTAACATTGGTCGCTGCCCCTGTCGTCGTTCCCTGGGGAGGATGAGCTCGGCTCGTCGGCTGGGGGGCTACCTCGGAGGGGTTTGCCCCCCAGGATCCGCTGTGGGGGTGGAGGCTAGGGGAACGCGGTCTCAAGGCTTGTGATCCCAAACCCTGTGGCCCGGCACTCTGGACGCCAACACCCTGAACTCCAGCCCGTTGACCTCCAGCACTCTGCGGGCCAACACCCTGGACTCCTAATCCCTGTGTCCCCTTGACCGCTGGGGAACCTGGCCCCTGGCTATCCGCCGAACGGCCAGCGATCGGGTTTGGGCCTTGGGTGGAACGGTCATGGCCACTCGGCTTACCCTTCACATTAAAGCTGGGCAGGGCGGCCTCCCTGGCGTTAGACGCAGGATCAGGAACACCCGCCTGGGGCATTGCGGTGGGCAGATCTCCACTGGAGGGGCCAAAATCCGGCGTCATATGCTTATATTGCCGCCACTGGTTGCGCCGACGGGCTGTAGATGAAGGCCGATACCGCCAGTCTTCGTTGTTGGCCGCAGCCTCTGGGCCAAGATCAGCCCCATGGGGGCCACCGTTAGCGGTGGGCCGTGGGAAACTCGGATCCCCAGAAGAACGAGGCCGAGACGGAGGGTTAGAAAAGTCGTCGTACTGTGCCATGGCGATGTGCTGTACCGTCGAGATAATCCGTCAGAGCGACCTGCCAGAGGAGAACCTGCCCAACGTGGCCCTAGGAAGAAGGAGGATCGTGGTTGATCGCCCAATTCACCTGTCGCAAAACGCCCCTCAGCATAGCCAATTCTTGGGCATTTGGTTCGGCCCGGTGCAGCAGTTGCCGCAATTTGGCCATGCGACTGGCGGCAGTATGGGGGTAAAGATAACCGATCTTGAGCAAAATCGCCTCTAGGTCTTGGTGAAATCCTTCTATTTGATCGAGGGTAGCGAGTTGTTCGAGGGAGGGGGATGGCCCCTGATCTGGCCGATGTGCCAACGATGGGGTAGCCGGAATCGGGGGGGAACCTCCTGGAAACTCCGCCGGGGCTGTGGCTTGGCGATGCAGCAGATAGCCACATACCGCCACCGCCTGGGCCAAATTGAGAGAAGGGTAGGTGTCGCTGGCGGGAATACGAATCCAGCGCTGGGCGTAGATTAGTTCCTCGTTGCTCAGCCCCCGATCCTCTGGGCCAAAGATTAGGGCCGTCGGTCGGGGAGAGCTGGAATCCCTCGGCAGCAGCCAGGGCAGCACTGTTTCTGGGGTTTCTAACCCTTGCCGCTGGGGGTGAATGCGTCCTGTGGTGGCCGCTGCCCGCCAACAACCCGTCAAGGCCTCTGGCAGGGTCGCCACAATCTGAGCCGCCGCCAGCACATCCTGGCCATGCACGGCCATATGCCAAGATGCCGCACTGGTGGGGTCGCACTGGGGGTTTACCAAGACGAGGTGATGCAGGCCCATGTTTTTCATGACCCGTGCCACCGAACCCACATTCATCGGTCCCGCTGGCTCCACCAGCACAATACGCAGATGCGCCAGTTGTTCTCGCCCCATGCCCAACCTCAAAATCTTGCTTGAGTAAACCCCTTAGAATGAACCATAGTTCTTTATCGGATACCGAAACCATGGCCAAGGTTACCTGGAACGATGTCGTCCTCGCCGACAGCGACCGTTGCGAAACCGTAGAGGGCAACCTTTACTTTCCCCCCGATGCTCTGAATATGGACTATTTCCGGCCTATTTCCCAAACCACCGTCTGCGGCTGGAAGGGCACCGCCAACTACTACGATATTGTGGTCAATGACCAGGTGAACGCCGGAGCAGCCTGGTACTACGCCGACCCCAAGCCTGCTGCCAGCAACATTAAGGGCTATGTCGCCTTCTACCGCAATAAGGTCACCATCGCCGCCTAGGGCAACGGCGCGCACAAGTGCCCTCCACCAAAGCCTGGGGCATCTCCCCAGGGCAGGGTGAGGGTGGTCTTTCCCCTGGGCTACCTGTGGAAACTAGGGGGAAGACCCTTGGAACACAAGATTTCTTAAGAAAATTCTTTGCTTCCGGGCCATTCGCTGCTGGGGCTATCTGTTTAGACTAAAGGTGTATTGGTTGGCGGGTTTAACCGGGTGACGAACCGCAGACCGTCTTTAGACAGCCTCTAGACCGTCTTGCCGTCGGGGAGTCGGTTGGTTGCAGTTGGCCCGCTCGAGGTTGCCGTTGCCCTTCATCCCACAGCACCATGGCGAAAGAAAACCTATTTCTTTGTATGGGTTCGGCCTGTCATCAAATGGGGGTTTACGATGTATTGCCCCAGCTTCAATCCCTCCTGCAAGCCCATCACCTTGAGGATATTGTTGAACTGAAAGGATCCTTTTGCCTAGAAACCTGTAGCCAGGGGATTGTCATGAAGTTTCAGGATCATCGTTTTTTAGGCATTAGCCCCCAAAATGTAGAGGCCATCTTCACCGAGCGAATTCTACCGATTATTGAAGCGGCCTTGACCCATACTTAGTAGGGATGTTGTCATGGCAAATTCTGCGTTTTCAAGCCTCTCCTCCAGTCATCACCTCGATGATGAACAATCTTCCCAGGATCACCACCACCTTTGGCAGCTCCTGTGGGAATACGACCCCAATGGGCTGATTGTGGTGGATGCGGATTTGTATATTAAGCTGGTAAATCCCGCCTTTTGTCGGATGTTTAAGGTGCAGTCTGAGGATGTGATCGGCCAGCCCGCTAGCACCATTTTGGATGATGTGAGTGACTTTCGGCGGGTGTGGGAAATGGGAGAAGTCTATCGCGGCAAGCCAAGGGAATTTGCCCAGTATAATCTATTAGTTAATCAGGTCATTTTTCCCATTCCCGACGAGGGCATTATTGCCTGTATTCTGGCAGACTATAGCCATCAACTAACCGAACGACGAGAACTAATGGCGATTAAAGAAACCACGATTCAGCAGGTGAATCAGGTGGTGGATAATCAAATGAAGGTGGTTCAGGAAATTGCGGGGTTGCTAGGGGAAACCACAGCCCAAACCAAGGTGAGCTTGCTTAAAATTGTGCAAATGCTTCAGCATGAAGCGGTGGATGCCGTGACCGTGCGGCCTCAGGATTTTACGACTGGAAACCTCACAATTGCGGAGGCTGCGGAGGGAGATAACCTCAGGGAAGAAGGCCATTAGTCTATGACCCTAGACACCTTTATTGATATCCATAGCGCCAGTTTAAATAAGCTTGGCGAGGAACTCTGTGGCGACAAAGTGAAGTACCTAAAAACGGGCACCAAAACCACGGTGGTGTTGTCCGATGGCCTGGGTAGTGGGGTAAAGGCGAACATTTTGGCCACCCTCACCACCGAAATTCTGATCACGATGTTGAACGCCGATGTGCCTCTAGAAGAAGTGCTGAAAACGGTGATCGCCACCCTGCCCATTTGTCGCGTTCGCAAGATTGCCTATTCCACCTTTACGATTCTGTGGGTGGATGGCCACACCAACTGCTTCAAGGTGATTAATTTTGACAACCCACCCCCCGTTTTTTGCCATCGGGGCCGAGTGCAGCCCCTTGCCATGGAAACCCAGGAAATCCTAGGCCGCAAGCTGCAATCTGCCGAAGGCCAACTCGACCGAGGAGACTTTTTGGGGGCGATTAGCGACGGGGTGCTCTATGCCGGGATGGGCATGACCATGAACTTTGGCTGGGGCTGGGACAACATTGCCCAGTATGTGGAGGGGGTGATTGGCAGCCAGGCCCACACCGCCCGATCCATCGTCAAACGGGTGATTGACCACACCTTCGAGCTATACCAGGGCCAGGTGGGCGACGATGCCACCATGGTGGGGCTGTATATGCGCCAGCGTCACCCGCTGATGATTTTTACTGGCCCACCCCTAGAGGACGGCCAGGACGAAGCCTTTGTGAATCGGCTGCTGAATTTTGAGGGACGCAAGGTGGTGTGCGGCGGCACCACAGGCAACATCGTGGCCAGCTACCTAGGGGAAATCATCGAGATGGATCTCTCTACCATGCGGCGAGAACTGCCCCCCATTGGCCGCCTCAGCAGCGTGGATCTGGTCACCGAGGGGATTTTGACCCTCTCTAAGGCGACGGAATATATCCGTCAATGCCACTGCGACCTAGGCCGCCTGCGCTTCGACAACAATGGGGCCTACCTGCTGGCCCGCGAAATCCTCCAGGCCGATGCCATCCACTTCCTGGTGGGGCAGAGCATTAACGAGTTTTATCAAAACCCGCTGCTGCCCAAAAATATTTCCATTCGCCGCAGCCTCATCGAAGAACTGGTCACCCTGCTGCGCCGCTTCCAAAAGGAGGTGACCATTGAGTATTGTTAGCCTGGGTGAAGTCTTCACATATCTGCCGTGCTAAACCAAGGCCATCTCGTATAGTTTGTATAGTTTTAGGAATTACCGACCGAGAAACGGACGGTCGGCAATTTTAGGCCCATCCTTGGGCAATCTAAACTGTGGTCCGGGTGCCCTTGATCTGTCCACCGCTGCCCCGGATTGTCTACTCATCACGGAGAACTGGTTCTATGGCTGAGTCATCTCGTGTTCCGGCCAACCCCAATGTGCCCCCCCGTCCGGCTGCTGCCCAGCCCGCTGCCCAGGGCCAGCGCCCCCCCGCTCCACCGCCGCCCCAGGGCCAGCGCCCCCCCGCTCCACCGCCGCCCCAGGGCCAACGTCCTCCGGCTCCGCCCCCGCCCCAGGGCCAGCAGCGCCCTCCCGCCCCACCCCAAGGGCAGGCCCCACCCCAGGGCCAGCAGCGCCCCCCAGCCGCTGCCCAGCACCGCGCTCCCAGCCCACCGCCCATGCCCACTGCCGCCGAAACTATCAAAGTGGGCGGCAGTCCCACGCTGCAATATATAGTGCGAGAGGCCTTTGACAAGGGCTTTTCCGACATTCACCTGGGCGTCGGCGAAGTGCCTCGCTACCGGGAACGAGGGGAAATTACCGCCACGGAATATCCCATCACCGATGAGGCCACCTTCTACGGCTGGCTGGAGGAAATTCTGCGGCCCGACCAAATTCAAGAATTTCGCCAAAGCCTCGACTTTGACGGAGCCGCCCAGTACGACTTCACCCGGATCCGGATCAACATTTTTGACTCGTTGCGTGGCCCCGCCATGGTGCTGCGTCTGATTCCGGTGAAAATCCTCACCCTAGAGCAGTTGGGCTTTGAGGGCATTTTCAAGGAAGTGTGCCACTACCACAAGGGTCTGATTCTGGTGACGGGGCCGACGGGTTCCGGGAAATCCACCACCATGGCGGCGATGATTGACTACGTCAACAGCGAAATGCCAAAGCACATCATTACCATCGAAGACCCGGTGGAATTTGTCCACACCAGTAAGCGGTCTCTGGTGAAGCAGCGGGAAGTGGGGATGCACACCCACAAGTTTGACAATGCTCTGAAAGCCTCTCTGCGGGAAGACCCGGACATCATTCTGGTGGGGGAAATGCGGGATAAGGAAACGGTGAACACCGCCCTGAAAGCCGCCCAAACCGGACACTTGGTGATGGGCACCCTACACACCAACAGCGCCGTGAAGACGGTGGAACGAATCCTCAACCTCTACGAGCCCGACCAACAAGCCCCAATTCGGGTGGCGCTAGCAGAATCCTTGGTGGCGGTGATCGCCCAGGGGTTGTGCCGCACCACCGACGGCAAGCGGGCCGCCTTCCACGACATCCTGATCAACACCGACGCTATCAAGGACTACATCCTGCGCGGCCAACTGGATGAGGTGGAAGCGCTGATTCCCAAATGTACCTTCGACGGCATGTGTACCATGAACCAGTCCCTCTACGCCCTCTACGAATCGGGGCGGATCACCGAGGAAACGGCCCTAGAAATGGCTCCAAAGCAGAACGAAATGGCTCAAATGCTGCGGGGTCGTGTCTAGGGTGTCTCGATCTACCCCCCCCGCCGCCGCCAGCTTCAAGGGGCTAGCCCTCTTTACCCCTGGCGGCGACTGCGTGTACTGCATCGACCAGCGGAAACAAAACCACTGGCACCTGGATCTCTGTGCGGCTCTGCAAACCTCCCTGGGGTTAGCCGAGCCACCCTACTTTCTGCTGCCCTGCTTCACCGCCACGGTGGATCGCTGGGTAGATCCTAGAAGCCAATCCATCGTGACCGTGGCCGAAGCCTACCCCCGTGCCCTGCGCTATCAAACTTTGCTCAACGTGTTGTTTGACACCGACACTCTAGAGTGGCAGCCCAACTATGGCCACCCAGAAGACTGCTCGGTGTGGGTGATCGAGTCCTACCGCACCACCTTTCCCCAACTGTGGGAGCGTCATAACCTGATCATGCGGGTAGAGGCCACCTGGGTTAGTCCATTGGGGGGGATCGGGGGCTCACCTTCGACCAGCGACGATGGCTCACGGGGCAGACCTGGACGGGGAGAACCGAGACGAGGAACTCTGAACCCAGAATTCGTCACCGATGATCTTCTGGCAGAGGTGATAGACAGCGATGAAGCCACACATCTGTTCAAGTTGTTCGTTCGCGGAGCCGACACTATCGCCACCGAGCAAATGTTACGGGTGCTACGCAACACCCTAGAGGCCGCCCTGCCCTGCCCCTACACCCTGCACCTCATTGATGTCCTCACCCATCCAGACGAAGCCGAAGCCAACAACATCACAGCCACCCCCACCCTAATTCAAGTGTCGCCACCCCCAGGCCGTCGCATTGTTGGGCACTGGCCCAGCCCCCAACAACTGAGAGACCTGCTAGGGACGTGAGGCCGAGGGAGCAGGCCAAGGGGATAAGATAGAAACTAGAAACTGGCCCTGTTGAAAGTTCTGCCATGCAAACCCAAGATCGTCCCCTGCCCGTTACCGAGTCCGTCGCTAACTCCGCCGCTATTGTAGGGCTCCCCCCCCGACAGGCCAGCGTTAGCCGCACTACCGGAGAAACCGATGTGCGGGTGAGCCTCAACCTAGATGGCAGTGGCCAGTGCAGCGCCAACACAGGCATTCCGTTTTTAGATCACATGCTGCACCAAATTTCCTCCCACGGGCTGATTGATTTGGACGTGCAGGCCCAGGGTGATCTCCACATCGACGACCACCACACCAACGAAGACGTGGGCATTACCCTCGGCATGGCGCTGCATCAGGCTCTCGGAGATCGCAAGGGCATCACCCGTTTTGGCCATTTCGTTGCTCCCTTGGATGAATCTTTGGTGCAGGTGGCGTTAGACTTCTCAGGACGACCCCACCTCAGCTATGGCCTGACGATTCCCACCGAACGAGTCGGCACCTACGACACTCAACTGGTGCGGGAATTTTTTGTGGCCATCGTCAACCACAGCCAAATGACCCTCCACCTGCGCCAACTGGACGGTATCAACTCCCACCACATCATCGAAGCTACCTTCAAAGCCTTCGCTAGGGCCATGCGCATGGCGGTGGAAGTCGATCCCCGCCGCGCTCACCTAATCCCCAGTTCCAAGGGTGTCCTGTAAATCAGAACGTACCGCTTTCCAGCCGCGCCAACGTTAGGGGCGAGGTCTCCTCGCCCGCTCATGCCAAGGGCCAGCCAGCCTAGTTTGACCCGGACAACCCAGAACCCCGGTTTCTGTCTTCGGCATTGACCACAGATCGCAGCCTAGCCCGTCCAGAAACCGGGGTTCTGGTCGGTCGTATTGCCCTACGCCGCAAAGGCCATTTGCCAGAAGGCGGTTTCTAGGTTGGCCACCCGTAGAAAGGTGGTGGAAGCCAGGGCTTGGGTATGGTCGCTGGACTGGGTTAGTACCTCATCGGCCTGGGCGGCGAGGATGTTGACGTAGTCGGTAAAGCCGGGGTTGCCCCAGCGGTCGGCAAACTCAGTGTAGGGGGCGGGCATGGGGCCAGGTTTGTGCCAGCCTTGGTTGTAGGCTGCTTCGATGGCCCAGAGTGCGGTGGCTTGGACAGGGTAGGGTTCGCGCACTAGGCCCGCCATGAAGTCGCAGTATTGGGAGCAGGTGGGTTGGCGTGGGGTCTCCAGGTTTAGCCCCCGTTCTTCCGCCTTGGCCTGGAACCACAGCAGTTCATCCTTGAGGGCAATCAGGCCCGCCAGCAAGCGATCTAGGTGGTGATCGGGGGCAGCTCCCAGCATTTTGCCCACCATGCGGGTGAAGTCTTTCACAAACAAGTAATCCTGCACCAGCCAGGTATTGAACTGGGCGGCGGTGATGGTGCCCTGCTGGCAACCGGTGAGAAAGGGATGAACGGTGGCCCGTTCCCAGGCCTCGGCATGGATAGTGACCAAATCCTTGCAGGTCAGAGTCATCGCTACGTCCTGATTGTTGCGTTTGCCCATAACTCTATAGCAAAAGGCCGCTAAAAATGGCGATGTTCCACCTAAAGGCTAATCTTGTAGGGGTTTTGAGGAAGCCATTGCGCCGAGCTTAACGAAGTAAAAGCGTTCAATAGCCATGGCGAGGACTGTGACCCCAGGCCAGGGTTGCCGTTTGGAGGGGGCGAAGCCGACTAGGCGACCGAGTGCGCGGATCACATCGGCGACGGAGTTCACCGAGCCAGACGACGGGGTTATCGGGGTCAAAGCGGTCGGCTTGGGTCTTGGTCTCTACATAGGCAACCTCCGGCAACGACCCGCGCCAGTCCGTTCAGCCATTTCTGGCTCTCCGAGTCCCCCGCCGGCAAGTCCTTGCCTCCCTACCGAGTCCAATACTATTGGTCTAACAGCCCCAGGGGTTGGCCCGCCTCACCCATCAGCAAGACATTGGGTTGCCGCACCCCTCGTACCTGCACCGTGCCCAACCCCACCATCGCCTGAGTGTGACTCGCCAGCATCGTCGATTCGCTCATCCGCTCATCCCCCAAGATCTGCGCCACCGTTTGCCGAAAACTCGACCCCATGCACTGGGAAAACGACAAACTCGGCGTCTCCAGCGCCAAGGCGTAGGCCCGCTCTAGACTTTTGAAACTTGGGGTCTAAACCCGGGAATCTCGCTAAACTCAGGCATCACCATCACCTAGGTTCGGTTTACTCCAGTCAACCCGATCAAGTATCCCTTTGGCGAGTCGAGGCCTCCCTCAACCTTCGGCTCATCACCTTAGTTGCTATGTACTGATAAAACCCCTGCAAGATTAGCTTAAAAAGGGGGGAGTCGGATTCAAAGTCCCCCTTTCTAAGGGGGATTTAGGGGGATCTCCCAGGCTGTGGCTACTATCAACAGTATCTACTTTGGAGATGGAGCAGGCAACCAGCCGTGCCGGTTAGGCACAGTAACCAGCCGCTCACCCTGACGGAAAGCAGATTCCTCAGGACGGCAGTGCTGGGCCTATCCAAACGCGGGTGACATTAGCTAAAATCTCGCAGCATTTTTTTGATTTCGAGATTGTGCAGCTCCTCTTGGCCAATTTTGGTGCGGGCAAATTCCTCCAAATACACACTGGCATCTTCCACCACGTCTAGCAGTTGCTTATACATGGCCAGGGCTTTTTGCTCGTGGCTCAGACTTTCCTCTAGCAAATCCCGTACCCCGTGGCGGTTATTTTCTTCGATGGGGGCAATGCGCTGGCTGGGGTGCCCTTCCAACCCAGTGATAATCTCTCCAGCCTCCTGGGCGTGCAGCAACGACTCCGCCGCCTGGGCCTTAAAAAAATCCACAATGGGAATGCGGTTTGGCCCCGTTACCATCAGGGAACAGTGGGTGTAGCGCACTACCCCAGCCAGCTCAAATTCCATAATTTGGTTCAGGAGTTCTGTGGTGGCTTGGGTGTCGAGATCTCGCATAGTTCGCACTCGCAGGTATAGGTTAACAACCCTTTAACCCTAGCCTCAGTTGAGGCCAAAACCAACGGAATTTTTACTCCGCTGAACGATGGGATGGGGCGCTGACTTACACTGATAAGAGAATATGTTGTTGAGAGTCGGCGGCATGGTGTTAATTGACGATCTTGCTCCCATCCATGGGGCGCAGTATCGCCTCCAGGAACGGCTGTCGGTGCAGGAACGGAGCTCGCTGGGCAAACAGTTGCGGCAGATCTATAAACGTAGCCATCACGACTATGTACCTGCCGCAAACCGTCCTGACCCGCTGGCCATCTTGGAAGCCCAGGCCAAGACGCGGGTAGCGAGTCTGGTGCCCCTGCGCTATGCCCGCATGTTGACCTCGCCCTTTGCCTTTTTGCGCGGGGCCGCCGCCATTATGATTCAAGACATTGCCCCCAGGCCCACCACAGGGATTACGGTACAGGCCTGTGGGGATATGCATCTTGCTAACTTTGGGGTCTACGCCTCGGCGGAACGCAGCTTGGTCTTTGGCATCAACGATTTTGATGAAACCTATCCAGCCCCTTGGGAGTGGGATCTAAAACGGCTGGTGGCCAGTGGGGTGGTGGCGGCTCGATACTTGGGCGGTGATCGGGCGGTGGCCGAAGCCACGGTGCGAGCAATGGTTCGCGCCTACCAAACCCATCTCCAAGAGTATGCCACTCTGGGCTACCTCGATCTGTGGTATGCCAACATCACCGCCGAGGGGCTGCTGGAAACCCTGCCAGGAAACCTGCAAAAGCCTGTGGACGAGATGATGGCCAAGGCCCGCCGCCGCAATCATCTTCAGGTGTTGGCCAATATGACCGACCTGGTGGACGACCAAAAACACATTGTCGAGTCGCCGCCTCTGGTGGTGCGCGTGGCTACCTTGGGCCAGGAGGAGGAAGTGGTGCCCCAACTGCAAGCCATGATGCTGAGCTATTTCAGTTCCCTCGGTGGAGATCGTCGCTTTTTGCTCTCTCGCTACCGGGTTGTGGATTTGGCCCGCAAGGTGGTAGGGGTGGGGAGCGTGGGCACCCGCTGTTGGGTGGTGTACCTCGAAGGCAAGAACGACGACGACCCCCTCTTTCTGCAAGTGAAGGAGGCGCAGCCCTCGGTGCTGGCGTCCTATTCCGAAGCCCGCTGTGGCTATCGTTTGCCCGACCACAACCAGGGTCGGCGGGTGGTTATTGGCCAGCGTCTCATCCAGGGGGCACCGGATATTTTCCTCGGCTGGGGCGAGCACAACGGCATGCACTACTATGTGCGCCAACTGCGGGATATGAAGGGCAGCTTGAAGCTAGAGCAGGGCAAATTTAAGCCGTCGGCCCTACCAGACTATGGATCGGTGTGCGGTTGGGCCTTGGCCCTAGCCCATGCTAAATCCGGCGATGCCGCCCTGCTGGCGGGCTATGTGGGGACGGGAGACGCCCTAGCCGATGGCCTCGTTACCTTTGCCGAAGCCTACGCCGACCAAACCGAACGCGACTACGACACCCTCACCGCCGCCGCCCGCCAAGGGCGCATTCCTGTGGCCGAGGGTTAAACTCCGGTGAGGTTAGCGCAGCCGCCCGGATCGCCAAATGCTGTAGACCAGCCACAGGCCTAGCAGGCTGGCGGCGATGAACAGGGCAATAGTGAGCAGTTGCACCTGGGAGGATTGGCGTCCGGTGGAGACGATGGCGGCTCCGATGATTAGGGCGGCGACTACGGTGCTGAAGGAGCGGCGGTTGGCGGCGTCGTCAATGCTGCGGCGCAGGTCGTCGAGGCCTTGGATTTTCAGGTTCCACTGAAGTTGTTCGGAGCTGAGCCGATCCAGCAAAAAACCGAACTGCCGGGGGGAACTAAGGGACAAGTTGCGAAATTCCAGCCCGGTGCGCAGGATGGCTTGCAGGGGATCGTCGCCCACCAGTTGATGGCGAAACAAGTCCACCATGAGGGGGCGCACTTCGTCGATGAGATTTACCCCAGGGTTGAATTGGCGGGCGGCACCCTCTAGGTTGGCTAGGGATTTGGTAAACAGCCCCACATTGGCAGGCCAGCGCAGGTGGTTGCTAATGCCTGCCTCCAAAATCTCGCCAAACACCACGGCGGTGCTGAACTGTTCCAAACTGAGGCCATAGTAGCGGCCTAGCAGGCGGGTGTAGTCGCTCTCCAAGCGAGCCAGGTTGACGGGTTGCAGGGGTTCCGCCAGTTGCAGGGTGAGCTGGGCGCAGCGCTGGGCATCGGAACTGGCAATGGCCAGCACCATCTCCGTTAGGGTAGATCGGGTGCGGGGGTCGAGGTGGCCCATCATGCCGCAGTCGAGCAGGGCGACGCGGCCATCTTGCAGGTAGAACATGTTGCCGGGGTGGGGGTCGGCGTGGAAGAAGCCATCGACAAAGTACTGCTTAAAAAAGGTGCGAAACAGCAGCGTGGTCACCTGTCCCCGGTGTTCCGAGGGCAAGTCGGCCTTCAGCAGGGGCACCCCCTCCAGCCATTGCATGGTCATCAGCCGCGCGTTGGTGAGTTCCCACACAATATCGGGCACCACCAGTTGTTGGGGATCGTACCAGCCGCTGTGGGCGAGATTGCGGCGCAGTTGGTCGGTGTAGTGGGCCTCGGTGAGGAAATCTAGCTCGGCGTTGAGGGCATCTGCGAACTCTTCGGCCAGTCCCACCACGTTGTAGCGCTGGCCAAATTGGGTGGCCGACATCAGCCGCGCCACGTCGCGAATCAGGGCCATATCCTGCTCGACCTGCCGTTCGATGCCGGGGCGCTGCACCTTGAGGGCAACGGTGCGGCCATCCTGAAGCTGGGCGCGGTGGGTTTGGGCAATGGATCCGGCGGCAATGGCGCGGTAGTTGATCTCAGAAAAGATGTCCTCGGGCGGACGGGGCAGGGCGGCGCGAATCTGGCGTTCGGCCTCCTGGGCGCTAACGGCGGGAACGGTGCTCTGCAAACTGCTGAGGGCTTCGATGTAGTGGGGGGGCAGGAGGTCGGGACGGGTGCTGAGCAACTGGCCCAGCTTCACATACACCGGCCCTAATTCGGTGAGGATATTGACCAACACCTCCGGAGGTGGGATATCTGGCTCGTCGGTTTTGCCCCCCATCAACAGCCGTCGCATATAGTCCCAGCCGTGGCCGAGCACAATTTCGACAATTTCCCGCTGTCGGGCCAACCGAGACGCAGACACCAGAGGGACTTGCATACTGTTTCCGTTACCAGTTTGGTCAACCACCACGCCCCTATCTTACGCGCTAGGGCGGGGGGATGTTCTGATGGCCCCCACGCCAGGAAAGGGGCCTGGTGTCCACCGACGCTCGGCCTAGGGCCAAACTAGGTGGGTATCATTATCGATAGCTTCGGGATGCCCGTGGGCATCTACGGCATTAAAGCGCTCCAAAATGGGCCGCACCGAGGGGGGCAGGTGGGCCAAGTCGAACTGGGGGTCGCCGTCGGCAATGGTGGGCCAGAAGTGACTGAGACAGGGGGCCAAAGCTTCGGCTTCGGCGGGAGGAAGGTTGATGGGTGGGGCCGCCAGGAATTTGGCCATAAACACCCCAGCTCGGTCACACATCCATTGGTAGGACATGGTTTGGAGGTCGTCCCAAGGCTCCACCGCCACTAGCCGATGGGACTGTACCTCCAGCCCTAGGGATTGTCCCGGTTCCCAGGTCGCCTCTAGCACACGGTAGGGGTGGGGATAGCTGACGAGAGAGCCCGTCAGCACTTCGCAGAGGCTACCTTGGCGAGCAATGTTCTGGACATGGAGATGTCCCGTGCAAATCAGTGGCACCTGGGCCGATTCCAGCCGCTGAATCAACGCCTGCCGATTGTGCACCATATAGCGCTGGCCGAGGGGGCTTTGGGCCTGTCCCCACAGGTGCTCTAGCACGTTGTGGTGCAGCATCACCAGTACCAGATCACCGCGCAGTTGGGGGAGGCATTCATCTAGCCAAGCCAGTTGTGCCTCATCGACATGGCCCACCCCGATTTGGTGCCCGGTTTCGTCAAAGGCGTTGGAATTAAGGCCGATGAGGTGAACCCTAGGCAGAATTTCTTGGTGGTAGTAGGGGGCGTGGCCATCGTAGCCAAAGCCTTGGTAAAGCCGGGAAAAATCCGCAAGGCCGATGGCTTGGGATGTGGCATTGCGGGCAATAATATCGTGGTTGCCAGGAACAACGTAGGCCGGAAAGGGGAGTTGTTTGAGACGCTGAATGAGCCAATCGTGGTTTTCCCATTCCCCATGCTGGGTCAGATCTCCGGGCAGCAACAGGAAGTCTAAATTGAGGGTTTCGAGATGGGCAAAAATTTGCTCTAGGCCCGGAATGCTGACCTCAACCAAATGAAAGCGGTGGGGGTGATCGGGAATCGTCTCAGGGCGGGCGACGTGGGGGTCGCTGACGATGGCAAAGCGAAAGCGCTGTCCCATGGAAGTTGGTCGATGCAATGGGGTGAAGGTTTTACCAGCCTAACCGCAAAGGGTCGCCACCGTGAACCGGGCAAGGTTGGCGAAAGTTCCTGCGTCGTCTTTGAATTTCGTTGTTACACTCACAGTCAAGATTTTGAGTTTTGTTGCCCTGGCCCATGCTGGAACGCCGTCGGTATCGTTCTCTCCCCCTCAATCGTAGACGCAACCAGCGCCGCTTTAGCCGCCTCTCTAGGGCGGTGATGGTGGCGGTGCTGGGAAGCAGTGTGCTGCTGGCGGCCTTTCGCACCGTCAGTGGCCAATGGCGGGGGCCAATGGTAATGGCCCAGCGTCCGGTGGGGCAGGTGGTCAACCGGGCAGAGGTGGCTCAGGGGATTCGCCAAATTCAAACGGCCAACGGACGTCCGGTGCTAAACCCGCTGCCCATCGCCGAAGAAGTGTGGACTTGCGAGGTGGTGGTAATTGGCGGCACCCTGGGCGGCATAGCGGCGGCCTCCCACGCCATGAAAACCGGGGCCACCACCTGCATGATTGAACTCACACCCTGGCTGGGGGGGCAGATCAGTGCCCAGGGGGTCTCGGCCATCGATGAATCGCGGGCGATGCGCTGGCGGCGGAATTTTTCCCCCAGTTGGGATGCCTTCAAGGCGTTGATTCAGCGACAGCCCGTGCATTTGCCCGACTGGACAGGTATGCCCAGCCCCAAACCTGTGAGCGCCGTCAATAGCTGCTGGGTGGGGGAACTGTGTTTTTCGCCCAAGGCGGGGGCCACGGCGGCGGAAATGTGGATGCGACAGGCGGCCCAGGGTTCGCTGGAAAGCCGTTGGGCCACCTCCACCGCCTTTAAGGGCGCGGCCTTTGATGCGTCGGGTCGGGTGGTGACCGCCATCTACGGCGTGCGGCGGATTCCCCTTGACCCCAACTATGTGCCCACGGGGCGGCTCTCCCGCGAGCTATCGGAATGGTATAGCTGGTCAGACAGCGACATTTACAACAAAATTCCCGTGCGATTGCAGCCGCCCCCCGGTGGTCGCATGGTGGTGATTGACGCCACCGATACCGGGGAACTGGTGGGCTGGGCTAACCTGCCCTACCGCGTCGGCTCCGATGCCCAGTCCTTTACCGGGGAGGTGAACGCGCCCCCCCGCGAAAACCCCGACTGCACTCAGGCCTACACCTATCCCTTCGTGCTGGCGACGTTGGATGATGGCAGGGCCAGCCTGAAGGAACTGCAAAAAATCGAGCCCGCCTTCACGCGGGAAGAACACCGGCAAGAGTTTGATCTGGAAGGCTTCCCCTTTTTCAATAGCAGCAGCGTGTTTAACTACCGCCGCATCGTCAGCCACGCCACCGATAGCGGCAACGTCAACGTCACCCGACCGGGGGAAATGACGCTGATCAATTGGAATAAGGGCAACGACTGGCACTTTATGAATCCGCCCCTGGTGCTGGCCGAGGAAGATATTCGCCTCAGCGGGCAAAAGCAAAACTGGATGGGGGGGCTTTCGGCGGAATCCCTCAATTACGGCGAAACTCACGCTCTGATGTTTGCCGAATGGCTGATTGACCGAGAGGCCACCGACAAACTGCCCCTCACCTTGTTGACGGGTAAAGACGCGCCCCTCGGCACCCAATCCGGCCTCAGCATGGTGCCCTATATCCGCGAAGGTCGTCGCATTTTGGGTCGTCCCGCCTACGGCCAAGATAGCTTTATGGCCGTCGAAGCCGACCTGCGCGAAGACATGACCGGGGGCCGCGACTTTAGCCCCACCGCCGTCGCCCTCGCCCACTACGACATCGACATCCACGGCTGCCGCTACCGCGACGGACGCCCCACCTACGAAGCTGCCGCCGCTAGCATTAAAGAATTTGTAGTGCGGCCCCTGCAAATTCCCCTGGAAGCGATGGTGCCCCAGGAGGTAGATAACGTGCTGATTGGCGGTAAGAGCGTTGCCGTCAGCCACATCGTCAATGGCGTCACCCGCGTTCACTACGGAGAATGGAGCATTGGTGGCGCGGCGGGGGCCACCGCTGGCTGGCTGCTGCGGGAGGGCAAGCCTGATGACCTCACCCCAGCTCAGATTGTGGTGACGGGCCAAATGCCAGCCCTGCAAGCCTTCCTAGTCTCCCAAGGGCTGCGCTTTACCTGGTAGCCCTCCCTGCGTACCTAGACAGAGACCTGGGCACCCTCTCCGCAGCTCCAGCCTCGAAAACTGGGGGTAATCTGAGTTCGGGATCAGCCAAGGACTGCTATCTTTAGAAACCTGCTTTCGACTTGCGCTTTAGCCCTCACCCTAAATCTCTCTCCCCTGGGGAGAGGGGCTGGGGGTGTAGCTTGCTTCCCGCAGGGTGGGCTGCCAGGGGAGCTGCTCACTCTGTCTAACCCGAACTGAGGGTAGCTTAAGTACCGCCAGTGGGCTGGATCGTCCACATAGCCCCACTTCACTGGGTTGTTGTGGATACCCCCCCAGCTTCTGCCTCAGCACTGAGGTTACGCAGTAGCGACTGGGAGCGGTATGAGGTGGGTCAACGTCCAAGAGCGAGAGGGCCTAGGGGCAAGGGTTGGCAGACTGGGCGATCTCCTGATTCTGTTGAAAGGCTCCCGTCAGCCCGTAAAATACAGTGTCGAAAGTTTTTCCTGGAGTAGCAGTATGGTGGATCTCTCTCGCATTCCGGCCCAGCCCGAACCTGGGGTGATTAACGTCCTGATTGAAATTCCGGCGGGCAGCAAAAATAAGTACGAATTTGACAAGGACATGAACGCCTTCGCCCTGGATCGGGTGCTGTTTTCCTCGGTGCATTACCCCCTAGACTACGGCTTTGTGCCCAACACCCTAGCCGACGACGGCGATCCCCTCGATGGCATGGTGATCATGGATCAGCCCACCTTCCCCGGCTGTGTGATTGCGGCGCGGCCCATCGGTATGTTGGAAATGATCGACGGCGGCGACCGCGACGAGAAAATTCTCTGTGTGCCCGTGGCCGACCCTCGCTACGCCACCGTGCGATCCTTAGATGACGTGGCCCCCCACCGCCTAGACGAAATCGCCGAATTCTTCCGCACCTACAAAAACCTAGAGAAAAAAGTCACCGAAATCCTCGGCTGGCAAAATGTGGACAAGGTGCAAGTCCTAGTCAGCCAGTGCATCGCGGCTTATAAATAGAGGGTGATCTTTTCTCACCCGTTGCCCTAGGTTGGCCCTCACCCTAAAATCCCTCTCCCAGGAGGGCTACCGCTTATCCATAGGTCTCTATGCCCTTGGGTTCCTAGGGTTGATCCCCCCTAGCCCCCCTTAAAAAGGGGGGAACCAAAATCAAAGTCCCCCTTTCTAAGGGGGATTTAGGGGGATTTCCAAGGACTCCTGGCATAAAAGCAAAATGTGTATAAGCCGTAGCCCAGAAGGGTGAGAGCCAAGGCTTGCGATTTCCCATCCCCCATCCACACCCCTACCGTGGCCTACGTCGCAATTGAAAACGTCTATAAAACCTTCCCGAAGTCTCGGTCGGCCCGTGGCCCAGAGGGGGCTGAGGCTGAACCGGAAGCGGCGGTCTTGAAGCGCATCAACCTCACCGTGGAGGATGGCGAATTTATGGTGCTGGTGGGGCCATCGGGCTGCGGCAAAAGTACCCTGCTGCGGCTGATTTCTGGCCTGGAAACCCTGACCGCTGGCAACATTTGGGTGGGCGACCGCAAGGTGAACGACCTGCCCCCCAAACAGCGGGATACGGCCATGGTGTTCCAGAGCTACGCCCTCTATCCCCACCTCTCGGTGTACGACAATTTGGCCTTTGGCCTGCGCCGGATGGGGGCAGATTTGGAAAAATCCTTGCCGGATCTAGAGCCAGGGCAAAAGCCCCTACCCGCTAGCGAATCCCCGGCGAACCAGGAACTCGAACGCCTGTTGACCGAGAGCCGCTGGTGGGAAAAGCCCCTGGTTTCCATCACTCGCCGCCTGCCTCCCAAGCTGCGCTACGTCTCCGAGGCCGAGCGGCTGATTGACGAACGGGTGCGGGCCGTGGCCAAAATGCTGCAAATGGATACCCTGCTCAGCCGCTATCCACGTCAGCTTTCTGGCGGGCAAAAGCAGCGGGTAGCCCTGGGACGCGCCATGGCCCGCAACCCCCAGGTGTTTTTGATGGATGAACCCCTCTCTAACCTGGATGCCAAGCTGCGGATGGAAACCCGTGCCCAGATTGTCAACCTGCAACGGCAACTGGGCATCACCACCATCTACGTCACCCACGATCAGGTGGAAGCCATGACCATGGGCCATCGCATTGCCGTGATGTACCAAGGTCAAATTCAGCAGGTGGCCCCACCGCTGGATCTCTATAACCGCCCTGCCAACCGCTTTGTGGCCGAGTTTATTGGTTCGCCGCCGATGAACTTCATCCCGGTGCAGGTGCAGGCTCCCTATCTGCTGATCCACCCCGAATTTCGCCTTTCTCTATTGGGGGATTGGGAAGATCGCCTGCACGCCTACGATGGTCAGTCGCTGCTGCTGGGCATTCGGCCCGAACACCTCAGTCTCGCCCTGCCCGCCCCCAAAAATATCCGAGGTCACATCACCCATCTCGAAGCCCTGGGTAGCGAAACCTATCTAACCGTGCAAAACGACCACCTGACTCTGCAAGCCAAAGTTCCCCCCGATCAGCCCGTGCGCATGGGCGATGAAGTCTGGCTAGGCATTGCCCCGGAAAAGGTGCATTTGTTTGACCCCACCACCGAGCAATCCCTTTGAGAATAGGCCGATTCCACCAACGCCCGTCAGCCTAGATAAATTGGCCCAGACAAATTGGCCTAGACAAATTGGCCTAGACCAATTTGGCCTAGACAAAATGGTAAGGCGGCAGGGCTTCACTGATCTGGAGATCCCAGGTAGGCGCTAGGGCTTGCCACTGGGCCAGGGTTGTGGCTAGGGCATCCTGCTGATCCTGGGCCACCAGCACATACACCTTAGTAGACAGGGCAACCTCATCGACCACCGCATTGGTATAGTCAACCCTAATCGCCTGGATTAACCGCTGACGTTCCTCCTGTTGCTGCTGTTGGGCGAGGGCAAATTCCTGGAGACGCTGTTTCTTCGCCAAAAAGTAGTCTCGCCCCTTCAGCCCCTCCGGCGGGGGCAAGGGTTCTAGTTCGTTAGGAACCAGTTTGATTTGGTATTCGGCCTGGTGGGCGAGGGCCGTGAGTTTCGCGTGGTAGGTGTCTTGCTGCTGGGTGAGGTAGGCCGTGAGCGCGTCTAGGGAGGCCAATTGGGTGCCAAACCGCAGGGGCAGGAGGGTTGTTTGCTGAAACACATGGCACAGCACCCGGTCGTGGCTTAGCACGGCCCTGAGGAGTTGCCCATTATCGGCCTGGACGGCCTCCAGCTCGAGCTTTGCCTCCACCAGAGCCGCTAGGGCATCGATGGTGACTAGGCTCACCTTTCCCTCAATACCGGGGGGAAAGTCTAGTGGCCCTGGGGGGGGAAGGCACAGACCGTAGAGATAAAGGGGGCCGACGAGATCGGGGGAAGCTGTCAGGGCCATGGCGTTCCGGAGTTAGCCTCGGTTTTTGATGGTCATTACCTGCACAATTTGGAGGGCCGTATCCCCAGGAATTTCTAGAATGCGGTAGAGGTCGTCCAAAAAGGCCTGCTCTTGGGGTGTTACTGTGCGGTCAGACAGCACCAAATCGGTGGCAATGGCAAAGGCCGTTTCGCGGAGCTCTTGGGGCAGGGCAACCTTAGCCTGATCCACCAACGCCGCTGGCCCCTGCTGCTTGAGGCGCGTCAGTAGGCTATCCAGTAGCCGATGCAGCATATCCTCTGGATGGCCGCGAAAGAGGTGCATCCGCGACAGAATCATGGTCATATCCTGCCCTTCTTGGTCGGCCAGGTAGCCATCGGCGGCAATCGCAACCAGCGCAATGCTGGCAATGGCCTCAGCCGCGCCCATGAGGTGTGGGCTGGTGGTTTCACTATCGGTGGTAAACACCTGATCAAATAGCCCCATGTTGGCCTCGCTTGTTGTCCATAGTTCAATCTTGCCTTAGTTTTAGGGTTTAACGACTAAGGCTTGCAGAGTTGTTACAGCCCCACGAACCGGGTGTGATCAAACTCACTCAGCGCTGTGACAAAAGCCCTAGGCATTATCCCCTGATCTCTGGATACTAAAAAAGACTCAACTTTAGCCGAGTCATCTACAGGGAACACACAACGAATCGACAAGTCCATTGAGGGCTGTCGATTTTTTTTGCCTAATTTTTCCCTCGACTCCCTCGCCCACGGCAGCCATCATCATCCCTGCCCTAGGGGGGCGTCAACGCGAGGGCCGTTTGCCTTGGGAGGATGCCCCCTAGCCCAGGCCATGGCTTTTGCCAATTACCCAGTGGCGACGAAAAAAACGAGCCAGACTGGTCTCCACCAAGGTCAGACAGATGGGGCGTCCGTGGGGGCAGGTGCGGGGGTGACGGGTGCGCTGCCAGTCGTTCAACAGGGTTTGCATCTCCGGTAGGCTGAGGGGGGTGCCGTTGCGTAGGGCCGTGCGGCAGGCGGTGGCCACCAGGGCGGCTTCAAGGTCTGGCCCCAGGCTGAGTTCCACCAAGGCTTCGGCCAGGTCATCTCGATGCGTGAGTGGGGCGGGGGCTTGGCGGATAGCCCAGCGGTCGGGGCCAAAGGGGTCGGCGGCAATGCCAAGGCGCTGAAGTTGATCCCGCTGTTCCTCCGTCAGCCCTTCTAGCACCATCGGTTGTTCCAACGGCACCACCACCCATCGATCCTGAAGCCGTTCGTAGAGAACTCGCTCGTGGGCAATGTGCTGCTCAATCAGGCACAGGTCATCCCCCTGCTCGGCCACAATGTAGCGCCCCTGGATCTGGGCCACGGCCCGCAGGGCTCCGACCATGGCCGTCCCGTTTGCTAGAGGGGGCGTGGGCGATGTCCCAGCCTCCACCCCATAGCGGCCCCCGGCTTCGGCGGTTTTAATCAGTTGGGTGGCCCGTCGATGGCTCGGATCGGTGGCCAGATCTTGGCTCAGCAGGGTGCGGACACAGGCCTGCCCCTGGGCAATCCAATCCTCTAGATGGTGGAGATAGAGGCTGGATTTGTCGGGGCTACGATGCCAGTCGATGGCCTGGGGTGGCAGGGTGAGATGCAAAAAGCAGAGGGGATAGCGATGGCGGGGTAGGGTATGGCGAAAGGCTTGCAGAATGGCTTGCTCCAGGTCGGGTAGCGCCACCATGCGACCATTCACCGCCACCTTTACCCAGTCGGGACGGCCTCGGTGGCAGCGGTCGGGTAGGCCAATCACGCCGTATACCCCCGGATCGGTGGTGTCTCGCAGATCAGCCTCAGTCACCCGAGGCAATAGCTGGGGAAGGATCGCCTTGGCCGCTGCCCCTGGGGCCAGGGCAAACCAAGGGCGGTCGTTGGTTTGGGCCATCCACGTTACCCCCGGATGGCAGAGGGCCAGATCGTAAATGACCCGCTGCACCGCCCGCAGTTGGCGCGCTGGAGACGGCAACCCCTGTTGCCGAGAGGGCCACCGGGCAAATAGGTCGGCCACGGTGGCGATGGTGCCCGGTGCCATGGCCATAGGTTCCTGGCTGAGGGGTTCCCCGGTGTTGCCATAGGTCACTCCCCAGCCCTGGGGGGCCAAGGCCGGACGACTGCCGAGGGTAAGGGTGCCGACCTGGGCGAGGCTGTGGAGGGCTTGCCCCCGAAAGCCCAAGCTGTTCACCTGCCATAGATCCTGGGGCTGACGGACTTTGCTGGTGCTGTGGGCCATAGCCGCCCAGGGCAGCGACTCTGCCGCAATGCCAACCCCGTTATCTACCACCTGCACCCGTGCCATCTCTGGCCAAAGTTTCACCGTAATGCGGCTGGCCTGGGCATCTAGGGCATTTTCCACCAGTTCGCGCACCACAGCAGCCCAAGAATCCACCACCTGCCCCGCCGCCATCTGGGCCGCCATAGCCTCTGGCAGGGGATGGATGACCCCTGGTTCCTCTCCCAAGGGGGCCACCGAACGGGATATAGGACTCAACCAATCTGAGATAGCGTTGACCTCATCGGTAGGATGATCAGGCTGGGCCGCACTGGGCTACGGGGCTGTTGATGACTTTGCCCACCGTCATTATGCCCTTGCGAAGGGCCTCCTATCTAGATCCTCTCCTGCCAAGGAGGAGGAGCGGAGGGGCGGAGGGGCGAGCTAAGGCACAGGGTACAAGCAAGTCTTGCATGATGGCCGTGGTTGGCTGATCTCGAACTTAGGTTCGGCACGGTTATGGGTGCTTCGGTAGAGCAAAAATTGACAATCATCAATCCATTCGCGGGGAGAAATTGGCCCTATGTCGCACTTTGTTAACAAAAGTTTGCACAAGTAGGGATGGGATTGTTACAGTTCAAGGGACTGCTATTCTCCACCCGCCTCTCACCATGAATTTGTTTAGCTGGTTGCCCAAGCCCTCGCCGCTTCGCCCTGAATCCCGTGTTTACGACCTCAAAGAACGCCTCGATTGGGGTGAGCCTGCCCTCTCCATCATTGATGTCCGAGACCGATCCGACTTCAGCGCTAGCCATGTGACGGGGGCTATTTCTATTCCCGCCCACCAGTTGCTTGAGACCGCCCATCGCTGCTTTGAACCCGACCGCGATCTCTATATTTATGGCAACACCGACGCAGAGTCGAAAACCGCTGCCGAACAACTGCGAGCGGCAGGCTATATTTCTGTGTCGATTCTGCGCGGTGGGGTGGCCGCCTGGAAAGCAGCCGGATTTCCCGTAGAAGCCATTCCCCAGTGGGTGGGCTAGCTACCAGGTTGGGTCTACATACAGATGAATGACCACCGGATCTACCCCTGGGGGCACCGCCGCAATGCAGGCACAGATCGGATCGGGGGATCCCTCAAGTTCTACCTCACAGGCATGGCAGGAGCCCATCAGACAACCGGTGGGAATCGTGATTCCGGCGCGGGCCGCCACCGTCAGCAGCGGCTCCCCCACCTCGGCGGCGATGGTGATATCGTCTGGCAAAAACTGAACCGTAACCATGATGACGCCGAACCCTTACCCTATAGACCGAGGAAACTGACAGTCCTAGGCCGACCGCGCCTTGAGCATGGCTACGAGGGTGTGGTGGGCGTCCTCGGCCCCTGCCAGGGTGTGGTCAAAGGTCACTCGCACCGATTGGGGCTGACCGTCTACGGTGGCGGTTAAATCCATGCCTTCGGGGTCAATGGCGTTGAGGGTAGCCGCGGTGGCGGTGGGCAGGTTGCCGTAGGTGGTGGCGTAGAACAAAACGGCCTCTGCATGGTCTTTGTTCATGTGCTTGCAGATGCGATCACTAACGGCACTGGTGATTGGCTCGGCCATAGAAAATCTCGTAAACTACTACAGTTCCCTTCACCCAGGATGCCGCCAATTCGCCACGCCTGCAACGGGTGATGGGCTGAATTTTCTCGCTCAGGTCTCCTAACCTAGATCATCGCCCCGCCCAATGACGCCGACTCCGCCCCCCCAGGCTGAACACCCCTGGCCCCCAGGCTATCTTTTCCAAAGCCCTGGGGCCCATCTCACCTACCGAGTGGTTGGCCCCTGCTGCCGGTTGTTTGACCGCGAACAATTGCCTTGGCCCTGTTGCCGCATTCAGTGGCGGGGCAAAGAACCGAGTTGGCGACGGGTCGGCAAACGCTTCGTGCCCGATCTGGCTACCCGAAAATCTCCCTCCTACTGTGTGGAGATCGTCGGCCAGGGCTACCATACCCAGCCCTTTGTAACCACGTTATATACAGCCCAGTTTGATGCCGCTACTCGCAATTGGTGGTATACAAAATCCGCCCATATGGCCCAGGCTGCGGATCACGTCACCCTACCACTATCGAGTCAACGCCCTGCGCCGCAGGATAGTGGCTAACTTGAATCGACTGTTTTTCAGGATTCTTCCGCTATTTGCCCCCAACGTAACGGTCTATGTCCTAAGCCTTTCCAGGCCAAAATCCCTTGCTTAGCATGGAGGGGCTATCTCTTTTGGGAAACCGCCATGTTTTTGAAGCAATGGAAGGGGGCCGTAGTGGCCTTGGTTGGGGTGCTGCTCTCCTTCGCGGGGATCAAACCTGCCCCTGCGGCTCCCTTGGCCGAGCCAGAGCCCACCCTAGCCCAGGCCGCTTGCCCTAATGAATGGCAAACCCGCCAGCGCTATGCCCGGGTGATGACAGAACGAGATCCGCTGCGAATTCGGGCAACCCCCAATGGTCGGGTGATTGGGTCGGTGCCGAAGGGCTGGGCTGTGGTGGTGCTAGAACGCGACCCAAGCGGCCAGTGGACGAAGATTACCAGCCATTTTGGGGAGTATACCGACACGGCTGGGTTCGGCTCAGCTCCCTATTTTCGGACGGGCTGGGTGTCTAGTCGGTTTCTGCGAGACCTGGGCGAATTTTGTGAAAAACCTATGGCCATGGGGGTTGCACCTCTGGTAGCCTCGGCTTCTACCGCCCCCGCTGCCGACTGGCTGGCCCTAGGGGATGAGATTGCCCAGACCTCCCAGGCTCAACCTGTCCTAACCCAGTCCATGGATCAGGAATGATCGACGGGCAACAACCTGCGCTATCTGCCTTTGTCCAAGATCGGTTAGAGGCCGTGTTGCGGGCGGCGATGGAGACCCCTGGCAACAGGCCTCGGCTGCTGGCGGCGGGGCTGGTGGCTGCGTCGTTTGATGGGGCAGAAAAGCCCCGGTTAGTGGCGGATTGGGCCGAACGGTTTGGCCAAATTCCGATCCTCACCAAGGCGGAGATTCGCCAACAGCCTGGGCAATTTTTGGCCTCGGTAGCTGGGATCACCTATCGCGGCAGCACCAGCGGCAGTCGGGGCCAAGCCTACGAATTTTTTGCCGGGGCCGATTGGAACCAAGCCCGCATCCAGGCCCGTGATCGCAGTTTAGCCTGGTGGGGCATTTCCCCAGCGGTGCCGATTCTCAACCTAAACAGTCGGCTGATGCCTGGTCGGGTGGGAGATCTGGCCCTAGGTGGCCCCCTTAGTGCCGAAATGCTGGCGGGGTTGGTGGAAAGCCTGCGCCACACACCCTCTGCCCTGCGCGGCTACCCCAGCCGATTGTGCGAGGTGGCCAGCCTGTTGCCTCAGGAATTACCCCCGGTGCGGGCTGTGATCTGCACCGGGGAACCGCTGTTTGACCATCAAAAACACCTGTTAGAAGCGGCGTTTCAGGCCCCGGTAGTAAACGAATATGGCTGTCACGAGTCGGCGGCCTTTGGCATGACCTGCCCAGAGGCGGGCCGCTTGCACCTCGACGAGCACCGCTGTTTCTACGAAATCCTCGACCAACACCTGATCACCACGGATTTGTGGAACGAAACCATGCCGCTGATTCGCTACCAAAGCGGCGATTTGGTGCAGCCCTACGCCACCCCCTGCCCCTGCGGTCGCCCTGACCCCACGGTAGAAATCCTAGGCCGCATGGAGGATCGCGTCACCACCCTCCATGGCCTACTGCCCACCGGAAAAGTGCCCATGCCGCCGCTGCCGGGGATTTCGCACTACCGCATTCAGCGGGTGGCACCGGGGCAGGTGTTGGCCTGGGCCATGGGCGATCCAACCTGTCAACGGGAGGTGTCCCCCAGCCCTAAGGCCCCGTACCCATCCCAAGACGCCCTAAAAACCTGGGTGCAGAACACCTTTGGCCCCAGCACCGTCGCCATTACCTGGGCCGAATCTGGCTTGGCTGAGTCCATCTCCCCCGTACCCTGGACGGATGACCAATGGCAAACCGTCATCACCCAGCAATCCCTAGGGGCTTGGTTGCAAACCGGGGCCATGCCCACCGGACAAGCCCAGCCCATCGCCGCCCTGCTGAAGACCTTGGTCAGCCCTGCGGTGATCGGTCAACCGTTGCCCTGGGCCATTCAACAAAAGATCGCCCACCTTGCAGCGGCTCCTACCGCCGATCCAGCCTTGGAGGCTCTGCGGTTGCGGGTCTTACTGCTGGCGACCAGTGTATTACCCCAAGCCGAAGCCTTAGATCTCTACCGTCAGACCTTGGATCGGCTTCAAACGGCAGCTCATCCGCTACCTGCCGCCGCTAGGTTCGATAGCCTAATTCCTAGCCTGCATCTGCCGTCAAACACCACCGCCCCCGCCTGGGCTAATTTGACCACCTCCAAGCAACCTAATTTTTGGAATGTGTGGACGCTCGATCCCCTCAACGCCCACCATCTACTCGCCGCCTTTGATGGAGTCATCCATCGCCAAGCGCCCCAAAAACGCTCCCCTGTGGCCCAAGCCCTCACGCCCCTGCTGGCAGTTCTAGTAGGGGATTTGCGCCAATGGGCCTCAGAATTTACCCTGGCTCACCTGCTGCACTGGATCGCCCTCGTTCAGGGAAAAACGCCTGTTGATCTACCGACTTCAGCCTCCACAAAATCCCTGGATACAGACCCACTCCGCCCTTTTGCCAAGGCTTGGCTCACCTGGCGACAGCGTCTTATCCAGGGTTCCTTAGGTCTGAATTGTGACGCAGCCCTAGAGCAGGATTGGCACACCCTACAAGCGGCGACCCCAGCCGATCAGCAAGCCCGCCTTTGGATCGAACGGGGTTATGGGCAACGGGTGCAGGGGCAACCCCTCGATCCGGCCCAGTGGCTCCCCATCCTAGACACCCACATACCGGGATGGCTTGATCCAGCCCAGTCTCCTCCAGCGGGCATCACCCCCTGGTTGCCCATTGTGCAAGCCTTGGCCCAACCCCTTCATAATCAGGGACAGGTGGATTTGGCCTATCGCTGTTTGCAGGTGGCGGCCTTGGCCCCTCGCCAACAAATGGCCTTTGCGGCGTTGACCCAGCACTACAACGCCAAGCAAGCCGTCCTGGTAGATTTGCTGCCCTGGCAGGGGGCCGAGGGATGACCGTGACTTCGACCGTGACTTCGACAGCGCCGTTGCTGCTTCTGGACGGTCGCTTTGTGTCAGCGGAAATTGTGGCGGTGGCGATGGCTAAACGTCCGCCAGACCTGCCTCCCCATCGGTGTGTGGTGCTGGGGTCAGAGGATTTTTCGTTTCGCGAATGCACCCTACGGGGGTGGGTGGGGTATGGGATTGTGGGGGAGGATGGCGAATGGCCGTTTGCGGGGTTGCCCTGGCCAAGGGAGGATTTCGCTCATGTCACAACAAACTACCTCGCCCCCTGGTTGCCGTCGCCTAGGTTTCCGACAGAAACGGCCCAGGCTAGTCCCAACGTGGCCACGACTTGGCTAGCTGCTGTGGACTTGGTGCAGGCTGGTTTGACGGAGTTGCCTGGGGATCGCCCTTGGTCGCTGATGGCTTTGGCGGAAAGTTTGGAACAACGGCGGATTCCTTTTTCCTGGCAGGTTTGGGCAGGCGTCACAGAATCCTTGACGAAATCCTCGACAGAATCCTTGACGCAAGCTTTGACGGACACCCCCAGTTCCCTGCCTTCCAAGTATCCGCCTACCGTTCTCGCCATTGTGCCCCACTATCGCTGCGAACCCTGGCTGCGGCGGTGCTTAGCTGCCTTGGTGAACCAAACCCGTCCCCCCGATGGCATTGTGGTGGTGGATGACGGTTCCCCTGTGCCGCCAGCGGAGATTGTGGCCGAGTTCCCATCTGTGACCCTGCTGACGGCCCCTGCCACCGTTGGCCCCTACCGATTGGTGCAGCAAGTCATCCAAGACACCCATTACGATTACTACCTGTTCCAAGACGCCGATGATTGGTCGTTTTCGGAACGCCTTGCCCAGTTGTTAGCCGTTGCCGAACATACCCAGGCCGACCTAATCGGCACCCAAGAACTACGCTGGGAAAGCGAGCCGGATCGCCTTGTCCCCGTCCACTATCCCCTAGACGTGAACCTGGCCCTGGCGGAAAAACCGGGCCATCCCCTGCTGCATCCCACCAGCTTGGTGCGGCGGCGGTTGGTGATGGCGGTGGGCGGCTTTGCCACCGGTCTGCACTTTGGCGGCGATACAGAATTTCTGCTGCGGGCCGCCTGGGTTGGGCGCATCCTCAACCTGCCCAGCTACGGCTATCTGCGCCAAAAACGGCCCCACTCCCTCACCACCAATCCGCAAACGGGCCTAGATTCCCCCGCCCGCCAAGCCCTGCTGCAAGCCCTCAAACAACGCGCCCACCAAAACCGCACTGCCCACCAGCAGGGGCTTCCCCTTGACCTTCGCCCCCTCTGCCAAGCGCCCCCAATCCGCCTTCAGCACCCCATTGGCCCTGCCTTGGTTGCGAATCAGCCGTAAACCGGAGGGGCTGGGCGAGGAGACCTCGCCCCTACAGTGTCCTTAGGGTGTGGCGGGCTAGGCTTCAGAGTTAGCATGGCCCCACTCCCCACTCCCCACTCCCCACTCCCCACTCCCATGCTCGACATCATCATTCCCCTCAAAGATCGTCCGGTTACGGCCTGTGTGGACTCTTTACGACAGAGCTTGGTGGATTGGGCACCAGACACCTATCACCTGTGGATTTGCGACGGGGGCTCCACTCAACCCGAAGTCGTCGATACCCTGACCCATCTGGCCAAGGGGGATGATGTGACGGTGTTGGCTCGGCCCAATTCTGGATTCAACAAAGCGGCCCTGATTAACGAAGGTTTGCGCCATGCCCAGGCAGAAACGGTTCTGGTATCGGATGCGGATATTCTGTGGAATGAAGCGGCCATTAAGTCCTTGTTGATTGTCCTGGACGCAACCCCCGCCGCCCTTTGCCACATTGCCCAGGTTAACGAAACGGAACCGCAAACGACGGCCTTGTCTCGTCCGCGCTATGGCTATCGGCTGCAAACGATGGCCCAGGGGGTGACGGTCATTGTGGAACGGGGCACCCCTCGGCCCGATCATCGTCCGGGCTATGGCCTAGTGTCGGCAAGGCGGGAGACTTGGCAAAACCTGGGCGGCTATAAGGAACAATTCCAGGGCTGGGGCTGGGAGGATCAGGACTTACTAATGCGGGCGGAGCTGCTGGGCATTCCCCTGCGGTCGGCGGGTTGTGTATTGCATCAGTCCCATACCGATGACCTGCGTAATCCGTTCCACGGGCAGCAATCGCCCCAGACCACTCGCGACCGTAACCTGCGGCGATGCCTAGAGGGTCTGCAACGGGGCCACCTGTGGGGCGACTTAGGCTATCCCCATGTTCCCACCCAGACCACCCAACGCACTATCCACATCACGCTTCCCCCAGAACTGATACTCAATCCGGATTGACTGCCCCCGATTCCCCAGCGGTGCATTGCGGCTCATCAAATTGATCAGGGTGTCGCTAGACGGAAGTAGAGCCGCGAATGTACCCTACGGTTCCCCCACTCCCCACTCCCCACTCCCCAACCCATGCCCACCCTCTCCCTCATCACCATCTACCGTCGCCGCCCCCAACACCTAGCCACACAACTGGCTTGGTGGCAGCGCTGCTTAGTCCAGTCTCGTCCGGATAAAACAGCCTACGATCTGCCCTGGGAGTGGATTGTGGTAGAAGCCGACGCCAGCCCCACCCCTGGGTTGAAAGACCGCCTAGAACAGCACCAGACCCGCTACTTCTTTTTGGCGAACGAGGGCACCCTCCACAAAACTAAAGCGCTTAACCTCGGACTGCATCACGCTCAAGGCAACTACCTCACGCCGCTGGACGTGGACTTAATTCCCCTCGGCAACACCCTGGCCGATCACCTGCACTTGGCTACCCTGTCGCCACAAATTCTAGTGACGGGCTATCGCCTGATGGCCGCTACCGTCACGGTGGATTTAGATCAGATCAGCACCGCCCTAGAAACAGCCACCACCGCCCCCGAAGACCAGCCCTCTGCCCTCCGTAAGCACCTCATCCAGGTCGAAAAGTTTGGTGTGTTGCCCTACTTTCAGCGGCAGCGACTATTAGACATCCAGGGCTGGGACGAATCCTACGTGGGCTGGGGGGCCGAAGACCAAGACCTGATCGAACGCTACTTGGCCGACGGTCGCTATCTGCTGCGGTCGCCCCAGCTCGTCTACCTGCACCTCCACCACGACGCCGACCCCCACTGGCGCGAAGACGACCTCATTGCCGCCAACCGCCGTCACTACTACAGCCGACCTTGGCATTCCTCGGCACCTGACAACAAAACGGCAACAGATTCTAGCCCCCTTGGGAACGATTGATTGAGGCAAGCAGAGTTGCCGAGGGTTCCGTCTGGGCGGTAAGCTCAATCCACCGAGTTGAGAAGATATGGTGGGGATTTCAGAGCAAACCGTCATTGTTAATGGGTTGACCTGGTTTTATCGGGAAGCGGCCCCCGTGGGCGAGAGTCCTAAGTTGCCTGTGTTGCTACTCCATGGGCTGGTGTCCCAAAGCTATAGCTGGCGCGGCGTTATGCCCACCCTGGCAGAACAGGGCTTCCGGGCCATTGCCCCAGACTGGATCGGCCACGGGTTTTCTGAAAAGCCCGACAAGCGCGATTTTGCCTACACCGCCGCCGCCCTGGTGGAAGCACTGGGCAAGTTTTTAGACGCCCTGGAGATTTCCAAGGTACATCTCGTCGCCCAAGGCTTTTTGGGCCATGTGGGCATTCAGTTTGCCCTGCAAAATCCTGAACGGGTAGATCGCCTAGCCATTATCAACGCGCCGATTAGTGTCGAGGCCAAACTGCCCTGGAAAATGCGCCAGTTCGGCATTCCCCTGGCCGGAGACATGATTACCCAAGACCCTATTCTGGTAGACCGCACCTTAGAAGGTGGTGGCCCTTACCAAGTCGATGACGACGATTTAGATGTTTACCGTCGCCCCTTCTTACAAAGTTCCGACGTAGGACGTGCCCTGCTGGTGACGGTGCGCCGTATGGATGTGCCCGCCGCCACCGCCGCCATCGAAGCGGGCCTAAAAAGTTGGGATCATCCCACTCTGCTGCTGTGGGGCCTCAGCGATCCTTGGTTGCCCGTCCGCTTGGCGGAAACCTGTCTGAAAGGCCTACCCAACGGCGAACTCAAAACCCTGGAGGAAGTCGGCCACTATGCCCAGGAAGACTGGGCCGATAAGGTCGCGGACGCCCTCAGCACCTTTTTGCGCCAGATGGCCGTATAGGTTGGGCAAACGTCTACTGCTCAGGCTGAGTCATCGATTCCTGAACGCTGGCTTCGATGGCATCGAGGGTGTTGAGCACTAGCCGCTTCGCCTGGAGTTCCCAGCCCCATTTTTGAACCTGAAAAGCAACGTAGAAACCGATCCCGGTGGCGATCAAATCGAGCGGTTGTTTGCCGGAAATGCCCAGCAATAGCCCCAGTCCACCAATGCCCCAAAAGGGCAGGGCCACGGTTTGGCGGTTTTCTTCCACCAAGGTGGCCAGAAAATTTTTGGGCAAGCTGGCCTCAACTTCCTCCCGCACCGCCTTTTGTTCGGGGTAGGGCACGGCAAAACTGAACTTGCGGCGTAGCTTTTCAATTTTGCGGGCATCGGTGCTGTATTCCGTTAGCTCGTCTTCCGCCATGCGAATAAGCTGCTCTGCTTTACTCATAAACCGTTCTCCACGGGGCCGTCTGATTTCGTCTCATCTCTATGATCCCACAGCCTTTCCATCCCTGACCAAAGACAAGGTTTATGATTGGGCCTAGAACGCTAGTCGATTCTTCAGCGAGGCCACCATGGAATTGGATATTCTGTTGCACATTGCCATTGGCATTGGCCTCAGTGCGGCGGCGGGATTTCGGATTTTAGTGCCGTTTTTGATTACGGGCATTGCCGCCCAGCAGGGCTACCTCACCCTCTCACCAGGGATGAGTTGGATGGCAACGACTCCAGCCATCATCGCCTTTGCCGTTGCGACCACGGTTGAGGTGCTGATTTACCTGGTGCCCGTGGTGGATAACCTAATGGATGCCGTAGAACTGCCCGCCGCCGCCATCGCCGGAACCATGCTCACCGCCGCCGTGGTGGGGGAAGACATGAGCCCCTTTGTGCAGTGGAGCCTCGCCCTGATTGCTGGGGGCACCGTGGCCAGCGGCACCCAGGCCTTTACCGGACTGGCGCGACTCGCCTCCACCGCAGCGGCGGGGCCTGTGGGCAATGTCGCTGTATCAGGAACGGAATTAGCCAGTTCTACGGTGCTGTCGGTGTTGGCCATCGCCACCCCCGTCTTGGTGTTGCTGGTGGTGATAGCCCTATTCTTTCTCATCTTCCGGCGACGACGCTGGCGGCGGAAACCTTATTGATGTCTCTAGTTCGGGAACCCGTACAGTGTCCTTTGTTGCTATTGAACCCTGAACTAACGTAAATTAGCACTCGGAGCTTGAGAGTGCTAAGTTCCCGTTTGGTCTGTCTGAGCAGGCGAGAGATTCGCTCAGGCGTTCGTTGTACGTCGCTAAATCCCGGAGATTTTTGTATGGCCGCTATCACCCTAGCCGCATCCAGCGTTAAGCCCCTGGCTGATCGGGTTCTGATCAAAGTCAGCGCTTCTGAAGAAACCACCGCTGGCGGCATTCTGCTGCCCGACACCGCCAAAGAAAAGCCCCAGGTTGGCGAAATTACCGCCGTTGGCCCCGGCAAAACCGATGACAAGGGCAACCGTCTGGCCGTTGAGGTCAAGGTTGGCGACAAGGTGCTGTACTCCAAGTATGCTGGCACCGACATCAAACTGGGCGGCGAAGAGTTTGTGCTGCTGTCTGAGAAAGATATTTTGGCCGTCCTCGGCTAAATCTCGTCGGGTGGGCATCGCCCACCATCAACCTGAGCTCGTGACTGAGATCGGTTGAGTCTGAAATAAAGCTTTCACCGCATCGATACGTTGCTTCAGGGTTTTGAGACTTTGGTGCATTGCGTTGCAAATGCATCCTACGAATTGTTCGCTTCCTCCTACTTATTTTCGGAGAACTCTATTCATGTCTAAGCGCATTGTTTACAACGAAAATGCCCGTCGCGCCCTTGAAAAGGGTATGGACATTCTGACCGAAGCCGTTGCCGTTACCCTCGGCCCTAAGGGTCGTAACGTGGTGCTGGAGAAGAAGTTCGGCGCTCCTCAGATCGTCAACGATGGGGTGACCATCGCTAAGGAAATCGAACTGGAAGACAACATTGAAAACACCGGGGTAGCCCTGATTCGTCAGGCCGCTTCCAAGACCAACGACGCCGCTGGTGACGGTACCACCACCGCCACCGTACTGGCCCACGCCATCGTCAAAGAAGGTCTGCGCAATGTGGCTGCGGGTGCCAACGCCATCTCCCTGAAGCGCGGTATCGACAAAGCCACCGCCTTCCTGGTGGAGAAAATCGCGGAACATGCCCGTCCGGTGGAAGATTCCAAGTCCATCGCCCAGGTGGGTTCTATCTCCGCTGGCAACGACGAAGAAGTGGGCCAGATGATTGCTGAGGCCATGGATAAGGTCGGTCGCGAGGGTGTGATTTCCCTGGAAGAAGGGAAGTCCATGACCACCGAACTGGAAATCACCGAAGGGATGCGCTTTGACAAAGGCTATATCTCTCCCTACTTTGTCACCGACACCGAGCGCATGGAAGCCGTCCTCGACGAGCCTTTCCTACTGATCACCGACAAGAAAATTGCCCTGGTGCAAGACTTGGTGCCCGTGCTAGAGCAAGTGGCCCGCTCCGGTCGTCCCCTGGTGATCATCGCTGAGGACATCGAAAAAGAAGCCCTGGCGACCCTGGTGGTCAACCGTCTGCGCGGTGTGCTGAACGTGGCCGCTGTGAAGGCCCCTGGCTTTGGCGACCGTCGTAAGGCCATGCTGGAAGACATCGCCGTGCTGACTGGCGGTCAAGTCATCTCCGAAGATACCGGCCTCAAGCTCGACAACACCAAGCTGGATATGCTGGGTCAGGCTCGCCGCCTCACCATCACCAAGGATGCCACCACCATCGTCGCCGAAGGCAACGAGAAGGATGTGAAGGCCCGCTGCGAGCAAATCCGTCGTCAGATTGACGAAACCGAATCCAGCTACGACAAAGAGAAGCTGCAAGAGCGGCTGGCGAAACTGTCCGGCGGTGTGGCCGTCATCAAAGTCGGTGCCGCCACCGAAACCGAAATGAAGGATCGCAAGCTGCGCCTGGAAGACGCCATCAACGCCACCAAGGCCGCTGTGGAAGAAGGCATCGTCCCCGGTGGCGGTACCACCCTGGCCCACCTGGTGCCCGACCTGATCACCTGGTTGGAGGCCAACCTCACTGCTGAGGAGCACACGGGTGCCACCATCGTGGCCCGTGCCCTGGCCGCTCCCCTAATGCGGATTGCTGAAAACGCTGGCCAAAACGGTGCCGTCATCGCCGAGCGCGTCAAAGAGAAGGAGTTCAACGTCGGCTACAACGCCGCCAACGGCGAATTCGTCGATATGTTTGAAGCCGGTATCGTTGACCCCGCCAAGGTGACCCGCTCTGCCCTGCAAAACGCGGCCTCCATCGCTGGCATGGTGCTGACCACCGAGTGCATCATCGTCGATAAGCCCGAACCCAAGGAAGGCGCTCCCGCTGGCGCTGGCATGGGCGGCGACTTCGACTACTAAGGTCTAACCGACCTAACGGTGTCCCGGTTTTACTCTATCGGGGCACCCCATCATCAAGCTGGGCTTCTGTTGCAGAGGCTCAGCTTTTTTGTTGTCTAGTCCTGAATGTTTCGTGCCCCCTTACCCTAAATCCCTCTCCCAGAACAGGAGAGGGACTTAAAATCCAGCTTCCCTTTTCCCTTCTTGGAAGAAGGGGGTGGGGGATGAAGGCTATCAATTCGCAAAAGTAACATGCACCCAATCTAGGCGCTGGTTAGCTCTGTCCAGGCACGGTCGAATAGCTCGGTGGTGGCGGCATCAAGGGGGGCGATACCCTCGCAGTTGGCCAGTACGTCGTCTGGGGGAAAAAGGGTTTCGCGGGTTTGCAAAGCGGTGGGTAATTGCTCAAAGGTGGCGTTGCTGGGGGTGGCAAACCCTAGACGCTCCACGGCAAAGGCGGCATTTTCGGGGGCCATCATGAAGTTAATCCAGGCGTAGGCAGCGTCTGGGTTAGGCGCACTTTTGGGAATCACCATCGTATCTGTCCAGAGGGAACTCCCAGATTGGGGGATGACGTAGCGCAGGTTGGGATATTCCAGCGGCAGGGCATTGCCCAGGTGGGAGTAGGTCATGCAGAGGTCAAGATCGCCCGCAATCAGTTGGTTTTCCCATCCGAAGCTTTGGAAGGCGGCGATGGCGGGCTTGAGAGTTTGCAGGCGTTCAAAGGCAGCGGCGATATGGTCGGGATTGGTCGTGTTATAGGAATGGCCGAGGGCTTTTAGCGTGGCTCCCAGGGTTTCGCGCACATCGTCGAGGAGCGTGATTTTGCCTGCCAGGGTGTCCTGCTGATCCCACCAAAAATCCCAGTCGGTTGGGCCAGGGTTGATGCGGGTGGTGTCGTAGATGAGCCCGGTGGTGCCCCAACTGAAGGGAACGCTATGGGTATTGTTGGGGTCGTAGGCAGGATTTTGCCAAGGCTCGCGCAGGTCTTGCAACCCTGTTAATCGGTCATGATCCAGCGCGGCAAGCATCCCTAGCTCTACCATCTGCTGCACCATATAGTCGGATGGGTATAGCACGCTGAACTGCTGCCCACCCCCAGACTGCATCTTGGTCAGCATGGTTTCGTTCGAGTCGTAGGTTTGCACCTCGACCTGAATGCCCGTGCTAGCCGTAAAACGATTAAACACCTCGTCATCCCCATAGTCTGACCAGGTGAAGAGGTGCAGTGGGTCGTTGGGGCCAGAGGTCGTGGGCGACCCATCGGCAAGGGGGGCTTGCAATCGTTGCCGACAGTTGCTTAGGGCGATAGTGGAGGCCGCTGCTGCCGAAACTTGCAGAAATCGCCGCCGGGATGAACGCAAAGGGGGCATAGTGCTATCCACAAAGGGTCTGAGCCTAGTTTAAGACCTGATTTCATCGCAGAGAAAGTTTGCCTAGGGATGACCTAAGTGAGCGGCTCAGCTAGCCGACTGGCCTCTAGCACCGTGGAGCGCAGCCACTGACCAGAGGGCGACATTTCCGTGGCCTGGTGCCAGCGCATCAACACCGAAAACCCCGGCATGGGGAAGGGGAGCGGCAAGAGCTTTAACCCCTGGTGGGCGGAGAGGCTGAGGGCAACCCGCTGGGCCAAGGTTGCCACAAGATCGGTTTGCGCCAAAATGAACGGTGCCGTCAAAAAATGGGGAATGGAAAGGGCAATGTGTCGCCGCAAATTTTGTTCGGCCAAGATTGTATCCACTCGCCCGACCCGATCCTCCTTGACGGACACCAGCAGATGGGGCACGGCTAGGTAGTCCTCTAGGGAGATTGACGCTCCAATGAGGGGATGATCTTGGCGGCACACGCAGACAAAAATTTCTTGAAACAGCCGTTGCTCGCGGTGGGTGGATACGTGTTCCGGGAATAGGCCGCAGATTAAATCCAATTCGCCGCTGTCGAGGAGGGAAAGCAACTTTTGGCGATCTCCAGAGCGAATTTGCACACCGACCTGGGGAGCCTGGGTCTGAATCCGCCGCATGAGATGGGGCAGCAGGGTAAATTCCACATAGTCTGACATGCCAATGGCAAACACGCGATCGCTGGTGGCCGGGTCAAACAGCGGGGGTTCCCATAGGGCCGCTTGCAGTTGGGCCAGGGCCGGACGCACCTGCTGCTGAAGCGCAATGGCAGTGGTGGTGGGGCGCAACCCTGAGGCCGTACGCACAAACAGATCATCCTTCAGCAGCCGACGCAGGCGAGCTAGGGCATTGCTGGTGGCGGGCTGGCTCAGGCCTAGGCGATCTCCGGCACGGGTCACATTCTGCTCGGCCATCAGGGCATCGAACACCACCAGCAAATTCAGATCGACCCCAGCCAAATTGATGTGATGAATGTCGTCCATACAAATTATCCATTGGACAAATCTATTCTGCCCGATGCAGGATGAACCTGTGTTGTGGGTCAGCGCACCCCGGTGCCTCGGTCTTCGCAATCGCCAAGGTCGGTGACGGATGCCCTAGGGTGTTGGGGCCTTGAACAAAAAGCATTAGTTTCAGATCAACTTCAATCAACGTTGAGGCAAAGTATGAAGATTGCATTTATCGGTGTGGGCAATGTGGGTGCGCCGCTGGCGGATCATTTGCAGCGCCTGGGCCACGGGGTCACGATTGCCGCCCGCGATCCCAATTCCAAGTCCGTGCAAGTGGCCCTAGGGCGCAATGCCAGCTTGGTTGTGCAGCCTCCCCTAGAGGCGGTCGCTAGCGCCGAGGTGGTGTTTTTGGCTACTCCCTTTGCCGCCAACGAGGCCGCCTTGGCTGAGGTGAACACTGCCCTCGATGGCAAGGTGTTGGTGGATTGCACCAATCCCGTCGGGGCTAACCTCTCCCACGGGCTGCATAGTCAGCAATCTGGTGCGGAACAGGTGCAGCGTTTTGCCCCCAGTGTCAAGGTCGTCAAAGCCTTCACCATCTATGGTTTCGAGAACTTTGAGGACAATCGCTATCCCGGCTACGGCGACCTCAAACCCGCTATGCTCATTGCAGGAGACGACACCGTCGCGAAGCAGACGGTCGCGAGTCTGTGCGAAGCCTTGGGCTGGGAACCCGTTGATGTTGGCCCCCTGGCCATGAGTCTGCACCTAGAGCACATGACGCTACTGTGGATCCAGATGGCGCGAGTGCAGGGTCAGGGATCCGGGGTTGTTTGGGCAAGGCTCTGCAAATCGGCAGGATGAGCCTAGGAGAAAACTGCACCTACCCCAACAGCGGTTATCGTAGGGCCATGGCAGGCACTAGGTCATGGGGGTTTTGGGCCACCCACCCCAGGGCAGAATTGAGGCGCACTTCAAAAAATAGGAATGAGTTGCTCTGCCCTGTCCTAGGTGCCACTTGGCCGAGGCGATCCCCTTGGCGCACCGTTTGCCCTACCGCTACATTCATCTGGGCCAGGTTGGCATAGCGGGTCTGAAGCCCATCGGCATGGTTCACCACCACTAAATTGCCGTAGGTATCATCTATGCCAGCGAAGGCGATGGTGCCAGAACCCACAGTCAATACCGGGGTTGTGGCGGCGGCGGCCAGGGCTACCCCTGTATTGAATACCACCTCATCCCGATCGGGCGAAGGTTGCCAACCATAGTTCATCACCACCTCCGCCCGTTCCGGTAGGGGATAGCCTTGGAGGGGGCTAGGTCGAGTTTGATGTGTGGGATTGGTGCTGGCTGTGGTGCTAACGCCGGGGAACCAATTCACGCCAGGGACAAAGATTTCGGTGGGTACGGTGCTGACACAGCCGTTGACCTCAAACAACAGGTCGGCTGGGCGATTGTAGGCTTGGGCCACCTGCGCCCAGGTTTGCCCAGGTGCCACCCGCACCCGAATGCCGTTGTAGGGCGGAACCACTAACGTTTGCCCCAGGCTAACCTGCCCCCCCTGAATCGATGGATTAAACCCTAGAATGGTGGCACTCAAAAGGTTGTACTGATCAGCAATGGTTTCGAGGGTTTCTTCAGGGGCTACCCGATGACGCACTAACCGAGAGAGGGCTGGGGCCGGACAAAGGGAAGCGTCTGGCGAGGGGGGTGCCTGGGCGATCCAGGTAACATCCGCCGCCATCCCTGGGCTGCCCCAACTGCCCATCCCTGCACTCACTAGGGCCAGTACACCCCATCGCCCCAGGCTGACTCCGTGAAACCAGCGGGGTAGAATCCGATTAACCATGGCCTTGTTGTAGATCGGACAATTTAGACACAGCTTATACCAAATCCCGGTTGCTTACCCCCTGTTCAAACGCTGATCCCACTTAGGCTGAGCTTGTCGAAGCCTCAATTTGTTTAGGGGGTTTTCTATTCGGACTTGGTATTAACCTGAGTTCGGGATAAGCCAGCCGCTGCAATCTTGAGAAACCTGCTTCTAGCTTGCGCTTTAGACCTCACCCTAAATCCCTCTCCCCAAGGGAGAGGGACTTTGAGCTTTTCTAGATCCCCTCTCCTCGTGGGAGAGGGGCTGGGGGTGAGGTCTACCAGGGGATCTGGTCACGATGTCTAACCCGAACTGAGGTTGGTATTAGACACGGCGGTTGAGCCTGCATGGGCAAGGTGCATCGCCGCCTGATAGATAGACGCTCGCGTCAGTATAAAAGTTCACGCCCCTGAGCCCCTAAAGCCCCTGCTGGATATACTGCAAAATGCCACGGGCAATGGCCTGGGAAGCGGTTTCTCGCCAAGCCGGATCGGCCAAGCGGGGGGCATCCTGGGCACCCGTAACAAAGCCCACCTCCACCAAGGCTGCTGGCATATTGGTGTGGCGAATGACGTAGAACCGGGCCTGCTTCACCCCTCGATCCCGCATTCCCGTTGCCGCCAACATATTGGATTGAATGGTAGCGGCTAGTCGTCGCCCACTTTCCGAAGCAAAGTAGGTTTCCACCCCGTTCACGTCTGGTCGGCTCATGCTGATGGCGTTGGCGTGAATGCTGACAAAAATATTGCCCCCAGCTCGGTTAGCAATGTCCACACGGGCACGCAGGTCTAGGGTGATATCTTCGCGACGGGTCATCACCACCACCACGCCCTGCTGCTCTAGCAGTTCGGCTACCCGCAGGGAAATGGGAAAAATTACCTGTTTCTCCTGAAGACCACCAATGCCAACGGCTCCGGGATCCCGCCCACCATGGCCGGGGTCAATCACCACCACCACTCGCTGGTTGGAGATGCTGGGCAGGGGTGGGGAATCTGCTGGCTGGGGCGGCACCTCAGTGGGTTGGGGGGGTGGCACCACTGGACGATTGGGCCTCACCATAGGCACCGTTGGGCGCACTTCCGCCACCGGGGTCGGTGGGGGCGGTTCATCGGGCACAGAACCAATGGGAACACCGCTGGGGGGCAGCAAAATCACGCCGCTTTGGTTACGCAAGGCACGCCATTCTGGGCTATTGGGCGAGAGCCGCAGGGTAATGCGGGTGCTGGGGGGATCGGTCTCCTGCTGCACCACCTCCCAGGCCCGCACGCTGTAGCGAAAGTTGGGTAGGTCGCCAGGGCGCAGCGTCGTCGCTACGGCGGTATTGGGGAGGTCAATCACAGCGATGCGGTCATCAGGGCCATTCCCAGCAAAGCGAATGGTGGGGTTCGGGACAGTGCCGCTGATGTGCATCAGAAAACCATCGCCCGTGGTAGAAACTCGGTTAAGGGTGGCGGCGGCTTCAGTGCCGCTATTCCCCTGCACCTGGTTGCTGATGGCTCCAGCCTCAGGAGTTGGCGCTTCCTCAGTCATGGTGTCTTGCGTCTGTTCTGTAGTCAGGGAGGGCAACTGCACGACCCACTGATTGGGTCGCACCCCCTGCACCTGCACTGCCCTAGGGTCGAGGCGATAGCCTGGCGCAAACTCAATGACCAAACGGGTGGTTTGGGCATCGAACTGCCCTGCCCGCACCTCTCGCACCATCCCACCCACCACCTGACGAGTGGTGCTGCTCCCCAGTTGGGTATTAGGTAGATCAACCACAATGCGGGTGGGATTAGCAAGCATCTGGGCTGTGGGCTGCACATCTCGGTCGGTGGTAAACACCAACTGATTGGCCTGCGCATCGAACCGCCAGTATTGCAGGGTTGCCGCTTGAGCCGGAGCGACTATCACCAGAGCACCCAGCGCCCCCAGGGTTCCCGAAGCCAACCAGTATGACGCCATACACACAACCTTAAAACAAGCCAATCGACAGTATAGCCATCGAATACCGTGATTGATAAGCGGGGTAGGAGGAATCTCAGACAGCACCCAACGCCTGATCTAAATCCTCGATTAAATCCTGGGGGTGCTCTAGGCCAATGGACAGGCGTAACAGATTCTCAGGGGTGCCCGTCCCCGGTGCCTCAATGGAGGCCCGATGTTCGAGGGTGCTGTGGGGGCCGCCAAAGCTAGTTGCCCGTACAAACAGCTTCACCTGGGCTGCCATGGCCAAGGCTGTCGTTTGGCCACCTCGCACCAAGACCGACAGCAGGCCGCCATAGCCTCCTGCCATCTGCTGCTGGGCGATGGCATATCCGGGATGTTCGTCTAGCCCCGGATACAGCACCCGCTCTACCTTGGGATGATCTTGCAACCATTGAGCAATCGCCATGGCCGATTGACTTTGGGCTTTAACCCGCACTGCCAAGGTTTGCAAACCGCGTAACGTGAGCCAGCAATCAAAGGGAGAGGGAACCGCACCCCCCACCGATTGGATGAGGCGCAGTTGATTAAACAAGGGATTGGCTGTTTTGGTAATCACGGCTCCGCCAATCACATCGCTGTGCCCCGCGAGGTATTTCGTGGTGGCATGAATGACAAAATCAGCCCCGTGATGGAGAGGGTTTTGAAGCACGGGGGAAGGAATCGTGTTGTCGCAGGCGAGGTAGGCTTTGGCTCGGTGCGCGACATCAGCGACAGCCTGAATATCGGTGATGGCAAGCTGGGGGTTCGAGGGCGTTTCAATCAAAATGAGTCGCGTGTTGTCTTGGAGAGCGCCTTCCACCGCCCCTAAGTCCGTCGTATCTACCAGCGTGTATTGCAACCCCCAAGGAGCCAAAATCTTAGCCAGGATTTCCTGAATACCAAAGTAGACATTTTTAGGGGCCACCACGTGATCCCCAGCTTTCAATGCCTGCAACAAACTAAAGGTCGCTACCGAACCCGACCCAAACGTTGCTGCCGATTCCCCTTGCTCTAGGGTGGCCAAAGCGATTTCCAACGCTTGACGGTTGGGGTTATCACTGCGGCCATAAACATAGCCCTGGGGATAGGAGCCATCTGCATCCCGTTCAAAGGTAGTGGATAGATGTAGCGGGGGCACTAGGGCTCCTGTCGAGGGATCAATAGATCGGCCACTGTGAACGGATTGGGTATCGGGATGCATAGTGCCAAACAAATTAAAAATGATTAAAAAGCCCTGCCGATGAACAGCAGGGCTTGAGTACTAAACCAAAACTAGGTTAAGTAACCTGATGGCTTAGAAGTTGAAGGTAGCGCGGACAACGCCCCAGATACCACGGTCATCGCCACCAGCGAAGTTATTATCACCAGCAATCACAGCGGGAGTGATGGTCAAGAACTGGTTGAAGGGAATGGCGTAGTAGCCTTCAACAATCCAAGGATTGCTAATGTTGCCAGCCGCCTGAGGTAGCTGACCACCGTAAACACCCAGTTGAGACCCTTCGAGGAAGATGTCGTCAACTCCACCACCAGCAGTCCAGCTAAAGTCGTTACCACCTTGGAAGTCTTGATAAGCACCGTGACCAGCCAGGAAGAACTGACCGAAGTCGAAGCTAACCAAACCAGCATAGGTGTTGGTCTTGCCGGGAGCTGCAGCAATACCTGTGTTGTTTAGCGCAAAGCCAGCAGAACCGTTGTTCAGCATGTAGGCAATTGCGGCGTTGAAGGGGCCTTCAGGCACGAAGTTCAACTGGGCGATGAGGCTTTGGCTATTGGAGTTGAAGACGCCAAGGCTGGGGTTGAAGGCTTGAACGCCAGAGCTATAGCCCAAGTCTAGAATGACGCTCTCGGTGAAGGCAATGTTAACACCACCACCAGGGCCATCAGAAGCACTACCGCCAATATCGTAGAACTGAGGGCCGCTAGCGTCAGCCACTGCGGGGCCATCGTAGGGCAGCACCATCGTTACCCAGTCGCCACCAGACATACCACGGGCAGCCAGGGTCATATCGATGCGGCTACCGATGGGGAAGCTGTAGTAGAAGTCATTCACTACGATGTCAAAGTTGGTGTTGGTGGTGCCACTGGAGTTCGCAAGGCCACCAAACCCGGCTAGAGCTTGGTTGCCGCTAGCGCCTTGCAGACGAATCCGCAGGCGGTCGTTGCCGGTGAAGCTGGAGTCAAAGTTCAGACGGGCACGAGCTTCAACGCTGAGGCTGTTTTCGGCAGTGGGAACCGTGACACTGTTGAAGGGAAGAACAACGGCTGCATCCGCTTGGCCACGCAGTTTGGTGGTGGTGGAGAACTGTTGGGCGCGCAGGGTAGCGGTTTCCGCTTCCAGGGCATCCACACGACCGCGCAGGGTAGCCAGTTCAGCCGCGAACTCTTCTTGCAGACGACGGATGGCAGCCAGCTCATCGGGGTTGATGCCAGACTGGGAAATCAGAACGGCCATCACGTCCAAGCAGGCGTTCAGACCAGCGGCAAACTCAAAACGAGTCATGGAACGCTGACCCCGGAAGGTGCGGTCGGGGTAGCCCTGGATACAACCGTAGTTCTCAACCAAGCTTTGCAGAGCTTGGAAGGCCCAGTCGGAGGGCATCACATCGGTCAGCTCGGAAACACTGGTAATCTGAGCCAGTTGAACAGGCTCTTGGGCTAGGGAAACGTTAACTTCAGAGGTAGACTCAGCGGCAACGGCGGCACCAGCAAAGGCGATACCGGCAAAGGGAGCCGCTAGCAAAGCTTTCCACAGTAGTTTAGACATTCGGTTATCTCTCCTCACACCTTTCAAGAAGGTTTGTTGTTTAGCAATCAGAGGGAATAGAATAAGCTATTCCATCGACAGCGTACCCTAGCTTAGAGCATGAGACTAGAATGCTTCAAGCCCTAAGCTGATACTTTCTACGCTCAATTTAGCAGATATCACTCAACTCGGCCAGATCGATCTTGCCTTTGTTGCGTGATGGGCTTAGTGACGTGTGCCACATGCTGAAAGTTCCTAGAGACTTTATAAGACCAAGAGGCTACTGAGTTACGGTAAGTTGCAAAACAGTAGCCCTTGATCCAGGCTTTTCTGCCTATCTCTACGGGGGGTAGGTGAGAAGCTACCGAGAAGACAACCTATCTAGAAACGGAAGGTAGCGCGGACAACGCCCCAGATACCACGGTCATCGCCAACACCAGCAACACCAGCATCACCAGCAATCACAGCGGGAGTGATGGTCAGGAATTGGTTGAAGGGAATAGCGTAGTAGCCTTCAACAATCCAGGGGTTGGTGCTACGGCCAGCCAACTGAGGTAGTTGACCGCCGTAAACACCCAGTTGAGACCCTTCGAGGAAGATGTCATCAACCCCACCACCAGCAGTCCAGCTAAAGTCGCTGCCACCTTGGAAGTCTTGGTAAGCACCATGACCAGCCACGAAGAACTGACCGAAGTCGAAGCTAACCAAACCAGCGTAGGTGTTGGTCTTGCCGGGAGCCGCAGCAATCCCCGTGTTGTTTAGCGCAAAGGCAGAAGAACGGTTGTTCATCATGTAGGCAATCGCAGCGTTGAAGGGGCCTTCAGGCACGAAGTTCAACTGGGCGATGAGACTTTGGCTATTGGAATTGAAGACGCCAAGGCTGGGGTTGAAAGCCTGACTCCCGGAAGTGTAGCCTAAGTCTAGAACGATGCTGTCACTGAATGCGATGTTAACACCGCCACCAGGGCCATCAGTAGCACTACCACCAACATCGTAGAACTGAGGGCCGCTAGCATCGGCTACAGCGGGGCCATCGTAGGGGACGATGGTGCTAGTGACCCAGTCATTGCCTTGCATGCCGCGAGCGGCCAGGGTCATGTCGATACGGCTACCGATGGGGAAGCGGTAGTAGAAGTCATCGACTACAAGGTCAAAGTTGGTGTTGGTGGTGCCACTGGAGTTCGCAAGGCCACGGAAACCTGCCAGGGCTTGGTTGCCGCTAGCCCCTTGCAGACGAATCCGCAGGCGGTCGTTGCCGGTGAAGCTGGAGTCAAAGTTCAGACGGGCACGAGCCTCAACGCTGAGGCTGTTTTCGGCAGTGGGAACCGTGACAGAGTTAAAAGGGATAACGACAGCGCCGTCAGCTTGGCCACGCAGTTTGGTGGTGGTGGAGAACTGTTGGGCGCGCAGGGTAGCGGTTTCCGCTTCCAGGGCATCCACACGACCGCGCAGGGTAGCCAGTTCAGCCGCGAACTCTTCTTGCAGACGACGGATGGCAGCCAGCTCATCGGGGTTGATGCCAGACTGGGAAATCAGAACGGCCATCACGTCCAAGCAGGCGTTCAGACCAGCGGCAAACTCAAAACGAGTCATGGAACGCTGACCCCGGAAGGTGCGGTCGGGGTAGCCCTGGATACAACCGTAGTTCTCAACCAAGCTTTGCAGAGCTTGGAAGGCCCAGTCGGAGGGCATCACATCGGTCAGCTCGGAAACACTGGTAATCTGAGCCAGTTGAACAGGCTCTTGGGCTAGGGAAACGTTAACTTCAGAGGTAGACTCAGCGGCAACGGCGGCACCAGCAAAGGC